>JACXTT010005540.1_pt1 | contig 18317 bp, 18 predicted proteins | sample 9270951 | NCBI WGS metagenome assembly JACXTT01 (sample SAMN15532306, study PRJNA645909) | rock metagenome | isolation source: weathered quartz diorite | place: Puerto Rico | collected 2017-06-21 | reverse complement strand
TCGTTAAAAGGTGTTGGTGGCCAAGGGCGGAATCGAACCACCGACACAAGGATTTTCAGTCCTCTGCTCTACCAACTGAGCTACTTGGCCGTGCCGGTCTGCGGGGAAGGCGCGGATTATACCTAGGCATGCAAAAGAAAAGGGCCCATCGCCGGGCCCTTTCCGGTGCTGCGGTTTGGCTTGCGCCTTACATGTCCATGCCGCCCATGTCGGGCATGCCGTGCGAGTGGCCGCCTGCGGCCTTCTTCTCCTCAACCAGCTCCGCAACCATCGCGTCGGTGGTGAGCATCAGGCCGGCAACCGACGCCGCGTTCTGCAGCGCGGTGCGCGTCACCTTGGTCGGGTCGATCACGCCCTGCTGCACGAGATCGCCGTAGTCCTCGGTCTGCGCGTTGAAGCCGTAGTTGCCCTTGTTCTCGACCACCTTGTTGAACACCACGGAAGGCTCCGCGCCCGCGTTGTCGACGATGATGCGCAGCGGCTCTTCCAGGGCGCGCATCACGATGCGGATGCCGGCGTCCTGGTCCTGGTTCTCGCCCTTCAGCTTGCCCTCAAGGGCCTGCTTGGTGCGAACGAAGGCCACGCCACCGCCCGGGACGATGCCCTCTTCGACCGCCGCGCGAGTCGCGTGCAGCGCGTCTTCCACGCGAGCCTTTTTCTCCTTCATTTCGACTTCCGTCGCGGCACCCACCTTGATCACGGCCACGCCGCCGGCGAGCTTCGCTACGCGCTCCTGCAGCTTCTCCTTGTCGTAGTCGCTGGTCGCCTCGTCGATCTGCACGCGGATCTGCTTGACCCGGCCCTCGATCTGCTTCTTCTCGCCGGCGCCGTCAATGATGGTGGTGTTTTCCTTCGCCGACTCGACTTTCTTCGCGCGGCCGAGGTCCTTGAGCGTCGCGTTCTCGAGCTTGAGGCCGAGCTCTTCCGAGATCACCGTGCCGCCGGTGAGGATCGCCATGTCTTCGAGCATCGCCTTGCGACGATCACCGAAGCCCGGCGCCTTTACCGCGACGGTCTTCAGGATGCCGCGGATGTTATTCACCACCAGCGTGGCGAGCGCTTCGCCCTCCGCTTCCTCAGCGATGATCAATAACGGCTTGCCCGCCTTCGCCACCTGCTCGAGGATCGGCAGCAGCTCGCGGATCGACGAGATCTTCTTGTCGTGCAGGAGGATGTACGGGTCCTCGAGCACCGCGATCTGCTTCTCCGGGCTGTTGATGAAGTACGGCGACAGATAGCCGCGATCGAACTGCATGCCCTCGACGAGATCGAGCTCGTTGTCGAGCGACTTGCCGTCCTCGACGGTGATCACCCCTTCCTTGCCGACTTTGTCCATGGCATCGGCGATGATCTTGCCGATGTTGGGATCGGCATTCGCCGAGATAGCGCCCACTTGGCCGATCTCCTTGGACGTGGTGCAAGGCTTGGAGATCTTCTTCAGCTCCTCGACCACGGCGACGACTGCCTTGTCGATGCCCCGCTTCAGATCCATCGGATTCATGCCCGAGGCGACGAACTTCATGCCCTCGCGCACAATCGCCTGGGCGAGCACCGTCGCGGTGGTGGTGCCGTCGCCGGCGACATCGGAAGTCTTCGAAGCGACTTCCTTCACCATCTGTGCGCCCATGTTCTCGAACTTGTCCTTGAGCTCGATCTCCTTGGCGACCGACACGCCGTCCTTGGTGACGGTCGGGGCGCCGAACGAGCGCTCGAGCACGACGTTGCGGCCCTTGGGCCCCAGCGTCACCTTCACGGCGTCGGCCAGGATGTTCAGGCCATGAACCATCTTGGCGCGCGCGCCTTCGTGGAAACGGACTTCTTTTGCTGGCATTGGTTAATCTCTCCTGGTTGCTGGGGTTGGCTACGCGCCTTCGATGACGCCCATGATGTCTTCCTCGCGCATCACGAGGAGTTCATCGCCTTTCACCTTCACCGTCTGGCCCGAGTACTTGCCAAACAGGATCTTGTCGCCCACTTTTACGTCGAGCGGGATCAACTTGCCGTTATCGTCTTTCTTGCCCTTGCCGACGGCGACCACTTCACCCTGGTCGGGTTTCTCGGCAGCGGTGTCGGGGATGACGATGCCACCGGCGGACTTGCGCTCCTCTTCAATGCGCTTGACGATCACGCGGTCATGTAACGGACGAATCTTCATGCTGGCTCCCAAAATTGAAAATACGATGTCCTACAATGGGTTGCGATGCTCTCACGCCTGAAATCCCAGAAGCCGACTCCTGTTAGCACTCGGCTTGGACGAGTGCTAATAATAGCGGCGGCGCTGCTTGCTTTCAAGCTCGAGGCGCAGGATTTGCCGCGGCCGGTGCGGCAGGCGCTGCGGACGGCCGGCGTCCCGCCCGCGAGCGTCTCGGCTTGGGTCCAGGAGGTCCGTGCCCCGCGCCCGAGCGTCGCGGCGCGCGCCGATACGCCGATGCACCCCGCTTCGGTGATGAAGCTCGTGACGACGTATGCCGCGCTCGAGCTCCTCGGCCCTGCGTACCGCTGGAAGACCGAGGCCTTCGTCGAGGGCGATGATCTCTTCCTGCGCGGCTACGGCGATCCGAATCTCAACTACGAGAGCTTCTGGCTGCTGCTGCGCAATCTGCGCGGCCGCGGGCTGCGCGAGCTGCGCGGCGACGTGGTGCTGGATCGCAGCTACTTCGGCCCGGCGCAATACAGCCCCTTCGACAGCGAGCCCTTCCGCCCGTACAACGTCACGCCGGACGCGCTGCTCGTGAATTTCAAAGCGCTGCGCTTCACCTTCATTCCGGAGGGGGACAAGGGCGTGCGCGTGTTCGCCGAGCCGCAATTGCCGGGGCTCGAGATCGTCAACCAGCTCAAGCTCGGCGACGGCAGCTGCCCGGACGGCAATCGCGCCTTTCGCGACCTGATACAGGCCTCGTTCCAGTCGCGGCCGCCGCGCGCGAGCTTTGTCGGTACGTATCCGCTGAGCTGCGGCGAGCGCGACCTCAACATCGCGCTGCACGAGCCGCAGGACTACGTCGCCGCGATGATCAGGCAGCTCTGGGGCGAGATGGGCGGCACATGGTCGGGCAACGTGCGCGACGGTGTCGTGCCCCCGACGGCGCGGCTCGTGTACGTGCACGAGTCCGAGCCGCTCGGCGACATCGTGCGCGACATCAACAAGTTCTCGAACAACGTGATGGCGCGCCAGCTGTTTCTCACGCTGGGCGCCGAGCTCGGCGGGCCGCCCGCGCGTGCCGAGGAAGCGGTGCGCGCCATCAAGGAATGGGTGGCGGCGAAGAAGATCGGCGCGCCCGAGCTGGTGCTCGAGAACGGCTCGGGGCTCTCGCGCACCGAGCGCATCAGCGCCCAGCATCTCGCCGCCTTGTTGCTCGCCGCCTGGCGCAGCCCGGTGATGCCCGAGTTCTTGTCGTCGCTTCCGGTGGTCGCCGCCGACGGCACGATGAAGAAGCGCCTGCGCGGCGAGCGCGTGGCAGGCAGCGCGCATATCAAGACCGGTTTGCTCGCCGACGCGCGCGCCATCGCCGGCTACGTGCTCGACCGCAACGGCCGGCGGCATGTCGTGGTGATGATCGCCAACCATCCGAAGGCGCCGGAGGCCGACGCCGCGATGGATGCGCTCCTGCAGTGGGTCTACGACTCTCCTACAGCCCCAGCTCGGCCCATAACGAATCGATCCGGCGCTTCACCGCCCCGTCCATGACGATCGGCCGGCCCCAGCGCCGCTCGCTCTCGCCCGGCCACTTGTTGGTGGCGTCGATTCCCATCTTCGCGCCGAGGCCCGAGACCGGGCTCGCGAAATCGAGGTAGTCGATCGGCGTTCGCTCGGCGATCAACGTGTCGCGCGCCGGATCGACGCGCGTCGTCAGCGCCCAGACGACCTCCTTCCAGTTGCGCACATCGATGTCGTCGTCGCAGACGATGATGAACTTCGTGTAGATGAACTGGCGCAGGTAGCTCCAGATGCCGAACATCACGCGCTTCGCATGCCCGGCATATTGCTTGCGCATGCTGACGAGCGCGAGCCGATACGAGCAGCCTTCGGGCGGCAGATAGAAGTCCACGATCTCGGGGAACTGCTTGACGAGCAGCGGCACGAAAAGCTCGTTCAGCGCCATGCCGAGGATCGCCGGCTCGTCGGGCGGCTTGCCGGTATAAGTGGAGTGGTAGATCGGCGAGCGCCGCATCGTGACACGCTCGACCGTGAATACCGGAAAGCGCTCGACTTCGTTGTAGTAGCCGGTGTGATCTCCGTGCGGGCCTTCGTCCGCGCTGTCACCCGGCCGGATGGTTCCCTCGAGCACGATCTCGGCGCTTGCCGGCACCTGGAGCTCGCTGCCGAGGCATCGCGCGAGCTCGGTACGCGCGCCGCGCAGCAGCCCGGCAAACTGGTACTCGCTCAGCGTATCGGGTACCGGCGTGACGGCAGCGAGCATCGTCGCCGGATCGGCCCCCAGCGCCACTGCGACGGGGAAGGGCTCACTCGGGTGCGCGAGCTGATGGTCGCGGAAGTCGAGCGCGCCGCCGCGATGCGCGAGCCAGCGCATGATGACGCGGTTCGGCGCGATCACCTGCTGGCGATAGATGCCGAGGTTCTGCCGGCGCTTCTGCGGCCCGCGCGTGACCGTCAGTCCCCAGGTGATGAGCGGCCCAGCGTCCTGCGGCCAGCAGGTCTGCACCGGCAACTTGCCCAGGTCGACGTCGCGTGCTTGCTGCACGACCTCCTGGCAGGGCGGCGACGAGCGCTCCTTCGGCGCCATGTCGAGCACGCGCTTGAACACCGGGAACTTGTCCCACAGGTCGCGCAGGCCGGTCGGCGGCTCCGGTTCCTTCAAGTACGCGAGCACCTTGCCGACTTCGCGCAGCTCGGCCGCGTCTTTCGCGCCCATCGCGGCGGCGACGCGCGACACCGTGCCGAACAGGTTGGCAAGCAGCGGCGTGTCGCAGCCCGCCGGACGCTCGAAGAGCAGCGCGGGCCCGCCGGCGCGCAGCACGCGATCACAGATCTCGGTGATCTCGAGGCGCGGCGAGACCGGAACGCGGACACGCTTCAGCTCGCCGCGCGCTTCGAGCTGGGCGATGAATTCCCGCAGATCGCGATAGCTCACCGTGCCGTAGCCATCAGTCGCTCCGCCGCCATCTCGGCGAAGTCGAGGAGCAGCGTATCGCGCCCGCGCACCGAATAGGCGCGTTCGCCGCCACCGAGAACCAGAGTAAGCGTGGTCGACCCGCGCCAGCCGAGCACGCCGAGCGCCGCGCCGCCGAGCGCGGCACCGAGCGCGATGGCGGGCAATACCGCGGCCAACCCTTCGATGAAGCGAAACAGACTGTAGAGCGCGCGCGCCACGCCTTGCGCGCTCGCCATCATCTCCTGCGCCGCGGCATGCGCCAGGCTGCCGATCGGTGCGGCGATCGCGAGGAGCAGCAACGCGACGATCACCAGGGCCACGCCCCAGCCGAGGCGACGGGAATCGCGCTCAAACGCCACGCGCAGCGCGGTAATGCGCGCAAACGGCACCGTCTCGACGTGAGAGTCGCTGCGATGCACGAGGTAGCGCGGATAGAGCATGAGCTGGGAGCCGCGCTGCAGCCCACTGCGGAAGTCAAAGCGCATCAGCGCCGTCTGCGCGTCGTCGCTCATGCGATGGCGTAGCTCGCCACGATGCCGGCAAAGATGGCGGCGCCGACCCAGTTGTTGTGCCGGAAGGCTTTGAAGCAGCCCTCGCGGCTGCGGGTGCGGATCAGCCGCCAGTGGTAAAGCATCATCGCCGCGGCGGCGGCGAGCCCCGCGTAGTACGGCCACGCGAGCGCGCGGAGCGCCCCAAGCGCCGCGAGCAGCGCGAGCATCAGGGCGTAGCTTGCCATCACGGCAGTGACATCCCAGCGGCCGAGGGTCAGCGCCGAGGTGCGGATGCCGAGCTTCGCATCGTCGTCGCGATCGACCATGGCGTACTCGGTATCGTAGGCAAACGCATAGCCGATGTTGGCGGCGAGGAGCAGCCAGCATTCGGCCGGCAGCCGTTCCTGGATCGCGGCGTAGGCCATCGGAATGCCGAAGCCGAAGGCGACCCCGAGATAGAGCTGTGGCAGCGCGAAGAAGCGCTTGCTGAACGGATAGCTGGCGGCGATCGCCAGGCCGGCGAAGGACAGCGCGATCGCAAGGTGATTGAGGTAGAGCACGAGCCCGAAGGCCGCCGCGGCGAGCGCCGCCGCGATGGCGAGCGCCTCCCACGGCGCGATCTCCCGCGCCGCAAGCGGCCGTGCGTGCGTGCGCTCCACATGCGGGTCGAAATCGCGGTCCGCGTAATCGTTGATCGCGCAGCCCGCCGAGCGCATGAGGAGCGTGCCGAGCACGAAGATGAGCACGATGCCGGCGCTCGGCTCGCCATCGGCGGCGAGCCACACCGCCCACAACGTCGGCCAGAGCAGCAGCAGCGTGCCGATCGGCTTGTCGAGGCGGATGAGACGCTCATACGCGTCGAGGCGCCTTGCGATGAAGGCGAGATCCACGCGCGAAGGATAACTCAGGCTGCCGTTGCGCCTTTATGTATCGATGAGATCCTTGCGCCGGCCAAGCCAGCGCTCCGCGTGCGCGCGAGCGGCTGCCGGATGGTGCTCGAGCATCTCGCCCGCCGCTTCGACCGCCGGCCGGACGAGCTCGCCGTCGCGCTCGAGATCGGCGAAGCGCAGCAGCGGCTCGCCGCTCTGGCGCTCGCCGAGATATTCGCCCGGCCCGCGCAACTTCAAGTCGCACTCCGCAATTTCGAAGCCGTCGCTGCTTTTCAAAATGATGTCCAATCGGTCCCGCGCGTTCTGCGACAAGCCCTCGCCGAAAAGCAGGATGCAGACGCTTTCGCGCCCGCCTCGTCCGATGCGACCGCGCAATTGGTGAAGCTGCGCGAGCCCGAACCGTTCCGCGCTCTCGATTACCATCAGCGAGGCATTCGGCACATCGACCCCGACCTCAATCACGGTCGTGCAGACGAGAAGCTGGCTCTTACCTTCGGCGAAACGCCGCATCACGGCCGCCTTCTCCACCGGCAACAGGCGTCCATGCAGCAGTCCGACCTCGATTCCGACGAGCTCGGCGCGCAAGCGTTCGCATGTCTCGACCGCCGTCTCGACACCTTCTTTCGACTCTTCGATAACCGGACAGACCCAGTAACCCTGTTGCCCTTCGGTGCAGGCCTCGCGGATGCGTGCCAGCACCTCGGCGCGGCGCGCGGCCGAGAACCTGCGAGTGATGACCGGCCGTCGTCCCGGCGGCAGCTCGTCGATGACCGAGACCTCGAGATCGGCGAAGTAGGTCATGGAGAGCGTGCGCGGGATCGGCGTAGCGCTCATCATGAGCTGGTGCGGCACCGTGTCGTCGCCCTTCCTGCGCAGCGTCAGGCGTTGCTGCACGCCGAAGCGGTGCTGCTCGTCGATCACCGCGAGCCCGAGGCGCGCGAACTCCACCCCCTTCTGCACCAGCGCGTGCGTGCCGATGGCGATCTGCGCCTCGCCGGAGGCGATGGCGGCGAGCGCGCGTTTGCGTTCTCCGGCAGCGAGCGACCCATGCAGCCACGCAACGCGGATGCCGAGCGGCTCGAGCCATTCGCTGAACTTTCGCGCATGCTGCTCCGAAAGGATCTCGGTCGGCGCCATGACCGCCGCCTGGTGCTCGGAATCAGCGGCGGCGAGGCAGGCAATGGCTGCGACAATGGTCTTGCCGCTGCCGACGTCGCCCTGCAGCAGGCGCTGCATCGGATGCGGCTGCACGAGATCGCGCAGCACTTCGTTCATCGCACGCGTCTGCGCGCGCGTCAGCTTGAATGGCAGGCCGCGGGCGAATGACCTGAGCAGCGCGCCATCGGCGCGCAGCACCGGCGCCGAGCGGCTGCGCCGCCTGCGATAGGCCAGGCGCAGCGAGAGCTGCTGTGCGAGCAACTCATCGAACTTCACGCGTCGCCACGCCGGATGCGTGCGCTCAACGAGCGATGCGGCATCGATCCCCGGCGGCGGGCGATGCAGCAGCTTGACCGACTCGTCGAACGCAGGCAGCCCATACTTCGCGCGCAGGCCCGGCGGCACGGTGTCCTTCAGCGGCCCGGCGTCGAGCGCCTCCAGGACCTTGCTGCGCAGCGCCGCCTGGCCGATGCCGGCGGTGGCCGGATAGACGGGCGTCAGCGTTTCCGGTAGCGGCTCGCTGCCGCTGACAAAGCGGTAGCGCGGATGGACCATCTCGCCAAGTCGCACCTCGCCGAAGGCGCGCACGTAGAGGCCTTTCTCTATCGCCTGCTTGAACTGCGCGACCTGGCCCGCGTGGAAATGAAAGAAGCGCAGCACGAGCTCCTGCGCAGTGATGATGAGCTGGCGCTTGCCGCGGAAGACGACGCCAGCGCGGAGCACCCGCGCCTGCACCAGCACCGGACGGCCGGGCAGCGCCGCGTGGATCGGCGTGAGGACGGTCTCGTCCTCGTAGCGCAGCGGCAGGTGCAGCACGAAGTCGAAGCGGGAGCGCAGTCCCAGCTTTTCGAGCTTCGCGCCCTTCACCCCGCGTGCAGGATCGCGTCGATCTCGACCAGTGCGCCGCGCGGCAGCCCCGCAACGCCGACCGCCGCGCGCGACGGATAAGGCTCGCGCACGTATTGCGCCATGATCTCGTTGACGCGCGCGAAATGCGCAAGGTCGGTGAGGTAAACGGTCATGCGCACGCAATGCTCCAGGCCAAGCCCCGACGCCGCCGCCACGGCAGCCAGGTTGCGGAACACGCGGTGCGTCTGTCCCTCGATGCCTTCGGCGAGCTGCATGGTCGCCGGGTCGAGGCCGATCTGGCCGGAGAGGTACACCGTGCTGCCCGCGCGCACCGCTTGCGAGTACGTGCCGATCGCCTCCGGCGCGTCGCGCGTCTGGATCGCGGTCTTCATGGCGGGTTATCTTAGCCGAATGATTTCGAGCCTTGAGAAGCTGCTCGGCACCCCGCGCGACGGCGCGCTGCTGCGCTACTCGCTCGGCCTCGAATACGCCAAGGCCGGCGATCATGCGCGCGCGGCGCAGTATCTACGCGATGCGGTGGAGCGCGATCCGCTGTATTCAGCGGCCTGGAAGGCGCTCGGGCGTGCGCTGGCCGACGCGGGCCGCACCGAGGAGGCCCTCGATGCCTACCGGCGCGGCATCGAGGCGGCGCGCGCGAAGGGCGACCGCCAGGCGGAGAAGGAAATGACCGTGTTTAGGAGGCGGCTGGAAAAAGCCGCCCGAGGACCTGGGCAAGGCCGTCAATAAAGCTTTCCTTGCCGACCAGCTCGTCGGCGCCCGCGCGCTTCGCCGCGGCGAGCGCTTCAGGGGTATCAAATAGCGCGAGCGCCACGACCGCCGGCGGAGCCGGAGAAGCTTTCACCTGCTGCACGAGCTCCAGCCCGCGCTTCGGCGCCATGCCGAGATCGAGCAGCAGCACATCGGGCGTTGCGGATTCCACAAGCGCGAGCGTCTGCGGCGGCGTGCTGGCGATGCCGGCGAGCGTGAACCCGGGAATCGTGGCGACGTAGTTGGCGGCGGCGGCGAGGAAGGCGGGACTATCGTCCGCGATCGCCACCTTGCGAATCTTCATGCCCTCCTCCATGCGAGGCGAGGATAAAGGAGCGCGCCGCTTCTGCGGTATCGGGTCGTTCACGGATTGCTTTTCGGAAATCCCTGAGGAACGGTCAGAACTTGTTAACCATCCGGCGGCACGAGCCCGGTGCGCAGCGCGTAGCGCACGAGCCCCGCGACATCGCGGATCCCGAGCCGATCCATGATCTGCGCACGATGTGTCTCAACAGTCTTCACCGAGAGGTTGAGCAGAAAGGCAATTTCCTTGGTGCTCTTGCCGCCGGCGACGAGACGCAGCACCTCGCGCTGGCGCGCAGTGAGCACTTCCGGCGCGGCGTCGCCGCCACCGGTGCGCTGCACGTAGCCTTCGACCACCTGGCGCGACACCGCCGGGCTGAGCCAGCTCTCGCCGCGCATCACGCTCCTGAGCGCGAGCTCGAGCTCGCCGGTCGCGGCGTCCTTCAATAGATAGCCGGCTGCGCCGGCGCGCAGCGCCTGCAGTACGTATTCCTCGCCCGAGTGCATGGAAAGAATTACAACGCGCACCGCAGGCGCGCGCTCGCGCATGAGGGCAGCCGCCTCCAGCCCGGTGATGCCCTTCATGGCGATATCCATCAGCACCACGTCGGGCTGCTCGCGCTGCGCGAGCTCGAGCGCTTCCTCGCCGCTCGAGGCTTCGCCGACCACCGCCACTTCGGCCATCGCGCCGAGAAGCGAGCGGATCCCGGCGCGTACCAGGGCATGATCGTCGGCGAGTAGAACGCGGATCATCAGGCGGCCTCGCTGGCGCGGCGCACCGGGAACGTGGCGAGCACCAGCGTGCCCTGGCCCGGCACGGCGCGCAGCTCGAAGCTGCCGCCCGCCAGCGCGATACGCTCCTCCATGCCGACGAGCCCCAGGCTCGCGCCGCCCGCGGCGCGGCGGCGCACCGCTTCGAGGTCGAAGCCGCGTCCGTCGTCGCGCACCGAGAGCGCCAGGCGCCCGCCCGCCGTGAAGAGCCGCACCCATAGATTATGGGCATGGGCGTGGCGCAACACGTTGTTGATTGCTTCCTGCGCGACGCGAAAACAGGCGGTCTCGGTGTCGGCGTCGAGCTCGTGCGGCGCCTCCGCGGCGTCGAAATGCGGCGCGATGCCGCCGACGCCGGCCTGGCGATCGAGATGCGAGCGCAGCGCCGCCGCGAGGCCCAGGTCGTCGAGCTGCGGTGGACGCAGGCTGAGCGATAGTTGCCGCACGCGCTCGAGCGTGTGCTGAACGGTCTCGATGCCTTCCGCCACGCGGCCGCGCAGCGCGGGGTCGCCTGCGCGCTGCAGCGACTCGAGCTGGATCTTTAGCGCCGTGAGCACCTGGCCGATATCGTCGTGCAGGTCACGCGCGATGCGGCCGCGCTCCTCCTCCTGCACTTCCAGCAGGCGACGCGACAGCGCGCGCAGCCGCTCATGCGAAAGCTCGAGCTCCCGGTTCACGCGCTCCAAGGCCTCCTGCGTACGCAGCCTTTCCGTGATGTCGTTCAGCACCACGAGCCGCGCGCCGCGCCCCCGCCAGCTCACCAGGTGGGCGACGGCGTCGATGTCGAGCGGCTCGCCTTTCTTGTGCTGGTGGCGGAACATGCCGCGGTAGACCGACTCGCCCGGCTGATTGCGCAGGAAATCGCGCCGCTCGTCCGAGCGCCGCAGGTCGCCGAGGCTCATGCGCAGGAACTCCTCGCGTGCGTAGCCGTAGACGCGCAGCGCCGCATCGTTCACGGCGAGAAAGCGCAGCGTCTCGTCGTCAAGCACGCACATCGGCAGCGGGCTCGCTTCGAACAGCATGCGATAGCGCCCCGCATGCGGATCGATGCGATCGACGAGCTGCTGCAGTCTTGCGGCAAGCGCGCGCATGCCGGTCATGGCGGCGCAATGGTACCCCGGCACGCGAGTTGCGAAGGCCGGGGCATGGATGCCTTTTTGCCGCCCGAGGCAGCGGCGGTAGCCGGTCTGCGCTATGTAAGTGTAAGCGGTGCCGGCGCCGCTATGCGCCGCGTGCGGGCCGGCGCCGCTTTCCGCTACCTTGGCGCGGACGGACGCGCAATCCGAAAGGCGCGCGGATTGCGGCACGCGGCTCGTCAGCGGTTCTGCGACCAGCGGAGCAGGCGCATCGAGCTCGCGCTGCGCGACGCTTATAGGCCTCGAGAAAGATCGCTGCCTGCGCGAAGAAGGCAGCAGCGTGAGCGGCGCCGGCGGCACGTCGGGCAGCACATCGAGCGGGGTCGGTACCAGCGGCACGGGCACCGGCAGCGGCGCGGGCACAAGCGGCTCGCTCGGCGGCGGGCTCGGCACCGGGACAGGCTCGGGCACGAGCGCCGACGCCGGCGGCACCTCGTCGTCCGGCACCGGCGGCGGCAAGTAATCAGCCCCGCTTGAAACGCGAACGGGCCGCGCGAGCGGCCCGTTTTTTCGTTTCAGCGCAATCTGGTGGAGTGGAGGAGGATCGAACTCCCGACCTTCGCATTGCGAACGCGACGCTCTCCCAGCTGAGCTACCACCCCGGAGAGCCGCGCATTTTACCGCAAGCCAAACGCCGCGGGCTATCATCGGCTGATGCAGATCTCTCCGCCGTTCGGCTACCAGGAAGTCGTTCCGTTCCTCAAGAATCAGAAAGTTCGCCTGCTGGCGCCGGGCGAGGTGCCCGAGTTCGCGCAGCGCGGCAACGCGATTCCGATCAGCCTGTCGGAATTCCAGCCGGTGGCGCGCGAATATCCGATCGTGTTCACCGCCAGCGACAACGCGCAATCGTTCGCGCCGGTAGCAGTGCTCGGTCTGACCACGGGCGAGAACCTCTTTTACGAGAGCGGCCGCTGGCTGAGTGCCGTCTACGTCCCGGCGTACGCGCGACGCTATCCGTTCTGCATGGCGAAGGTGAACGTCAACCGCGTCGAGCAGAAGGACCGCCTGATCTGCATCGAGAAAACCTACATCGACGAAGGCGGCGAGTCGATGTTCGACGACCAGGGCCAGCCGAACGCCAAGTGGCGCGACCTCGAGCGGCTGCTCGGCGAGTACGAGGCGGACCTCGAGCGCAGCCGCGAGATGTGCTCGATCCTCGCCGATTACGGCCTGTTCGAGCCGTTCACCATGCAGGCGAACCTCCGCGGCCAGGAGGCAAAGCCGCTGCAGGTGACGGGCATGTACCGCGTCGTGGAGAAGAACCTGGAAAACCTCAACTCGGCGCAGCTCAAGAACCTGGTGCGCAAGGGCATCCTGCCGCGCATCTACCTGCATCTCCTATCGCTCGAGAACTTCGGCCGCCTGCTCGAGCGCAAGGCGGCACGCAAGCCGAGCTGAGCGGCTGGCCGCCCGGCGGCGGCGATGTCGCGCAATAGAGTGTCTTGCCGCAGCGCGTGCACGGAACTCGTGTGGCCGCCGGTCAGGATTTGTTAACAGCGCGGTACTTTGTTAACAGCGCGGTTTCGCTGCGCCACCTCTGGAAAAATCCCCGCAGGCTTCAACGCAACTCGGGAGGTGGTATGAGCGAACGACCGATCCTGGCGGACAACCCCGCTAACACGAAGCGGCGCGCGCTGCTTGCTGTGCTCGGCGCACTGCCCTTGGGTGCCACGGCGACGGCGACGCCGAACCTCAGGGCGTCACCGCTCGCCGTCGCTATCGCGCGGCGCTATCGCGTCGAGCCTTCGGCAGTCGAGCGCGTCATCGCCCTCGCCGAGAAGCACTTTCCAGCGGATCCGACGCTGCTGCTCGCAATCGTGGGCGTCGAGTCCTCATGGCGACCCTGGGCGGTCGGCCAAGCGGGCGAAGTCGGGCTTTGCCAGGTGCGGCCCGATTTGCACGGTGCCACTGCAACCGCGCTCGCCGATCCCAGCGTGAACATTCGAACCGCGGGCCACGTGCTGCGCAAATGCCTTTCTCGAGCACGGGGCGACGTGGCAGGCGCGGTTGCACGGTACAACGGTCGCGGCGCGCCGGCAGAGGAATACGCCGCGCGCGTACTGACCGAGCGCGAAATACTGGTGGCCATGATCGAGGGCTGGACCTTCTAGAGCGGAACGGTGGGCGGGGCTGTTTCCGGGGCCGCTATTCGCGGCCCTTTTTTTAAGACCGCAATTTTTGACGCGGCAACGCCAGCCTGTTGCGCCTATAGTGCCGGTCATGAAAACCTTTCTCGCCCTCATCGCCGCGGCCGCCCTGGCAGGCTGTGGCGTCGAAACCGCCACCACCGCCGCCACTGCCGCCTCGATCAAGAAGCAGGAGCTGGAGCAGGGACAAAAAACCATGCAGCGGGCGCAACAGAAGATCGACGCGGCGGTCGTGCAGATGCAGGAGCGCGCCGGATCGGCCGCCGACGATTCAAAGTAGCGTAAAGCTGCGGGTCTGCGAACTGCGGACCAAACGACACTAGGACCTGCTGTATACCCCGCCGTTGGAGCCACCATAGGGGCTCCGCGTCGTAACCCGGAACGGGTGGACATTGGGCGTTGGTGGCTGATCCGTTCGCTCGGCCTTTCCGCCAACCCACTCGGCGACGGGCGTAAATTGCTTGCATTCGGCCGTCGAGAAGCCGGCGCCCATTTCGAAGATTCCGACACCCGCTTCCGCTGCCTTCACGAAGGCGTCTGAGTCCAGCAAGCGGCCCACCAGATTCAGGTTCAGGGCATTCAGAAACCGCTCGAGCGGCTGGTACACCGGCATTGACCTGCGCACGCGGTTGGCCACAACGGCCATCCTGATATTGCAGGCTCGAATGATGCCCGACAAAAGCAGATCTTTGATGAAGTGGGCCGTGGCATGAACGTCGATCGTGGAGGGAGTCACCGGGATGAGGATTGAATTCGCCCTGCGCATCATCTCCTGGAGGAGCACTCCCATGGCTCCGGCGGGAGCATCGATGATCAGTTGCCGCGTGTCAGGCGGAACATACATGGCGACGCCCCGCAATGTCCCGAATCTCTCGGGCGCGGCATTCGATCCATGAATCTTCGCGAGGTGCGGCGGGCGCAATTTCAGCCAATTGAGGCTTGACCCTTGCGGGTCATAGTCCATGATGGCCGTGGCGATGTTGTTGCTGGCGAAATAACTGGCGAGATTGGTTGCGACGGTGGTTTTGCCAGCGCCACCCTTCCGATTGATCACCAGCGTGGTGTTCATGCCGCAGAGGGTTCCTCGCGACCCTTCTTCGTCGCCACGTCGCGAGAATCATGCGCCCCGATTAAGGGGAAAGCAAATCAGACGCTAGGAATTGGGTCAACTGCCGGAGGTGACCACTATATTCAGCGGTGGCACGCGCGCGTGGCTGCAGACTGTCGTGCCTCGGCGACACATTTCTGCTATGGAGAGATGCGCTGCAGGGCCGCTTTTGCATCCGATTGTCCAAGTTTGGCAGCCCGGTCGTACCACTTCCTGGCTTCACCCAAATCCGGGGCAACGCCAACACCCTTCTCATTGACGACCCCAAGGACAAACATCGCGTCCGCCTGCCCCTGCTCGGCAGCCAGCCGGGACCATCTGATTCCCTCGCTCGGATTTCGCGGAACTCCTCTGCCCGAGAGATACGCGATGCCCAGCAGTGCGGCTCCTTCAGGCAATCCGCTATCAGCGGCGAACTTGGCCCAGCGAAACGCATCCGCATCCTTCTTGCCAGCGCTTGCCGGGTTTAGATAAAGCGCCGCTAGAGCGGCGGCAGCAGCCGACTTCCCCTGAATTGACGCTCGCAGAAGCAACGGCTCTGCTGCTGTCGGATCTCGTTTGACCCCGATGCCGTTCAGGTATGCGATGCCCAAAGTTGATTGAGCTTCTGCATCATCGATCGAGGCGAGGTATTCGTACATTCGACGCGCGCGTTCGTAGTCCTTCTTCTCCACCCGATCTTGCGCGACTCGGTGAAGCAGCATCGGCAAAGACACTCGCTCAACAACTGCGGAGGCCAACACTTCCTTTCGGTCTCTCCATACAACGGCTTCCGCATATTCACCTGGCAGGATGGTGCGATTGAGCGCCAACATCTCGTTTGCGTTGTTGATCGGCCGGCCATTGACTTTAAGGATGATGTCTCCGGCTCGCAGCCCCCCACGTTCAGCGGCGGATCCCCGATCGACGCTAACAATGAGGACCCCTTTTGGCGCTTCCAGCCCGAAGAATTCCGCGGCCGCCTTGGTCAGCGGTCTAAACCACAGACCGGCCCAGGCTTCATTCAGGAGCGCAGGCAATTCATCAGAGATGAGAGCCGGCGGCCGTGGCTTGATGCGCTCGAGTATTGCATTGACCTTGGTAAGAACTTCTACCTGGTGCTGACTGTTGGGAAACGTTCGTAGGAACCCGATAAAGTCGTAAAGATTCCTACTGGTCTCGACGTTCTTCCAGGCCTCCGCCTCTACATCCGCGATTTTGACTTCCGGGGCTTTCCCCGCAGGCGCAGCTCTGAAATAGAAATCTCGAACCAGTGAAGTGTTCTCCCAGGGCACTTGCATAGCCGCCGTTTCCTGCACCACGCCCGCTCTCACGCGTTTAAACATATCCTCTATGCGCAGACCGGGAACGCTGATATGTGCGAGCACGTTCTTCGTATAAATTCCGTTTTCCCCAGATCTTTCCATCGCGACATGTCCTGGTGCAGCCGCGAAAGCCACCAGCGTTCCCGGCGGACCATCTACGGCAGCCAAGCCGGAGCTTTTTAGGCCGCGCCGAGTGAACGGATTGTTCCGGCAGGCATCCAGTATGAGGATATTCATCGGATTCTTCATACCCTCGAACTTGTCCAGCAGGTATTGCACATCGACGCCCTGCAGTTCTACGTCATCCTCGTCCTCGATGTCGGCGTCTATGGGAAGCAAGTAATTCTTCCCATGTGACTGCACGCCATGCCCGGCAAAGTAGAACATGGCTACGGTGTCATTGCCCCCGAGTTGATCCGCAAAAGCGCGAATCGCGCGAAGCATGCGCAAGCGCCCAGCGTCCTCCAGACGCGTGACGCTGAAGTTCAGCGCGCTCAAAGCGGTTGCCATGGCTCTCGCGTCATTGATCGGGGCAGTCAGGCGGCCTTCCTTGTATGCATTATTGCCAATGACAAGCGCGACCCGATTCTCTTCGGCCCGAGCGAAAGTCGCGAAGCAGATCGAAGCGACGAGCAATAATTGCCGCATCAGGAAGTGCGGCTGCGTCATGTCCTTACCCCCAACCTCCGCTATGTTACGCAAACAGGGCCAGCCGGTCCGGCTGGACGGTGACGGCCTTCGACGGCCCAAGAAAGCTTGACGTTGTGCCGGCTACCCTACCGGCGTAGCTTCGTGAGGCTGGAGAGGGTCGCGAAGTATCGACCAAAGGAGGCTGAGTGAGTCCGGATGCTGTAAGCCGATTGCTGCAAGTCGGAGTCAAGCATTTGGGCAAAGTCGTGCTGGCCCCCAAGTTGAATGCCACGCCCGACCTGATAGACCTCTGGATCGCTCGCCAAGCCACGATGCCGGATCGCAAAGTGCTGGTTCTAATCGACCTGCTTGATGAGCTTGGCGCGCTTGACGATGAGCCGCGCGGCAAGTGAAGCCGAATATCGACAACCAAGGTGAGGTGCCCCGCGCGCGCTTGCTGTCACAACTCGTGGCTGTGACGCGCGTAATCTGGTACAGCCAGCCTGGAAACCAAATAATCCACCGCGCGCACACCACCCTCCCACCTCCCCTGGAGGGAGTTCGCACCGGGGCCCGTTACGGAACGGGCCTTTTTTTCGCAACACCTCGGGCCGCTGAACCACCGCAGCGGGTGCTGGGCCGTGCCGAGCTTGTCGAAGCCGCCTAGTTAGAGTGTTATCAGCCAGCCGAAAAACGCCAGGACGCAAAGGAGTCCTGCGACTCCGACGGTGATCTGGCGTCGCATTGCGCGTTCTTCATCCCGAGTGAACGGCCGATCAAAATGCGCGAGCGCCGAAGAGCAGTTCGGCACCCAAGCCGCGTACCGTGGATACATCCTTCCGGTCTTCCCCATGTCGAGCCCCGAGTTCGACTCTCCAGGCGCTAGTCTGCGCGCGACGCAGGCGAAACGCGGGTAAAAAATATATTTTTGCAACCGGTGGCAGGCGATGCCAAAAGCCACCGGAGGAAGCTACATGCTGGGCCGGGTTGGATTCGAACCAACGACCAAGGGATTATGAGTCCCCTGCTCTGACCGGCTGAGCTACCGGCCCGCCGGATTTAGTACCCCACAAACTAGAAGGGCCGCTTTCGCGGCCCTTCTCTTTCAGCCTTCCTGGTCCAGGAAGCTCTTCAGCCGCTCGCTCCTCGACGGGTGGCGCAGCTTGCGCAGCGCCTTGGCCTCGATCTGGCGTATGCGCTCGCGCGTCACATCGAACTGCTTGCCGACCTCTTCCAGGGTGTGGTCGGTGGACATCTCGATGCCGAAGCGCATGCGCAGCACCTTCGCTTCGCGCGGCGTCAGCGTATCGAGCACCTCCTTGGTCACGTCGCGCAAGGAGGCGAAAGTTGCCGCATCCGAGGGCGCGAGCGTCGACTGGTCCTCGATGAAGTCGCCGAGGTGCGAGTCGTCGTCGTCGCCGATCGGCGTCTCCATGGAGATCGGCTCCTTCGAGATCTTCAGGATTTTCCTGATCTTCTCCTCGGGCATCTCCATGCGCTGCGCGAGCGTCGCCGGATCGGGCTCCTGTCCCGTCTCCTGCAGGATCTGGCGCGAGATGCGGTTCATCTTGTTGATGGTCTCGATCATGTGCACCGGGATGCGGATGGTGCGCGCCTGGTCGGCGATCGAGCGCGTGATCGCCTGGCGGAT
>JACXTT010005539.1_pt1 | contig 18319 bp, 10 predicted proteins | sample 9270951 | NCBI WGS metagenome assembly JACXTT01 (sample SAMN15532306, study PRJNA645909) | rock metagenome | isolation source: weathered quartz diorite | place: Puerto Rico | collected 2017-06-21 | reverse complement strand
AAAAAAGACACCACGCTGGCCTGCTGGGGTCTCAACACCGGGGGCCAGCTCGGCGACGGAACCGGGGTGAGCCACTCGACTCCGACGCTCGTGCTGCAGCTCGACAACGTGGCCGAGGCCGCGCTCGGCGCCGTGCACAGCTGCGCGCGCTCGCTCAGCGGCGAGATCAGCTGCTGGGGCAACAACCAGTTCGGGCAGCTTGGCACCGGCACCCAATTCGTCGAGCTCACGCCGCCGCCGTGGGTGAAGTTCGACGCCATGCAGATCGCCGCCAGCCGCTTCCACACTTGCGCGCTGAAGACCGACGGCACGGTGTGGTGCTGGGGCTACAACGACTACGGGCAGCTCGGCTACGCGACGCCTCCCTGCCCCGGCGACATCCCGTGCAGCATGAAGCCGCAGCAAGTACCCAACCTCGGCGGCGTCACGGCGATCGCGCTCGGATTCGCTCACACCTGCGCGTTGAAGAAAGACGGCACCGTGCTTTGTTGGGGCGGCAACGTCAGCGGCCAGCTCGGCGACGGCACCACGCAGGCTCACCCAACACCGACCGCGATTCCCAGTTTTTCAGGGGTCGCCAAGCTCACCGCGGGCGCCAATCCCGAGCACAGCACCGGCAATAGCTGCGCCGTGAAAGGCGACGGCACGCTGTGGTGCTGGGGTTGGAACGACGCCGGCCAGCTGGGCGACGGCACGACCGCCGAGAAACATTCGCCGACCTTGGTGCCGAGCTTCACCGACGTGGCCGCGGCGTCCCTCGGCGACGCGCACGCCTGCGCCCGCAAGACCGACGGCACGCTGTGGTGTTGGGGCAACAACGCTTCGGGCCAGCTCGGTGACGGCTCGACCACGGGCCACCTCGCGCCCGCCGCGGTCCCGAGCCTGTCGGCGGTGAGCGAGCTCGCGGGGGGTCTCTACCACACGTGCGCGCGCAAGAGCGACGGCACGGTGCTGTGCTGGGGGCTCAACGACTACGGCCAGCTCGGCAGCGGCAGCACGGTCGACGCGCACGCGCCGGTCGTCGTTGGCTTGTGACCACTCCCGCCGCAGGCGCGGGATCGAGCGCCCCCCGCGCGCTCTGCGCAATCGATCGGTCGTCACGAAGCGCACTGCTTCCGACAGTGGCGCGCCGGCGCGGCGATCATCGAATGATCGTCCAACCATCGTCGAAGTGGCCATTCGCCGCGTGTTGACCAGGTCGAGCGGTGAACGAGTCTCACACGGAAACACGCGCATGACCGACGGTGGGGGTTGATTCGATGGGGGGACCGAGCAGCAGCGGAGGCATTTCTCCGCCGGCGCCACCGTCTCCGCCGCGGAAATCGGGCTACCTCGTGAACGACCGGGAGCTGCTCGTCTCGTCGATGACCGTACCGCCCATCGCCGTGAAACGCCGACTCGACTACATCGCGCGTTTTCCGCTGCCTGGCGAGCCAGGCCCGGAGCCCATCGACCTCGCCAGCCTGCGCTGAGTGATCGCCCAGACTCAAGCTGTCTCGGGTGTTCAGTGCCTGCGCCCATCGCTGCGGTTGCCGGGCTGTACGATGGTATCGTTGCGCGCCTCGAGCGAGCGCCTGATCTCCGCGACGATCCGGTAAAGCGGTTGCGAGGGGTCGACGAGCGGGCCGATCTCCTGGGCACGGTGCCGCTGACTTCGATCGAGCGTGATCCCGAAGAACAGCACCGAGCGGACGACCCCCGCCCGGAGAAGCTGTTCCGCGGTGGCGATACCATCTCCGTCGGGCAGGTCGAAACCGAAGAGGCCCGCGTCGAACGGACCTCGGACGGCGAGCGCCATCGTTCGGGTTCGCACCAGAACCGAATGGGCACCGGCGCGACGGAGGGCCGGCGCTAACCTGGCAGCCGCGCTCGCGTCCGACAGCACCAAGAGCAGCCGGCTTCGTATCCTGGCGGTGGACGAAGCTCGCGAGCCGCCGGACGGCCACGACGACGCCGCCTCATCCTTCGCGGGGTCCGACGAGGGCGCGCCGATCGACTGAATCTCACTCTCCCCGTCCTCCGTCGGGATCAAGCTGGCGGGCACGACAGCGGACGCACGTGGCGGCAAAGATTCCCCCGGAGAGGGCGTACGCCTCACGAGCAGCCGCGGCCGGCTGACGACGACGCCGGATGGTGCGCGCAATCGGTCGAGCAACGCCACGTCTCCGAGGCGTTCCGCGAGTGCAAGCGCTTCCGAACGCAGGCGCGCGGCCTCGTCGGGCCGGTCGCATTGCTGGGCGGCCATGCTCATCCGCTCGAGGAGCAGCGCCCTGATTGCAGGTTCCCCAGGCGCGATGTCGAGCGTCTCGGCGAGCACGCCGTAGGCGTCTCGGGGCCGCCCCGCGCGCAGCAGCGCTTCGGCCAGCTTGCGTCCGAAGACCGAGCGCGCCGAGCTGCCATCGAGCTCACCCGTCAAGAATCGACGGTGCGCGGCACGCAATGCGTCCGTGAGCAAACCGATCTCACCATTGTGATCGTCGCGCACCGCGCGCAGCCGGGTCGCTTGCTCCGCGAGGAGGAACGCCTCGAAACCGGGGCGCCCGCGCAGCGCATGGAACGCGCGCAACTCCACCATGGCGGGCGCGCCAACGAGCGCTTCCGCGGCGCGTTCGTGCACGTCCTCGAGGAATCCCGCAGGGGATAGATTCAAGGCGACGCCGGCAAAGATCGCGTGGGCGAGCGTGAGGAGCCCGTCGGATTCCAGCACGAAGCCCCCGCGGCGGAGCGGCCCGATGCTCCGGTCGACGTCGTCGCTGCGGCCGAGCAGTCGGGCGAGCTCGCCGCGGCTCGCTGCGCCGACGGCCGCGAGCGCCTCGATGACGCGAAGCTCCGCGGGCGCGAGGTTGCGCAGGCGCCACTCGATGATCTCCTGCAGGCCGGGAGGCGGAGTCCCGACGAGCTGCTCACCGTGCCAGGCAGCGAGCTGGACGAGGTAAAGCGGCTCGAGGTCGCCTTCGCTCGAAACGAGCGCCGCCGACGCCGAGCCGAGCAGCCGTTCTGCATCCGCCTGGGGCAGGCCATAGATTTCGCGCTGCCGCAGCCCGCTCGTCAGCGTGAGATCCGGCGCGCTCTCGCTCGTCGCGAGGATGTAGAAGCCGGGGATCTGGTACTTCCACAGGAAGTCGGCAAGGCCGAGGAGTGAAGCCCCGTCGAGTCTGTCGACGTCGTCGATCGTCAGGATCACCCGTCCCGTGGGTACACGGTCCATGGCGCGCCTGGCCGCCCAGTCGAGAGCCGCGGCACACGCTTCGCGCGGAACCGTCGGGTCCCCGGGAGCCGGCGTAGGAGAACCCGCGAACAGCGCCCGCAGCCCGGCAGCGGCCAGCGGCTCGATCGCGGCACCACCACTCCGAAGCCCGGGGTCCGACTCTGGAACGTCGCTAAGCCTCACGATGGCGGCCTTCAGCGCCGCGTGACCGACTTGTGCCAGAAGGCGAGCATCGGTACACAGCTCGACCACCACCGCGCCTTCTTCTCGGAGCGCGTCGCCGATGGCTCCCAGCAGCGCGGTGCGACCCGTACCGGCGGCACCCCACAACAGCACGGCCCGGACGCCGCGGTCCTCCAACTGACCGATGGCCCATGCGAGATCTTCCCGCCGTGCGAGGAGTTGTACGCCGCTTGGCGTCTCGGCAGTGGTGCGCCGGGGCGGTCGCGAATCCGGCGGGCGAGACGCCTGCGGAGCGGGCGACACCCGCCCCCCCGGTGGCTTCGATGAGAACAACGACGCATCGCGGCTGCTCCACCCGCGCTCCGTCAAAGCCTCGACAAGGGCACGGGCCATGTCCTCGGCGCCGGGGTACCGATCCTCGGGCGCGATGCTCATGGCGCGCCGGCATATCTCCGCGAGGCGAATCGGGACATCGCGCTCCGGCGCGACGTCTCGTGGATCGGGACGTGGCGCTTCGGCATGCGCGATGACCACACCCAGCGCCGAATCCGCGGTGAACGGAAGTCGTCCCGTGAGCATCTCGAACAACACGACGCCCGCGGCATAGATGTCCGCGCTCGGCCCGACCGTGACGCTGTCGATCTGCTCCGGGGCCATGTAGTACGGGGTTCCGATCGCTTCGTGTTGAGTGATGCGACGCCCATCCACCAAGCGAGCGATACCGAAGTCGATGAGCTTTACTCTCTCACCGTCGGGTGCGCCGCGTTGAAGGAGGATGTTCTCTGGCTTCACGTCTCGGTGGGTGATCCCGCAGCGGTGTGCTTCGGCCAGCGCCGCAAGCATCTGCTTCATGATGTCGACGATTCGCGTAACCTCCATGGGGCGGCCCTCTTGGAGTACGGCCGCCAGGCTGGGGCCCTCGAGCAACTCCATGACGAGGTAGAGAAGCTCCCCTTCCGACGGCGGAGTGCGCCCGAAGTCGTAAATGGTGACGACGTTCGAATGATTGATGCGGCTGGCCGCGCGCGCCTCGATGAGGAAGCGCATCGCGATCTCTTGGGAGCCGAGGAGCTCCGGCTGGATGACTTTGATCGCTACCTGCCGATCGAGGGGATGCTGGATCGCGCGGTAGACCCTGCCCATCCCTCCCGCGGACAAGAGCTCGACCACCTCATAGCGCTCCGCGAGTGTGCAGCCGATGAGCGGATCGCCGCCGGCTCCGCCAGTCGTCGCCGGCTGGCAGCCGCATGGCCCCACGCCCGTCTCGATCCCACAGCACGGACACGGCGCCATCGGCGGCGACATACCACGTTCCATCCTTGGAATCCTTCAAAAAGTCGTGCCGTTCTGCGCCTCACGCGCGGAGGCCAGCCATGCTTACCTCTTCGGCAGCTTTGCGCCGCGCTCGGATTGGCCAACCAGGCGGTCGTCCCACCGCTTCGTGCTCGGCTCGTCCTCGTCCTCTAGGTCAGCCGGTCGCGGGCTACTAGCCTCGGCGTTCGGAGCGGCAGCCCATTCGGTGCGGATTCGCGCGGCGGCCTCGAGATCGGCGGGAGCGATCCCGACCGTCGCCGCTCGCGAGACTGGACCGAACTCGACCTCGAAGCGGCCGTCGGACCAGCCGATGACGAGGAAGATCGCCTCCTTCGCCTGCAGGCCATGAGCGTCGCGTCGATGATGACGCCATCGCGCAGATACACGGTCGCCTCGTACGGCCCCTTCACGAAACGGGCGACCCCGGAATATGCTCCGCCCACGAGTGCCTCGAGGAGGTCGAGCACCGCCACGTCGACGATGTCTCCGGCAAGCGCGGGCTCTACATCGGCGGCTTCGTGGTCACCGGGATCGGCGGGGCCGGGTTCATCGGCGGCATCATCAACGTCGCGATGGCCGGGTCGCTCACGCAAAAGCTACCGCGACTACGGAAAGACGCGCGTGCTCGGCGGCGTGATGATCGGCCTGGGGGCGGCGGCGCTCGCCGGCGGCATCGCGATGATCGTGCTCGGCCGCAGCACGCACGGCTCGCCTTTGAGTACGACCTTGATGACCGTCGGCTCCGCGCGACATCGCGAAAGGGGCGACGCGCGACCCCGGCCGCACCGCGTCGGAAAGGAGGTTCGCGGTTCTCGTGAGTAGTGGCGTCGCCGGCATTGTGGCCATGGGCATCGTCGAACGGGTTGAAGTGGTCGATGTCGACGAGTTCGGCGCGCCTCGTCGACGGCGAGCGCGTCGACGAGGCGAGTGGCCCGATCCATGCTTCAGGGGGCTTTGCGACTTTGAGCGAGGGATGGAGCATGCACGCCCAACGAGCCGAGGACGAAGGACACGCCAACCTCACGATCATCGACGGCCGCCTCGCCGGCCGCCGCGTCGTCTTCGGAGAGATCGCGCTGCTCGGACGCGCCGACGACGCCACGCTGTCGGTCGACGATGCCGCGGTTTCGCGCAACCACGCGCGAATCGAGCGCCAGCCGGACGGGGGCTACGTCCTCGTCGACTTGGCGAGCACCAACGGCACGTTCGTGAACGGACGGCGAGCTCGTCGCGAGCTCCTCTTCCCGGGCGATCACATCGTGCTCGGCCGCGCGGTGACGTGCTTTTCACCTGCCACGACCCGCGGCGGGAGCGGATCCTTCGACAGCAGCGCCTCGAGATGTTCAGCGCCTTCGCCGACGGCGTGCTCCATGATCTCAACAACATACACGGCGCGATGACCGCGGTGGCGGACTCCTTCGAGAGGCTCGAGCCATCGGCTCGAATCTCCGATCCGGCGCCGCGCGAATGCCTGACGGACCTCAAAGCCGCTCTCAAACGCGCGACCGCGCTCACCCGCCGACTTCGCGCCTTCACGCGGACCGAATCGGAGGGGCACACGACGCTCGATCTATCGGCGATCTGCGAGGAAACCGCCCGGCTCTTCCGTCGCGCGCTCGACGAAAAAGTCGAGCTCCGAGCGGAGATCGAACCGGGCCTCATGGTGACGGGCGACGCCGGAGCGCTCCATCAGATGCTCCTGAACCTCTGCGTCAACGGCCGCGACGCGATGCCCGAAGGCGGGCGGCTCACCATCGCGGTGGCGTCCGCCGCAGCGGACGAGGTCGCCGCTCACGGGCTCGACGGCTCGCGTCCCCACGTCGTGGTGTCCGTCGCGGACACCGGCGCGGGCATCGCGGAAGCCGAACAGGAGCGAATCTTCGAACCATCCTACACGACCAAGAAGGACGGCTCGGGTCTCGGACTTGCGATCGTACGCGAGGTCGTCCTCACCCACGGCGGAAAGCTCGCGCTCGAGAGCGCGCCCGACGAAGGCACGTGCTTCCGCATGTATTTGCGGGCTGCCGTCGTCCCTCGGCCCTCTCACCCGGGCGCCGAACCACCGCCGCGCGGCGCCGTGCTCATCGTGGACGATGACCCGGTGCTTCGGCGCGGCGTCGCTCGCAGCCTCGTGGGAGAGGGTTTCCGCGTGAGTCAGGCCGATAGCGGCGCCGCGGCGCTGGAGCTCCTAGCGCAGGACGTCGAGCGGCCCGATCTTCTTCTCCTCGACCTCGACCTCGGCGACATGCGTGGCGAGGACTTGCTCCGCATCTTGAGCTCCCGGACCGGCGCCCCCCGTGTCGTCGTCATGTCGGGCGAGGCGAGCCCGCTTCGCGAACAGCAGCTCCGCAGGGCCGGAGCGCACGGTCTCTTACCGAAGCCCACGCCGACGGCCCAGCTCGTACGGGCGCTGGAGCGGGCGGCGCGTGCCCCACACCCTGCCACGATCTGCGACGAGCCGACCACAGACCGGGCCGTCACCGACCTCGACGAGCTTGGCCTGTCCGGCAGCACCAAGAAGGAGCCATGACGTCTGCGGCGATGTCTGTATTTTTTCGATACATGTCATCAAATTTGTCACAAAAATGAACACACGACCGCTGAACGAGCATTGCCGTCGCGAGGCGGGCGACTCCAAGAATCGAGGCTAGCTTCGGCGCCTTCGACATGACGTCATGCGAGTGCGGTGGCGACCGATTTCGCAACGACTCTCCGCCGCGGCGCTACATGAGACGGTTCGCACCACGGACACCTGCGGTCCAAGCTGCTGCAGCTGCACGAGCTCCTCGTAGTGCGCGCGAACGGCCGCGCGCAGCTGGACGATGGCCTCCGAGTCGACATTTCTCGCGAAGCCGTGCGCGGATCTCGAGTGCGCGCGACATCTCGGTGTTGGGGACGTCGGCAAAAGCCGCGCGGCCGGCAAACTCCGCCTCATGGGTTTCGCACCAGGCGGATCTCGTCGTTGTCCTGGTAGAGGTCGAGCTGGCGCGGCGGCGGAAGATCCGCGAGTGCGACCCCAGCGCCCCGATGTGCCACGGCCCGGCGTGGCTTTACGCGCCGTGATTCGGTTCAGGTCTTGCGGCGCGAGCGCTGGCCCTCGAGCAGCGAGCGGACGGCGCTGAGCGCGAGCTCGCTCTCCTCGCTGCGGCTCGCGGCGGCCTGCGCCAGCGGCAAGAGCGCCTTCTCCACCACGCGGATCTGCTCGGCGAGCAGGGTCTCGATCTCCTGCGGGATGGCCGCGTGCACCTCGATCTGCGGCCGGCCGAGCGCCTCGAGCGCGGCCTCGATGCGCAGCAGATACGGCGTGAGCCACTGCTCGGTGCCGGCGAGCTTGCGCGCGCGGTTGAGGCGCGGGTACTCGTGGCCCTCCTCCGGCGGCAGATCCGACGGGCGCGCCGGCGTCGATCCGCGCGGCACGTCGCTGAGCGGCTTGCTCCGCTTGGCGAGGGCGTCGAGCGCGTCGCGGATCGCCTCGAGCCAGGTCGCGACCTGCCCGACCTGCTCGCCGAGCCCGCCCGTCGAGCCCTGCTCCACCGCGCCGCGCAGCGCCTCCACCGCCGCGGCGACGCGCTCGAGCCGCTCGCCCTGCCCCTCGCTCGAGCCTTGCTGCAAGACCGCGCGGATCCCGCCGAGCTCGCGCTCGACGCCCTTGGCGCTTCCCTGCCCGAGCACGTCGCGGATCGCCTGCAGATCGCTGCCGATCCCGGCGATCGAGCCGGCGAGGCGCGCCACCGGATCGTCGGCCGACCCGCCCATGCGCTTGTGGCGCACGAACTCGCGCTTGATCTCCTGCCAGCGCTCGGCCTCGGCCCCGGCGAGCCGCGCGCGCAGCTCGGCGAGCTTGAGCATGTTCGCCTCGGCGCCGGTGGTGAGCGTCTGCGACTCGCTCGCGTAGTGATCGCTCACCAGCTGCTCGATCTCCGCGTCGGTCATCGCCGGGACGACCTTCTCGGCGAGCTTGTTCATGTTGCGGTAGCTGCCTTGCAGCTTGAACGCCGGCTCGGTGCGGAAGCGGTCGTCCTGCGCCGCCGAGGCGATGTACTCCTGGTTCACCCGCAAGAGCGTGGTCTGGATGCGCATGAGCCGCGCCAGCACCGCGCGCACCTCCTCGAGCTCCACCGCCGAGTAGCCGTAGGCGAGATCGGTCGAGGCGATCGGCTCGCCGCGGGCCATGCGGATGAGCTTGTCGACGTCGCCGGCGTCGCGCAGCGCGAGCGGCTGGAGGATCGGGTTCGAGGTGAGCGCGTTCTCGAGGTAGCTCGAGGCGAACGCCTCCTCCTTGCCCGAGAGGATGTCGCCGAGGTTGTAGGTGTCGGCGCGGTTCGCCAGCATGTCGGGAATTTTGAAGGCTTCGCCGCTCTCGGTGTAGGGGTTGCCGGCCATCACCACGCAGAACTTCCGCCCGCGGAAGTCGTAGGTGCGCGTCCTTCCCCGCCAGATGCCCTCGATCTTGCGCTGCGCGTCGCACAAGCTGATGAACTTCTGGAGCAGCTCCGGATTGCAGTGCTGGATGTCGTCGAGGTAGAGCATCACGTTGTTGCCCATCTCGAAGCCGAGGTTGATCTTCTCGACCTCCTGGCGCGAGGTGGCGTTGGGCGCCTCGGCCGGATCGATCGACGTGACGCCGTGCCCGAGCGCCGGGCCGTTCACCTTCACGAACACCAGCCCGAGCCGGTTCGCCACGTACTCCATCAACGTGGTCTTGCCGTAGCCGGGCGGCGACACGAGCAGGAGCAGGCCCATCAGGTCGGTGCGCTTGCCCTCCCCCGCCGCGCCGATCTGCTTGGCCAGGTTCGCGCCGATGAGCGGCAGGTACACGTCGTTGATGAGCTTGTTGCGCACGAACGCGGTCATGACGCGCGGCATGTACTCGCCGAGCCGCAGCGACTGCCGCTCCTTGTCGAGGAGCTCGGTCTTCAGCTTGCGGTAGGCGCGGTACGCCGGCAGCTCGCCGCGCAGGTAGCCGCCGAGCCGCGCGATGAGCTCGTCGATGCGGAGCTTCATCGCGCGCTTGTCGATGCGCGGGTGCTGGCCGAGCAGGCCGGCGACCTCCGCCTCGACCAGCGCCGCCGACGGCACGCGCGACAGCCCGCGGCTCGCCGCGAGCGCCACCACCTCGGGCAAGAGGTGCCGCTTCGGCTGGCGCGCCGCGTCCGCCTCGATGAACGCCTCCACCCAGGCGCGGCACAGCGCGTAGCGCTCGCGCAGCTTGCCCTCGAGCGCGCGCAGGTCGTCGTCGAACGCGCGCCGCGTGCCCTGCACGTCGAGGTGGCGGAGGAGCGCGTCGCGCAGGCCCTCGGCGTCGGCGCTCGAGGTGAACCACGCCTCGCCGGTGAGCTCCTCCACCAGGTAGCCGCCCGCGTCCGCCGCCGCCGCGGAGAGCCCGTCCAGGCCCTCCTTTTGGCAAAATGACGCGATCGCCTGGCCGAGCTCGATCCCGAGCATCGCCAGCGCCTCGCCCCGTCCCAGCGCCTTGCGCAGCCGCCCGAGGCTCTGCGCCTGCAGGCTCCAGCGCCGTTTCGCGTCGCTGTCGTCGTGCCACTCCCAGAACAGCTGGCCGAGCCCGCGCGCCTCGGGCGAGAAGCGCAAGAGCCCCGCGGAGTCGTACAAACCCAGCAATTTGTCGAGGATCAGCGCGGCGTCGACGTCGTGCACCCCGCGGGCGTAACCCTCCTCGTGACGCTCGGCCGCCCACGCGCGGGTGAGCTCGCCGAGCTTGCCGCCGCGCTGCGCCTCGCGCACCTGGCCGAGCGACGGCCCCTCGCCGCGCTCGGCCGCCGCGAGCAGCGAATAGGCCAAGAACTCGCCGCGGTAGATCGCCGCGGTCTCGCTCGGCAGCGTTTGATCCCAGAACTTGCGCGTCTCGAGGAACGCCGGGTCGGTCACCGGCTGGTGGTAGTCGGTGCCGGTCAAGTGGAAGGCGAGCCCGTCGCTCTTCGGCACCAGCGTCAGCTCGAGCGCCTGGGTGTTGACGCTGAACTTGTAGCGCCCGAGCTTGATGATCTCGCCTTCGCCCTCGAACAGATCGAGCTTGTCGCGCAGGCCGCGGAGGGCGTCCTGCCGCGCGCTCTTCAGCTTGGCGAGGAAGGCGTCGGCCTTGACGCTGTCGCCGAGCGCGGCGAGCTCCTCGCACAGGCCCTGGACCTTCTGCACCATCGCGTCCGAGGCGAAATAGGCGTTGAGCTCGTCGATCGTCTTGTGCCCGCGGCTCCTGCGCCCGACGCCCTCGAGGATGCGCTCGGCCGCCTGCGCCAGGTTCTGGATGCGGCGGCTCTTCTCGTCGATCAGCTGCTGCTTCTTCGCGCCGAACGCCTCGTAGATCTCGTCGCGCTTGCCGGCGAGCTGGGCGGCGAACTCGTCGAGGTCGCTGAAGCGGCCCTCGAGCTCCTCGAGCTGAACCAACATGCGCGACAGCTGCTCGTCGCATTTCTCCGGCGTGTCGCACAGGCCGAGCGCGCTCGACACCGCCTGGCCGAGCACGGCGATCTGCACCACCACCTCGGCGCGTCCCTCGGCGCCGGCGAGCTCCTTGCGCCGGCCCTCGACCACCGCGCGGGTGCGGTTGAGCTGGCCGAACACCACCGACAGGCCCTCGAGGATGCGCGTGCGCTGGGTGGCGTCGTCGATCTTCAGGTTGCCGATGACCTCGCCGAGGAGCGCGAGCCCCTCGGAGCTCACGTCGAGCTTCTCCTGGTACGGCTTGACCTCGGCGGCCTTGGCGACCGACGGCATCTTCGCCGCCACCGCGTCGAGGTCGTCGACCAGCGGCTTGAGCGCCTCCTCGCGCAAGAGGAACTGCACACACGTCTTGCTGACCTCGTCGAAGCGCCCGGCGACCTTCTTCTCCAGCTCGCCGAGGCGCGCGAGGTCCATGTAGCGGAGCTCGCGCAGGGTGATGACCTGGCCGCGCATCATCCGCAGCTTCGCCATCGCCTCGAGGAACGGATCGACCCGGCGCCAGTGCTCGGGCCGCATGTCGCGGGTGAGCGTGACGAAGCGCTCCTCGGCGTCGGCGATGGCCTTCTCGGCCTCGCGCTGGAACGCCACCACCTTCTCGAACTCGTCGATGATGAGCTCGGCGGTGTCGCGCACCTGGGTGACGACGCTCTTCAGGTCGAGCGCGTCCGCGCTGCCGAGCCAGTAGAAGCCGTCGACCATGCGCCCGGCCGCGGCGATGAGGTCCTCGAAGCCCTGGCGGCTCGGTTTGTCGCTCTTCGCCAGCCGGCACATGCTGAGCGCGTCGGAGATGCCGCGCACGAGGTCGGCGTTGCCCACCTTCGACAGGAACGAGCCGTCGGTCGGCGCGGCGGCGGCGAACTCGGCGCTGACGAACGGCGTCTGCCACACTTGCATCGGGTGGACGCGCGTCGGCTCGGCCTCGTCGCGGAACACCACCAGCCGGCCGTCGTCGAACAGCGAGTAGCCGCCGCAGGAGATCGGCGTCGCCACCTCCTTGCGGATCAGATTGTACGGAAATAGCAGATAACGGCCGGCCGATTGTTCGTAAAACAGGAACAATACGTCCTCGCCGTTGGGCGAGGCGAGCTTGCGGTGGAACTCGAGGCTCGCGTGATCGCCGTCGAACACCTTGTGCTCGCCCGACTCGAGGTAGAAGCCGCCGGGGAACACCAGGCCGTGGTCCTCGGGCAGCTCGACGCACGCTTGGCCGATGGCGTCGACGCGCACCGCGCCCTTGGTCTTGGCGTTGAACACGAAGTAGCGCTTCTTCTCCTCGCGGAACGGGAGGATCTCGAGCACCACCAGGTGGCCGATCTGGGCGAAGCGCACCGCCGCGTCGGAGAGGACCTGGTTCTTGTCGTCCACCGGCTCGACCAGCACGGTGCGCCCCTCGCGGGTGTTGTCCTCCACCGACAGGCGCAGGCGCCCCTCGATGCAGCTGACGAACACCTGATCGCAGATCTGCAGGTAGCGCCCGTCGATCTGATCCTCGGCGCGCGGCTCCTTCCACTCGAAGCCGTGCTGCCGGGGCGTCTGGTACTCGCGCTCGCCGCGGTCGTCGACGTAGCGCACCGCGCCGTTCGGCTCGATCGCCCAGCGGAACACGCGCGTCTCGCGGAAGCTGGCGCCGATCTGGAACACCGCGTAGAGGCGGGTGTCGGTGGTGATGAGCTGGAGGAGCTGCGCCTCGCGCGTGTACTTGTAGAGGGCGGTGAACTCCTTGACGAACTTCTCGTCCTGGAGGAACCCGTTGACCTCGTCGAAGCCGACCGCCGAGCAGTCGTAGCCGCCCTCTTTGCGCTCGAAACGGTGGAGCGAGAACACGTCCGAGACCTTGGTCTCGCTCTTCAGCCCGATGAACACGTTGTAGCCGAGCAGGAGCCGCCCGCCGATCTCGACGATGTCGACCGGCATGCAGTTGTGCTCGGTGCGGACGCGCTCGGTGGCGATGACCTCGAGCTCGGTCCCGCCGAACGTCTCCTTGCGCTTCACGTTGAGCGCATCCGCCCGCCGCCCGAGCTCGCCCGCCTGCTCGAGCAGGCGCGCTCGGATGACCTCGTAATTGCCGCCTTCCAGCGCGGCGCCCGCGGCTTCGCTCATGGGAGACGCGGGAGCTTAGGGCGCGCGGGGGCCGCGGCCAAGCGCCGCAGACAACGCGGGCTCGACGATCAGCCGTAGGCACGATGCGCGGCACAAATCGGCACATGTGCCGCGCCCAAGTTGCTGTAATTGCTGATACACATCGACGGCACACCGTGTGCTGAAAGGCCGCTTCATGCGAACGACCATCGGCTTGGGCGCCCTCGTGGCAGTGTTGGCGGCTTGCGGCAGCAGCGTGAACGGCGCGAACGGCGCCGGCTCGGGGGGATCCACGGGGACGGGCGGATCGGGCGGATCCGGCGGATCGGCGCCGAGCGAGTGCTTCGATCCGAAGCCGGGCTGCATCGTCGCGTCGAGCAAGATGCGCGACACGAAGCCGGCGGTCGCCGACGGCGATCGCGAGGCGCTGCGCAAGGGCAACGAGAGCTTCGCGCTCGACGTCGAGCGCAAGCTGCCCGCGGGCAACCTGGTGCTGTCGCCGTTCAGCATCTCGACGGCGCTGGCGATGACCTACGCCGGCGCGCGCGGCACCACCGAGCAGGCGATCGCCAAGGCGCTCCACTTCGACCTGCCGCAGGCGAAGCTCCACCCGGCGTTCGACGACCTCTTGCTGCAGCTCGACTCGCGGCGCAAGGGCAGCGACTCGTTCAAGGGCGGCGGCTTCCGCCTCCACACCGCCAACGCCATCTGGTCGCAGGTCGGCTTGAAGCTCGATCAGGGCTTCTCGGACCTGCTCTACACCGACTACGGCGCGCCGGTGCGCCTCGCCGACTTCGTCCAATCGAAGCAGGCCGAGACGCTGATCAACGGTTGGGTGAGCAGCCAGACCGAGGGGCTCATCCCGGAGCTGCTCAGCGGCAACGTGACGCCGGAGACGCAGCTCGTGCTGGTGAACGCGATCTACTTCGACGCGGCCTGGGCCACCCCGTTCGACAAGGCGAACACGCAGCCGGGCGCGTTCAAGCCGACGGCCGACACCAGCGTGATGGCCTCGATGATGCACGGCACCATCGACACGCGTTATGCGTCGAGCAGCGCCTGGGAAGCGGTGGAGCTACCCTACGCCGGCGTGCCGATCTCGATGTTCCTCATCATGCCGAAGACCGGCACGGCCGACGCGTACCTCGCGTCGCTCGACGGCGCGGGTCTCGACGGCGTCGTCGCGGCGATGACCGGCAAGCGCGTCGACGTCACCATGCCGCAGTTCCAGTTCGGCAGCCGCGCGAGCCTGAAGAAGGCGCTGAGCGATCTCGGCATGGGCGAAGCGTTCGGCCTCAACGCCGATCTATCGGGCATCACCGGCAAGCCCAACGGCTTCCAGATCCAGGACGTGATCCACCAAGCCGTCATCGACGTCGCCGAAGCCGGCACCAAGGCCGCGGCGGCCACCGCCGTCCTCATCGCCACCTCCGGCGCGACCGGCATCACCCCGGATCCGGCGAAGATCGTCCTCGATCACCCCTACTACTTCTTCATCACCGACCTCCCTACCGGCGCCATCCTCTTCTCCGGCCGCGTCGCCGACCCGACGAAACACTGACAGCCTCGCGGCGCGAGCACGTTTCGGCTGGGACTGCACGCGGCGCTCCTGGAGTTTCTCGGTCGAAGCAAGGAGAAACTCATGGATGTCATTCTGCCAGTCGATTCGCGTGTACCGTCCGGGCATATCCAGCTCGTGGAGCCCTTCCTGATCGAGGTGCTGCCGCAGCTCGTCGCCCGTTTCATCAGCCCCGAGCGCATCGAAATATGCGCCAAGTTCTGGAACATCTCGGTGATGATCGAGAGACTCGAGAAGTGGGTCGACCAAGTCCCCGGCTGCAAGAACAAGGGGTCGATCGCCAACCGCGCCTGCCACCGCATGAAGGACAAGATCGACGCCGAGCTCCGCGAGCTCTATCGCGAGATCGCCGCCGAGCTACCGAACGATCAGCAGACGCGCGCCGACGCCGACAAGGACAAGGAGCGCGCCAACAAGGCGATGGCCAACGTGCCCTGACCACGAGAACGGTTCGGGCGCCGCCCTCCACCCGCGGCGCCCGAGTTCGAGCCTCACGGCGGGGGAGTGCCGGACCCTAGCGCCGACAGACGCACACGCACGATGCCGGCCACCGAATAGTAGAACAGGTACTGGCTGTCGAGGTACAGCATATCGTCGGGCGTGAGGCCTCCTGGCGGCATGTCGATGATCCACTCGCGGGCGTCCGTGAGGCGATAGACATGGATCTTGTCGTCGCCGGGCCCAGTTTCCTTGTAGACCCGGTAGCTGTACACCGCGTAGAAGCCGTCACCAGCTGCCGAGTACTGCGTCGCAATCGGCGGCGTCGGGCGGCGTCGCGTGGGGACGAGCGCCGCCGCCGTCGTGGCGAAGGGGCTGGTCCACAACCATCCGCCCACGTCCTTGCCGGGCTGGACGATCCACGCCAGGGTCTTGCCGTCGCTGGCCGCGTTCACCACGCGATCCGGCGAGGCCGTCTTCGTCAATACGCTCACCTCGCCCGTCTTGCTGGCGAGGGCGAGCTGGCCATGTTCGTGCTCCGGATAAACGAGCGCGAGGACGCGGTCGCCGACGATCTGCGGACGCGCGAAATCGCCGGCCAACATCTTGTCGGTGTTGGCAGCGAGATCGACGACCTCGAGCGTCGCCCCATCCAGCAATTGGGCGACAGCCCAATCGCCTCGCGATGTCCAATACTCATCGAGCGAATGGTACAGAATCGGCTGGCTGGCGGCCGCGAGATCGCTCCAGCTCGGCGCGGTGTAACCTGGTTTCACACCATCATGGTAGTTGCCGACGCCCAGCCATACACGAGAAGGCGTCACGAGCGGGCGCGTCAGCAAGCATTTTCCCTTGTAGGCGGCGCGCCACGCAGCGACGGCTTTGCCGTTCTCGTCGTACACGGCCGCGATCTGATCGTTGTCTCCAGGGAACAAGAGCATGAAACCGATCCGATAGCCCTCGCCCCAGCGAACGATGCTGACGAGCTGGGCGGTGCTACCGGGAGACCAGGTGACCTTCTGCGCCTCGCACCCCGGCAGCTCAGCGCCGCCGAACCGTTCGGCACACGTGACCCACGCGAGCGGCGGCGCGGCAAGCTGGACGTTCGTCGCGACCTCGACGTTGCAGCCGGCGTCCGGCCAATCCACGTGTCGATAGCAACCGTCGCTCGGAATGCGCCATAGGCCGTCGTCGCTCTTCGCCGCCTGGCATGGACCGCCGCTGCCGCCGCCCGACACGTGCGGCCCCGGCGTCGTGGACCAGTCCGGTGACGCGCCCCCGCCTCCTGACGAGGCCCGCGGGTACGAATCCGGAACGGAGCAGCTCCCGACGACATATCCGATCAGCGCGAGCGCGGCCGACGACCACGCCGCGGCCCGAACCCGACCGCGCTCACCGTCGAGATCGGCGCGATCAATCGTCATTCTTCTTCTTCCCGTTGCCCTTGCCGTGCTCGTCCCCGTCCCCATTCCTCCCCTCCCCGTTGTTGTCCTCGTCGCTGCGATGTTCCTCGCCAGCGAGAGCGAGCTCGTCGAACGGAACATGGCGGAGGCGAGCGAGCTTGCCGCTGGGAACCGGCACCAACACGGCATCGGCTGTGACCAGTGGTCGCCCGAGCAACGGGGTCACCAAGTGCTTCGAACCGAGGAACACTACCTTTCCGGAGTGGGTAACCTGAAAACGAGCCAAGAGGGAGCTCTTGGGACCGGGATCGTCGCCGATGCTTCCGAGGCAGGGCCCCAATGTGTCGCCGAGCGCAACATGCCCCGGCACGGCCTCTGGCGCCACGCTCAGCGTGTGGAGCTTCGCGTTCTTGGCGTGGCACATGAGGACGTGATCCTCATTACCGGTGGGCACGGCACTGCCGGCGAAGACGAGATCGCCGCCGTCCCCGACCGCCAGATAGCTCAGAGGAAAATCCCAATCCTCGTCGAGCGCGCCGAGGACTTCGACGGGATCCCGTGGAAGGTAGCGGACCAGTCGCGTCTTCGCGTCCTTTCGCTCGACGAGGTAGGTTTTCATGTCGTGCTGGCGATACACGGCCGCGCGAACGTGGCCGGGGCGACCGCCCACGGGCAGGGAGAGTTCCTCCCACGCGTTGTGGTCGACGTCGAGCAACCACGCAGCGGTCGCCGGGGAGCCGTTTTCCGTGCCGTCGGAAGTACCGCCCACGACCAATAGGTCGTGCAACGTGCCGCTGAGAACGATCCCCTCGTTGCCTTTCAACGAGGGCGAACAGTTCGGCGGAACACAGGGAGCTCTTGGGTTCAGGGCTGGCGGCGAGTCTGGTTCCAGCCGGACGATGGCCGCCACCACTTGCGGCGTGATCGTGTTGAACGCGACACCGTCGAGGAGAGGCTGCCCAGGCGGGGACTTGCGCGCGATGAGCGCCGGCGTCTCCGACGCCGGGACGAATAACAGCTGGCCCTGAGCAAACTGCTCGAACAACGCGGCCAAGCCCGGCGCCGGGTTCAACGCCGGCTGGATCCCGCCGACCGTGGTGAACCAGAGATTGTCGTTGCCAAGCGTCTTCCCGAGCAACTGATAGGGGTCTGGGCAGTAGGCGCAGGGATTAGGCGGCGAACCACGAGGGCGGTTGCTGTGGGTACTTCACCCAGCTCGCGACTTGCGTCTGGAGCAGCGCTTCGGAATCGCCCGACTCGAAGGTCTGCGCGAATTTGTAGAAGCTCGGTCGGTTCGCCGGCGAGACCTTGGTGCCCTTCACGCCGACCACCTTGGCGAGGATGATGCCTTTCACCGACGCGCCCGTGAGCTGACCGCCGGGGACGCCCAGGTAGCTCTTGCCGACGATCATGTCCGGAAGCGCCAGAAAGTCCCAGCCGACGTCGGTGAAGGCCCCACCCGCGTACGGGACGGCCGGCATGTCGTACTCCTTGCCCGCTCCTCCATTGGTGTCCACCTTCAGCCACGGTCCGCCCCCTGGGCTTGATCCGCTTTTGTGGACACCAAATGAAAGGCGGATACGGTGTCCAGAATGTCGAAACGGGGCGAGCGGCGGAGGCCGCGTAGGAGCTTCACGGACGAGTTCAAGGCCGGCG
>JACXTT010005538.1_pt1 | contig 18324 bp, 17 predicted proteins | sample 9270951 | NCBI WGS metagenome assembly JACXTT01 (sample SAMN15532306, study PRJNA645909) | rock metagenome | isolation source: weathered quartz diorite | place: Puerto Rico | collected 2017-06-21 | reverse complement strand
CGATGGCACCGGGCGACAGTCCGCTCATCCTTCACCAGAGGTATCCGGAAGGGGACGCGCGCGAGACCGCCTACACCACGCGCATCGACGATTTCGTCAACTGGGGACGGAAGAATTCGCTCTGGCCGATGCCGATGGGGCTGGCCTGCTGCGCGATCGAGCTGATGGCGACGATCGGCCCGCGCTACGACCTCGCTCGCTTCGGCGCCGAGGCGCTCCGGTTCTCGCCGCGGCAATCCGACCTCATGGTCGTCTCCGGGACCGTCACCAAGAAGATGGCGCCGTTCCTCAAGAAGATCTACGACCAGATGCCCACGCCGCGCTGGGTCATCGCGATGGGAGCGTGCGCGTCGTCGGGAGGCATGTACCGGTCGTACGCCGTCGTCCAAGGGGTCGACGAGATCATCCCGGTCGACGTCTACATCAGCGGCTGCCCGCCGCGGCCCGAGGCGCTGATCGAAGGGGTGCTGGAGATCCGTCGCAAGATCGAGCGGGGCGTCAAGAGCGCGGCCGAGCTGTCCGCCTCCGCCGCCACCGCCTAGCTCTTTCGTGATGGCGGAGCCCTCCGCCGGCAACCCCGCGCTCCTCCGGCTCCTCCGCGCTGAGATCGAGAGCTCCGGACCGATTACCTTCGCGCGGTTCATGGATCTCGCGCTCCATCATCCCGACCACGGCTACTACGCGACGGGCGCGGAGAGACTGGGACGACGGGGGGACTTCTTCACGGCGAGCGACGTCGGACCGGCATTCGGGACCTGCCTCGCTCGACAACTCGCCGAGATGGACGGCGTACTCGGCCGCCCGCGAGCGTTCAGGTACGTCGAATTCGGCGCCGGTCGAGGCCTCCTTGCGAGCGACGTCGACGACGCTCTCGCCGTGCTGGACGCCGATCTCTCCAAACGGATCGAAATCGAGCTGATCGACGCGAGCGCCGGAATGCGCGCGGCCGCGAAGCCGCGGCTTCCCCGTGCGCGCGTAGGCGCCAAGGCGACGGGGGGCGGGGGAGAAGGCTCTGTCGTGGCGGTCGAGCTCTTCGACGCGCTCCCGGTCCATCGGGTGCGGCGCCGGGGGAACGCGCTGGTCGAGGTCATGATCGGCCTCGAGGGTGAGCGCCTCGTCGAGATCGAGGAGCCGCCGGAGGCGGCGGTTCGGGCGTGGGCCGACCGCTTCGGCGCCGCGCCGGACGATGGCGACGAGGCCGAGGTCGGTCTCGCGATCGGCCCGACGCTCGCCGAGCTCGCGGCGGCGATCGACCGGGGCTTCCTGATCATCGTCGACTACGGGCACGAGGCCCGCCGGCTGTTCAGCTCCGCCCACGCACGCGGCACGTTGCTCGCGTATCACCGGCACCAGGTCAACGAAGACTATCTGGTGCGCGTCGGCGAGCAGGATTTGACCGCGCACGTCAATCTGACGGCGCTCCGGCGCGAGGCCGAGGCGCTCCGTCTTACCGTCTTGGGCATCACGACGCAGGATCGCTTTTTGATCGCCAACGGGCTGCTCGACGGCCTCGACGCGGAGGACGATGGGCCGATGGCCGCAGCGAAGCGCCGGCGGGAAGCCAAGCAACTCGTCCACCCCCACGGCATGGGCACGACGTTCAAGATCGCGGTGCTCTCGAAGGGGGTCGAGCCCGCACCGAGCCTCAGGGGGCTGAGCGATATACTCGGAACATGGCGAACTCCGTCACCGTAGAGTCGATCACCGCGAAGTTCTTGGCCGCGGGGTTCGTCTGCTCTCCCGAGGTGGCGACCTCCCTGTTCCTCGCGGAGAACCTTGGAAAGCCCCTGTTGCTCGAGGGCCCGCCGGGGGTCGGCAAGACCGAGATCGCGAAGCTGTGGGCCGGCTACCACGCCTCCGAGCTGATCCGGCTGCAATGCTACGAGGGGCTCGACGAGGCCAAGGCTCTCTACGAGTGGTCGTACGGAAAACAGATGCTCTACGCGCAGCTCCTTCGCGACAAGACCGCAGAGGTGCTCGCCGCCGCGCCCAGTCTCGAGCGGGCGATCGGGATCCTACGAGACGAGGCCGATGGGTTCTTCTCCCGGGATTTCCTCCTGCCGCGCCCGCTCCTCCAAGCGATCTTGTCTGCGGCCCCCGTCGTTCTTCTGATCGACGAGGTCGACCGGTCGGACGAGGAGTTCGAGGCGTTCCTCCTCGAGGTCCTCTCCGATCATCAGGTCTCGATCCCCGAGCTGGGAACGCTCAAGGCCCAGAAGCCGCCGCGCGTGGTCCTCACCAGCAACGACACGCGCGATCTATCGGACGCGCTGCGCCGCCGCTGCCTCTACCTCTACGTCGACTATCCGTCGTTCGAGGACGAGATGCGGATCGTCGAGGCCCGGGTCCCGGGGCTCTCGGTTTCGCTGACCGACCGGCTCGTCCGGTTCGCTCAGTCGCTGCGGAAGGCAGATCTCAAGAAAGCACCGGGGATCGCCGAGGTCGTCGACTGGGCGCTCGCCCTCGTCGCCGTCTCGGCCGACGGGCTCTCGGCTCCCGTGCTGCGCAAGACGCTGGGAGCGCTTCTCAAGAATCGCGAGGACGTCGAGCGCGTCCTGGCCGATCCGGCGCGCTTCCGCGGATGATCGCCGCGCTGGCCCGATTCATCGACGCGCTCCGCGCCGAGGACCATCCCGTTTCGCCGGCGGAGCTTCTCGACGCTTCGAAGGCCGTCGATCTCGTCGGCCTCGAGCGGCGCGACGACGTGCGCAACGCCCTCCGGACCACGCTGGCCAAGGATCGCCGCGCGGCGGCGGTGTTCGACCGCTTGTTCGACCGCTTCTTCGCGCCTCCGAGGCGCGCCGCCGGCGGGGAAGGCGTCGGGCGGCCGGGCTCGATCGGCGAGCGTCCCAAGGACGCGCCCGACGGACGCGGTCCGAAGCCACGCAGAACGCCGAAGGATGAGACCGAGCCCCCGCGGCGATCGAACCGCCCGTCGACCGATTCGTCGGAGCCGGCCTTGCAGCGCACGAAGCGGTCCGGCGAGCGGCGCCAGGGAAGGCTCCGCCGGGTCAAGCTCGAGCGAGCCGCAGCCAGCGCCGACGATCCGGCGCGCCGCGACCTGGCCCGCAGAATGACGACGGACGAGGAGCGCGCGATCGCACGCGAGATCCCGCGCATCGTCTCCGCGCTGAGGTTGAGCGCCGGCCGGCGGGGGACGGCGTCGCGGAGCGGACGCCCCTGGCTTCGGCGCGTTCTTCGCGAAAACCTCGCGCACGGCGGCGTGCCGTTCGTCATCCCGTTTCGTGCCCGCAAGCGCAGGAGCACGCGCGTCGTTCTCCTGGTCGACGTCTCGTACTCGGTCGCGCGGTCGGCGGGGCTGTTCCTTCTCATGGCGGCCGAGTTCCTGGAGCTGGGGCGCCGCGCCCGCGTGCTCGCCTTCGTCGACCGGCCGGTCGACGCGACCGGCGCGATCGTTCGATGGGCGCGCGGCGCCCCCGGACGCCGCCTCCCGAGCGCGGGCAGCCGGCGGGCGAGGCGTCCTGCGCCGCCGGGCGAGGGGATCGTGAGCCGAGGCGTCTCGTTCGCCGAGGTCGTCGACGGTCTGCGCGATCTGAACCTCGAGGCGCCGTCGGATTACGGGACGGCGTTCCACGCGCTCGCGACGTCGCGCCTCCGGCCGCGCGGGCGCGACACCGTGCTCGTCGTGCTGGGCGACGGCCGCAGCAACCGGTTCGACCCTCTACCGTGGGCCCTGGGCGAGGTCGCGCGCGGCTGCCGCGCGGTGCTGTGGCTCGTCTCCGAGCCCCGCTCGCGCTGGGGCACAGCGGACTCGGCGCTCCCGGCCTACCTCGGCTCGATCGATCTCCTCGTCGAGGCGGCCGACCTTCACGGGCTCGCCGCTGGATTGGGCGAGATCGTCCGGCGAGCGTGAGGTGTCCGCCCCGACTCCCGGATCCGTCGTCGCCTGGTGGGAGCACGACGCCGTCACGTTCGGCGTCGTCGTCGCCGAGGAGAAGCAGCGCGTGATCCTCGTCACGACGGACGGGCGCGAAGAGCGCGTGGCCCCGGCGCGGATCGTGGCTCAGCTCTCGTCCGGGCCGGCGCCCGCCAGGACGCCCGAGGCGCGACGCGAAGCGGCCGCCGCCGCCCGAGCGATGGCGACGGATGTCGCCGGGCGCTCCCGGGCGGTCGACGTTTCCACGCTCTGGGAGCTGACGAAGGACGCGGACGCCGCGATCGGCGAGGAGCAGCTCGCGTCGCTCGCGCTCTCCGATCGCGGAGCGCCGTCGCGGCTCGCGGTGTCGCTTGCGTTGGCCCGCGAGGGCGTGCGCTTCGTTCGCAAGGGGAGTGGTTGGCAACCTCGCGGCGAGGCTTCGGTCCGGGAGATCGATCTCGAGCGCGAGCGAGTGGCACGACGCGCGGTGGAGAAGGCGGCTGCTCTCGAAGCCCTGGCGCGCGCGTGGCGCGGAGAAGGCTGGCGGCCGAGCCGGACCGCGTCCGAGCGCAAGATCCTCCAAGCGATCGAGACCCTGGCCGTCGCCGATCTCGAGGCCCCCGAGAAAGACCGTGCGCTCGCGGTCGAGGCGCTCGCGACCACCGGAGCGGCGGGAGACCGCCCCGCGGAGACCGCGTTCCGCCTGCTGCGCCGCGTCGGCCGCTTCGCGTCGGACGACGAGAACCTCGAGATCGTCCGTTTCGGCTTGAAGAGCGAGTTCGACCCCGAGACGCTCTCCGCCGCGGAGGCCGCGGCTTCGACCTTCGAGCGATCGGGCCGCCTCGACCTGACGCGTCGAGCGACGTTGACCATTGACGACCCGGCGACGCTCGAGATCGACGACGCGCTTTCGATCGAGGAGCGCGCGGACGGGGGCGTCGTCGTCGGCATTCACATCGCCGACCCCTGCGCCTTCATCCCCGCGGATTCGCCCGTCGACTCCGAGGCGCGCGCGCGGGGGACCACCTACTACTTTCCCGACGGGAAGCTGCTCATGCTGCCCTCGGTCCTCTCCGAAAAGGCGGCGAGCCTGGTCGCCGGCGAGGAGCGGCCGGCGCTGAGCTTCCTGCTCGCCGTCGATGGCGAGGGGAGGATCGGCTCGGCCCAGCTCGTTCGCTCCCTCGTGCGGGTCGCCGAGCGTCTCGACTACGACGAGGTCGATGCCACCCTGAGGTCGAAAGTGGGGCGCGAAGCCGAGGCGTTGATCCGGCTCGCCGCCTTCTCGGAGAAACGCGAGGCGGCCCGGCGGGCGCGCGGCGCGGTCGCGTTGCGTGCTCCCGAGAGCGAGATCCGCGTCGCCGCGGACGGCACGATGACGCTCAAGCGGCGGGATCCGAGCACGCCGGCGCAGCGCCTCGTCTCGGAGTGCATGGTGCTGGCGGGGGAGGCCGCCGCGCGATGGCTGGACGAGCGGCGCGTGCCGGCGATCTACCGCCGTCAAGCGGCCCCGAACGGGAAGCTCCCCGAGGTGGATCCGTCGCAGCCCGGAGCGGTTCACGTTCGCGCGACCCGGCGCCTGTTGAAGCGCGGGGAGGCCGGCCTCACTCCGGCTCCTCACCACGCGCTCGGCCTAGATTGCTATTCGCAGGTCACCTCTCCGCTTCGACGGTATCAAGACCTCGCGATGCATCGGCAGATCGTCGCCGTTCTCGAAGGGCGGCCGCCGCACTACGACGCGGCGGCGATGCAGGCGATCCTCGCGTCGACCGAGCGCGCCGAGAGTGAGGGCCGGCGCGCCGAGCGGGCGATGGACCGCTATTGGCTGCTCCGCTGGCTCGGCCAGTCCGTGGGACAAACGGTCACCGGAGTCGTCGTGGACGTCGCGCCGCGGCCGATCGTCGTCCTCGACGAGACCCTCGTCGAGCAGCCCGTCCCGGCGCTGGTCGGCGCGTCGATCGGGGATCGCGTGCGGCTGGCCATCGATCGCGTGAACCCGCGAGCGGATCTTCTCGTCCTGCGCCCGGCCTGATCCGCGCTACATCACCCGGTACTTCGGACCGCTCCCGCCCTCGCGGGGCGTCCAGCGCGGCCCGAGCACGTCCGTCGCCTTGCAGTCGACGCAGTTCGGGGCGTTGACCCGCAGCTCGTCGCCGTTGCGCTCGTAGACTCCCGCGGGACAGACGTGCGCGTAGAACCGGGCGACGTCAGCGCCGACGTCACGGCCGACCACGAGATGGGTCGGGATGGTGTCGCGCGTGGCGTTGCCGGACTTGAAGACCGCGTCGACCTTGCTGAACGTCAGCGTGTTGTCCGGCATGAACGGCGTCTCGGCGGCGCCGGATTTCGGGACGTCGGCGTCGGCCGGCATGTCGATCTTCCCGCCGGGGAATCTCCCGCCGGTCAAGGTCATCAGGCCCGCTTGGATCCCCCCGGCGTAGAAGCCGCTCTTGAAGGCGAGGCGCATGTTCCGCGTTCGATACAGATCGCGCCGGATCGCACCCTCGCGGATCCCTCGATCGAACACGACAAGGCGCGAAGCTCCGGTGTCCTCCACCTTAAGCGCCGCAAACGCCGCCCGGGCCGCCAAGATCCCCGAGTGCATCGCGTAATGGATGCCCTTGAGCGACGGAACATCGACGAAGCCGGCGGCATCGCCGATCATCAGGAGCCCGTCGCCATGGAAGCGATCGGGAAGCGCGTAGAACCCCCCTTCGGGGATCGTCTTGGCTCCCCACTCGACGAGGTGCCCCCCCGCGAGAACGCTCTTGAAGAGGGGGTGCGATTTCATTCGTTGCAGCAAGACGTGAACGTCGAGGTGCGCATCGTGATAGTCGAGGCCGACCACGAGCCCCAGCGACACCTGATTCCCGCCCATGGGATAGAGGAAGCTCCCGCCGAACGCGTCGTTGGGGAGCGGCCAACCCAGGGTGTGCACGACGCGGTCGAGGGAGCGCTTCGTCTCCCAGACCTCCTTGACGCCGAGCGCGAAGATCTGCGGATTCGGCGAGCCGATCCCCTGCCATTGGCGGTACGCCTGCGTGAGGAGCCCCCGGGTGCCTTCGGAGAGGATCGTCACTTTCGCGACGACGTCGGTCGCTTCGGCGAAGCCGGAGCCCGGCTTCCCGTCGCGGTCGAGCCCGGACGGGGTCGTCGTCACGCCGCGCACGGCGTGGTCGGCGACCAGCAGCGCATCGGCGGGGAACCCCGTGAAGACGTTGACTCCGAGCGATTCGGCGTGCTGCCCCAGCCAGCGGACGATCTCGCACAACGACGCGGTGGAGTAGCCGTGGTTGCGCATCGTCGGCGGCGTCGGGATGGGGATCGCGCTCGAGCCGGTGAGGACATAGACCGACTCCTTCGTCACCGGTTGGCGGAAGGGGAAGTCGGAGTCCTTCATGTCCGGGAACAGCTCGCGAAACGCCGACGGGTTGACGACCGCACCGGAGAGCGAATGCTCGCCCAAGCTCCCGGCCTTCTCGAGCACGCCGATCGCGATCTCGCCGAGCGCGCCGCCCGCCGCCTTGTCCTTGGCCGCCAGACGAGCGAGCTCGATCGCTCCGGCCAATCCGGCGGGGCCCGCGCCGACGAACAGCACATCCATCTCCAGAGCTTCCGCGCTCGGAGCCCGGTTCAGAATCAAGCGGTCGAGCGGAAGGGGGGGCTGATGCCGGGATGGAAGGATGGACGCCACGCGCGGATGATAGCCCAGGCCATGCTAGGCTACCGGAATGCAGGTCAAGCGAGCGCCCAAGCTGACTCTCGTCGACCGACTGTATCTCCCGAGCATCTTTGCGGGGCTCGCGCTCACGATGAAGCACATGTTCCGGAAGAAGGACACGATCCAATATCCGGAGCAGAAGCACGCATTCGGCGACCGCTACCGTGGCGTTCCGGCGCTCGTCAAGGACCAGGACGGCCGCGAGAAGTGCGTCGCCTGCTACATGTGCCAGTGGGTCTGCCCGCCGCTGGCGATCACGATCGAGGCCGCGGAGTACCCGAAGCACCATCCGCTCCATCAGATCGAGAAGTTCCCCGCCAAATTCGACATCAACATGCTCCGCTGCATCTACTGCGGGCTGTGCGAAGAGGCGTGTCCCGAGGAAGCGATCTTCATGTCGAAGACCTACGTCGTCGTCGGCCACTCGCGCGATCTGATGATCTTCGACAAGACGAAGCTCTACGAGATCGGCGGTACCCGCGAGGATGAGATCAAGAAGTGGTCCGCCGACCGCAAGGGTCCCGCTTCGCGCTCGCACCGCCGCGGAGATGAGATCGCTTCCGGAACGTCCTCGCACTAGAGGAAAGGGGACATTCCCCTTTTTCTTACAAAGCTCCCCGGATACCGCTTTGATAAGAAAAAAGGGAATGTCCCCTTTCCTCTACAGACGGGGAAGGACCAAGAGTCTCGTTTCCGGCGGGAGCGCACGATAGAGCGAATCGGCATCCTTCTTCGAGAGCACCACGTGCAATCTCACCATGTCCGTCGGTTCGACCTGACTCGCCGCGAGCGCATCCGCCCACCACGTCGACCAACTGTCCATCAGGCCGGCCCAGAATCCGCGCTGGGAGTCCGATCCGGGAGGACGCACTTCGATGGACAATCCCCCGGCGAAGCGGATGTGATAGCGGGCAGGCACCGGATACTTTTCCTCGGGCGTTTGCGGGACCGCGACCTCGACCTCCGTCCCCTCCTTGGTCGGTGGCGGAGCCTGGATCTCGACCCTGTCGAGTTCGCGAGGCGGGTCGAGCGCCCCGCGTTCCCAGATCCGCCCCTCCCAGCGCGAGGCATCGGTCCGCGGCCGGTAGACGACGCGCGGGACGCCGACCTCGAGCGCCTCGACCCTGTACTGCTGGAGGAGCGCCGCGTGATACATCAGCGTCAGCGTCTGCGCCTGCGTGTCGAAGAGAAGGTAGAACTCCTTCGCCTTGGCGAGCTCGACCTGCTTCGCGAGAAGATCGTTCTGGACGGCGAGCTTGGCGAGATCGCCTCCCGACGGCGCCGGGCCGGCCGGGGCGGCGAGGGCGGCGTGGAGCGCCGCGATCGCGAGGGTCGGACGGAGACCCCTCATCATCACGAGCCGATCAGAAGATGTAGACCGAAGTGCCGATCGGCACCGCGTCCCAGACCGCCTGAAGATCTTCCGGTCCGAGGCGGATGCAGCCATGCGTCACGCTCCGGCCGAGGAGCCGCGTGTACAGCGTTCCGTGGATCATGTACCCGTCTTCGAGGTAGAGCGCGTACTTTCCGAGCGTCCCCGATTCGAACCGATCCTCGGGGTTCGTTGGAAGCGTCTTCCCTTCCTCGGCGAACGCCCAGTCGGGCTTCTTCCAGATCGGGTTCGAGATCTTGTTCCGAACCTTGAAGACGCCGCGCGGCGTATCGAACACCCATTTCTTCGCGCCGTTGCTCGATTTCAGGATCATCCCCGAGCCGGCCGAGCACACGGCGGTCCGGACGATCTTGTCGTCGTGCATGATGTAGAGGCGGTTTTGCGTCTGGTCGACGACGACGTACGTTCCGGCCGGCGCCAGCTTTTGAAGCGCGGTCGCGTACTGCTTCTTCTGCGTGGCGAGCTTGGACTGGAGTTTCCGCGCGCCGTTCGGGTCCGACGGGAGTCCGGAGGTCGACGGCTCCGCGCGCGGCGGGGCGGGCTCGTACGCGTAACCCGTGCCACGCGCGGCCACGACGGCGATCGCGATCACCGCGACGGCGACGGCGAGCAGGCCGAAGCGAATGCGCGGCCCGGGTGGGCTGACGACGATCGCGACCCGTCGATGGGGGGTGACGGCGTCCATCATTGGGTCCCGGCGCCTCCATGGTCGCGCGCGAGCCGCGCGAAGACACCCTGTCCGTCGCCGCCGACGATCGTGACGGGGGTCCCGACCTGGGTTCGCCTGAAGAGATCGTCCATGTCGTCATTGGCCAGCGCCACGCACCCCTTGGTCCAGTCCTTTCCGCGCCCTCCGTCGCCGTGGATCTCGATCAGCCCGCCGAGGCTCGCGCCGTGGGGAAGGCGGCCCAAACGCCGCAAGCGCTCGAACTCCGCGCGGTCCTCGTCGTTGGGGTAGTTCAACGCGAGCGCCTTGTAGTAGTTCGATCCGGGTTTCTTCGCGGTGATCCGATAGCGGCCTTCCGGCGTCGCCGCGTCTCCGGAGCGCAGCTTGTCGTTGATCGATCGATAGCCCATGTCTGCCGCGTAGCTCCGGACGAGGTGCCCGTTGTCGTACACGTCGAGGCGGTGGTTTTCCTTGAGGACCACGACGGCGGTCTCTCCGGTCGCGCGCGACCATGCCGCCGTCTCGCCGACCATCCGGGACCACCGCGCGACGAGCGACGCGTCGGCATACCGGGCCGCAGCCTCGGCAGCGTTTCCGCTGACGACGCGCGAGCCGTCGGCGGCCTCCTGAGCGCGCGCCGCGCATTCGAGGAAGTCGCCGCGGTCGCGCATCGAGCGCGCCTCGTCGAGCGCGATCTTGCTCTTCTGGAGGAGGGTCCGGTTGTAGGAGCCGAGATGCATCGCTTCCGCGACGTCCGATGCGCGCGCCGCGTCACGCTCCGCCGCCTCGAGCGCCTCGTCGGCTTCGGCCTTGGCCTCCATGCGATGCCGGTTACCTTCCGACAGAGCGAGCTCGATCCTCGATTCGGCGGTGGCGAGCGCGAGGCGCACGCCCCTGTAGTCGCGGAAGGGGAGAAGCTTGACCTCCTCGCGCCGGTAGGCCGCCAGGGCGGCTTTCAACGAGGCCTCGGCTTGCCTCATCGCGTCGGGGGCCCAGCGGGCCGCTCCCGCGCGCCGGGCGTCCGCGAGGGAGGACTGCGCGCTCCCCTTGTCGTAGAAGGGCGGATCCGTGTGCCCGGCCGCAATCGGCCACACGCAGGCGATCACGACGGACACCGTCGCGGTGGTCACGCCCGCGGCGAAGAAGCGCCAGCGCCAGCGCGCGAAGAAGCCCTTCAGGGTCACGGCAATTCGATTCTTCATCACGTTGAGAATGTAAGGGATTCCGGGACTTCGATCCAGTTCCTCGAGGGAAGGAGCGGCAACCCGGCGTTTACGACATGAGCGGGGCACGGCCGCACCCGGCCGTGCCCCGCGATCGATCGAGGTGCGGCGTTACTTCTTGTGGCCGGCCGCATGCGCGCCGGTCTTGGCGCCGGCCTTCTTCGCCTCCATCGCTGCCTGCACCTGGCTCGCGACGTTCGCGGCGGACGACTTCGCCGCCTCGGCTTTCGCCTTCGCGTCCTTGTACTTCTCCGAGGACATGGCGGCGTTGGCGTCGTTGATCGTCGACTCGGCGGCCGTCAGGTCGGCCTTCATCGCCTCCAGGTCGGCGGCCGTGCCCTTACCCTTGGGAGCCTTCTCGAGCAAGGCCTTCGCGTCGTTCACAGCGGTCGTGGCGTCGTTGATCGCCGTCGTCGCCTCGTTCTTCGCCTGCTCCTTGCCGGCAGCCGCATCGGCGGCGGCCTTGTCCGATTTCGCCTTCAGATCCGCGACCAGCTCGTCGGTCTTCTTGTAGGAGCGGAAGAGCGCGAACTTGTCCTGCTGGGCCTTGATCTCGGCGTCGAGCGCGGCCTTGGCGTCTTCGGCCGCTTGGAGCGAGCTCTGGGCGTACTCGGAAGCCTGGGGCTTCGCCGCGTCCAAGGCCGCCGTGGCGGCATTGATCGCGTCCTGCGGCGGCTTGGCGCAGCCGACCATGAGAACGAGCACGAAGACGAACGGCAAAACAGCCATGATCTTGCGCATGCTTACGAATCTCCTTTTCGTTCCAAGCGCCCTCGTCGTCGAGAGCGAAGCGACAATCTTTTCCCTGCCGGCGGGGCCACGCTACTACGTCCGGCCCGAAAATGAAAGGCCCCCTTTTCCAACCGAGTTTAGGGGTGGTTTTGTCAGGGAGGGTTGGGTTGTCGGTGCTCGCCGGGGAGGAGGGTTCGTCGTAATCTCTGCGGGCCCACTCCGGGAGCCTCATGCGGACCGTTCCGGCATCGATCGTCGTGGCCATGTTGTCGGGGGCGACCCTCGCCGCGGCGACCGGCAAGATCGTCGATCCGGACGGCGTCCCGATCGCCGGCGCGCAGATCTGCGAGCAGGTCGAGGGCGCTCCGGATCGCTGCGTCAGCGCCGACGCGAACGGCGTCTACAACATCGAGAATCCGCTGCGAGCGTCCCTTCTCGTTCGGACGAGCGGATTCGTCGCGCGCGTGATCGACGCCGCGCCGCTGAGCCAGCCCGTCATGCTCCAGCGTGCGGCGGTCCTCCGCGTCAACGTCGTCGACGGGGCGGACGGCCGGCCGCTCGCCAAGGGAAAGGTCATGATCGATTCCCCGTCGGGGCGTCGCATCGGCGATTTCGTTCCTTTCAACAAGGCCGGGGTCCGGATCTCGACGCTCGACCCGGGCATCGTGTTCGTCCGCGCGGAGGCCGACGGTTACCAGCCCGGAGGACCGGTCCCGGTCGAGCTGGTCGGGGGAGCCGAGAGGGCCGTCAAGGTTCCGATGACGAAAGCCGGCAAGAAGCCTCACTGAGCCTCCCGACGGATCATGGCTCGAAACGAAGATCGCGCCGGGGCTTTGGGCGAGATCGCCTGGGACGTTCTCCAACGGCTGGTCCGCGAGCGCCTCGCGCGGATGGCGGGCGGGCATCTCGTCGAAGGCTCCCTCGATGCCGTGGTCCTGCACCTTGCTCTTCCGCTCCGCGGTCCGGCCTCGGCTCAGGAAGCGTTCTCGCAGCGCCTCGTCGAGCAGATCGACGGGGTGCTGGCCGAGGCGATCCAGCAGGCTGCGGCATTCCGACCTGGCCATGCGTTTTGCCACAAATGCGGGGCGTCCTCGTGCGAGCACTCGGCTGCACCGTCCCACCGTCACGTCTTCGTCGGATACACACCGACCGGCATCCCGCGTTGGGAGGACTTCGCGCAGCACTGCCTCGACCGCCGCCACCCCGAGGTGGATCGCCTCTACGACGACCCCCCCGCGTTCGTCACGCTCGTCCGGTCTCGCCAGGAGGTCATGGTCGGGCTGTTGGAGTCGTTGCAGGGGGCGGCGGTCTACACGCTTCACGGTCAGGTCGCCGCCGGCTTCTTTCCGGTGCGCACGCGGGAAGGCGAGGGGCGCGGGGTGCTCGCGGTGACGTTCCAGATCGGAGCGTCGAGGGGGCGATCCGGTGAAGCGCGCTGGGGCCTGAACGTGCTCGGCTGCACGCCGCAGGGGGAACCGCTCGACCTCCTTTGGGAGCGGCACGAAGTGATCCCGTGGCAGAGCTCGGTTCGCTGGGCCCAGACGGCGCTCTCGACGCTCTCGAAGTCCAGAAAAGCGCAAAGAGCGGGCGTCGAGGCTCGGGTGGACGGGATCCTGCTCGGCCTGGCGCGCCGCCTGTCGCACGAGCGACGGGCGGCCGGCCGGCGGACGCACCACGCCGAGGCGCGGCACAGGGCAGGGGAGCGGCCGACCCGAAGCGCAATCGAGGACGCCCGCGCGGCGAGCCCCGCGGACGTCCTGGTGGACGAGCGCAACGGCACGCTGGTCGTCCCAGGCGCCCGCGGGCGCATGCACTTCTATACACCCGGCGGCCAGCTCGTCTCATCCGTGCGCTACAGCCGCGACGCGATCGAGCGGAAGCGCAAGCTGGGTGTCTGGCGTCCGTCGCGACCGGAGGAGGCGGCTCCGCTCCTGGCGAAGATGAAGGCCTAGCCGCCGCTCAAGCGTCGCCGTGCCGCGCGCCACGCCTCGATGCGCGCCGCGAGCTCCTCCTCGAGGCCGCGGCTCGTCGGCTCGTAGAACCGCCGGCCCCTGAGCCGCTCGGGGAGGCACTCGAGCGTCGTCACCGCGTCGTCGTGGTCGTGCGCGTACTGGTATCCCTTCCCGTACCCCTCGACCTTCATCAAGCCGGTCACCGCGTTCCGGATCTCCATCGGCACCGGATCGGTCGCGCCCTCTTCGATCGTCGCGAGGACGCTCTTCCACGCCTTGTAAATGGCGTTCGACTTCGGGGCGAGGGCGCAGTAGACGGCGGCCTCCGCCAGCGCGAGATCCGCCTCGGGACGGCCGACGAAGTGCACGGCGTCCTTGGCGGCCAGGCTCAACGTCAGCGCGCGTGGATCCGCGAGTCCGACGTCCTCGCTCGCGAATCGCACGATGCGCCGCGCGACGTACATCGGATCATCGCCCGCATCGAGCATGCGTGCGAGCCAGTAGAGCGTCGCGTCCGCATCGGAGTTGCGCATCGACTTGTGGAGGGCGCTGATCACGTTGAAGTGCTGCTCGCCCGCCCGGTCGTGGTAGAGGGCCGCCTTCTGAAGCGCCCCCTTGAGATGGGCGCGATCGACGCGCGGCCGGCCGGAGGGAGCTGCGGGCGCCGTCTCGACGGCGAATTCGAGAACGTTCAGGGCCGCGCGGGCGTCCCCCTGCGATGCCGCGGCCAGGGCGGCCAACACGTCGTCGGGAACGTCGGCGTGAGCGGACCCGAGGCCGCGCGCTTCGTCCGCGAGCGCGCGCTTCGCGAGCACGACGAGGTCCGCCTCCGAAAGCGGCTCCAGTCGGCAGACGCGAGAGCGCGACAGCAGCGCCGGTATGACCTCGAACGAAGGGTTCTCGGTCGTCGCTCCGATGAGGACGATCGTGCCGTCCTCTACGAACGGAAGGAACGCGTCCTGCTGCGCCTTGTTGAACCGGTGGATCTCGTCGATGAAGACGATCGTGCGCTTCCCCGAGGCGGACTTCGCTACGGTGGCGCGCTTCATGACGGCTCTGACTTCCGCGATCCCCGAGAGCACGGCCGAGAACGGGAGGAACGAGGCGCGCGTGGTTCCGGCAATGAGGCGGGCGAGGGTGGTCTTGCCGCACCCCGGCGGCCCCCAGAGGATCAGCGAGCGCAGCTCGTCCGCCTCGATCGCGCGGCGCAGAGGCTTGCCTTCGCCGAGCAGGGCGTCCTGACCCACCAGCTCGTCGAGCGTGCGCGGACGCATCCGGTCCGCGAGCGGCGGCCGAGAGGTCGAAGAGGGAGGAGGTCCTTTCGGGGCTTCGCCGAAGAGACCCACTGGGCTCCTAGAAGTGCGACGCCTCGTTGTTCTTGGTGACGGCGTCGACGACGATGGCGGCGCCGACGATGATGCCGCCCGCGATCACCCACTTCGCCCAGGTGGGAATGCCCGCCTTCTTCGGCTCGCTCTGAGGTGGGCTCGCCGGCGCACCCGAGGGAGGCGTCTCCTGGCGTCCCGGCTTCAGGGCGAGCGAGACGGGACGATTGACCCCGGGAGCCAGCTGCAGATTGCTGGAGGCCAGAAACGCCCCTTCGGGAGCCTCGACCAAAAGCGCGTACCGGCCCGCCGGCGCCGCGTCGATCTTGAACGCACCGCGCGCGTCGGTTGAGGAGGAACGGTAGGCCTTTTCCGAAGCAGGCTCGACCAGCGTCACCACGACTCCCGCACGGGGCTCGACACCGGTTTCATCGACGACACGGCCGGTGAGCGTCGACGGTGGCGCTGCCGAGGCCGCACCGGAAAGCATCAGCGTGGCGAAACCAAAGATCAGGGCGACCGCCGTCGGGCGGCGTAGGGGAAACCGCTGCATCGGGGCATCCTCCGAAACGAGTGGCGGCGGGATTGTCCTTCGGAGATCCGATGGCGTCAAGGATTAGTGTGCAACGGTTGCGGCTCGATTCAGGGCGTGGTGGTCGTCGGCGGCCTGTATCTCCCTCCGGCGGCGATGAGGCCGAGCGCCACGACGCTCACCGACACAAGGATCGCGATCCCGGCGGGACTCTTCCAGTACTCCACCCCGGTGAGCTTTTGTGACGACTGCGCCATGCCGGCGACTTGATCGACTCTCAACCCTGCGGGGGCCTCGACCCTGCGATCGGTCCACCACGAGGCCGGCTTGTCCGCTGTTTCGAGCAGGTTGAACGTGATCACGACCTTGGTCCCCGGCGGCAGATTGATCGCCTGGTCCCCGAGGAACTGCCCCTTTTCCGTCGTCACGACGAGATCCGCCCAGCCGTAGTGGAGGGACGGCAGCGCAAAGCGTCCGCGCGAATCGGAGGGCTCGCTCGAGCGGGTCTCCGTGCCGTCGAGGTTCTTCACGGAGACGACCGCGTGCGCGACGGGCTTGCCGTCGGGCCCCAACACCCTTCCCTCGAGCCGGCTCCCCGGTGGAGGGGCGGGCCTCTTGTCGTGGCTCGACTTCGAGGATGCCGCGCTCGCCGGGAGCGCGAGAACGACGGATAGGAGCGCCGCGACGGAGCGCTGTGTGAATGCAGCAAGAAATCTCAAGATCCGGCCAACTTCCGTTCCGATTCGAGTGTCATTAGGTCAAGAGAGCGGGGGGGAACTGGACATGCCCGGTGGGGACGACCATATCGATGCCGACGTTTCGACGGTTCCACTGAGCGAGTATAGCGCCGGTGTTCATGCGCGCCATCGCCGGGCGAGCGGCAGGCGACGACTGCTCTTCTTCAGCCTGTCGGCGGTGTGGGGGTTCATAGCCGGCGCGGCGGGGGTTCTGGCAGGGATGTCCGCGACGGGCAACACGGTTCTCCGCGAGGGCACGATCGTGGGGCTGGTGCCGGCGCTCATCATCGCGGTCCTGGGCGGCTTGGTCGTGGAGCGAGCCTATCGGGAGTCGAGGCAGCGCGGGCATTGAGCATTTAGTCGCGTGGCTTCCTCTCGGTGTGGGGCTAGCTGCGAATGAGCCCGTACTTGACGATGCAGTAGAGCGCGTGGACGCCATCCCGCCATCCGATCTTCTTGCCCTCGGCGTACGTACGTCCTGCGTACGAGATCCCGACTTCGTAGACGCGCACGCCCAGCCGGGCGACTTTCGCGGTGATCTCCGGCTCGAACCCGAATCGCTCCTCCTCGATCTCGACGCGGCGGAGAACGTCGGTGCGGAACAGCTTGTAGCAAGTCTCCATGTCGGTCAGGTTCAGGTTCGTCGTCATGTTCGACAGCAGCGTGAGCACGCGGTTGCCGACCATGTGCCAGAAGAACAGGACCCGTTTGGCCTCGCTTCCGACGAAGCGTGAGCCGAAGACGACGTCGGCCTTGTCGTCCAGGATCGGCTGCAAGAGCCTCCCGTACTCGCGGGGGTCGTACTCGAGGTCGGCGTCCTGCACGATGACGAAATCGCCCTGCGCCTCCTTGAACCCCCGTCTCAGCGCCGCCCCCTTGCCGCGATTGACGTCCTGTTGGAAGACGCGCACGCGCGCGTCGCCCCCGAAGCGCGCCAGCTCGCGGAGCGTGCCGTCCTTCGAGCCGTCGTCCACGAGGATGACCTCGCGGTCGACCCCGTCGGGGAGCGGAGCGCGAAGCACCGCGTCGACCAGCGTCGCGACCGTGGCCTCCTCGTCGTAGACCGGTACCACGATGCTCAGGCGGCTCATCGAGGGCCTTCTCCGGTGAGCTCCGCAACGCGCCGCTTGGCCTCGCCGTCGCCCGGTCGCTCGTCGAGGATGGTACGCCATTCCCGAAGAGCGTCCCCCGCACGCCCCTGGCGATCCGCGAGCCTCGCGAGCCTGTACCGAATCCAGATCGCGGCATCGGCACTCGACGGCGTCGCGGGCAATCCGTAGAGGGCTCGCGTCCAACGGTTGCGCGCCGCGTCGGGATCGGTCTCCGCGAGCGCATCGCCAGCCAGCGTCAGGACCCACGGATCGTCGGGCGCGAGCCGTGCGGCGTGCGCGGCGTCGTCGCGGGAGCCTGCCGAGTCTCCTATCAAGGCCTTCGTTCGCGCGCGGAACGCCAAGAGCGCCGCGGTCTCGCGGGATCCGGGCAGCGCGAGCGTCGGGGGAACGATCCGCTTCAGCTCGTCGAGCCGGTCGCGCGACGCCGCCGCGGATGCGGCGACGGTCCGGGCCCCGAGATCGTCCGGCCACCGGGTGAGGAGCGCAGCGAGGCGCGCGTCGGCCTCGTCCTCGCGCTCGGACCTGCGGAGCCGGTTCGACCAGGCGAGCCACGAGCGAGGATCGTCGGGAAGGCCGGAATCGATCGCTCCCGCCGGTAGGAACGGCTCGATCTCGCCGAGCGCGGTCGCAGCGTCGTCGGGAGCATAGGAGAACATGCGCCTGATCTCTCGGAGGGCGAGGTCGGTCCTTCCGCATTGAGCGAGCACCCGCGCCGCGGCGTGCCCGACCCATTCGTCGGTGGCGACGAGCCGCGTCGCCGCCAGAGTCTGATCGACCGCGGCCGCGCGCTCGCCGGGTGTGTCGGCGGTTTCGGCGAGGAGGCTGGCGAGAATCGTTCGCGCGGCGGGATCGAGCGGGGTCCGGGTCAGGCGGGCCCGCAAGCGGGAGGCCGCCTCGCGCGCGGGGGACGCGTCGCCTCCGGCAAGAGTCTTCCCCAGCGCCTCCTCCGCGATTCGTCCGGGGTCGAACGGCTTTCGCGCCGAATCGGCCCCACAGAGCGTCGCGAGCAAGCCGGCCGCGAGCACGGCGCCGCCCCATGCCGCCGCGGCGGGCGTC
>JACXTT010005536.1_pt1 | contig 18331 bp, 15 predicted proteins | sample 9270951 | NCBI WGS metagenome assembly JACXTT01 (sample SAMN15532306, study PRJNA645909) | rock metagenome | isolation source: weathered quartz diorite | place: Puerto Rico | collected 2017-06-21 | reverse complement strand
ATACGAGTGGGGGCAGCACGTACGGATCGGCAAGGCCGCCGGCCTCGACGAGACGACGATCGCGCGCATCAAGGAAGGGCCGAACGCTCCAGGCCTCGATCCGTTCGAATCCCTGCTACTCCGCGCCGTCGACGAGCTGCACGCGGACGCGTTCCTCTCCGATCCGACGTGGGCCGCGCTGTCGAAGCGCTACGACCGCCACCAGCTCATGGACGTGGTCTTCACCGTCGGCCAGTACAATCTGGTGTCGATGGCGCTGAACACGTTCGGCGTCCAGCTCGACGACGGCGTCGACGGGTTCTAGCCCTCCTCGTCGGACGGCGTGGCCGATGCTTGGTCTTCTCGTTGCTTCGCGAGCCACGCCTCGACGCGGGCCTTCTCGATGGCATCGTTCCGGAGCAGCGCGCGGACGAAGACCGTGCAGCCGGCGATGCCGGCAATCACGAGGACGAGCCCGGCGATCACCACCTGCGTGACCAGCCAAGTCTCGTCGGGCGTCATCCCCCGATCCCTAGCAGAGCCCGCCGCGTTGCACACGAGGGCGGCTTCCCGCCCCGGGCTTGCCCCGGGCATTCGGGGTCGATAACAGAGACCGTTCGACAACCAAGGGGGAAAACATGAAGCTCGATACGCAGCTCGGTCATCGCGGTCTCGAGGGAGTGGTCTCCGAGTCGCAGTCGTTCGAACGCATGGGATTCGACGGCGCGTGGACGTTCGAGGCGGGGCACGACCCGTTCCTGCCCGCGGCGCTGGCGATCGATTCGACGAAGGACCTGATCCTCGGCACCAACATCGCGGTCGCGTTCGCAAGGAGCCCGATGTCGATGGCCCAGGTCGCCTGGGACCTGCAGAAGCACTCGAAGGGCCGCTTCCATCTCGGCCTCGGCACCCAGGTGCGCGCGCACATCGAGCGGCGCTACTCCATGCCCTACGATCACCCCGTCGCGCGCCTCAAGGACTACGTGAACACGATGCGCGCGATCTGGAACACGTTCCAGACCGGCGCCAAGCCCGCGCACGAGGGGCCTTTCTACAAGTTCGTGCTGATGAACCCGATGTTCAACCCGGGCCCGATCGATCACCCGAACATCCCGATCTGGCTCGCCGGCGTGAACGAGCTCATGTGCAAGGCCGCGGGCGAGGTGGCCGACGGCTTCCACGTCCATCCCATGCACTCGATCGCGTATCTGAAGGAGTTCGCGATCCCGAAGATCGACGAGGGTGCGAAGACCCGGGGCAAGCGCGCCTCCGACGTGAAGCTCTACGCTCCGGTCTTCACCGTGAGCGGCGAGACGCAGAAGGATCAGGACGCCTCGCTCGCCGAAGTGCGCCGGCAGATCTCGTTCTACGGCTCGACCCCGGCGTACCGCCCGGTGCTCGACCACCACGGCAAGACCGACGTCGCGAAGCAGCTGTCGGTCCACGCCCGCCAGGGCGAATGGGACCAGATGTCGAAGCTCATCACCGACGATCTCATCGACAAGATCGCCGTCGTCGCCAAGCCTTCCGAGTTGCCGAAGGCGATCAAGCAGCGCTACACCGGCATCTTCGACCGCGTCTCGCTGTACTTCCCGATCCGCGCCGGGGAAGCCGAGGAGACGTGGAAGAACTTCGTCACGGCGTTCCGCGCCGCCTGAAGCCGCCGCGCCCGCGCGGGAGCCGCCTTCGATAGGCGGCTCCCGCGGGCCCGTTCACCACAGGCGCTCAGTCGACTTCGACCTCGCGCGCGGCCACGCTGCCGTCGGACTGCAGCGTTCCCTCGACCTTGACGTGCAAGCCGTCCAGGCCCGTGCACACGGTGTCGAGCTCGGTGCTGCCGCCGAGCGTCACCGTGACGGACTCGCCGTCGTCACGGTCGACCACGATCGATCCCGGACACGAGAGCGAGCTCACCGTACCACGGAACTCGATCTCGTCCTCGATCGAGTCCTCTTCGGCGTCCGGTTGCACGATGACTCGATCCGCCAGCAACACCCCGCCCTGCGTACCGTCGCCCTGAACGCGGACGCGCTGCCCGATCGCGAGCGCCAGATTTGCGCACGTGTCGTTGGCCTTTCCACCGCCGGGGATCTGAATGCGCGTCGCGGAATCGAGCGCGACCGTGGCGCTGCCGCTCGCCATGGCGACCGTGAGCGAGTCCGCGGCGCAGTCCACCGCTTGCACGGTGCCGCGAAGCCGGAAGCCGCGTGCTGATTCGTGGGCCGTACCGTCGTTTCGCAGATCGACGTCGCGAAGGATGACGGTGCCGCCCGGCGGCACGTTCACCTGCAGCGTGAACGTCCGGTTCCCGGATCCGAACGAGACCGTGACGGTGCCGTCGAAGGGACCGGTCAATGCGAAGAAGCCGTTCGCATCGGTATCGGTCTCGACGCCGTTGATCGAGACGTGGATCCCTTTGCGGCCGGCGTAAGCGTCGCCGACCGGATTCAGCCATTGCCACAGCCGCGCGAGGCGCGTCGCCGGCGCGCGCTCCAGCATGGCCGTGCTCTGATTCGAGACGTTGCCGCTGACGGTCGACGCCGTCGAGCTTCCGCTCCCACCACCGCCGCCACCTCCCCCGCAGGCGAGCACTCCCGCGAGCAGCGCGACGGTGGAAGCGGCGAGCACTCGTTTCGTGATCGCGATGTCCATGGCGTCCTCCTCCTTCGAATCGTTCGATCGAGCCTGCCCGCAGCGTAGGCGCGGGCACCCGACGGGTCAATCAGCGAATGGGATTCGATCCCATTTTCTTTCTGGCGCGCACCCGTCGGCTTTCTCCGACGAAGGCGCTTGATCGCCAAAGCGTGGCCGTGCTACTCGAAGCGGCACCCTAACTAACGGCCGTTAGGTTCACGAGCATGACAGCACCGTCCGACATCGCCCCCGAGACCCGACAGAAGGTGCTCGACACGGCGGCCAAGCTCTTCCGTGCGAAGGGCTACGCGGCGACGACCATGCGCGAGATTGCGGATCGCTGCGGCATCCGCGCGGCGAGCCTCTACTACCACTTCCCCGCGAAGGACGAGATTCTCGCCGAGGTCTTCGACTACGGCGTTCGCCACGTCTCCGACGCGGTGCGGAGCGCGGTCGAAGCACTCCCGGAGTCGGCGAGCGCCTTCGACAAGATCCGCGCCGCCGTGCTCGCCCATCTCGAGTCGTTCTTCGTCTACGGCGACTACACGGCCAGCAACATCCGAGTCTTCGGCCAGGCGCCCGCCGAGGTGCAGCGGCGCAACCGCCGCCTCCGCGATCGCTACGAGGCGTACTGGCAGGATCTCTTCGAGGGCGCGAAGAAGAGCGGCGAGCTTCGCGCCGACGTCGACCTCGCGATCGCCCGTCTGTTCCTGATCGGCGGGCTCAATCACACGCTCGAGTGGTACACCAAGCGCGGCGGCGCCTCGTTCGAGGATCTCGCCGACCGTTATGCCCGACTGCTCTTCGAGGGGATCGGCGCGCCGCTGCGTGCCGCGAAAGTCCCCGCTTCCCGCACGAGGTGATGCGATGGATTTCCAGCTGAACGACGACCAGAAGCGCCTTCAGGCGACCGTGACCGAGTTCGTGAACAACGAGGTCGCGCCGCGCGCCGAAGCGCTCGACCGCGAGGCCAAGTTTCCGACCGACCTCTTCCGGAAGCTCGGCGAGATCGGCGTGCCGTCGATCCCGTTCGAGCCCGAATGGGGTGGCATGGGGCTCGGCACGCTCGACATGGCGCTCGCGGTCGAGGCGATCGCCCGCGGCGACCAGTCGCTCGCCGTGACGACCATGGTGAGCGTCGCGACCGGCCTCACGCTCATGCGTTTCGGCAGCCGCGCACAGAAGGACAAATACCTTCCGTCGATCGTCAGCGGCGAGAAGATCTGCGCGATCGCCGGCACCGAGCCGAACGCCGGCTCCGACACCAGTGGGTTCGTCACCTCCGCCCGCGCGAACGGCGATCGCTGGATCGTGAACGGAGAGAAGGCCTTCATCACGAATGCGGGCACGGACATCTCGTCGTTCGCGGTCGTGCTCGTGGTCACGAGCCCGCCGAGCGCTGCGAAGAAGTCGTTCACGTTGTTCCTGGTACCGAACGGCACGCCCGGCTATCGGCCGGGTGAGCCCTACCGCAAGATGGGCTGGCGCTCCTCCGACACGCGCCCGCTCCACTTCGACGACTGCCAGCTCGGGCCCGAAGCGATCGTCGGCGAGGTCCACCGCGGGCGCCTCCTGCTTCACAAGGGCTATCAACAGGCGCGCGTCTTCCTCTCGGCCTGCTCGGTCGGCCTCGCGCAAGCGAGCCTCGAGGCCGCGGTCGGGTATGCACGCGAGCGGCAAGCATTCGGGGCGACCATCGGCAAGCTCCAGCTCGTGCAGAAGATGTGCGCCGACATCGCCGTCAAGGTCGAGGCCGCGCGCATGCTCGTCTACCGCGCGGCGTGGCTGGCCGACCACGATCAAGCGACGATCAAGGACCTCGCGATCGCCAAGCTCTACGCCACCGAGATCGGCACCGAGTGTGCGAACCTCGCGATCCAGGTGCACGGAGGCTGGGGATTCATGGACGACTGCGCGCCCTCCCGCTACTACCGCGACAACCGGATCTGCACGATCGGCGACGGATCGAGCCAGATCCAGACGCTGCTGATCGCGCGCGAGCTCGGGCTCGACGTGCAGTTCTCGTGAGGTCTCGTCTGCGACTCGACCTCGCGATGTGGTCGATCGAGCCCGTGAGGATCACGGCCTCGAGGGATCTCGTGAGGTCTCGTCTGCCACTCGACCTCGCGACGTGGTCGCTCGAGCCCGTGAGAATCACGGCCTCGAGGGATCTCGTGAGGTCTCGTCTGCCACTCGACCTCGCGATGTGGTCGCTCGAGCCCGTGAGGATCACGGCCTCGAGGGATCTCGTGATCGGATCCGACTGATGGCCCGCCTGAAGAGCCGGATCGATCCCAGCTCCGACGCGTTCCGCGACAACGATGCGCGCTATGCGGAGCTCGTAGCGCGGCTTCGCGAGCGCTATCGCTTCGCGATCGACGGGGCGCGTGACGCGCAAATCGCGCGCCACAAGAGCCGCGGCAAGGTGATGGTGCGGGACCGCATCGACCTCTGCCTCGACGAGCACTCGCCGTTCCTCGAGCTCTCCACGCTCGCGACCTCGGGGAAGTACGAGGACCAGGCCCCGGGCGGCGGCATCGTCACGGGAATCGGCTTCGTGCAGGGCGTGCCCTGCATGTTCATCGCGAACGACGCCACGGTGAAGGGCGGTACGCTCTTCCCCGAGTCGATCAAGAAGCACTTCCGCGCGCAGACGATCGCGATGGAGAACCGCCTGCCGTGCATCTACCTCGTCGACAGCGGCGGAATGTTCCTGCCGCTCCAGAACGAGGTCTTCCCCGACGAGCAGCACTTCGGCGGCACGTTCTATCAGCAGTCGCGGCTGTCGGCCGCGGGCCTGCCGCAGATCTCGGTCGTGCTCGGCGGCTGCACCGCCGGCGGCGCCTACGTCCCTGCCCTCTCCGATCAGGTCGTGATCGTGAAGGGCATCGGCCGCATCTATCTCGGCGGGCCGCCGATCGTGAAGGCCGCGCTCCGCGAGATCGTCGAGCCGGAGGACCTCGGCGGCGCCGACGTGCACACCCGCGAATCCGGCGTGGCCGACTACATGGCCCACGACGAGCTCGAGGCCTACGCGAAGGTGCGGGAGATCGTGCGGTACCTGAATTGGCCGGTCACGGTCCACGCCCCGACCGTAGAGGTCGAGGAGCCGCTGTACGATGCAGGCGAGCTCACCGGAATCGTGTCGGTCGACGGCCGCATCCAATACGACGTGCGCGAGGTGCTCGCGCGCCTCGTCGACGCCAGCGACATCGAGGAGTTCAAGCCGCTGTTCGGCGACACGATCGTCTGCGCGTTCGCACGGATCTACGGGTACGCCGTCGGCATCGTCGCGAACAACGGGATCCTGTTCTCGGAGTCGGCGCTGAAGGCGACGCACTTCATCGAGATGTGCAACCAGCGAAACGTCCCGCTGCTCTTCCTCGCGAACACGACCGGCTACATGGTCGGTCGCGAGGCCGAGGCGCGCGGCATCGCGAAGGACGGCGCGAAGATGGTCGCCGCCGTCTCCAACGCGCGGGTGCCGAAGTTCACGGTGGTGACCGGCGGTTCGTACGGCGCGGGCAACTACGGGATGTGCGGACGCGGCTTCCGCCCCCGCTTCCTGTTCACCTGGCCGACGGCACGCGTCGTCGGCATGAGCGTCGAGACCGCGCAGACCGTGCTCGTCGACGTGAAGAAGGGCGGCCTTTCCGGCGACACCGTGAGCGAGGCCGAGATCGAGGCCCTGCGCGCCCGCGTCGCGCAGCAGTTCACCGAGCAGGCCGACCCCCACTACGCGACCTCGCGCATCTGGGACGACGGGCTGATCGAGCCCGCCGAGACCCGGCACGTCCTCGGCCTCTGCCTCGCGCTCGCCGCGCTGCAACCGCCCGCCGAAGGCTCGTACCGGGTCTTCCGTATGTAGGAGGGGACGATGGCCGACACCTACGAAACCCTACGGCTCCGCTTCGACGATCGCGGCGTCGCGACGCTCACGCTGTCGCGCCCGACCGTTCACAACTGCATGTCCGACGTGCTGATCCGCGAGATGCGCGCGGCGGTCGCGGCGATCGAGGCCGAGCCCGGTTGCCGCATCGCCGTGCTCACCGCCGAAGGCGAGAGCTTCTGCGCCGGTGCCGACTTCAAGTGGATGCAGACGATCCTCGGGCAATCGCGGGCCGAGCGCGTGCGCGACAGCGCCGAGCTCGCGTCCATGCTGTTCGAGCTGAATCGCCTGTCGAAGCCGCTGATCGGCCGCATCCAAGGCTCGGCCTACGGCGGCGGCAACGGCCTCGTCGCCTGCTGCGACGTCGCGTTCGCGGCGAAGACCGCGCGCTTCTGTCTGACCGAGGTTCTTCTCGGTCTCGTGCCCGCGAACATCTCGCCGTACGTCGCGCGGAAGATGGGCGAGGCCAACGCGCGGCGCACGTTCTTCACCGGCAAGATGATGACCGCGGACGAGGCTGCAGCGATGGGCCTGCTCACGGCGGCCGTCGAGCCCGCGGAACTCGACTCCGCGGTGGAAGCCGAGATCCGCTCGATCCTCCGCTGCGCGCCGGGGGCCGTGGCCGCGACCAAGCGGCTCGTCGACTACGTGCTCCGCCACGACGACGCCACGAACCGCGTCTACACCGCCGATCGCCTGGCCGATGCCTGGGAGACCGAGGAGGGGCTCGAGGGCATCCACTCGTTCCTCGAGAAGCGCCCGCCCGCGTGGCGCCGCTCCTGAGCCCGGCATGACGACGATCCGACGCGTCCTGATCGCGAACCGCGGCGAGATCGCCGTGCGCGTCGCGCGCACGTGCCGCCGTCTCGGCATCGAGACGGTCGCGGTCTTCTCCGACGCCGACCGACGTGCGCCGCACGTGCACGCGACCGACGCCGCGTTTCGGATCGGTCCGCCCGAGCCACGGAAGAGTTATCTGGACGTCGACCGGATCCTCGATGCCACGCGCCTCTCGGGTGCCGATGCGATCCATCCAGGGTACGGATTCCTCTCCGAGAACGCGGCGTTCGCGGAGCGCTGCGCCGCCGCGTCGATCACGTTCATCGGTCCGCGCGCCGAAGCGATTCGCGCCATGGGCTCGAAGGAGAGCTCGCGCCGGCTCGGCGTCGAGCTCGGCGTTCCGGTCGTCCCGGGCTACCACGGCGGCGAACAGGAAGACGCCTCGCTCGCGCGCGAGGCAGCGCGCGTCGGCTTCCCGCTGCTGGTCAAGGCGAGCGCCGGTGGCGGTGGCAAGGGCATCCGCATCGTGCGCTCCGCCGAAGCGCTCTCCGAGGCCCTCGCCACCGCGAGGCGCGAGGCCGCATCCGCATTCGGCGATCCGACGCTCATCCTCGAGCGCTTCGTCGAGCGCGGCCGTCACGTCGAGGTGCAAGTGCTCGGCGATCGGCACGGCAACGTCGTCCACCTCCTCGATCGCGAGTGCTCGGCGCAGCGCCATCACCAGAAGGTCGTCGAAGAGGCACCGGCACCGAACCTGCCCGCCGAGCTTCGCGCCGACATGCGGCGCGCGGCCGTCCGCGTCGCGGCAGCGATCGGGTACGATTCGGCCGGGACGGTCGAATTCTTGGTCGACGCTGCCACGAGCGAGTTCTTCTTCCTGGAGATGAACACGCGCCTCCAGGTCGAGCATCCGACGACCGAGCTCGTGACCGGCCTCGATCTGGTGGAGCTGCAGATCCGCGTCGCCCGCGACGAGCGGCTGCCGGAGACGCTGCGCCGAGTGGAGGCGAATGGATCCGCGATCGAGGTGCGTCTCTGCGCCGAGCGGCCGGACGCGGGCTTCCTGCCCGCGACCGGCGAGGTCGAGCGCTTCCAGGCTCCGACGCTCGACGGCTTGCGGGTCGACTCCGGCATCGAGGACGGAAGCGTCGTCGGCGCGTACTACGACTCGATGCTCGCCAAGCTGATCGCACACGGCGCCGACCGCGACGAGGCGCGGCGGAAGCTCGCCGCGAGCCTCCGCCGCACCGTGCTCGCCGGAGTGGAGTCGAACCTCGATTACCTCCGCGAGATCCTCGAGTCGAGCTCGTTCGCGGAGGCGAAGATCACCACACGGCACCTCGAGACCGGGTTCGCGGCGGAGCGCCTGCCGGCCGACCCGGCGGAGCAGAACGTCGACATGCTCGCCGCGGCGCTCACGCACGTCCTCGAAATCGAACGGACGCGGCTGAAGACGCGCCCGGTGCCGTGGGATCGGCTCGGCGCGTGGCGGGTCACGCGCGGGGCAGGAGGCGGTGGCACCACCGTGGTCGCGATCCGCACGGAGGACGGGGATCGCACCGACGTCGCGCTCTCGGGCGCACGCGGGCGATACCAGGCGAGCCTCCGCGAAGAGTCGTTCGGCGTCGAGGTCGATCGGCAAGCCGACGGCACCCTCCGCATGCTCGTCGAGGGTACCCTGCGTAGCCGCGTCGTCGTGATCGCCGATGGAGTCGCCTGGGTGAGCGGCGGCGACCGCCACAGAAGGCTCGCCCTGCTCTCCCGCGACGAACAAAGCGAGCGATCCGCCGGGGCCGCCGGAGACCTGCGCGATCTCTCCGCCCCCTTCCCCGGACTGATCACACAGGTCGAAGTGGCCCCCGGCGACCGGGTCGAGGCGGGAGCGGTGCTGGTCGTCATGGAAGCGATGAAGATGGTGCACACGCTTCGTGCGGCCGGCACCGGCGTCGTGCGGCGCGTGGCCGCGCGATCCGGAACGACGGTTCCGGCTGGACAACTGCTCGTGGAGTTCGGAGAGTCGGAGGCATGAACATCACCGCCGAGGCCCTGGAGATCTGCGACGTCGGACCGCGCGACGGCCTGCAGGCCCTGCCGTCGTTCGTCCCGACCGAGCGCAAGGTGCAGCTCATCGAAGACCTGATGGCCACGGGGCTCCGCAGCATCGAGGTCGCGAGCTTCGTGAGCCCGCGGGCCATCCCGCAGATGCGTGATGCGCGCGAGCTCCTCGCCGGCGTCCGGCGCCGGCCGGGGATCACGTTCTCGGCGTTCGTGCCGAACCGCAAGGGTGTCGAGGCCGCGCTCGAGATGGGCGTCGACGTGATGTCGATCGCGACCTACGCCTCCGAAGAGTTCGCGCGAAAGAACGTGAACGCGACCGTCGCGGAGGCGAACGAGCGGGTCCGTGAGGCGGTACAGGTGACGCGCGGGACCGGAGCGCGCGTCCGCGGCTACGTCTCGTGTGCGGTCGACTGCCCGATCACGGGAGCGGTTCCCGCCGAGCGCTCGGCCGCGCTCGCGGCCGAGCTGCTCGAAATGGGCTGCGACTCGATCGTCCTCGCCGACACCACGGGCCGTGGCACGCCCGCATCGATGGGCCGCCTGGCCGATGCGGTGCTGGCGCGCGTGCCCGCGGCGAAGCTCGGCGTCCACGTGCACGACACGTACGGGCAGGGCCTCGCGAACGTCCGGGAAGCGCTCTGCAGAGGAATCGGGCACGTCGATTCGTCGGTGGCGGGTCTCGGCGGGTGTCCGAACGCGAAGGGCGCCGCCGGAAACGTCGCGACCGAGGACGTGCTGGTGATGCTCGCGGGCATGGGGATCGATTCGGGGATCGACCTCGATCGTCTCGCCCAGGTCGGTGCGGATCTCTGCCGCGACCTCGGGATCCACAACGACAGCAAGGCGGGACGTGCCCTCGCGGCCCGCGCCGAAGGAACGAGGAGGGCTTCTTGAGATCGCCGCACTTCACCGAGGAGCACGAGCTGCTGCGCGCCCAGGTCCGCCGCTTCGTCGACGAGGTCGTCCGCCCGAACGGCGAGGCCTGGGAGGAAGCCGGCTCGATTCCGCGCGAACCGCTGCGGGTCATGGGCGAGCTCGGCTTCCTCGGCCTTCGTCATCAGACGGAGTACGGTGGCTCCGGCGCCGACGCACTGTACTCGACGATCCTCGCGGAGGAGCTCGCGCGCTCGAGCTTCGGCGGATTCACGGTCACCGTGCTCGTCCACACCGACATGGCGTCGCCGCACATGGCGAACGCCGGTTCGAAGGAACAGAAGAAGCGCTATCTACCCGGGATCTGCTCGGGCGAGATCCTCACGGCCGTGGCCGTCACCGAACCAGACGCCGGCTCCGACGTAGCCGGCATGCGCGCCACGGCGCGGCGCGACGGCGACCATTGGGTGTTGAACGGCGCGAAGATGTTCATCACCAACGGCGTGAACGCCGACGTGGTGTTCGTCGCCGCCAAGACCGACGCCAAGGCCAAGGGCTCGCGCGGCGTCTCGATGTTCATCGTCGAGCGCGGCACCGCGGGATTCTCCGTCGGCCGCAAGCTCCGCAAGCAGGGATGGCGCTCGTCCGATACGGCCGAGCTGGTGTTCGAGGACTGCCGCGTCCCCGCCCACGCACTTCTCGGCGAGGAGAACCAGGGCTTCTACTCGATCATGAAGAACTTCCAGAACGAGCGCCTCGTGCTGTCGGCGATGGCGGTCGGCGAGTCCGACGAGGCGCTACGCCTCACGCGCGAATACGTCAAGACGAGGAAGGCGTTCGGCGCGACGCTCTGGGACAAGCAGGCGATCCGCCAGCGGCTGTCGATGCTCGAAGCCAAGGTCGAGGCGGCTCGCCAGCTCCTCTACCACACCGCCTGGCGCATGAGCCGAGAGCTCGATTCGGTGCGCGAGGTCTCGATGCTGAAGGCGTTCTCGGCCGAGCTCGCGAACGAAGCCATGTACACCTGCCAGCAGTTCCATGGCGGATTCGGCTACATCCAGGAAAGTGCGATCGAGCGCATGGTTCGCGACGCGCGCGTGCTCTCGATCGGCGGTGGGGCCACCGAGGTGATGCTGGAAGAAGTCGCCAAGCGCAGCGGCGAGCAGCCCGGCTGAAAGCAAACGGGCCCGCGGCGCGAGGGCGCCGCGGGCCCGTTCCAACCCCCGCGCTCCCCCCTCAGCCGACCTTGCGGGCGCGGTCGTTGTAGTAGTGATCGATCGCGCGTTGCAGCGAAAGCGCGGGCGCGAGCATGAGACGAAGATCGCAGCCGGCGCGCAGTTTGATCGCGCGAAGAGCGACGACGTTCGACGGGTCGGCGATCGCGACCGTCATCTGCGTGGACCCGAGACCGATCGGCAACACTTCGTGACGGCGGGCGAGCTCGATCGGTATGATCGCAAGCGCCTCTTCCGTCGGCTCGATCGAGGACAGGTCGAGTGCGGGCAGGCTGTATGCCTTTTGCAGCTGCGCCACCAGCTCGTCTTCGGAGATCACGCCGGAGCGAACCAGCATACGGGCAGGCTGGCCCGGATTCGCCCTCTGATAGGCGATCGCAGCTTCGGCCTGGTCCTCGGAGATGACGCCGCGCTGGCCGAGCAGGGCCGGGAGCCCGGTGCCGTCGCTCGGCCGCGCCGCGACCGTGCCGCGCGCGTTGACCAGACCGCTCTGCAGACGCTCGCGGCTCTCGACCATGGCTACGGTCATCAGAAAGGCGCTCAACACGCGCCGGTCTTCCTTCGCGATCTCGGTGAACTCGAGGCCCGTGCCGCGCGGATCCACCCGCCGGACGACGCCCTCACAGAAGGCGACGCCTTCGCCGAGATGGAGGCTCAGGCGAATCGGGCTTCCGACGTCGACGGGCTCCGGGTCCCGCAACAGTGCACCTCCGAGGCTGAGGTCGGAGATCGATGCGAGTCCTCCGGGATACGAAGCGTAGGTACTGCCTTTCGTTCGGAACCGAGGGAACGCCCGTCTGTTCTGGCCGTTCATCGACGCCTCCTTCACGATTCGCACTTTCAGGAACGCTTCCCTGAGTAGCACACTCCGGGCCCGATGCGAAGGGTTGTTTGCCCCTGAAAAACATTCGAGACTTCGGGTCGGCTGCGGCGGGCGCGGTATCGCGGGTGCGCAGGGAACGAACGGCGAAGAGGAGATCGAGCGTATGCCTGGTCCGATGGAAGGATACCGTGTCGTCGAGCTCGGTTTCTGGGTGGCCGGACCGTCGGCGGGCGGCATCCTGGCCGACTGGGGGGCGTCGGTGGTCAAGGTCGAGCCGCCGGACGGCGATCCGATGCGCGGCATCTTCATCAAGGGGTTCGGAGCGAAGCTCAAGGAAAACCCACCGTTCGAGCTCGACAACCGCGGCAAGCGATCGCTGTGCCTGAATCTCCAGGACGAAGAGGCGCGGAAGATCGTCCTCGACTTGATCGACAAAGCCGACGTCTTCGTCACCAACCTACGCCGCAAGTTCCTCGAGCGCGCCGGCTTCGACTGGGCGTCGCTCGAGAAGCGAAACCCGCGGCTCGTCTACGTCAACATCACCGGCTACGGGCTGGAGGGCCCGGATCGCGATCGTCCCGCATTCGACATCGGTGCGTTCTGGGCGCGCGCCGGGATCGCCGCGGCCCTCACTCCGGAAGGCAGCGATCCGCCGTTCCAGCGCGGCGCCTTCGGCGACCACATCGTCGGACTTTCCGGCGCGGCGGGCGCCGTGGCCGCGCTGCTCGCGCGCGAGAAGTCCGGCAAGGGACAGCTCGTGTCCACCTCGCTGCTCCGCGCCGGCATCTTCACGCTCGGCTGGGACACGATGGTGAAACTCCGGCTCGGCGCCTCCGCCAAACCGATGACCCGCCGCACCACGCCGAACCCGCTGATGAGCTGCTACGAGGCTGCCGACGGTCGGTGGTTCTGGCTGCTCGGCCTACAGGGCGATCGCATGTGGCCCGACTTCGTGCGCGCCATCGAGCGCCCCGAGCTGGAGCACGATCCGCGGTTCGCGACGCTCGGCAAGCGCCGCGAGAACGGCGAAGAGCTGGTCGCTCTCCTCGACGACATCTTCGCGACCCGTCCGCGCGCCGAGTGGCTCACGGCGTTCGACCGCGAGGGTGTGTGGTGGTCGCCGCTCGCGACCACCGACGACGTCGTCGAAGACCCCCAAGCGGAGGCGAGCGGCGCATTCATCGAGTGTCCCCTCCCCGACGGAACAACGTGCAAGGCGGTCGCCACCCCCGTCGACTTCTCCGCGACTCCATGGAGCGTGACCAGCGCTCCGCCGGAGCTCGCCCAGCACACCGAGGAGGTGCTTCTCGAGCTCGGTTACGACTGGGAGGGGATCGCGAAGCTCCGCGAGCGCGGCGCCATCCCGTAGAACGTCGCAGGCCGGCGCGCCTCTTCAGAATTGGTAGACGACAGCCGACCGGATCAACGAGCCGTCCCAGTCGATCCGCTCGAGAACGAGCGCGGGCCGGGCATCGAGGTTCGATCGCCGCCTGTACTCGATCGCCGATCGCGCGGGATCTTCGAGAGTCGACAAGATCTCGATCTCGAGCTTCACGAACCACAAGAGGCCCCGTGTGACGTACTCACGGATCTCGCGCGCTCCCGAGACGGCTTCGGAGCCGATCTCGGGATAGAGACGAGCGACGAGCCGGCTCGAATGGGATGCGTCGGGGGCGTAAAGCCCCGTTATGCGATCGAGATCGAGGCTCTCCCACGCCGCTTTCCAGCGCTCCACGCGCTCGCTCGCGACGAACGACATCGCAGTCGTTACGTAATGGTCCCGGGATCGGATTCGGGAATGAGCTAAACACGAAGAGCCCGGGAGCCAGTCCCGAGCCCTTCGCTTGCGACTCCCCGGGCCGGACTCGAACCAGCGACCATCCGGTTAACAGCCGGACGCTCTACCGACTGAGCTACCGGGGAACATCTGAGAGCCTTCGAGATCTCAGCAGGCCGTTGTGCCACGTCTTCTACGAGGCCGCAAGGTTTCCTACCCGACGGAGCCGCAGTCTGGAGTTCCCGAAGACGAGCCCTTCTCGAAGCCGCATCGATCTCTCACGCGCGCCCCGCGCACGCGTTCGCGGTCGAAGAAGCGCTCCGTCCGGGTTGGCTCTGCGCCGAGCTGGGGCGGCACCTCGCGTGGCCGCTCCTTGGCGAGCAGAGCTTTCCTACGACGGCCGTGAACATAGCTTGACCCCGCTTTGCCCCATTTGGTACGCTGCCTTCATCTTTCTACTGAAAACTTGACGGTCGCATCTCGCTCGAACCGCTGAAGGTTCCCGCGATCGGGGGGCATCAAGGTCATGCGCTGCTCGAAGTGTTTCGCGCGCCGGAGAGGCACCTCGTACGTCTCCGCAGCCCGGACCTCACCCCCCTGCGCATCTAGCATCGCCCGCATTGCTACAAGCAACTTAGCGCCCGTAAGGGCAGATCCCTACACAAGCGTGGAAAAGCCATGAAAGTCCCCCGCGCGCTCCTCGAAATCCTCGCTCTCATGCTCCTTGCACACGGAGCGTTGGCCGTTGCTGCGGGCCACGTGGGGCTGACGGCCCTCACGCTCTGGGACCATTCGATCTCGCTGCTTCCGGGGGTTCTGTCGTGCGCGGCAGCGTATCATTTCACGACTTCCAACGACGCGAAGAGCTTCAGCAACCTCAAGACGTTTTTCTGGGGATCGCTCCGCGCTGTGGCGCTCGCGTACGTGCTGCTCGCAGTCGGCTGCGTGTTCTTCTCTGCGGCCCGCTCCTCGCTCTCGTTGGCAGTTCCGCTGGTGGCCCTCTGCTGGACGCCTTTGCGGTGGCTCCCCTATCGCCTCGTCGGCCACGTCGATCCCGAGCAGATCCTGATCATCGGTACCAGCTCACTCGCCTATAAGATCGCGGGGGCCATCCAACGCCAGGAAGACGCCTGCAGGTCGCTGCTCGGCTTCCTCGAGGATGGGCGGTCGGTGGAAGGTCAGGTGGCAAGTTACCCTATCCTCGGGCACGTGGACCAGCTCGAGAGGATCATCTCCCAACTCTCTCCCGACCGAATCATCGTCGCCCTCACCGAGCGCCGCGGACAGCTCCCGGTGAACGAACTGCTCCGCTCCCGGCTCCGCGGCATCGTGGTCGAGAACGGCATCCGCGCCTACGAGCGCTTGAGCGGGAAGCTCGCGATCGAGACGCTCACGCCGAGCAATCTTGTGTTCGAACAGGGCCTGAGGCCTTCCGAGCCCTATGCGACGATCAAGCGTGCGATCAGCGTCGGGGTGGCCATCGTGGGCCTCGTCGCCACCGCGCCCCTCATGCTCTTCCTCTGCGCCCTCGTCCGGCTCACATCCGAGGGGCCGATCTTTTTCCGTCAGGACCGCATCGGCTTGAACGGCAGGCCGTTCCAGCTGATCAAGTTCCGTTCGATGAAGGTGATGACGGAGGCCCACTCCGAATGGGCCGCGGACAACGAGAACCGCATCACGTGGGTTGGCCACTGGCTGCGCAAGTTTCGCTTCGACGAGCTGCCGCAGTTCTGGAACATCCTGCGTGGGCACATGGACCTCGTCGGCCCGCGTCCTCACCCGGTCTCGAACCACGCGCTGTTCGAGCGCGAGATCCCCTACTATTGCCTCCGATCCATCGTGCGCCCGGGGCTCACCGGCTGGGCGCAGGTCCGCCACGGGTATGCGAACGGCCTGATCGAAGAGACCGAGAAGATGCGATTCGATCTCTACTACATCAAGAATCAGTCGCTGAGACTCGACCTCCAGATCCTGTTCGAGACAGCGATGACCGTGGTGTTGGGCCGCCAGCAAGCGCAAGACCGCGAGGTTCCGGTAACGCCGCCAGTCAATCTGGTGCCCGCAGTACAGCGCACGCTGCACGCCGCCTGAGGTCGTCTGCGCTCAGCAGAGCTCGTCTCGCCGGCGGACGCATCCCCGTAACGACTGCACGAGATCCTCGAGATTCTCGAGGGTGAGTTCGTCTCGCCCCGAAGGGTTCGTCGGCAGGCGGCGGATCTCGTCCAAGATGTCCGCCAGCCGCTCGGCGCGGAACAGCGGCTCGGGATCGGTCCGGTCTCGCAGGGCGTGCGCGAGCAAGCTCGCGTAATCTAGCTTCATCCGCTCGTCCACGGTGCGGATACAGAACGGCGAGCGGCCGAGAGCGTCGAGGTTATCGACGACCTTGCGCGCGAGCGCGTGAACGTCCTCGTCGGCCTCGGACTCCCCCGTGTCCGGGCCCCGGCGGGCCTGCCCGGCGCGCTCGATCGCTTCGAGGACCCGTGCGCCCTCGAACGGCTTGGTGATGAAGTCGAACGCGTGCAAGCGAAGGGAGTCGACGGCAGCCTGATATGACCCGACGCCCGTCACCACGATCACCGCCAGCTCCGGACTCACCTCTCGGATCTTTGCGAGCGTTTCTACACCGCTCCATCCCGGCATGTTGAGGTCGAGTAGAACCACGTCGAACTCGCGGTGGCGGCTCCAGTAGATCGCTCGCTTCCCGTCCGCCGCAGCGCTGACCCGGAATCGGGGCTCTAATAATGCTCGAAACGATTGACGTACCCCCGGTTCATCGTCCACTACGAGGATGTTTTTGGCTCGCTCCGTGTTCAGCTCCATCCGGCGTCCCTCTACCGGGTGTTAAGCAGGAATCGATCCACCAGCGGCGCGAGGGGATCGCGGTACGAGTCTACGTTAACTCGGCTTTTTAACTTCACGTTCACTCACCTCGAGGAGTCTTTCAAAAACGTGCAACGGCCCGGACGAGAAAGCGCATAACGCCGACGCTCACTCTTCGGTGGCAATCTCCCCAGCCGTTCCGTCCCCTCCGTCAAAATCTCGACGCTACTGTCACAAAAACAGAACATCTCACGGCTTTTGTTGCGTGAGCGTCGTGGGTGATTTCCGAGCGTGGCTTTATATTTTCGCCCGGCAGCGGAACGGAACGGCCCTTGCTTAGAACCCCCGCCGGGAGGAGTCGTAATGAAAATCCGACACCACGCAACGAATCGCCTGTTCATGGCTCTCGCCGCGTGGGCAACCATACTGACGAGCTCGACCGCGCACGCCTGGTTTATCGGGACAGGGGTCTCGGTGTCTGCACCCACGCCGGCATCGGCGACCGTAACGGTAAAGGCATCGACCTCCAGTGCCTACCGGATGCGATCTCTCGAGGTGTGGGTCAACGGCGTCTTGGCGAAGAGCTGCCCGACCACGCCCTGCTCGTTCAGCTGGAACACGCTCCTGGCGGCGAATGGGACCTCCACGATCGTGGGACGCCGGGTCGGCACGGATGGGCGCACGATGACAGCGACCCAATCAGTGACGGTCTCGAACGGCACCGCGACCTCGACCCCGCCGGGGGCGCCAGGCGGGCTTTCTGCCTCGCCTGCGAGTTGTAGCCAGATCAATCTCTCCTGGACTGCCTCCTCCCCTGGGAGCGGAGGCAGCGTCAGTGGTTATAACGTCTATCGTGGCGGCGCATTGCTGAACCGCGTGACTGCGATGTCGTTCGCAGACAGTAGCCTCGCTGCCTCCACCGCGTATTCCTACGCTGTGTCGGCCGTCGATGCCTCGGGCGTGGAATCTGCGCGCTCGTCACTGGCGGTGTCGACTCCCCCCTGCGTTCCGGCAAACTTCGCGGCGACAGTCGCGAACTGCAACGAAGTCGACCTCTCCTGGACCGCGGCAAGCGGAGTGGCCACCTACCAGGTGTATCGCAACAACGCGATCTACGGGAGCGTGACCGCCCCGGGAGCTTCCTTCCGAGACACCTCGGCCGCCGCGTCGGCGATCTATGCCTACGCGATTTCGGCGACCGATACTTCCGGATCGACCTCGGCAAGGACGGCGACGCTCACCGCGAATACTCCCTCCTGCCCCGCGGCGGGAACTACCGCGCCCACGCCATCTCCCGCACCTACGCCGAGTCCCACCCCAGGGACGACCGCGGGAGCGGCGATTCTCGAGGACTTCGCTTCGCTGCGCCTGGACGGCGACGGATCGAAACTATGGGCTCCGTACCTGGGCGAAGACCCCGGCCAGACCGGTACGATGGACGGCGCGAGCTATCGAGTGGATGT
>JACXTT010005535.1_pt1 | contig 18334 bp, 17 predicted proteins | sample 9270951 | NCBI WGS metagenome assembly JACXTT01 (sample SAMN15532306, study PRJNA645909) | rock metagenome | isolation source: weathered quartz diorite | place: Puerto Rico | collected 2017-06-21 | reverse complement strand
ATCGAGCGCCGCGAGGCGGCGATCTACCGCGTCCCCATCCGCGATGAAGGGGTAGAAGGGGAGGTCAACCGTTTCAACGAGGCGCTGGAGAAGACGCGCGACCAGTTGCGCGAGCTGGCGCAGCGCGTCAGCCGCTCCATGGGCGACGAGTACGCCTCCATCTTCGAGGCGCACGCCATGATGGTCAGCGACCCGTCGTTCGCCGACAAGGTGGCGCAGAAGATCGAGTTCGAGCAGGTCAACGCTGAGTGGGCGCTGGCCGAAGTGCAGGAGGAGCTGCAGGCGCGCTTCGAGAGCTTCGACGACCACTACTTGCGCGAGCGCGTGGCCGACGTGAAAGACGTCGCCGAGCGCGTGCAGACGAACCTGCAAGGAATCGCCCATCACGATCTTTCCGAGATCACGCACGACGTGGTCATCCTGGCCGACGACCTCACGCCCTCGGACACCATTCACTTCAACCGCCGCCCCATCGTCGGCTTCGCCACCGAGGCCGGCGGCCGCACCTCGCACACCTCCATCATCGCCAAGTCGCTCTTCATGCCCGCGGTCATCGGCGTGCCGCGCCTGACGAAGATGATCGACAACGACGAGCTGGTGATCGTCGACGGATACGAGGGGACGCTGCTGGTCAATCCGACGCAGGCGATGATCGCCGAGTACCAGGCGCGCGTCATTCGCCACGAAGAAGCGGAGCGGCGGCTCCTCGGCAATCGCGATCTGGTCGCGGTGACCAAGGACGAGCGGCGCATCATGCTGCAGGCGAACATCGAACTGGTTGAGGAGTTGAAAGACGCCGTCAAGTTCGGCGCCGAGGGGATCGGACTGTATCGATCCGAGTTCCTCTACATTTCCAAGAGCCCGCTGCTGCCGACCGAAGAGGAGCACTTCCAGCTCTATCGCGCGCTGGCGGAGGCCATCGCGCCGCAGCCGTGCATCATCCGGACATTCGACCTCGGCGGAAAAAAGCTGGCGCGCGAAGTGATCGGATCGAAGGAGGACAACCCGGTGCTCGGGCTGCGCGGTCTGCGCCTCTGCATGAAGCACCGCGACATGTTCCACACGCAGCTTCGGGCGCTGCTGCGCGCCTCGGCACACGGAAACATCCGCATCATGTTCCCGCTGGTCACCAGCCTGCAGGAGCTGCGGCAGGTGAAGACGCTCCTCCGCGAGATCAAGGGGAAGCTCGACGCCGAAGGGCTGCCGTACAACCGCGAGCTGAAGATCGGCATCATGGTGGAGGTGCCCTCCGCCGCGCTCATCGCCGACATCCTGGCCGAGGAGTCCGACTTCTTCGCCATCGGCACGAACGACCTGATCCAGTACTCGCTGGCCATCGACCGCTCGAACGAGAACGTCAGCTATCTCTACGAGCCGCTGCACCCCGCGCTGCTGCGCCTGATCAAGAGCATCATCGACGCCGGCAAGCGCGCGGGGATTCCGGTCTCCATGTGCGGCGAGATGGCGGCTGATCCGATCTACGCCATCGTGCTGATCGGCCTCGGCCTGGAAGTCTTCTCCATGAATCCTTCGTCCATTCCGGTGATCAAGAACGTGGTGCGCTCGGTGCGCTACCGCGACTGCCGCCGCATCGCGGAGACCGCGCTGGAGAAGAAGACGGCGCAGGAGATCGAGGAGTTCATCATCGAGAGCGTGGCCATGCGCTTCCCCGAAGGGCTGGTGAGCAAAGCGACATGAGCGGCGATCATCTGTTCCAACACCGTGAGGTCAAGCGCGTGCCGAAGCCGTGGGGCTACGAGTTGATCTTCGCCAAGACCGGACGCTACGTCGGCAAGATCCTGCACATCGCGAAAGGGGAGTGCCTCAGCCTGCAGTATCACGAAATGAAAGAAGAGACGCTGTACGTTGTCGGCGGAGAGCTGAAGTTGACCATCGAATACGACGGCGACCGGCGCGAGCTGGCGCTGCGGGCCGGACAGGCCTTTCACATTCCGCCGCGCCTCATTCATCGGATGGAGGCGGTCGTCGACACGGACGTCGCCGAGGTCTCCACGCCGGAGCTCGACGACGTCGTGCGGCTCGAGGATCGATACGGACGGACGGGAACGAACGCACCATGAAGACGGCATTCGCGATTCTCTGTGTAGCGGCGGCCGCTTCGGCCGCCGGGCAGCAGACGACCACGACCACTACCACGGCGCCCGAAGCGGGCGCCGCGACACAGCCCCAGCAGCCGCAGGAATCCAAATTGGTCAAAGCCGCCAAGGCGAATGGCGGCCTGAAGAAGCCGATCCCGAAGAAAACGATCACCAACGCCGACGTGAAAAAGACGACCGGCAAGATCATCGAGCTCCCCGCGAAAGAGGGAACGCCGGCGTCCCGGCCGGCTGGCCCGCCAGCGCCTGCCCTGAGCGGAGCCGAAGGGTCCACGCTGGCGACGTACGAGGCGAAAAAGAAAGCCGTTGCCGACGCCGAGAAGCGCGTCGCCGATGCCGCGCTCAAAGTGGTCGGCCTGGAGAAAGAACTCGCTCGCATCGAGCAGTCCTATTACGAGGCGAGTGATCCGAACTACCGCGACACTACCATCGCGCCGCGATTCGAACAGACCAAGAAGCAATTGGACGCGGCGCGACGCGATCTCTCCGATGCGCGCGACGCGCTCGACGCGCTGACCCCCAAACCTCAATGACCAAGACCTTCTTCATCGCAACGTGGGGCTGTCAGATGAACGATCTCGACAGCCAGCGTCTCTCCGGCAGCCTGAAGCTGCGCGGGTACCGCCGCGTCGATGACGAGACGAAGGCCGATCTCATCCTCCTCAACACCTGCTCCATCCGCGACAAGGCGGAGCAGAAAGTCTTCTCGCACCTCGGCCGGCTGCGCGAGCTGAAGCAACAGCGCGACGGCCTGCGCATCGGCGTCTGCGGCTGCGTGGCGCAGCAGGAAGGGGAGGCCATCCGCCGCCGCGCGCCGTGGGTCGACTTCGTCATGGGTCCCGGCAACGTCGGCTATCTGGACGAGGTGCTCGACGGCGCGCGCTCCATCGCTATCGATTTCCCCGAGGATCGCCGCTACGACTACCTCACCGTGGACCGCCCCTCGGCCACCAAAGCGCAAGTGACCATCATCGAAGGGTGCAACAAGAACTGCACCTTCTGCATCGTGCCCACCACGCGCGGCCGCGAAGTCTCGCGCCCCTTCGACGACGTGCTCCACGAGGCGCGCGCGGCGGTGGAGAGCGGACGGGTGGAGATCGAGCTGCTGGGGCAGACGGTCAACGCCTATCGCTGCCCGGCGAGCGGGGGTGACTTCGGCGCGCTGCTCGCGGCCGTAGCAGAGATCGCGGGCGTGGCGCGCCTGCGATTCATGACCTCGCATCCCGCGGAGGTCAACGACTCCATGATCGCAGCCATGCGCGATCACGCGAATATCTCGCGCTATCTGCACCTTCCGGTGCAGTCGGGCTCGTCGAAGGTGCTGCGGCGCATGAAGCGTCTCTACACACGCGAGCGCTATCTGGAGACGATCGCGCGCATCCGCGCCGCGATCCCGGAGATCCATTTCTCTACGGACGTCATCGTCGGCTTTCCCGGCGAGACGGAGGAGGATTTCGCCGAGACGCTGTCGCTGGTGGAGGAGGTCCGCTACGGCTCGATGTTCGCCTTCAAGTATTCGCCGCGGCCGGGAACGCCGGCGCTGAAGCTCGGCGGCGCGGTCGACGACGACGTGGCCTCGGAGCGCCTGACGCGGCTCTTCGCGCTGCACGAGCGCATCAAGCAGGAGCAGTTCGAGTCGTATCGCGGGCGCGTGCTCGATGTGCTGGTGGAAGGGGCTAGCAAGCACGACCCGGCGATGTTCGCGGGGCGGACTGACGACAACCACGTCGTCAACTTCACCGCGAAGGGTCACGCCGTGCCGGGGAGTATGCTTGGCGTGCGCATCGACGCGGCGCAGCATCACACGCTGCGCGGGGAGGCTCTGGTATGACGCAGCTCGTGGCGATGTCGATCAAAGGGCTGATGCTCGACCCGGTGTCGAACTCTCCCATCGTGGTGCTCAAGGACGACGCGGAGAAGTTCTTCCTCCCGATCTGGGTCGGCATCTTCGAAGCCAACGCCATCGCCCTGCAGCTCGAGAACGTCAGCACGCCGCGCCCCATGACGCACGATCTCCTGCGCAACATGATCTCCGAGCTCGACGCGCGCGTGACGCGCGTGGTCATCAACGACCTGCGCGACTCCACTTTCTTCGCGCAGATCCGCGTGATCACCGGCCAGCGCACCCTGGAGCTCGACGCCCGCCCCAGCGACGCCATCGCCCTGGCCCTGCGGGTGGAGGCGCCGATCTACGTCGCGCAGTCCGTGCTCGACCAGGCGCAGACCATCTCGCCCGACTCCGAGGACCAGGACGAGAAGATCAAGAAGTGGTTCGAGCAGCTCGATACGGACGACCTCGGGAAGTACAAGATGTAGCGCTGGCCGGCCTTCGGCGGCGGCGCTTCGCGACAATGCAGCCGGCGCTTCGCGCGGCTGATCGCCGCGGTTTGGCGCGGCCTTCGGCCTGCGCTTCAGCTAGAATCACAATCGGTTCATGATCATTACGGTTGCCAACCAGAAAGGCGGCGTCGGAAAGACCACCACCGCCATCAATCTTGCCGCGGCCGTCGCCAACAAAGGCTTCAAAACCCTCCTCATCGATCTCGATCCGCAGGCCAATTCGACGATGAGCTACGTCGACCCGCGCTCGGTGTCGCGGTCGATGTTCGACGTGATGGTCAGCGAGGAGCTTTCGCTGCAGGACGTCATCGTCCCCACGCAAGTCACGAATCTTTTCCTCGCGCCGTCCAAGATCGCGCTGGCCAAGTTGGAGTCGAAGCTCATCGGCGAGCTGGATGGCCCCTTCCGGCTCAAGGACAAGATGAAGGACGCGGCCATGCAGTACGACTACGTCTTCATCGACACGCCGCCCACGCTCGGCATGATCACCGTCAACGCGCTGGTGGCGTCGACGCACGTGCTGGTGCCCATCCAGTCATCGTATTTTGCGTTGGAAGGAACGGACGACCTGCTGGAGACGATCGAGAAGATCAAGGCGCGGCCGAACCCGAACCTACAGCTCCTCGGCGTGGTCATCACCATGCACGACCGCCGCACTACGCTGGCGCGCGACATCCACGAACAGATCGGCCAGGTCTTCGGCGAGCGCCTCTTCAACACCGTCATCACCAAGTCCATCCGCCTGGAGGAGAGCCCGGCGTACAAGGAGTCGATCTTCACCTTCGCGCCGAGATCGAGCGGGGCGATGGAGTATTACTCGCTGTCGGAGGAGATTCTGTCGCGTGTCTAGAAAGGATGAAGGTGGAAGGATGAAGGATGAATTGAGACTTCGATTCATCCTTCATCCTTCATCCTTCATCCTTTCGCGCCGCGAGGAGACACCATGGCGATGAAGCGCGGATTGCCCGAACGCAAAGCCATGCGCCACGACGCGCACTTCGTGGAGGAGCTGACGCGCCGCTCCGGCCGGCACGTCGGCTCGATGATTCCGCTGGAGCTGATCGAGCCAAACGCCGAGCAGCCGCGCACCAGCCTCGGCAACATCGAGGAGCTGGCGGCGTCGATCCGCGAGAAGGGCGTGCTGGAGCCGATCCTGGTGCGCAGCACCGGCCCGAACCGCTATCAGATCGTCTCCGGCGAGCGCCGCTTTCGCGCGGCGTCGCTGGCCGGACTCGACGAGATCCCGGCCATCGAGCTCGACGTCGATGACAAGGAGACTCTGGAGATCGCGCTGATTGAGAACATCCAGCGAAAGGACCTCACGCCGTTCGAAGAGTCGGAAGGATTCGCCGCGCTGCAGGAGAAGTTCGGCTACACGCACGACAAGATCGCGCAGGTGGTGGGGAAGTCGCGCACCACCATCACCGAGACGCTGCTGCTCAATGACATCCCCGACCGCATCCGCGCCATGTGCCGCGAGGCGGGCATCGCCAACAAGTCGGTGCTGGTGCAGATCGCGCGCGCCGGCGGCGAAGAGGCGATGGAGCAGCTCGTCCGCCGCTTCGCCGCGGGGGGGACCACCCGCGAGGAAGTGCGCAAGGAGGCCGCGCCGAAGAAGGCGGGGAGGCCGAAGAATTACGTCTTCCAGTTCAAGGACAAGTCGCTGCCGTTCTCGCTGAACCTCACGTTCAAGAAATCGAGCGTGGAGAAGAGCGAGGTCATCGACGCGCTGCGGCGGTTGCTGCAGAAGCTCGAAGCGGAGCGCTGAAGCGCTCCCGCTTGACACCATAGGTGCGGGCGCATATCCTGCCGCGCCAACATGCACCGCGTCATCACGCTTTCGGGCCGAATGATGATGCGCCGCCCGGGCGCGGTCGCGTAGCCTTTCTCCGCTACGTTTCGCTGACCCGGGTCCCTCCGCTTCCTCTCACACGAAACCTCACCGCAACACACGAACTTCTGGAGGGAAGGCATGTCATACCGTTTCGATACGCTGGCAATCCATGCCGGGCAGGCGGACGACCCGTCGACCGGCGCCGTCACCACACCGATCTATCAGACCTCCACCTTCCGGCAGAGCGAGCCGGGCGTCTACCGTTTCTGCTACTCGCGCACCGACCATCCCACCCGCCGCGCGCTCGAGGATTGTCTGGCGTCGTTGGAAGGGGCGCGCTTCGGGCTGGCCTTCGCCAGCGGCATGGCCGCCATCCACAACGTGCTGTCCATCCTGCGCGCCGGCGATCATGTCGTCTCTACGCAGGACCTCTACGGCGGCGCGTGGCGCATCTTCACCAAGCTGTTCAGCAAATTCGGCGTCGACTTCACCTTCATCGATAGCGGCGACGTCGGCGCCGTGCGCGCGGCGATCCGTCCCGAGACCAAGCTCCTCTGGCTGGAGACGCCGTCCAATCCGCTGCTGAAGACCACCGACATCGACGCCTGCGCCGCCATCGCGCGCGAGCGTGGAGTGCGTACGGTGGTCGACAACACCTTCGCTACGCCGGTCCTGCAGCAGCCGCTGGCGCGCGGCGCGGACATCGTGGTGCACTCCACGACGAAGTACATCAACGGCCACAGCGACACCCTCGGCGGCGCGGTGATCACCGGCGACCAGGCGCTCTACGCCGAGCTGAAGTTCTTCCAGAACGCCATCGGCGCCGTGCCGGGACCGCAGGACTGCTTTCTGATCCTGCGTGGCGTGAAGACACTGCCGTTGCGCATGGCCAGGCATTGCGAGAACGCGGCGCGCATCGTCGAGTACCTGCGCGGGCACGACCGCGTGGCGCGCGTGCACTATCCAGGCTTTGGCGCCATCGTCTCGTTCGAATTGGATGCCTCTGTGGACGAGACGATCGCCTTCACGCGCGCGCTGCGGCTCTGGACGCTCGCCGAAAGCCTCGGTAGCGTGAAGAGCCTCTTCTGCCACCCGCCGTCGATGACGCACGCCTCTGTTGAGCCTGAGGTCAGGAGGCGCGTGGGCATCGCCGACGGCTTGATCCGCCTCTCGGTTGGCCTAGAAGACGTCCGCGACTTGGTCGACGATCTGGAACAGGCGCTGGCCACCGTTCCGGCGAGGAGGCTGGCATGCGCCGGGTGAACATCGGACTACTTGGGTGCGGGACCGTCGGACGTGGATTCGTCGAGCTGGTAAGCCGCGAGCGCGACCGCATCCGCGCCCGCGACGGCATCGACTTGCAGATCCGCAAGATCCTGGTGAGAGATCCGGAGAAGCGGCGGCCGAACATCAACCCATCGCTGCTGACCACGTCGGCCATCGACGTGCTCGACGCAGATATGCAGGGGGGCTGCGACGTCGTCGTCGAGCTCGTCGGCGGCGTCCATTGCGCCGGCGCGTACGTGCGGCGCGCCATCGAGAACCGCCGCAACGTGGTTACCGCGAACAAGGCGCTGCTGGCGGACTGCGGCCACGAGCTATTCGCGGCGGCAGCGAAACAAGGCGTGCGCATCGGATTCGAGGCCAGCGTCTGCGGCGCCATTCCCATCGTCCGCGCGCTGGCCCGCGGGCTGGCCGGCGATCGCGTGCGCGAGATCAGCGGAATCTTGAACGGAACGTGCAATTACATCCTGACGCGCATGGAGCAGGACGATCTCGAGTTTGCCGATGCGCTGCGCCTGGCGCAAGAGCGCGGATTCGCCGAGGCCGATCCGGCGCTGGACGTCGGCGGGCAGGATGCCGCACAGAAATTGCAGATTCTGGCGGAGCTGGCGTTTGGACGGCGCGACGTCGCCTCACGCGTGCACGGCATCGCGGACGTCACCAAGAGCGAGATCGAGCAGGCGCGCGCGCGGCGATGCGTCGTGCGCCATGTGGCTACGGCGCGGCGGGTGGCGGGGGGAATGGAGTTGCGCGTAGAGCGCCGCGAGCTGCCGGAGTTTCATCCGCTGGCCGCCGTCCGCGACGAGAACAACGCCGTGATGCTCCGGGCGCGGGCGGCGGGCGAGATGCTGTTCGTCGGAAAGGGGGCGGGATCGCTGCCGACTGCGGCCGCTGTACTGTCAGACGTAATCGAGATTGCCGCGTCGCTCAATCACACTCAGATTTAACATAATCTATCTTATGAGACTCTGCGGAAAGCCTAGAATCGCCACCCGATGAAGATCCTTACCCGCTACATCCTCAAGGAGATGCTCGGGCCGACCGCACTCGGCTTCGGCTTCTACACCTTCATCATCCTCATGCGGCAGCTCTTCGACCTGGCCGGTCTGATCATCCGCCGCTCGCTTCCCGCGTCGACGGTCGTCCACCTTCTCTACCTCTCGCTGCCGAACATCGTGGTGCTCACCGTGCCGATGTCGCTGCTGTTCGGCATCCTCATCGCCGTGGGACGGCTGTCGTCGGACTCCGAGATCATCGCTATGCGCGCCTCCGGCATCTCCGCGCGCACGATTTTTCGCCCGGTCTTCCTCTTCAGCTTCGGCGCCTTCCTGCTCAATCTCTACCTGATGAACGTCCTCCTCCCGCGCGGCAACAGCGACCTTCAGACCCTTCGCGCGGAGCTGTACACCTCGGGCGTCGAGACCGAAGTCAGGCCGCGCGTCTTCTACGACGAGTATGAAAACCTGGTCATCTACGTCCACGACGTCGACCGCCGCACCGGCCAGTGGAAAGGCGTCTTCGTTGCCGACAGCCGCTCCGATGAGTCGAAAGAGCCGCTGACGACCGTGCAGGCGGTGAAGCAATCGCGGAACGAAGCCAACGCCGTCGCCTTCGCTTCGCAGCAAAGAACCGGACAAAAGGTGATCGTCGCGGAGATCGGCAACCTCTCCATCGTCAAGCCGGGCAAACAGATCTGGCTGAACTTGCGCAACGCCGAATCGCATTTCTGGGACCCGCGCAAGCCCGACCGCTATGACCTGAATCGCAACGCGGTGCAGCGGATGCGGCTCCCCGACCGCTACCCGGGCGGCGATGCATCGACGCGCTACATCCGTTCGTTCCGTGAGATGAACCTACGCGAACTGGTCGAGCAGGAGCGGATGCTGGCCAAGACGCCCGACCGCGAGGCCTACTGGGCGGCCAAGGTGCAGATCCACAAGATGTTCTCGATCCCCTTCGCCTGCCTGGTCTTCGGCGTCCTCGGTCTGCCGCTCGGCATCACCAACCGCCGCGGCGGCAAGAGCTCGGGGTTCTCGCTGAGCATCGCCATCATCCTGGTCTACTACGTGATGATCAACAACGGCGAGCACCTCGCCGTCACCGGGAGACTGAGCCCGGCGCTGGCGATGTGGACGCCCAACGTGCTGCTGCTGGCGGTGGGCATCTACCTGCTCAACCGCGTCAACCGCGACGTCGGCGCGCAGCGTGACACCGGCCTGTGGAAGCGGCTGCTGCAGCGCATCCCCTCGCGCAAGCGGCGCGCCGCCGAGGCCATCACGCCCGACCTCGACGAGCCGATGCTCAAGCGGCTGGACATCACCTTCCCCAACATTCTCGACCGCTACATCCTGCGCGAGTTCATCAAGATCCTCGGGCTGGTGCTGGTCTCGACCATGGCGCTTTTCATCATCGTCGACTACACCGACCTGAGTGGCGACATCCGGCAGAACCACATCGCCCTCCCCACCGTCTTCGCCTACTACCGCTTTCTCATCTTCCAGATCCTCAACTGGACGCTGCCGATCTCCGTGCTGGTGGCCACGCTGGTGACCTTCGGCATCATGTCCAAGGCCAACGAGGTGACAGCGTTCAAGTCGGGCGGCGTCTCGCTCTACCGCGTGGCGCTTCCGGTGCTGGCCGTGGCCGGCGTGATCAGCCTGCTGGCCTACCTGATGCTCGACTACGTGCTGCCGTACTCCAACCAGCGCGTCGACCAGTTGCGCAACAAGATCAAGGGAAAGAAAGAGGTCGCTGCGCAGAACCAGCAGAAGCTCTGGTTCCTCGGGAAGGGGCGCTACATCATCAATTTCCTCTCCTATGACCGCAACGCGAAGCAGCTTTCGCAGGTGCAGGTCTTCGAGCTCCATCCCGCCGAGTTCCGCCTGACGCGCCGCGTCTACGCCGACCTGGCCAAGTGGGACGGCCAGGGTTGGGTCTTCGAGCGCGGCTGGATGCGCTCGTTCGCCGACAACGGGACGGCGACGTACTCGCCGATCGTCCGTCCGCTGCGGCTGTACTACGCCGAGCGTCCGGAGGATTTTGCTACCGAGGTGAAAGCGCCTGATCAGATGACATTCGCCCAGTTGCGGCGGTACATCGAGACCATCAGCCGCTCCGGCTATTCGGCCGACGAGCTGACGGTCAAACTGTACGAGAAGACGTCGTGGCCGTTCATCAGCCTGGTGATGGCGCTGATCGCGCTGCCGTTCGCCTTCCGCATCGGCAAGCGCGGCGCGCTGTATGGCGTCGGCATCGCCCTGCTGCTGGGGATCTTCTACTGGATGGTCTTCGCCATCTTCACGAAGTTCGGCGAGGTGGGAAACCTGCCGCCGGTGCTCTCAGCGTGGAGCGCGAACATCCTGTTCGCCATCGCCGCGGTTTATCTGTTTCTCCACGCGGAAACGTAGGGGAACGTTGCCAGTTGCCGGTTGCCCGTTTCCAGGCTGGCACCGTGCAACAGGCAACGGGCAACTACTTCAGAACCACTCCATCTTCCGCTGCGCGCTCATCGGCGCGACGACTTGCACCTGCGTGGTGGCGAAGCCGGCGGTCCGAGTCACGCCGTCAGCGGCGCCGACGGCGATCACGTTCCGGCCGCGCTCGAGCACCAGTTGCACCGTGCAGACCGACGTCAAGCAATCGGCGTGGCGCACTTCGGACAACTCCCCCTTCGGACCGGCTACGGCGAAGGAGAGGCGTGCGGGGGCGGTGGTTTCGGGAAGCCGCACGTTGATGGCCACCAGGCAGATGCGCACGTCGCAGGACATGGTGCCGGTGCTCACGGCGACGTCGAAGTCGCTGCGCGCCTCAGCGGCGAAGAGGTTGGCCAGCACCTGCGCGTCGACGTTGGCGGGGATCGAATTCCGCTGCGGGTGGCGCAGGCGCAGCGGCGGATACTCACGAACCGCGGGCGGCGCCGGCGGCGCCTGATTGACCGTCGTCGCCGCCGACGCGACGCCTGCAAGAAAACCGAAATACGACACCAGCACTGCGAGTCGCATCCACTGACCTCCTGGATGTGCGGACCGGAACAGAGTACGCCAAACCCGCCGCGCCGCCAAACTCAGCCGGCGATCTGCCGCCGCGCCTTCAGCTCGGACAGAAGCTGATCGATCCGCTCGCTGCGCTCCAGCGCCTCGAAGCGCTCGTCGAGCGTATCAGCCGCCAGCTCCACCGCGGCCATCCCCTCCGCCTCCCCCACCATCACCTTGCGGCGCATGCGGTCGAACGTCGCGCCGTTCTCGTCGGCGCGAATGGCGATCCCCGCCTCCGCCGCTCGCTGCGCCACGCGCGAGCGCCGGTGCTGCGCGATGAGCAGGTCCGCCTTCTCCCGCGCCTCCGCCAGCTTCTGTTCCAGCTTGCGCAGCGCGCTGCGCAGCGACTCCGTCTGCGCGCGCTGGTCGCCGACCTGCTCCTCCAGCGCCTCCTGCATGCGGCGGTAGCTCTCCGCGCGCTCGATGGCCGCGCGCGCCAGCGCCTCGTCCTGCTTGTCGAGCGCCAGCTCCGCCTTGCGCATCCAATCGGCGTGCTTGGCCGCGTTGTCGGCCTGCTTCTTCTCCAACAGGTGCTCGTCGGCGATGGCGATGGCCACCTGCGTCTTCACCTGGATCAACTGGTTTTCCATGTCCAGAATGACCTGCTTGAGCATCTTTTCCGGCTCTTCCGCTTTGTCGACCAGATCGTTGAGATTGGCGCGGATGAGTGCGGACACGCGTTCCATCAAAGCCATGACGTCCTCCGTTATGCCTGCGGTTGTTTCACCGGGAGCTTGGAATCGGCGGCCGGCTTGCCGTCCGACTTCTCGCCGATACCCTGGATGCGGCCGAGGAGATCCGACATCTTCATGCCGGAGAGCGCCTCGAAGAGCGCCGGCACCTGCGCGGCCATCTGCGCCATGTCGCCGGTGATCTTGTGCGCGCCGGCCGCGTCGCCGTTGCCGGTGGAGACGATGGTGATCTTGTCGATCTGCGAGAGCGGCGCGGACATGGCGCGCACCACTTCCGGCAGACCGGTGATGAGCTTGTCGACGACGGCGGCCTGGTTCCACTCCTGGTACGCCTCCGCCTTGACGTTCATCGCCTTCGCCTCGGATTCTCCCTTCTTGAAGATGATCTCCGCCTCCGCTTCACCCTGCACGCGCGTGGCGATGGCGCGCCCTTCCGCTTCGGCGATGAGGCGCTGGCGCTCGGCGTCGGCCAGCGTCTCGATGCGCTTGCGGTCGATCTCCGCCTGCTTGAGCACTGTGGCGATGAGCTCCTTCTCGCGGCGGTTGATCTCCGCTTCCTGCACCTTGACCTGCTCCTGCTTCTCGACCTGCTGTACGCGCACCGATTCCGCCACCACCTGCTGCTGCATGATGTTGGTCTGGATCTCGTAGGCCTTGTCGGCCTGCGCCTGTTGGCGCTTGATGCCCTCCAGGTATTGCGCCTTCTTCACCTCAAGCTCGCGCTGCGCCTCGGCCTGTTTGGCCATCGATGCCGTTTCCGCCTCCACCCGTTCCTGATCGGCTTTAGCCTTGGCCACCGCGGCCTCGCGCTGCGCAATGGCGCGCTTGATGGCCGTGTCGCGCTCGGCCTCGGCGGTTGCCACGTCGGCGTCGCGGCGGATGCGCGCGATGTCCGGACGTCCCATGTTGGTGATGTACTCGTTCTTGTCCTTGACCTCCTTGATGGTGAACGACACGACTTCCAGGCCCATCTTGGTCATGTCTTCCGCGCAGGTGGAGCGCATGCGGTCGGCCACCATCTCCGGTTCCTTGACGATCTGTTCGACCGTGAGCTGGCCGATGATGCCGCGCAGATGTCCTTCCATGACCAGGCGGATGAGGCCCTCGCGCTGCTGCGGCGTCTTGGTCAGGAACTGCTCGGCCGCGGTCTGAATGGACTCCTTGTCCGACTTCACCTTGATCTGCGCGACCGCTTCCACCGTCACCGCCACGCCCTGCTTGGTGTACATGTTCTGCTGCGGCGCGACGTCGAACGACATCAGCTCCAGCGACAGCTCGTGCGCGTGCTCGAGCATCGGCAACACCACCGTGCCGTGGCCCTTGACCACGCGCGTGCCGCGGAAGCCGTAGACGATCAGCGCCTGGTTCGGTCCCACCTTGCGGAACCAACTGGCGATGATCGACATGGCGATGAGAAAGGCGATTGCCGCTCCGAATGAGATGACCAATACAGGTGAAAACATGGCTCCCCTCCTATTGACCCGGTTGCAATTCCTGCCACGGGCGGACGTAGGCGATTCCGCTCTCGTAGCGCATGACCACCACTTCCGTACCGCGCGCGATGCCGCCGCCGTTCTCACTGCGCGCGCCGCAGCTCCGCCGCGTCCCTTGTTGCGAGTAGATCAACTCGCCGGTGCCGCCGTTTTCGCGAATGGGGATGCTCAGGCGTCCCAGCACGCCGATCATCTGGAAATCGGCATCGCGCAGCGGGCGCTCGTTGGCCACGAAGACGCGCGCGATCCAGAGGTACATCAGCGCGCCGCCGATGAAGCCGACCATCAGCGCGGCGAGGAAGGCGAGCGTTGCCGCCGTGCTGCGATAGCGCGTCAGCAGGTATCCCGTCCCGCCGAACCACGTCAGGAACATCAAAGTGGTCGAGAGGTTCAGCGGCGAGATCGCATCGTCCGGCGTTCCGTGATGGAGCGACACATGTGGCAGATGCCAGCCGTGCGGAAAGTGCACGTGCACCGGCAGATGAAAGTGTCCGCCGAAGACGAAGCTCAAGACGGTCAGGAGCAATCCGACGATGAAGCAGCCGAGATAGAACGATTCCCATGTCATCGTGAGTCGCCTCCCTTTCCTCCCTCTTCCGCTCGGCGGGAGAGGGTGCCGCGAAGCGGCGGGTGAGGGTCGAGATTAGGGCGAAGCACTTCCAAAAGCCGCTCGGCCAGTCCAGGCGCTTCGAGAATCTCCCGCATCAGCGCCAGGATGCTGCGCGTGTCGGGGTGCATGGCCAGCTTGAGCAGCGCGTCGCGCACCTGCGCGTCGCCCGCGAAGCGCTCCGCGCCGCCGATGAGCCAGAGGTCGAGCGTATCTTCGAGCGTCCGAACCTCCGAGGTCAGCTCGGTGTGATAGCCCTCGGGATCGTCGACCAGGTAGCCGGGATGGACCTTGAAGAAGCGCGCGAGTGCGCTGCGGGTGGTGTTGGTGAGGTGCGGACGCAGCCCGCGCTCGATCTGCGAGAGGTACGACTGACTGATGTGGACGCCCACCTCGCGCTCCATGGCCTCGACGATGGCCTGTTGGGTCATCTCATGGTCGAGGCCGCGGAGGGTGCTCTCCACAGAGCGGAGGTAGCGAAGCTTCTCGCCGACGGTCATAACAAACTGCAATATAGGTATCGCAATCTGTTATGTCAATGCCCAAAAGTTAGGACGGTAAGGGAGCTGGTCTCCCATAACTCAATTACTTAGAGAGCCTTGACGATCTCTACGCTCAGCCCCGGCCACTTGCGCAGGTACGCGCGGCGGTCGTCGTTGTACTTCGCGACGAGTTGCGCGTACTCCTCCCCCCTCCCCTGCCGCGCGTAGAGCGCCTTGGGATGGAGGTAGTCGGTATCGTCGACGCCCGGCACTTCGCTGGCGACGAGATATCCGAAGTCGGGGTCGCGCTCCCACTTGATGGTCCCCTCGGCGATGGCCTTGACGATGGCCGAGGAGTGCTGGATGCGGACCTTCTTCGATCGCTCGTCCTTCTCGTCGCCGCCAATGCGGCCGGTGTTCATCAGATAGACGTCCATTGGGCTGGTCTTCATCAGCTCGAGCATCCGGTTGCCCTGATAGGCGTGCAGCAGCGGGAAGAAGGGATTGGTACCGGGAACGCGCAGCGATTTCCCCGCCTCCGCCGCACCACCCGCGCTCGTTCCCTTCGTCTCGCCGAGCATGAAGTAGGCGGCGGCCAGCGCGCCGTCGAGCTTGGCCACGGCGGGAATGATGTTCTCGTTGCGGTTGAGGATGAGGAGGAAGTCGACCTTCTTCACTTCGCGCGCGTCGTAGGCGCCGGCGATGTCCTGCATACGGATGACCGCGCGGCCGTTCGGCGTGTACGAGGTGTCGAAGTAGTCGATCTTGCCGGCATCATTTTGCGAGACGTTCTCCAGGTAGGCGTGCGGTGAGGCGCAGGCGTAGAAGATGGTCGGCTCGTCGCTGGCGTTGAGGCCGAAGGTCTTGGCGAAGCAGCCGTTCTCGGTGGCGTACACCTTGCCGCCGGGCATCAACGCGCAGAAGTCGTCCTGCACCGGCGAGGAGTTGTTCTGCTTGGTGAAGGTGGTGGTCGTTTTGCCGGTCCCCGAGAGGCCGACGATCAGCCCCGCGCGGTTCTCCGTGCCGACCGGAATGACCTTGCATCCGGCGTGAAGGGCGAGACCGCCCCGCTCGTACACCAGCTTGTTCCACATCCGCAGCCCCCCCTTCTTCGACTCTCCGAAGTAGTCGGAGTTGAAGACGCGCGTGACGTAGCTCTCCAGATCCACCGCGATCAGCCGCTCCTCCGGGAACCCCTCGGCCTTCAGGTTCGGCGTGTAGATGACGGTCAGCTTCGGCTCGAAATGCTCGAGCTCCTCCGGCGTCGCCGGGTAGTAGAGGTGCTGCTGCATCCCCGCGATGTTGGCGTTCGATTTTTCGATGATCAGGCGCGCCGGGACGCGGAACTCCGGATCATTGCCGATGTAGCCGTCGACGACGAGCATTTCGCGCGTGCGGATGTAGTCGTTCTGCAACTTGGCCACCCGCTCGTACTCGGCGCGGGAGATGGTCTGATCGGAGTGATTCTCCGCCGCGTCGGTGGCGATGAAGGTCGAGAGCTTGGAGCGCGAGACCACGCGCGTGGCCACGTTCACATTCCCAAACTCGGTCGCCCGGCAGTTTGGCATCTCCTCGGTGAAGCGGCGCAACTCGGCGGGCGTGGGATTCCAGACCACCGACTTCGGCTCCACCGGCAGGATCTTCGGAGGCTTCGCTTTGGCGGCGCCGCGCTTCGGCTCGCCGGGCAGAGCACTCGCGGACGGCAGGATTTCGGTCATTCAGATCGCTCCTGTGAGGTTTTTGCTGCGGCCGACGCAAGGATTGCGCCGAGAAACGAGTGGCGCGATTGTACACAGAACTACAATGCTGCCGCCATGCCTGAGCTCAGTTCCGTTACTCTCGAAGCCCTGAAGGTCCGAATCTGCCGCGTCTTCCCGGCGCAGGTCCGCGCGGCGGTCGACGCCCTCGACGACGATCAGCTCTGGTGGCGCCCGAACGCGACGTCGAACTCCATCGGCAACCTCCTCCTTCACCTCAGCGGCTCGCTCAACTACTACCTGAACCGCAACGTCGGCGGCATGGAGTACGAGCGCGACCGCCCCGCCGAATTCGCCGAGCGGCGGCAGATCCCACGCGCGGAGCTGATAGCCACTTTCGACGACATGGTGGCCAAGGCCGAGAAGACGTTCGCCTCGCTCACACCCGACCGCATCGCAGACCCCTCTCCCGAATCCAAGCTTTACACGCTGCTGGTCGAGGACCTCATCGCCGTCGCCACGCACCTGGCCAACCACACGGGGCAGATCGTCTGGATCGCCAAAATGATGAAGGACGGCGCGCTCGATGATGTGTGGATGCGCACGCACAAACGATTGGGAGCATGGAAGCGTAATTCATCCTGAGCCGCGTCAGACGGCTCAGGATCTGGCGCCCACCCGCGCTGCGCACGTGGGCGCCAGATCCTGCGTCCGCTTCGCGTCCGCAGGATAGACTCGGGGGTGGAAGCGAGCATGATCACCGCACTTCTCTTCGCCGCCGTGATGACCGCGCAGACGCCGCAGTACGAGGTCTACGCCATCAGCTACGCGGTGATCCCCGACTTTCCGGTGGCTGGCCTGCTGGAAGGGGCGGACAAGGAGCGTAAGCTCGACATCCAGATGATGGTGTGGCTCGTGCGCGGCGGCGGACGGAACATCGTTGTCGATTCCGGCTTCTATCGCCCGCAGTTCTTCAAGAGCTGGAAGGTGCGCGACTTCCTCCGCCCCGACGAGGCGGTGGCGCTGGCCGGAGTGAAGCCGGACGAAGTGACCGACGTGATCCTCACGCACGCGCACTGGGACCACGCCGACGGCGCGGACCTTTTCCCGAGGGCCACCGTCTGGATCCAGAAGGAGGAGTACGCGTACTACACCGGCGCGGCGTGGCAGGAGGGAGGCAAGCACGGCGGCATCGATCCGGACGACCTCGGCGCGCTGCTGCGCATCAACACCGCCGGCCGCCTGCGCCTCGTCGACGGCGACCGCGAGATCCTCCCGGGCGTGCGCGTCTACATCGGCGGCCGGCACACCTACGCATCGCAATACGTCACCGTTCCCACGCGCTCCGGTCCCGTCGTCCTGGCCTCGGACAACGCGTACCTTTACGAGAACTTCGAAAAGCATGCGCCGATCGCGCAGACCTTCGATCGAGAATCGAACCTCAAGGCGCAGGATCAGATGAAGGCGCTGGCCGGCCCGAACGGCCGCATCGTGCCCGGCCACGATCCGGCAGTGATGACGCGCTTCCCGAAGATCAATGAGCGCGTCGTGCGGGTGGACTGATGGTCGTCCGCCGTTGGCTGTTCGCCGTTAACCGAAACGATGGCGGCCCTCCGCCAACGGCCAACAGCCAACGGCGAACGACAATGAAGGAACTCGCATGAAGTTCGCAGTAGTCGGCGCCGGCGGCGTGGGCGGCTACTTCGGCGGTCGGCTCGCCAAAGGAGGGGAAGATGTCATCTTCATCGCCCGCG
>JACXTT010005534.1_pt1 | contig 18335 bp, 14 predicted proteins | sample 9270951 | NCBI WGS metagenome assembly JACXTT01 (sample SAMN15532306, study PRJNA645909) | rock metagenome | isolation source: weathered quartz diorite | place: Puerto Rico | collected 2017-06-21 | reverse complement strand
GAGGTTCACATGGATACAGCAGTCGCGTTTTTCCGCGGTGTAATGCCGCGGCCTCATTGAAGCACCTACGGCGCGCTGTTTTTCCGAATGCAGTAACGGTTTTCCGCGGTGTAATGCCGCGGCCTCATTGAAGCAACCAGAGCGTGCCGTCGTCCGTTAGCAGTTCGCGGTTTTTCCGCGGTGTAGTGCCGAAGCGGCGTGGAAGTTTTTTCCCATGTAACCGCTTGCAAAGTTGCAGCCTTCGAAATGTTGAAGCCTTCATTAAAGCTTGAGAATTCCTTCAATGAGACCTTGAACGACCTTCAGCCGACCTTGAATAGACCTTCAATTGGGCTTGAACTCGACCTTCAAGCCCAGCTTGAAACTTGCCAAAACGTATTGCAGATCAGCGCGATACCCTCTTGATTTCTCCTTCTGATGGCCTAACATACTTCGCGTGCATCTGCACCCGCCCCGGGCAGCACGACTGCAGTCCGGAGGTGAGAAGGCGGCGGAAAAGGAGTCAGCTCGTTAACCGCCGGACGATCAGATCGTAGCGGCTGATCGTAGGGGAAGAATCCCCCCAGGTTGCAGCGTCAAGACGGCGCCTTCAACCCATACGGGAGCGTATTTCGATCAACCTGGTTGGGTTGGAGAAAGACGCTCTTGTCACCTCCAGTCCCAGGAGGTGCTCTTGGATGTCTTTAAATCACCACGCAGTACCCGGCTCTGCTTCGTCGGACCGGCAATTGTGTTGGTCGGCTTTTGCCCTGCTGTGGAAAGTTGCCGGTGAAAACCCTCAACCTTCAGCAGGCCGCCGCCTTCCTGCACGTGCATCCCGAGACGCTGCGCCAGGGCGCGCGCTCAGGCCGCATCCCCGGCGCCAAGGTCGGCCGTGCCTGGGTGTTCCTGGAAGACGACCTTGCCGCGCATCTGCGCAGCCTCTATGCTCCACCCCGGCAAGCACTGCGAGTGACGCTGGGAAAGGAGATTGACCCATGTCACTTCGCAGACGAGGTACGGTCTGGTGGATCGATATCCGCGCGCCCAACGGCGAGCGAATACGACGATCTGCTGGGACTGGCAACAAAGCCCTCGCGCAGGAACTGCACGACAAGCTGAAAGCCGAACTGTGGCGCACCTGGAAACTCGGGGTGCGGCCCAAACGAAGCTGGAATGAGACGGTAGTACGGTGGCTCAAGGAATCCACCCACAAGACAACGATCGAGAGCGACAAGTCGCACTTGCGCTGGCTCGATCGCCATCTTCGGGGGCGGGACCTGGACGGCATCGACCGCCGCCTCACCGATCAGCTGATCGAGGCAAGACTTGCAGAGGGTGTTTCAAATGCAACGGTGAACCGCACGCTGGAAGTGCTACGCGCCATTCTGAGGAAGGCTGTGAACGAATGGGACTGGCTCGACAAGGCACCGCAGATCCGGATGCTCAAAGAGCCGACCCGGCGGGTGCGTTTCCTGACTCGTGCCGAAGCACAGCGGCTCCTGAAGGCACTGCCGGAACATCTGGCGGACATGGCGGCCTTCAGCCTTACCACCGGATTGCGGCGGGCGAATGTCACGGGACTACAGTGGTCGCAGGTCGATCTCACCCGGCGCATTGCCTGGATCCATCCGGACCAGGCGAAAGCGCGCAAGGCCATCGCGGTGCCGCTGAATGCAGAAGCCTTGTTGCTGATCCGAAAACAGATCGGCAAACATGCGACCCACGTGTTCAGCTACCAGGGCAAGCCCGTGACGCAGGTCAGCACCAAGGCGTGGTATGCCTCACTGGAACGAGCGGGCATCGAGGATTTCCGCTGGCACGATCTGCGGCATACCTGGGCGAGCTGGCATGTGCAGCAGGGCACGCCGTTGCATGTATTGCAGGAGTTGGGCGGATGGGAAAGTGCGGAGATGGTGCGGCGTTACGCGCATCTAGCCGCCGAGCATCTGGCGCCGTATGCGGATCGCTTATGTACTTTGGACGTGGTGGAGGCGCGCGCCGTGGGCACAAATTGGTCACAGGCCTGAAAGAGAAAGGGCCTGCAATCATGCAAGCCCTTGTATGTTTGGCGCGCCCGGCAGGATTTGAACCCACGACCCCCTGGTTCGTAGCCAGGTACTCTATCCAACTGAGCTACGGGCGCTTGATGACGGGCGGATTATAGCAAAAGAGCGGCGCGAGGGGCGTAGGTCGCGGTGCGCAGTGCACGCTGCTAGACGCGAAAACATGACGTCGAGCGCGCAATGCGCAAGAGCGGTTGGTGGGCACTAGGATGAGGCAAAGGCTCCGCTCTCCAGCAAATAACAGATCCCCGCCGGATCGCGAGATTCGATCGGGAGGAAGCAGGTTCGGTTTTACCGTCTAGAGAGAGGTACACTCACGTTCACCGAAGGAACGATGGCATCATGGATATTGATCAATGGGAATTCGCTTACTCGCCAACCACCGGCGTGCGGCGGGCGCATGAAACGCCGGTGGTGCTCGCCACCGAAGCCAGTCTCAAAGGCTACGGCTGTCTCGTGGATGATCCCAAGACATTCCCCATCGAGATTGTCCGCTGGCCGGCTAAGGGGTGGCGTCCAGTGGACTTGAATTCCGGTGATCAGGGCGGCGTGACCGAGGGTCTGTTCGAGTTTTGCTGGAAGGGCGAGACTCTTTATGCGAGGAACAACGCGGTGGGCGATAGCTATCTGTTCGGCTGGAGCAATTGGCCGGAAGAGGCCACCATCGGAACCTCCGACCGATTGCGCGAGCGCGCCCTGATCTGGCGCGCGAACTATCACCCGGACGGCGGCCAGCTCTTCTATCCGCTCAGCGGGCAGAGTTTCGTGGTTCCGCTGGCGCTGCCGGGGGACGATGTAACACCCGAAAAGTTTTTGACTTTCTGGTGCGAGGGCGGCCGCGGCCTGTACCTGCACCCCAATGTGTGGCACGGGGCGGTCGTACCGCTGGACGACGAGGCCGAGTTCCTCGACCGACAGGGGCGCGTCCATGCCCGCGTCTCGGTCGATTTCGTCAAGGAGTTCGGCTGCTATTTGGCAGTGCCAATGCGGCGCCCTTAAGGTGAGCATCAGTCTCGCCTCCGATGACACCAGCACGACTCAAGCGGTCTCGCATGGCACTTTGGATGGCCCTATCTCCCACCCTCTTCGAACTTGCTGCCTGCCGCCGACTCAAATGAATGCCCAGCGTCGCAGGGTTATCGCCGGGGTCTGGCCGATCTGGGCATCCGCACTGACAACATTAACTGAAGTTAACGATCCGCTCATGGCTCGCCAAGGCTCCGCTATGCATAGTACTGACTGAATACCGATACCGAGTCGCGGAGACATATATGGAGCAAGGACCAGGGAGCGTGCAAGTGCGCAGTTGTTGCCCCCGGTACAGCGATGGCTCGATTCCGCTATCGAGCAGCGCAGGTCCTAATATTCGCGCTGTAAGCGGTGCTGGCGCGGCCAGGACGGTTTCTGTTTTTTAAGGGGCGTCAAACTACGCTCCATATTTTATCGTGAGGACCAAATGCAAACCCTGCCAGCTATATTAATAGCTTCCCTGCTTACAATCGTAAATTATGGAACCGCCTACTCCGCCAATTCGGACGAGACTCCGTACGTGATCCAGCAAGAACATGTGGCTCCTGTGACAATAACCGACTTGCCTGGGTCCGACCCCACCAATTCGGACGAGACTCCGTATATGATCCAGCAAGAACACGTGGCTCCTGTGACAGTAACCGATTTGCCGGGGTCCGATCGTTTCGCCCCCGGTGTCGAGTTAAAAGGGGCTGAGTTGCACCCTTCAAATACAACGGCACAAGCCAGTTCGATCGACGATCAAGACCAGGCGTCACAGGCCTACGGCGAACGCCGTCAGCGCATGATCGAACAGTGCGAACAGAATAACGGCATCGATTGCGCACGCGAAGTCGACACCGAGCTGCGCGCCGAGGCCGTCCGGCCAGATCACGTTCTTCCTGTGTCAGAGGCCTACGCCGAACGCCGTCAGCGGATGATTGAAGAGTGCGAACAGAATAACGGCATCGACTGTGCACGCGAGGTCGACACCGAGCTGCGCGCCGAAGCTGTCCCGCAACATCACCTGGTTCAGGCGATGCGCCCCGCCAGAGGGTCGCAATGACGGAGGCCGACGGCAGGCAAGCCAGTGACTAGTCGGGTGAAGGCAACCTGTGTGGTCACGTGTTCCCGATTCAGGCAGGACAGTCAACACTCGAGAATTAGGAGACGATGGGCACATCGGGGGCTTTGCTGTCACGTCCTTAGAGCATTATCCTGTTCCCTCCACTAAAAGAGCTGGGGGATGGTCATGACAACGCGACGAAGCACTACTGCTTTCACCGTTTTCGCTGGAGTCATTGCCGCGGCTTTGGCAACGTGCATGTACACACGCAGTCAGGCGGCGCAAGGGCCCGTGGACCCTGGCGTGCGCGGCGGCGCGCCGGGTGCTGGCAGCCCCCTGGACGGCCTTAGCGCGGACGAAAACGCGTTCTTCCAGGATGGACTCGCCAAGTTCCTGGATATCGAGTCGGTGACGGGAGGGCAAAACAATGGGCTCGGGCCTCGCTTCAACTCAAACCAGTGCCTGTCCTGCCACTCGCAGCCAAGCGTCGGCGGAAGCAGCCCTGCGACGAACCCCCTGATCGCGATCGCCACGCTTGACGGGGCAAGAAACGTGGTGCCCTGGTTCATTACGAAAGACGGTCCCATCCGTGAGGCACGCTTCAAGCGCAATCGGAACGGAACCAACGACGGCGGCGTGCACAACCTGTTCGTCATCACCGGCCGCAGTGACGCCTCCGGTTGCAACATCGCCCAACCCAGCTTCCGGCCTGCTGGAAACGCACTTACCGGCAAGGGTGGAAATCCGAACATCAGCTTCCGCATCCCGACACCTGTCTTTGGTGCCGGGCTCATCGAGGCGATACCCGACTCAGCGATTCTCGCGAACATGAACGCGGAGGCGCATCTGAAGAAGTCGTTGGGCGTCTCTGGTCACCCGAACGCGCACCTGAGCGGCAATGCCAACCGCAGTGCCAACGACGGAACCATCACCCGCTTTGGATGGAAGGCGCAGAACAAGTCGCTTCTCCTCTTCGCGGGCGAGGCGTACAACGTCGAGATGGGGATCACGAACCAACTGTTCCCCCAAGAGCGCGACGAGACTCCTGGCTGCATCTTCAATGCCACTCCGGAGGACGCACTTAACTTCACCCCCGACGCGACGACGACTCCCAACACCAATACGGGGGCGATCTCGGACATTGAAGCGTTTGCCAATTTCATGCGGATGCTGGCGCCGCCCACCCCCGCGCCCGACACACCATCCACAGTCAGGGGGCGGACTATCTTCGCAAAGATAGGCTGTGCCTTTTGCCACACGCCCTCTCTTACCACTGGCAGGATGATCGCAAGCGGCTCCTCAACGAGCCCGAGTGCCGCGCTGTCCAATCAGCCGGTGAACCTGTTCTCGGACCTTCTCGTGCACCACATGGGCAGAGGTCTCGCGGACGGAATCACCCAAGGTGGGGCAGGCCCCGATGAGTTCCGAACAGCACCACTGTGGGGTGTCGGGCAACGCATTTTCTTCCTCCATGACGGACGGACGAAAAACCTCGCCGAGGCGATCGAGGCCAACAAAAGCCCCGGCAGCGAAGCCAACAAGATCATCGAGCGTTTCAATTGGCTAAGCACAAGGCAGCAGCAAGACGTCATCAATTTCCTGCGTTCGCTTTAGCATCAGTTGACCACGATTTTCAGTTCGGACAGACCCCCCGTTGCATTGGGATTCCGTTGTATGCCCGCGCGGTTGCTGTCTTCCAGTGTGGGTCGCTTGTCTGCGAAATAGCAGGGCAGGTACCGACGAGTAACTGACATCGCCAATGTCTGACAAAGGCTTGAGACCAGGCCTCGGCAGGCCTTCCCGCTGGCCGCCGGTCAGGCGATTCATCATGTGGGCGCTATTTGTTGTTTGCGGGTTTGCCGCCGGTGAAGGGTATGCCGAGCCAGCGGATACCGGTGCGGAAGACAAGTTTGTCAGCGGACGGCTTGGGATTGGCGGAGTGGCCGTCCCCCGTTACAGCGGAGGCTCCCGCCATCGCGCATTTGCCGTTCCGCTAGCCTCTTTGCGATTCGGTGACTATGCATACATAGACTATTGGCAAGCAGGGCTCTATGTATTGGGCAATCAGGAGAAAACCGTAGGGCTGGCTGTCGTCGCGACGCCCCGCCTGGGGTTCAATGCACGCGATGGCGAGCGGCTCTCCGGGATGACGACAAGAAAGTCGAGTATTGAGACCGGTTTAAGCCTCGACTACGGGTCCGACGTCGGTGGCTTCAGTCTGGGCTATTTGCACGACGTAACCGGCGCGAGCGATGGCAGTATCGTCAGGCTGCTGGCCTTCCGGCAGATCGAGTTCAGCAATAGATTTGCGGTGGAGGCTTTCGTCGGGATTGAACGTTTGAATTCACGGGTTGCCAATTATTACTACGGTGTCGGATACAACGAGACGACCGCTTCGCGGCCGTTCTACAAACCTGGAAGCGCAACGGAATTGAAGGCGGGTCTGCACTTCAACCGCGATTTCGGCGAAAGAAGCACGATTTTGTTCGGTTACGAGGTAACACGGCTTGGTGATCCGATCGCAAGTAGTCCGATCGTGGAACGAAGGGTGGGCAACCTCTTCTACCTCGGGTACGGTTTGCACCTATAGCTCGAGCATTTGACTCATCAGCCTTGCAAGATGTTGTCGCCCGCCCCCGGCCGCGTACAGACGGTCGTGGCTCACGCCTTGCCACTCAATCCGGCATATTTGTTAGCATGCGTCGTCGCGCAACGCAGTCAGGGAGAAAACAATAATGCAAGGTTGCTCCATACCCTTCGCTCGCAAACAAATCCGCTGGTTCGCTGCGGGCGCGCTGCTTCTTGCGCTCTCTGCCCAGGCCGCGGATCCGGACCCGCTCTCGCGCTGTACGGCAATCGCCGATCGAGAGCAACGGTGGCGCTGCTACGATGAGGTAACGAGCACGGCCGGTTCGCAACATAGCAACGATAATCCGGCGGAGGATACCTGCGGTGCGGGGTATACCGCACTATCGCGTCAATGGAACACGCGACCCAATTGCGAGAGCAAGCTTTATGGTCTCCTGCCCTACAGGCAGAACTACCTGATAGCCCGCTATTCCAACAATCCCAATAATCATCCGACGAGCGCCAATTTCGGACCGGTTGGCGACCAGCACCTGGAGCAGCCGGAATTGAAGTTCCAGTTGAGCATTAAGGTCAAGGTCGCGGAACAGATCGCAAACCTTGCTGACCTGTGGTTCGGTTACACGCAACAAAGCAACTGGCAGGCATTCAAGAGCGCGAACATCCGTCCGTTTCGCGATACCGACTACGAACCGGAACTGATACTGGGCTTCCCGCTACGCGCGCAGGGCAGCGTGCTCGGTTTGGTACCACGCATGATCAACTTCGGCCTCGTTCACCAGTCGAACGGTCAGCGCGATCCCTTCGAACGCAGCTGGGATCGGGCATATGCGCAAATCGGGCTTGACAGGGATATCGACAGAGCCCTGGACCGCGTCGGCCTCCTCGCGCGCGCGTGGTACCGCTTGCCTGAAACTTCCGCCGAAGACGACAATCCGGACATTCAGCACTATCTGGGCTATGGGGATCTGTTGTTTTTCTGGAGGCACGGGGACAGCAATGTTTCCGCGCTTCTGCGCAATAATGTGCACACAAAGGACAATCGCGGCTCGCTGCAGCTCAGCTGGAGCATACCGATAACGCGCACTCCGAGTCTGGACAATGCCAACGTTCAGCCCACAATCGATCACGAACTCAGATTTTACGTGCAGTTCTTCACGGGTTACGGGGAGACGCTAATCGACTATAACCACTACCAGACAACTATTGGCATCGGCCTCATGCTCACCGACTGGATGTAGAGATAGTCTGCTTCCTTTGACTCCGCCTTGGAGCTGCCATGACCGCCGAGATTCTCACTTCTCCCACGCCGACCCCCGTTCCCCTGCCCGCTCAGCGCTGGGGACAGCTGGCCGCGGGGCTCGTTTGCATGATGGCGATCTCCAGCCCGCAGTACGTGTGGACTTTGTTCACCAAGCCTCTGACCGCCGCTTACGGGGTTCCGCTTTCCACCCTGCAGGTCACGTTTTCGATATTGATCGTACTGCAAACATTTTTCTCTCCTTTCCAAGGCTGGCTGGTTGATCGCTTCGGTCCGCGGACGCTGATTTCAGTGGGCTCGCTGCTCACAGGTCTGAGCTGGGTGCTGGCCGGCAGCGCGACCGAAGTGATGAGCCTGTATCTCACCTACGGACTGTTGGGCGGCCTCGGCACCGGTATTGTCTATATCGGTGTGGTCGGCCTGATGGTGCGCTGGTTTCCGGATCGCCGCGGTTTTGCCGTGGGCATGGTGGCGGCGGGCTACGGCATGGGCGCACTTGCCACCACTTTTCCCATCACTAATTCGATGGCGGAACACGGTCTGCAAAGGACGCTCGTCACCTACGGCATCGGACTCGGTCTGGTCGGTTTAATCGCCGCGCAGTTCCTGCGTAATCCCCCCGACAATTTTGTCCCTGCCGGTTTTCGCACGGCAGAAGGAAAAAGCATCGGCCCCAGGGAGATGGTGAAGAACCCGATTTTCTGGCTGCTGTTCGTAATGATGGCTTTGATGTCCACCTCGGGTCTGATGGTGATTTCGCAGTTGGCCGCATTCGCCAAGGATGCGGGCATCACCTCGATGATGCTGTGGGGCATGGCCGCAGTGCCGTTGGCTCTCACCATCGATCGCATCTGTAACGGACTGACGCGGCCCTTCTTCGGTTTTTTGTCGGATCACATAGGCCGTGAGAACACCATGTTTCTGGCCTTTCTGCTCGAAGCTATCGCCATGACGTTGTGGCTCAAAACCAGCGACAACGTGGTGCTGTTTGTGCTTCTTTCGGGACTGGTGTTCTTCGGTTGGGGAGTAATCTTTTCACTATTTCCCTCCACACTCACCGATACCTTTGGCGCACGTTACGCCACCGTGAACTACGGCTGTCTGTATATCGCTCAGGGCGTCGGCTCCATCCTGGGCGGGCCGCTCGCCGCGTTACTGCGCGAAAAGACCGGTTCCTGGGCGCCGGTATTTTCGCTGGCGATCGGCGCTGACGTTGTCACCGCACTTTTGGCGCTACTTGTGCTGAAAGCGATGCGCAAACGCTACCTGGAGTCCGGGAAAGCGTAGGCCTCGGCGCGGCGCTCACTCCGCCCCTAAGAATTAACCCAAAAAGATGACTTTCGTGTACGTCTCTCTCGACGTGACCGACCTTTGCGGCACGAAATATCAGGCGCTACGACGGGCAGGCCTTATTGGGGCGCGCAATAAGGAGAAAGCGAATGTCCGGTTATTGCGATTACCGGTAAACCGCCCGCCCCGTAATGGCGTTTGTGGGCATGCACGAAGGGGATATCGCCATGAAACCGGGAGTTCTTTTTTCGGTCCTGCTCGGACTTTGCTTCTCGGTTGTTGCCGCTGCGCCGGTGTGGTGCGGTATCGCGGGCAGGGTCGATTCAGTATCGGGCTCGGGCACTATCGGCAAGCCGGGCGCTCAGCCGAGAACGCTTCGCGCCGGCGACCAATTGAATGAAGGGGACCTGCTCGCTACCGGCGCCGACTCGTGGGTGCTGTTGGAGATGGTCGACGGTGCGGCGTTCACACTGCGACCGAATACCCGACTGCGCATCGACGCCTATGTCTATTCCGACACGGAAGCATCGAAGGACAAGAGTCTACTTTCCTTGATCCAGGGCGCGCTTCGCGCCGTGACAGGTGCGATAGGTGCGCTAAATCGCCCGGGCTATGCCATCGCCACGGCGACCGCGACCGTGGGCATCCGCGGTACCGACCATGAAACCGCTTACTACCCACCCGGCGCGGCTGAAGCGGGCACCGAACCCGGCACCTACGACAAAGTGAACGAAGGCGAAACATTCATACGGTCACCACAGGGCGAAATCCGGGTGCGGCCCGGGCAGGCGGGTTTCGCCCATCATCGCAGCGAACGCAAGCCTCAGATATTGCCCTCTGTCCCGGCCTTTTATCTACACCATGCGGAAATCGACCGACGGCTCGTCGACCGGGTGAGGGCGATTCGCGAGAAGCACCAGCAGAAGCTGATTCGATCTCGACCGCAGCGCGCGGAAGCGATCTCGGAAGGCCGGCAGCGGAGTTTGATGGAACAACGGGCTCACCGGGAGCAAATGCGGGAAGAGCGCTCGAAACACGAGCACGAACGGGAGAAGGAAAAAAAGCGGCAGCGGCGTGAGAAAGAGTAGCAGCGACGCCGTCCAGAGCATCGAACACTAATAATTCAAACGGGCAAACGAAGGGCGCGGCTCGCCCATTTTGCGGTGGCGATGCGGCGCCATCGGGTCACGAAGGCATCTGGCCCGGGTACGGAAAGTCGACAGATTTTATTTGTCCCCGCATTGAACCTCCTTCACGCCCGCAGGTATAGACCGTACGAACTGGACGGTTGCGGCATTCCCAAATCCATCGAATTTCCTTAACGGAATCGCTTTGCCCGTAAATCCAGCGGGATCGCGGTGCCGACAGTACGAGCGGCATTCGTTCTCGTTCAGCTAAGCAACTTACCCACCAATTTGGAGGACAGCGTATGGAACATCTGAAGCGGTATCGCTCATGCGTTCGCGAAGGACGATCAACAAGCCCGCCGCGTACCGCATCAATGCTTTGCGCGGCAATCGGACTGATTGCGATCACGCAATCCAGCACGGGATGGACCCAGAACTGCCATATCAATCCCAATGCCGCTCAGGACAGACAGACAGTACTTGCCCGAGGCGACATCCAGAAACTGCCCGCGCAATTGCAGAATCGTATCGGCGATATCGCTGCCGCGCCTCACAGCTATCTTCCGATCCAGGCATTCGCGGAGGCGGACAATCCCAGCCTACTGTTCCAATATTACCTGCTTGACACGAGTGGATTCGAACCGAATGTGTTCACCACTGTTATTCCCGGGATTAACGATACCGCAATGAAGACGGCGACCGGCGCAAACTGCGGTCTGCCAACCGTTGGAAGTGTACGCGTGGTGCTCGAACCGAAACCTGGACTACCCACCGATCCGAATAATCCGCGGGCATTCATCGATGTATTCACCGACATCTCGGGATTGTTCGTCATCAATAATGAGAGCGGATGGTATGAAGGCTGGATGATTCATGATTTGCGCGTACCTCCCGTCGCCCCTCCCCGACCCGATCGTCACGCGCAGTTCGGGACCATGACCGCCGAGGACGCGGCCTTCATTCGTGCGCTCGGCGCGAAGAACAACTTGCCGGGCAACATTTTCACCGTGGATGGCAAATCTCCCCACCTTCCAGGCGCATCAGATCACTTTCCGGATACCCAGTCCAACGTGGTGCCGATCCAACTCAGCATGGGTGCTTACAACTGCATGCAGCAGAGCGATTGCCACAGCTACTGGGAATTCAACTACGAGACCAACTGGATTCATCCCTTGTACGAGCTGCCTTTCACTGGCGGTTTCCCCGATGAATTCGGCGGCGTTCCGGATGCCTTCCGCGATGGAGAAATTGGCAAGCTGCAGTCCATCGTGCCCGGCTCGGGACCGTTTGGTGTGAAGAACGATCCCGGACGCGTGGGGGACAATCCCAATCTGCCTCGTGATCCTGATAAGTTCGATGCTGACATTTCGGCGCAACGGGAATTCAGGCAGCGATTCATTCCCAGCGGACTCGCTAACGAGATTTTGCTGGATGTCTACGTGCGGCGCGCCTCTTTTATGCCGCACGAGACTGACCTCACCAAGCGCCTGTTCCATGCTTACGCGGACGAAGTGAGACGCGTCGATGCCAACGGCGACGGAATAATCTCCGCCGTGGAAGGCGACATCGATACGGCTTCCGACGGATTCAGCGATAACTCGCGCCTGTTCTTGCCTGCCACAACGTACACCCGTTTCGCCGTCACCCGGGAAATCAATGACGGGTTGCTTGCGCCGCGGTTTGCGCCAAGTCAACGAGCGTGGGTATTGCAGGGCAGATTGGTCCCAGTCATTCCAGCGGTGCCGGCTTCGGCAGGTCGCGACACGGACGACCGTTAAGCGCGCGCCGCTCGATAAATAAAATAGTGAACGCGCCTGGGCAAGAGGGTGCGGCCTCGGCCGCCCCTCTTTTTCAGTCAGTCTACCCGGCGCCGAAATGCCACAGGCGCGTGTGCGCGGCAGTGACCTCGAAGGATCACTTGAAGGAACGAGATATTGACACCACCGCTGCCGTGTTGCAGTGCCCGGTGCCTGCCGGACAAGTGTCGCGTCGCGACCCAGTGCCGGTGAGGTCGAATTCGAAGTTGAAGGATGCGATACTCCAACCGATCCCTGCCAAGAAATCCAGCTGGGATCCACCTCTTTCCACCGACTCCGAACGCCGTGGCGAGCCAGTCTGCAGATATCCGACATGGCCCAACAACACCACCTGCTCGTTGAGCGGTTGTTGAGCCGAAATTTCCGAATATATTGCGCGCACCCCGGATTGAAAATAGTCCCTGGAGTAATAGACTCTTGCGCTGAAGCGATTTACTGAAGCGCCGACAAACACCTCCGAGTAGTCGTAGTCAGGTGGCGCCGAAGGACGCGGAAAGAGATAAGTAATCGCACCGATTTCCCAGGATTTTTGTTCGCCGAACGGTCGCGCATACCCTCCATAGATCTGCCCGGCCAGGCCGGTTGCGGTGGGCTCGATGCGCACGTTGGATATCAGCGTGCCAAGAAATAAGCCGCTTTCATGGTCGTAAGCGAGACCCGCCTGCGCCGCCGGCCGCCCGTCAGTGAGCGATTCGCCCCGATACCGATAATCGGAAAGGACTGATATGTGGCCGGACATCTGCGCAATGGCCGCGTTGGAGCAGAGCAAGAAAGCGAGCACCCGCAGCAAGCACGACAGCATGGGCAACTATGAGGAGCGCTTGCCGAATTGCTGGCGCATGTGTCGATTCGTAACGACTCCACAACAAGGGCAATCGGGCTTACGCCATACACTGGCGAGCAAACTGCACGCGTTTAGGACGGATCCTCCCGCGGCAAGCGTTCCCGCAGCCATCTCCTCGTGCAGCATGGCATGAATATCCGCAGGTTTGAGCGCAGGGGCAATTTCAAGCAGCAATGCGGCGATTCCGGTCACGTGGGCTGCGGCAAACGAAGAGCCCGATACAAATCCCCAGCCCGCGTCGAGCGTCGTGGTCAACACATGATCGCCTGGCGCATAGATGGCCATTGAGCCGGAGCCCTGTGTACCCGCCGCGGCGACCGCAAGGACACCAACGTGACCGGCCGGAAAACTGTTGGCGGGAGAGGTGGGATCAATTGCGCCAACCACGGAAATTCCATTCTCGATCGCTTGGTCGATCAACCGCTCGAGGATGCGGTCTCGCGGACCTGTCAGACTGAGATTGAGCACATTTGCGTGCCGCAATATCGCGTATTGAATCGCTTTCGCCAGCGTAAAACTACTGCAGAGTGCGCCACCGGCCTCAGCGGGAGCTTGCCAGCAAGCCCGCAGTACCAATAACGTTGCCTCCGGAGCCACACCCACCATTCCAATGTGATTGTCGGCCTTCGCCACAATGATGCCGGCAATGGCCGTCCCGTGCGACTCGGCCACATAGTCAGAGCCGTCCGCAAAGTTTTTCGCATCCAGGATCTGGCCCCTTAAATCCGGATGCCCGACTTCCACGCCAGTGTCGACCTGTGCGATCCGTACCCCTTTGCCGGTCGCCATTCTGTGCAGTTCGTCGAGTCGTAACAACCGCGCGCTTGACTGCAAGCTATAGAGTGCATCGTCGTGGCCCAGAGTATGGAACAACTGCACCGGCTGCGCAGATTCAACACGCACGTCGGAGGCTATGTGCGCGGCGACATCTTCAGGATTTTCGTCAGTCTTTATTTCAACAAGAAAACAACGAACCCCGATAGACGGCATTGGCCAGTTGCTTACCAGCACGAATCCGTACGTCCGTGCGAGTTCGCGGGCAATGTGCATTTCTCCGCTCGCTGCAGGCGCGCTGGCATAGTCGCGGAACAGACCCGGCCCCGGCCGGTAGTGGCGCACGGCCGATTCCTTGAGCATGACGAGGATCTGCTTGCCACCCGCAACCGTGGCGCCAGGAGATTTCTCCAAAACGGGCTCCCGCACGCTAGAGCACGCGGCGCACGCCAAAAACCACACTGACACCGCAAGCCAGAGAAGTCTTCTCACTGAGGCCGTTCCGGTTCGGCAAGAGTCACGATGCTTTGACGCCGTAATTCTTCAAGTATCTCTCGCTGCCGGTCTCGCGCTACCTCAAGCGTGTATGCGCCTTTCGGGGTGGGGCCATCAACGATGCGCGCGTCCACGCGCACGAGCACATCACGGATCTTTCGTTCGGCGCTGGCGTTATCGAACACGACAACGATCTTCGTCCGACTGCCGGCGAGTGCCGGCGTAGCGGCAAGGGTGTGGTAATACTGTGGCGTCGGCTTGGCCAGAAAAGCGTAGGACGCCAGGGCCAGGACAAGGACGGCTTGCGCCAGTATCGCGCCCTTGATCCAGGGGTTCGACGCCAGCCACCGGGCAGCCAGTGTCCGCATTGAAACTCTTTGCCCTTGCCCCGATTCGATCTGCTCAATGCGCGCTTTGAGCCGGGAAAATCCAAAGACGGCTGCGGGATCCGGGTCGTCCGCGGCGGCGATTTTTACAGCCATCGCCCGAATGTTGCGAAGGTCATTCCTGCAGGTAATGCACTCCATGAGGTGCCGCTCCACTTTGGCCTGCTCCATCGGCTCGAGGGTTCCCGTTGCGAACCAGGGCAACAGTTCGGCGGTTTCGATGTGTTGCGGATCATCCGAGCGAAACAGTTGCATGCTCTCCTCATCCGTCCGTGCGCACCGCAAGCATCTTGCCCAGCTTGCGACGCGCGTGAAACATCCGTGTCTTCACGGTCCCGACCGGACAATCGACGATCTCGGCAATTTCCTGGTAGGAATGACCGTAGAAATAAGTCAGTTCGAGCACCGCACGCTGTTCCGGGGGAAGCAATTCAAGGAGCCCCTCCAACTGCAAAAGTGATTGCCGCTCGATCGATTCGGTCTCCGGCCCGCGCTCCGTGACCCCTATCTCGCCGTCAGGCAGCGTTTCGCCGGAGCGACCCGCCCGTCTGAGAGCATTCAATGCCTTGTTATAGGCAATTGAAAAGATCCACGTCGAGACGCGGGATGAGGCGTTATAGGTTTGCGCCTTGAGCCATACGGCCAGCATGGTATCGTCGATGATTTCTTCGACAAGGTACGCTTGGCGTGTGACACGATGCAAGAAGCGCGTCAATCGCCGATAGTAATTGCGATAGAGCAATTCAAAGGCGCGCATATCCTTACGCGCAACTTTCGAAAGCAAAACGACTTCCTCGTCGGCCTGCGCAGCACGCTGCTGGCAGGTGATTTTCCTAACCGAGGATTGGATTGGGGTCGTCATATCGCTTTCCAAGCGGTTAATCCCTATTTCATGGCAGATGGTTCAATGCTGCACGGTGGTCAGCAGCACAGCCTGATAGAGCATCAAATTCTACTTGCCAAATGCTAGCAGGGCCTATTAATGGCGAACTTGAACGACCTTGTCTCAAGCATTATCGATTCAAGGTCACGCTAACGTTATAGAGGTTGTGTTGCGTTCAGGTGTCGGGTCTATTACGCGATTAGCGGCCTTCCCCTTGCTTTCACAGACCCTTACGGACAAGGTTTTCCTCCCTGAGGATTTGGACTATGGTAAGAGATACAGAGGGGGGCTGCGTTTGCATATCCGGAACACTCGTCGTAAATCCGGCGCCTAATAGCGGCAGCACCGGGAACGACGATACCGTCCGGCGGAGCGGCAGTGTAAGTGAGGCTCGGCATGAAGCGATGTTTACCGCTCGTTTTGACGACGATCTTCCTGATCGTCGCCGGTGCGGCAGAGGCCCGCCACTCAGGCAACACCTCCAGAGCCCCCAGCGGCCGCGGGGCACCCGGTGCAGCACCGGCGGGAGATGCCAAAGGCACAGGCACCCGGGATCACGGCGGCGCCGCGCAATCCCACGCACCCGCCGGGGGGACGCCGATGCCGGTCTCGGGCACCAAGAATTTCGGCGCCAAGGTCCCGCCTTCAGTTCTGGCCCAGGGGCGAGCTAGTGCTTCGAACATGCAGCTCGCGACGGTGCAAAAGGGCCCGAGCGCAGATGCGGGTGGCGTTGCGGTGGCGCTAAAGCAAATGCTGACCGCGCATGCGCCTCAAACCTTAGCGACGGCGGTTCCCCTAAGTCCGACCGGACAACCCCTGCCGGCAGGCACGCCCAACAGCTGCGATCAGCCGGCCCCAAGCCAGCACCCGCATCACCGATTCTCGACTTTTGCTTGCGGTTTTTGGTGTTACCACCGCGGACTGGGATACGGAATGAATCGCTATGAGATCAAAGAAGACTGCGAAAAATTGAAAGACAACCCCGAGGCGTACCAGGAATGCCTGGCGCGCAAAGCCAAGTATTCGCCAGCTCTCTCCGTTGACGGTGGCCGGGGCTAGCTAGAGGTCAAGACGTCATATCGGCTGATGAACTCCAGGACGCCTTGCACGATGTCCATTGAGGACCACGTCCGCACCGTCTCGCACTGCGCACGGCCTCGTGGCCGTCCTCGACCACGACAATAACTTTCATGCTGGGGGCCGTTTCGACCAATTCGCGCAAGCCTTCTGCCACGACACCATGATCGTCGGCGATTAGCGATTAGTACCCTGATTGTCATGTGCGCACGGAATTCGCACCGTGAGTTGCGTCCCGCGGCCAGGCAGCGCCTGAACCTCGAGACGCCCGTCGACCGCCTGCGCGCGCTCTCTCATCGTCACCATTCCAAGACCGGGCTTCGGATTGCCAGAAGTATCCGCCACGCCATCGAAACCGATGCCGTCGTCCCGCACGGACATCACGCACTCTTCGTTCATATGACTTAGCACGATATCGACGCGCCGCGCGCGGGCGTGCTTTGCGACGTTGTTGAGCGCCTCCTGCGCGATGCGAAAGAGCGCGATTTCGGCCTGAGGTGCCCGTCGTACATCCCGCTCGCTTCCGCTTACTGCGACCGAGATCCCCGTTCGCATGGAGAAGTTGCTCGCGTACCAGTCCAAGGCCTCCGCGAGGCCGTGGTCGTCGAGCATTGGCGGTCTTAGCTCGGACATTACATTCTCGACGGCGTACATGGTCGACTCGAGAAGCGCGACCGAATCTTCCAGTCGCGCATCGACTTCGTCATTACTGTGCGAGGCGAACGTCTTCCTGAGGACATCGAGGTTGATGCTCAGGGCGGTCAAGTTCTGGCCGATCCTGTCGTGGAGTTCGCGTGAAAGTTGCCTGCGCTCGGATTCCTGCAGTTCAACCAACCGCCGCGATAGCGCCTGGAGCTGCGCTGTCGAGATGCGAAGCTCGTTCTCGTCCCGCTTGCGCTCGGTTATGTCGCGTTTCACACCGACCACTGCGGTCACCTTATCCGAAGCGTCGCGGATCGGACTGCATTCGGATTGGAAGTAGCGGATCTCTCCATTCTTGGAGACCCCCCGGAATTCAAAGCAGCGACCGACACCAGTGTGCACCATCTCTTCGAACTGCTCGCGAACAGGCACGCGGTCCTCCGTGTATACGGAATCGAAGATATTGGTGCCGGTAAGGGCGTTGGGATCTCCGTATAGTCGTTGGTAGGATGGGTTGCTGTACAGCCGCCGTCCGGAAGTATCGGCAATGACAATGAGATCCCGCGCGTTTTCCGCGATTAGACGGAATTTCTCCTCGCTCGCCCGTAGCCGCTCCTCGTCTCGTTTGTACTGGATCGCTACTCGCGCCATCTGGATCGCCATGTCAATCAGCTGGATGTGCTCGGATGACGGCAGCCGTGCCTCGCTGTAGTACATCGCAAACGTCCCTAGAACAACGTTGTCATCCGACAGAATCGGAGTCGACCAAATTGCACGAAAGCTGTTGCGGCTCAAAATCTCATGCCAGCCCTTCCAGCGAGGGTCCGTCTCGGTATCTTTCGTATACACGGGCTTGCGCAGGAACGCGGCGGCCCCGCATGTACCTGCGTCCGGCGCAATGCGCAGGAGCGGTTCGACGCTTGCCTTGAAACCCTTTGGGATGCTCGGTGCGGCTGCGAACCTCAACCGCTGCTCCAGGCTATCCACGAGCAACACGGCGCAACGCATGCCCTTGGCCTGGTCCTGTATCAGCA
>JACXTT010005533.1_pt1 | contig 18336 bp, 12 predicted proteins | sample 9270951 | NCBI WGS metagenome assembly JACXTT01 (sample SAMN15532306, study PRJNA645909) | rock metagenome | isolation source: weathered quartz diorite | place: Puerto Rico | collected 2017-06-21 | reverse complement strand
GTGAGGGGGTGGGGCGCTGTCAACGCGGCGGCGGGGTGGCGCGGCGGGTCTGAAAACTCAGTCTCGAGGCGCACGGCGGCACAATTCACGCACGCGATGCCGATGGCGGTGGTGCAGAATTCAGCATCAGCCTGCCACGCACCAAGCCCCCGGTTGTGCCGGCCGCCGATGAAACCTGAAACAAGCCTCGTACCAATTTGTGCCCATGTCCGCCCCCGTTGCCATCCTGATTGAAGACGAGCCCCAGATCCGCCGCTTTGTACGCGCCGCGCTGGAGGCCGAAGGTTGGCTGGTGTTTGAGGCCGACACGGCCAAGCGCGGTGTGCTGGACGCTGGCACCCGCAAGCCCGACTTGCTGGTGGTTGACCTGGGCCTGCCCGATGTCGATGGCCTGGACGTGATTCGCGATGTGCGCGGCTGGTCGAATGTGCCCATCGTCGTGTTGTCTGCGCGTGCCGATGAGACCGACAAGATTGCCGCACTGGACGCCGGTGCCGATGACTATCTGACCAAGCCCTTCGGCGTGGGCGAGCTGATGGCCCGGGTACGGGCCAACCTGCGCAGGCCGCGCGCGGGTGCGGGTGACGCCGGTGCGTCAGCGGCCGGTGATGCCGATCCGTTGTTTCGCTTTGGCGTGGTCGAGGTGGACCGCCAGGCCCGGCTGGTGCGCCGCAATGGCGTCGAGGTGCACTTGACGCCCATCGAGTACCGCTTGCTGACTGTACTGGTGGCCAATGCGGGCCGTGTCATGACGCATCGCCAATTGCTGCGCGAGGTGTGGGGCCCCTCGCATGCCGAGCAAAGCCACTACCTGCGCATCTACATGGGGCATCTGCGGCAAAAGCTGGAAGCCGACCCGGCGCAGCCGCAACATCTGTTGACCGAGACGGCGGTGGGCTACCGCTTGCTGCGGGAAGCCTGAGTGCCGTTTACATTACGGGACCATGCATGAGAATTCACTGTCCCCATCCCCCGCCGGCCCGTCGTTGAGCGCCCAGTCTGCCGCCTACCGCAAGATCGCGTTGGCAGCCTGTTTTGGCACCTTCATCGAGTGGTATGACTTTTTGACCTTTGCGTCCTTGGCCGTGCATTTCGCCAGCCTGTTTTTCCCGGCGGACGACCCGGTGGCAGGCATGCTGTACAGCCTGGCGACGTTCGGCATGGGCATGGTGGTGCGCCCGCTGGGTGCCGCGTTGTTTGGCTCTTTTGGTGACCGTCATGGACGGCGGAAAACCTTTATTGCCACCATTGGCATCATGGGAGCGGCCACGTTTGCCGTCGGGCTATTGCCCACCCATGCGCAATGGGGCTGGCTGGCCACCGGTCTGTTGCTGGCCCTGCGCTTGATACAGGGTCTTGCCATGGGCGGTGAAATTGGCGGCGCCAATGTCTATCTGGCCGAGCATGCGCCCGTGGAGCGCCGTGGCGCCATGACCAGTGTGTTGCAGTGGATGGGGGGCCTGGGGGTCCTGGCATCCACCTTTCAGCTGCTGCTGCTGCAAACCTGGCTGAGCGACGCGGACTTCAAAAGCTGGGGCTGGCGTGTGCCATTCCTGCTGTCGGCGGTGTTGCTGCTGCTCAGCATGCGCGCGCGCTTGGCGCTGCACGAGTCTCCGGTGTTCGCGCAGATGCGCGCACAGCGCCACACAGCCGTTACGCCCTTGCGCGACTGCCTGCGCGACCCCCGCACCCGGGCGCATATGGCCTTGCTTTTTTTCAGCATCTCGGCGGGCGGCAGCCTGCTGTTTTTTTGCTCCCAGGTGTATGCCGCCGTTTTTCTGAAGACGGTCGTCAAGATGGACCCCACCGTAGCTGGTCAGGTCACGCTGGCCGCAACCCTGTGCTTGTTTCCACTGACCTATGTGTGTGGCATGCTGTCCGATCGCTGGGGGCGCAGGCCCGTCGTTCTGGCGGGCTTGTTGCTGGGTGCCGCAAGCATTCTGCCGATCTACGCGGGGCTGCAGCTACTGGCTGGCCAGCCCGCGCTTGTGTTCGGGCTGCTGCTGGTTCTGGTGGTTGCGGTTGCCCTGGTCACGGGGCCGCAGACGGCCCTGCTGTCCGAGCTGTTCAGCGCCCGCACGCGCTACACCGCGGTGGGTTTGCCGCACAATCTTGCTGCGGGCTGGATTGGCGGGCTATCACCCTATATGGTGGCACTGATTGCCAAAAATACCGACAGCGCGCTGATCGGCCTGTGCTACCCCACGGGGCTCTTGGTTATTGCTTTGGTGGTCGCGTATTTCTGGCTGCCGGAGACCCGGGGCGCCGACCTGAACGACTGACACATTCACGGTCAGCCGCGCGCGCTGATACGGGCGGCGAGCAGCCTTGGCACAGCGAACAGGGGCGTTATCTGCGAAAATCAGCCCATGAATGCGCTCAATATCACGGAATACACCCAGGCCCTAGGCTCCCAGGCCAAGGCCGCATCTGCCGCCATGGCCGCCGCAACTGCGGCCACGAAAAACAAGGCACTGCGCAGCCTGGCCCGCCTGCTGCGGGACAACACACAGGCGCTGCAAGTGGACAATGCAAAAGACATTGCCCGCGCGCAAGCAGCCGATTTGCCAGCGCCCATGGTAGACCGGCTCAAACTGACGCCCAAGGTGCTGGAGACTTGTGCCCAGGGTTGCGAGCAGTTGGCCGCCATGGCCGATGTTATTGGTGACATCATCGGCATGCGGCAGCAACCCAGCGGTATCCGCGTGGGGCAGATGCGCGTGCCGATCGGCGTTTTTGGCATGGTTTTCGAGAGCCGCCCCAATGTGACCATTGAGGCCGCCAGCCTGTCCATCAAAAGCGGCAACGCTTGTATTTTGCGGGGCGGTTCCGAGGCCATTGATTCCAACAAGGCTTTGGCACGCCTGGTGCAACAGGCTTTGCTGGGGGCGGGTTTGCCGGGTGAGTCGGTGCAACTGGTGAAAACCACCGACCGCGAGGTGGTAGGCCAATTGATCGCAATGCCGCAGTATGTGGATGTGATCATTCCACGCGGCGGCAAGGGTTTGATCGAGCGTATCAGCCGCGATGCCAAGGTGCCGGTCATCAAGCACCTGGATGGCAACTGCCACGTGTATGTGGACGACCCCTGTGATCTGAGCATGGCGGTCAAGGTGGCCGACAACGCCAAGACCAACAAGTACAGCCCCTGCAATGCGGCCGAGGGCTTGCTGGTGGCGCGCGGTGTAGCCCAAGCATTTTTGCCGTTGATCGGCGCCGTCTATGCGGCCAAGGGCGTGGAAATGCGCTGCGACGCCGAGGCCTTGGATATTCTGAAACATGCAGGCCTTGCGGGCTTGGTGCCCGCGCAGGACAGCGATTGGTACGCCGAATACCTGGCCCCCATCATCAGCATCAAAGTGGTTGAGGGGCTGGATGCAGCCATTGCGCACATCAACCAGTATTCCAGCCACCACACCGATGCCATACTGACCCGTGACCACGTGCACGCCCAGCGCTTTCTGCGCGAGGTCGATTCGGCCAGCGTCATGGTCAATGCCAGCACGCGGTTTGCCGACGGTTTCGAGTATGGCCTGGGGGCTGAGATTGGCATCAGCACCGACAAATTCCACGCTCGCGGGCCGGTTGGCATTGAGGGACTGACCTCGTTGAAATACGTGGTGCTGGGTGACGGCGAGGTGCGTTTGTGAGATTTTTGCGCGCCACGCTTGTCTTGCTGTGCGTGGCACTGCTGGGTGCCTGTGCCGGCTTGCCACCGCACGTGAACCAGGTGCCGTCCCAGGCAATTGCACTGGACGAATCGGCACAAACCGCATTGGGCAAGATTGCGCAAACCTCGCTGGTGCGGGATGGTGCGGATGACTCGGGTTTCCAACTGCTGCCAGTGGGGCCATCGGCGCTGGAGGCGCGCCTGGCACTCATTGCACGCGCTGAAAAAAGCATCGACGCCCAGTACTACCTGTTGCAAAAGGACGGCACGGGCCTGGTCTTTATGCGCGCATTGCGTGCCGCAGCGTTGCGTGGTGTGCGGGTTCGTTTGCTAGTGGATGATCTGTTCACCATCGAATCGGAAGTGGTCCTGCGCACGCTGGCCCAGATGCCGAATGTCGAAGTGCGGCTGTTCAATCCCTTCGTCAACGGGCGCGCCAGCAATGCAGGCCGGTTTCTGGGCGCCATGGGCGAGCTGGACCGTGTCAACCACCGCATGCACAACAAGCTGCTGGTGGTGGACAACGCCCTGTCCGTCTCGGGCGGGCGCAATATTGCCGATGAGTATTTCAACAACAACCTGGACTCCAATTTCCTGGACCTGGACGTGCTCAGCGCCGGCAACGTGGTGGCACAACTGTCGGCGGCGTTCGACCTGTACTGGAACAGCGACAACGTCTACCCGGTGCAGTTGATTGCCGGGCCCGCCAGCCCGGATATCGTGCGACAGGGCACAGCCTTGCTGGACAACGCATCGTTACCGCAAGCTCCGTCACCAGCGCAGCCAGGCACCGCCAATGCCGCCATCGAGGCTGCCGCTGCCACGACCATGGGGGAGGAAGTGCCACCCGCCCTGGTGCGCGGCCGTTTATCGCTGGTGGGCGGTCATGCGCGGGTCCTGGCGGACACGCCGCGCAAGGTGCAAAGCCATATGGTGACCGCTGCCGATCTGGACGGTACCGTTAACAAAGGGGTGTTGGAGGTGCTGGAGGCGGCCAAGCATGAAGTGATCATGATGTCGCCGTATTTTGTGCCCCAGCAGCGTCACCTGGATAATTTGCAACGGGCCATTTCACATGGCGTGCGTGTGGTGGTCATTACCAACTCCATAGGCTCCACTGACGAGCCTTTGGTCTATGCCGCCTATGCCAAACGCCGCAAGGCCATGTTGGAGATGGGCGTGCAGTTGTACGAGGTCAACCCCGAGGACCCGGTCCGCTTCAAGACGCTGGGCGACTTTCGCTCGGCCAAGGGTGGTTTGCATGCCAAGGTGGCGTTGATGGACCAGGAGCGTCTGTTTGTCGGCTCCATGAACCTGGACGCCCGCTCGGCGATTGCCAATACTGAATTGGGCATGATCATCGACAGCCCGGCGCTGACCAAAGAGGCTTTGCGCATGATGCGCGACGCCAATGTCTCCTACCACTTGCGCCTGAGCCCGGCGGGGGAGATTGAATGGGTGGAACATGAGAGTGGGCAAGAGATCGTGCACACCACCGAGCCCAACCTGGGTTTCTGGGCGCGGCTGAAATTATTTTTCCTGTCCTCGCTGGTATCCGAGCGCCTGCTGTGAAAATGTTGGGCTGATCTACAGAATCGCGCCCGCGCGATCTTGTAATTTGGGGCGTGCGCCCTTAGATTCTAAAATCGCACGTCACGCCCCGGCAATCTTACAAAGGCCCGCATGGTTCCCCATCTCGTTACCGCCTTGACTGGCCCCATCAATGAACTGGAGCAGCGCATCCTGGACTCCATGCCGGCGATTGAACGCTGGTTTCGCCTGGAGTGGATGGAGCACACGCCGCCTTTTTATTGCTCCGTCGATGTGCGCAATGCCGGCTTCAAGCTGGCGCCGGTGGATACCAACCTGTTCCCCGACGGCTGGAACATCCTGACGCCGGCCATGCTGCCCTTGGCGGTGCAGGCTGCCCAGGCAGCCATTGAAAAAATCTGCCCCGAGGCGCGCAACCTGCTGATCGTGCCCGAGAACCAGACCCACAACACGTTCTACCTCAGCAACCTGGCGCAATTGCGCCGTGTCTTCCAGATGGCAGGCCTGAATGTGCGCATTGGCTCCATCAGCCCCTTGGTCAAGAAAAGCACCACGCTGGCATTGCACGATGGCGAGAGCATCACCATAGAGCCCGTGGTGCGCAACAAGGGGCGCATTGGCGTCAAGGACTTTGACCCCTGCACCATTCTGCTGAACCATGACCTGAGCTCCGGCGCACCGGGTATCTTGGAAGACTTGCACCAGCAGTATCTGTTGCCGCCGCTGCACGCCGGTTGGTCCATTCGCAGCAAGAATACGCACTCCAAATGCTTTGAGGAAGTCTCCAAGCGTTTTGGCAAGCTGATCGGAGTGGACCATTGGCTGATCAACCCCATGCATGACAAGTGCGAGCAAGTCGATTTTGCTTCGGAAGAAGGCGTTGTGGAGCTGACCAGCCGGGTTGATGCCCTGCTCGGCAAAATTCGCAAGAAGCACAAGGAATACGGCATCAAGGAGAAGCCCTTTGTCGTCATCAAGGCCGACAACAGCGACCCGCGCATGGGTGTGCTGACCATTCGCGACACCAAGGAGTTGGAGTCTTTGCGCCACCAGGTTCTGCGCAACACCAGCGCCAGCAAGGCCGAGCGCAATGTGTTTGACGTGCTGTTGCAAGAAGGGGTGCTGACCTGCGAGCGCGTCAATGACGCCGTGGCCGAACCCGTGGTCTACATGATGGACCGCTATGTGGTGGGCGGCTTCTACCGGGTGCATGCCCACCGCAAGGTGGACGAGAACCTGAACGCGCCAGGATCGAGCTTTGTGCCCTTGGCCTTTGCCGAAAGCACGCACTTGCCGCAGCCCGGTGTCAAGCCCGGCGCCAGTGCCCCGAATCGCTTCTACATGTATGGCGTCATTGGCCGTCTGGCCATGCTGGCGGCCAGCTACGAACTGGAAGCCACCGACCCCCAGGCTGAGCGCTACGACTGAGTGGGGCGGGGTGCTGGCCCCGCGTGTCTTTTCTACTACACCTCGAAGTCAAATTTTTGACGATTTGGACAGGTTTTGCCGTGTTGGCGCGATACTTGCTATGGATTTAACCCCATCCGTCGCTCACAATATCAAACAGTAGATCACAATGAAACCCATCTTCAAACCCACACAATTGCTGATCGGCATGTCACTGCTCTGGCCCATGGCCTACTCAGTGGCACAGACTGCGGCTCCAGCCGACGCCGCTGCTCCGGTTCAGGCACAGGCCCCTACCCCAGCCGGCACACTGCAGGCGGTGACCGTCACGGCCGAGCGCCGCCAGGAAAACGTCAAAGACGTTCCCAGCTCCATTTCGACACTGTCCGGCGAAAAATTCGACGTGCTGAACACCGGCGGCATGGACATCCGCATGCTGTCGGGCCGCGTACCCAGCCTGAACATTGAATCCTCGTTTGGCCGTGCGTTCCCGCGCTTCTATATCCGTGGCTACGGCAACACCGATTTCCGCTCCAACGCATCGCAGCCCGTGTCGCTGATCTATGACGACATCGTGCAAGAGAACCCGATTCTCAAGGGCTTTCCGGTGTTTGATGTCGAGCGCGTGGAAGTCTTGGCAGGCCCCCAGGGCACGCTGTTTGGCCGCAATACGCCCGCCGGTGTCGTCAAGATTGACTCCGTCAAGCCTTCCAAGAGCACCGATGGCTATTTCAATGCCTCGTACGGTACCTATGGCACCACGGGAATGGAGACGGGCTTCAACCTGCCCTTGTCGGGTAGCTGGAACGCACGCATTTCGGCGCAGGTGCAACACCGCGACAACTGGGTTACCAACGACAAGAGCGCCACCAAGAACCTGGAAGGCTACGATGACCGCGCCGTGCGCCTGCAGGCCGCTTACGACGATGGTGGCCCGTTCAGCGCGCTGCTGGGCATCCACAACCGTGACCTCAACGGCAGCGCCCGCCTGTTCCGTGCCAACATCATCAAGAAGGGTACCAACGACCTGGTCGATGGTTTTGACCCATCCGTCATCCACACCGATGGCCTGAACTCGCAGACGCTGAGCAACACCGGCGCCAGTGCCAAGTTGAAATGGTCGCTGGCCGACTTCAATGTCTATTCCATCACCGGTTACGAAACCGTCAGCGCCTACAGCCGTGGCGATATTGACGGTGGCTATGGCGCGGCCTTCCTGCCAACAGGCGGCGGCCCCGGCACGATCCCGTTCCCGTCGGAGAGCGCCGCGGGCGTGCGCGACCACCAGCAGGTGACCCAGGAAGTGCGCCTGGAATCCAAGGGCAAAGGGCCTTTCACCTGGCAAGGCGGCGTCTATCTGTTCAGCGAAAAGCTGGGCTTTGACAGCTACACCTACAACACGCTGGCCAACAATGCGCAGTCCGGCGCCGTCCTCAAGTCGGACCAGACCAACGACACCTACGCCGTGTTTGGCGGTGTGACCTATGCCGTCAGCGATGACCTGAAGCTGCGCGGCGGTCTGCGCTACACGCAGGATAAAAAGACGCTGCAAACGCAGCCGCTGCCTGCTGGTGACCCCAACCCCACAGTGACCACCAATGGTCTGGGTGCTGACACCAACAACAGCATGTTCAACTGGGATGTGGGCGCGACCTACAAGCTGAACAAGGACGCCAACATCTTCGGTCGTATTGCCACCGGCTTCCGCGGTGCCAGTATCCAGCCCCCAGGCCCCTTTGGCCCGTTGAACAAGGCTGATCCGGAAACCACCATTTCCTACGAAGCCGGCTACAAGGCAGACTTGTTTGACAAGAAGGCACGTACGTCGATCAGCGTGTTCCACTACGACGTCAAGGACCAGCAGCTCACCGCAGTGGGTGGCAACAGCAATGCCGTGCGTCTGCTCAATGCCAAGAACGCGTCGGGCGATGGGATTGAGTTCAACCTGGACGCTTATCTGACGCCCAACTTCCTGGTCACAGTCAGCGGCAGCTACAACAAGACAGCCATCAACGACTCCAGCCTGGCCGTTGGTGTTTGCGCCCAGTGCACGGTGCTGAACCCCAAGAACGCCGCTGGCCAGGCGCTGATCGATGGCAACGCGCTGCCCAATGCCCCGGAGTGGATTGCCAACGTGACGGCCCGCTACAGCATTCCCACGGCCGATGGCAACGAGTTTTTCATCTACACCGACTGGGCCTACCGCAGCGAAACCAATTTGTTCCTGTACAAATCGGTTGAGTTCACCGCGCCTCCCTTGCTGGAAGGCGGCCTGCGCCTGGGTTACAACTGGGGCAATGGCAAGTATGAAGCAGCCATCTTCGGCCGCAACATCACCAACCAGGTCCGCGTGACCGGCGCCATTGACTTCAACAACCTGACCGGTTTTATCAATGATCCGCGCACTTATGGTGTGCAGTTCAAGGCGACTTTCTAAAGTAGTTTTGCCATCCGCGGTTGCTTACTGCGGTTGATTGAAGGCCCGCCTTGTGCGGGCTTTTTTTTTTGGTTGTGAGGTTGTACCCTGCGGGGCTTTTGTAGGCCCCCACTCCCCCCAACCCCCTCATCCCCGCCGGGATGAAGGGGAGCTCAACAGCCGATTTGGTTCTTTCGCGCCGAATGCGCTTCTACTGGCGCGGCGTCGCCGCTGAAATTTGTCGGCGAAAACTTCATGCCAGCGGTCGTAGTGCCATCGGCGCAAAGTGGCGCTCGCGCTAGCGGCCGCCGTACGGCTGGCCGCTGTGGGTGCACCCGTGCGTTGCCTTTGACTACGACCGCAGGCGCTACGTTTGGGCACACCGAGCACGGTGGCAACGCCACGCCAGTAATTCCGTATTCGGCGTGCAGCAACCAAATCGGCTGCTAAGACTCTCCCTCGCCCGGCGGGGCGAGGGAGCGGGGAGGGAGTGGGGGCCTACAAAAGCCCCGCAGGGTACAACCCCACTCAAACCAAAATAAGCAGCAGCCTTCGGCCACCACGGAAAGTACCTCCCAAACTGTTTCGTCCCACAAAAGCAAGCAATTTCGTCTACTTTTTGCTTTTGGAAAGTTGCTGCGCTGCAACATCCCCTAATCGATTAGGGGGGCATGTTCAATGTAGTGCTTGCAGGACGGCGGCGCAGGCGCACAATAGCGATCCCAAATGGACTGGAACCCGTATCCCAAATAGTGGCCGGGTGATTTTGTGTCAGCATCCAAGTCGTCTCTCTCGGCGCTCACGCTGGGCGCCATCGGTGTCGTGTACGGTGACATCGGGACCAGTGTTCTTTATGCCTTCAAAGAGGTTTTCGCCAGCGCCCACGTGCCGATCACGACGGCCAACGTGCTGGGCGTTTTGTCACTGTTCTTCTGGGCATTGACCATAGTCGTGTCGGTCAAGTATGTGGTGCTGATCATGCGCGCCGACAACAACGGCGAAGGCGGCCTGATGGCGCTGCTGGCCCTGGCCTCCATGTCCACCCGCGGCAACCCCCGCATGCGCGGTTTGCTCGTGGTGCTGGGCGTATTTGGCGTCGCGCTGTTTTTTGGTGATGGCGTCATCACACCCGCGATCTCGGTGCTGTCTGCGGTGGAGGGGCTGGAAATTATCACACCGGCCGCCAAGCCCTATGTGGTCCCAATCTCGCTGATCGTGTTGACCCTGCTGTTCCTGGTGCAACGCCGCGGCACCGGTGACATTGGCAAGTTCTTTGGCCCCATCACCGTTGTGTGGTTTGTTGCCATTGGCGCAGCCGGTGTGCTGCAGATTGCCACCAACCCGTCTGTGTTGATGGCCATCTCGCCGGCCCATGCCTTGAATTTCTCGCTGGAGCACCCCAAGCTGGCTTTCCTCACTCTGGGCGCCGTCTTCTTGTGCCTGACCGGGGCCGAGGCGCTGTATGCCGACATGGGCCACTTTGGCAAGAAGCCGATTCGACTGGCCTGGTTTGGCCTGGTGTTGCCATCCTTGGTGCTGAATTATTTCGGCCAGGGCGCGCTGGTGCTGGCTAACCCCAAGGCTGCGGAAAACCCCTTCTTCGTCATGCTGCCTGCCTGGTCGCTGATTCCCATGGTGGTACTGGCAACAGCCGCAACCGTGATTGCGTCACAGGCCTTGATCTCCGGCGCATTCTCCGCCACCAAGCAGACCATTCAGCTGGGCTTCTTGCCACGCCTGAGCATCTTGCACACCTCGGTCAAAGATACCGGCCAAATCTATATTCCGGCCGTCAACTGGTCGCTGCTGGCCGGTGTGATTGCTGCAGTGGTGATATTTGGCTCGTCGTCCGCATTGGCGGCAGCCTACGGCATTTCTGTCAGTCTGGTGATGATCATCACGACCGGAATGACCTTTTTCGTTGTGCGCTATGGCTGGGGCTATCCGCTGTGGGTGTGTGTGTTGGCCACGGGCTTCTTCTTTGTCATTGACGCTGTCTTCTTTGCCTCCAACTCCGTGAAAATATTGGACGGTGGTTGGTTCCCATTGGGAATGGCTGTGGGGCTGTACATCATTATGTCAACCTGGAAAGAGGGCCGACGCCTGCTGAATACGAAAATCCGCGCCGATGCCATTGACCTGTCGAGTTTCCTGGATGCCGTCTTTGTCAGCCCTCCGGCACGGGTCGACGGAACAGCCGTGTTCTTGACCGGCGAAATCGGAACGGTACCCAACGCCATGCTGCACAACCTCAAGCACAACAAGGTGCTGCATGCCAACAATTTGTTCGTCACGGTCAAGAACCATGAAGTGCCATGGATAGGCATGGACAAGCGGCTGGAGATCGACTCGCTGGGCCATGATTGCTGGCAGGTCGTCATCCACTACGGTTTCAAGAACGACCCCGACCTGCCCAAGGCATTGCAGCAGATCAAAGGCCGCGGCTGCGAAATGCAGGCCATGACGACCAGCTACTTCCTGTCCCGCGACACGGTGGTGCCCACCATAGGCACGGGCATGGCGCAATGGCGCGAAAAACTGTTTGCACAAATGCACCACAACGCCAGCGGCGCTGCCGATTTCCTGAACCTGCCCAACAACGCGGTCGTCGAGTTGGGCTCCAAGATCGAAATCTGATGGGGGCTGAGCTGGTTGCGGCCGCACCGCCGGAAGTGCACACCGAACGCTGTGTGTTGCGACTGCTGCGGCCGACGCAGGCTCAACTCTTCTTTGACTACCGCCAGCGCAATCTGGAGCACTTGGCCCCTTGGGAGCCAGCGCGCAACCCGGCAGACGGAACATTGCTGGAGTCCTGCCAGCGCGCCGCCGAACGCTCCATGCAAAGCTACAGCGATGGCCAGTCGTTTCAATTCATCGCGGTGGAGCACCAATCGCAGACCATGGTGGCGGGCTGCAACTTCACCAACATCGTGCGTGGGCCGTTTCAAGCCTGCCATCTGGGCTATTCCGTAGACCAGGCCTGGCAAGGTCGGGGCCTGATGCGCGAAGTGGTGGCGGCCGGCATCGCCTATATGTTTGAAACCCAGGGCCTGCACCGCATCATGGCCAACCATATGCCATCCAATGTGCGCAGTGCCAAGCTCTTGCAATCGCTGGGCTTTGAGCGCGAGGGTTACGCGCGGGCCTATCTGCGCATCGCCGGCCAGTGGGAAGACATGGTGCTCAACGCACTGGTCCGCCAGCAGGACTGAGGCACGGGCGGCAATGCCACAATCATTGCCATGCAATTCTTTAAAGACTCCAGCGCGAGCACGCTGACCGCCGGTTTTGTCGCCGTACTGGTGGGCTTTACCAGTTCCGTGGCCATCGTTTTTCAGGCGGCGCAGGCCCTGCACGCCACGCCGGAGATCATGGCGTCGTGGATGTGGGCGCTGGGCATCGGCATGGGCCTGTGCACACTGCTGCCCTCGCTGTGGCTGAAAAAACCGGTCATGGTGGCCTGGAGCACACCGGGTGCCGCTGTGCTGGCCAGCGCAGGCGCCGTGGGCGGCTTCTCCATGCAGGAGGCAGTCGGCGCCTTTGTCGTCTGCGCCGCGCTGATTACCGTGGCGGGTGTCAGTGGCTGGTTCGAGCGTGTTATGAACCGTATTCCCGTTGCGTTGGCGTCCGCCTTGCTTGCTGGCGTGCTGGCGCGCTTTGGCATATCGGGTTTTACCGCCGCGCAAACCGCGCTGCCACTGGTGCTGGTCATGCTGGTCTGCTACCTGGTGGGCAAGCGCTGGTGGCCGCGCTACGCCGTGCCGTTGACGCTCCTGGTGGCCATCGCATTTGCGGCGGCCACCACTGGCTTTGCGCTGTCCGGCATTGCCTGGGGGCTGGCCGTACCGGTTTGGTTGAGCCCCAGCTTCAGCGGCGCGGCGCTGGTCAGCATGGCGCTGCCGCTGTTCATCGTGACCATGGCCTCGCAAAACCTGCCGGGAGTTGCGGCCATCCAGGCCACTGGTTTTGGCGACCAGCGCGCGCAGGGAGGGGATGCCGGCATTCCGATTTCCAAGACCATTGCGCTCACCGGCATTGCGGGTTTGCTGCTGGCGCCGTTTGGTGCGTTTGCGCTGTGTCTGAGCGCCATCACGGCCGCCATCTGTATGGGCCCCGAGGCGCACAGCGACCCACGCCGGCGCTACGCCGCTGCCGTGTTCTGCGGCCTGCTGTACCTGGTCATCGGCGTGTTTGGCGCCACGGTCACGGCGGTGTTGACCGCCTTCCCCAAGGAGTTGGTGGCCGCCATTGCCGGCCTGGCCTTGCTGGGTAGCATTGGCGGCGCACTGGCCGCCGCACTGCGCGACGAACAGCACCGCGAGGCGGCAGTCATCACCTTCCTGGTCACGCTCAGTGGCGTGGTGGTGGCCGGCATAGGCTCGGCGTTCTGGGGCGTCGTGGCGGGTGCGCTGGCGCTCATCGTGCAAAGTGTCTGGCAAGCTCCGCCGGCTCAAGGGTGAAGCGCAGCGAGGCTTGCATGTCCACACCAACCCCGGGTTTGCCCAGTCGCGGTAGAGTCGCGTAGTTTCTATTTCTTCCCATTTGCTGGTACCACCCATGGAAATCCTTTTTGTCAGCGACCCCCTGGCGTCGTTCAAGATCTACAAAGACAGCACGTTTGCCATGATGCGCGAGGCGCAACGCCGCGGCCACACCATCCACGCCTGCGAACCGCAGGACGTGCTGTGGCAGCGCGGTGGCGTGGTGCAGGCGCAGGTGCGCGCCATCACACTGACCGGTGAGTCGCCTGCCTGGTTTGTGGAGACCGCCTGCGGCGTGCGCGCCATCAAGGATTTTGGCGCCGTGGTCATGCGCAAGGACCCGCCCTTTGACAGCGAATTCTTCTATGCCACGCACTTGTTGGAGCAAGCCGAGCGCGAAGGGGCCAAGGTTTTCAACAAGCCACGGGCGCTGCGCGACCATCCGGAAAAGTTGGCCATTCTGGAGTTTCCGCAGTGCATTGGCCCCACGCTGGTCACGCGTGATGCACTGGCCATCCGCAACTTTCATGCGGAGCACCAGGACATCATTCTGAAACCGCTGGACGGCATGGGCGGCATGGGCATCTTTCGCGTCAAGGCCGATGGCCTGAACCTGGGTGGCATCATAGAAACACTGAACCGCGACGGCAGCCAGACCGTGATGGTGCAGAAATTCCTACCCGCCATCAGCGAGGGCGACAAGCGCGTGCTGGTCATTGGCGGCAAACCCGTGCCCTACTGCCTGGCGCGCATTCCCCAAGGTAACGAAGTGCGCGGCAATTTAGCCGTTGGCGGCAAGGGCGTAGCCCGCCCCTTGAGCGACGATGACCGCCGCATTGCAGAAGCCATAGGGCCGACGCTGGCTGCACGCGGTCTGCTGTTGATAGGCCTGGACGTGATTGGCGACTGCCTGACCGAGATCAACGTCACCAGTCCCACCTGCTTCCAGGAAATCACCGACCAGACCGGGTTCAACGTGGCGGCCATGTTTATTGATGCCTTGGAAGCTGCGCTGGCGTAGTCTGCGCGCCCACCCATCGACGGGCGTTTGTGCTGGGCTCGCAGCAGGGTGGGGGACACGTAGCAAAATGTCCAGGCAGCCTGAGCCCTGCGCCAACCACCATGCGCAAATGACAGAAAACTAGCTGACCGGACTTCCGTCGACAAACACCTTGAATTCCCCAGGCTCCATGGCCACCCAGTTCTCATTGGTGGTCAGCGGCTCGGTGACAACGATGGCCAAACGGTCTTCGGGCCCATTGAGTTCGGCCAGATCGACGCTGACGTCTTCGTCCTTCAGTTGCACTTGGGCAAACGGGTGCTGGCGCAGCACATAGTGCAGCTTGGTGCTGGCGTGGGTCCACAGGGCCTGGCCATTGCTCAGCAGAAAATTGAAAGTGCCATGCTTGGCAATGCGCGGCACCAATTCGCGCAAGGTGTGGGTCAGCTCTTCCACACTGGGCACACCAAAATGCGATTTGTTGAGCTCCTGCAGCAACCAGCAAAAAGCTAGCTCGCTGTCGGTATCGCCAACCGGCTTGAAGGCGCCGTGCAGCGGCGGGTGAAAGTCCTTCAGGTCGCCATTGTGGGCAAACACCCAGTAGCGGCCCCACAGCTCGCGCACAAAGGGGTGGCAGTTTTCCAGCCGGACCTCACCCACCGTAGCCTTGCGCACATGGGCTACGACGTTGTGGCTTTTGATCGGGTAGGTGCGCAGCATTTGCGCAATCGGCGACGTTGATGCGCTTTCCTTGTCAACGAAATAGCGTGCCGCCTTGCCGGGCATTTGGCCTTCACTCTCAAAGAAGGCGATGCCCCAGCCATCGGCGTGGTGGTCGGTGCAACCGCCGCGTTGCGAAAAACCGGTGAAGCTCAGGGTCAGGCTGGCCGGCAAACGGCTGTTCATTCCAAGAAGTTGGCACATACCAACATTTTAATCAGCGGCGTCACTGTTTTGACATAAACCACGCGCAAACCTGCCTGCGCTGTGGTGCCAATCCCGCATTCTGCGATGCCAGGCATCGCCAGGGTTCGCGCGGGTGGACAATGGGCGCCTGGAGGTTTTGCAATGGCGCACACAAACCCTGAGACCGATTTTGAGCTGATGTTTGAATCAGCCCCCATTTCACTGTGGCTGGAAGACTACAGCGCGCTGAAGGCGCTGTTTGACAGCTGGCGCGCCCAAGGGGTGGTCGATCTGGCGGCCCATCTGGCGCAGGACCCCTCACGCGCGCAGCAGTGCGCCGCCTGCCTCCAGGTCATCAAGGTCAACCGCAAGACGCTGGAAGTGTTTGCCGCGGCCAGCCAGCAGGAGTTGGTGGCACGCCTGGGCGAGGTGTTTCGCGACGACACGCTGGGCCAGATGTTGTCAGAGCTGGGCTACCTGTGGGCCGGCACGCTGGACTTCTCCAACCAGACCGTCAATTACGCGCTGGATGGCCGGCGGGTGGACGTGCGCATCCACGTACGGGTGCTGCAGGGCCATGAGGACAGCTGGGACCGTGTCATGGTCTCGCTGGAAGACACCACGCAGGCCACGCAGGGGCAGCAGCAGCTGGCGGTCAGTGAACGCTACGCGCGCGACCTGTTTGACTATTCGCCCGTGTCGCTGTGGGTGGAAGACTTCAGCGGCGTCAAACGCCTGCTGGACGAGGTGCGGGCCCAGGGCATTCGCGATTTTCGGGTCTTCATCAGCGTACACCCCGAGTTTGTCGGCCAGTGCATGGAGGAAATCCGTGTCATCAACGTCAACCGCCAGACGCTGAGCATGTTTGCTGCGCAAAGCAGTGAAGAGCTGCTGGGCAAACTGGGCGCCGTGTTCCGCGACGAAATGCACGACTCCTTTGCCGAGCAACTGATAGACCTGTGGGATGGCAAGACGGTGCAACAGCGCGAAGTGGTCAACTATTCGCTCAGTGGCGAGTTGCTGAACATTCACATGCAGTTCGCGGTCTTGCCCGACCACTTGGCCGATTGGGGACTGGTGCTGGTCTCGCTGATAGACATCACCGCGCGCAAAAAGGCCGAAGCCTATCTGGAATACCTGGGCAAGCACGATGCGCTGACCAAGCTGCGCAACCGCGCCTTCTATGTCGAAGAGCTGAACCGCATCAGCCGCAAAGGCCCGTGGCCGCTGACCGTGATTGCCATGGATTTGAATGGCCTGAAGCGCAGCAACGACGAACTGGGCCACGCCGCGGGCGACGCGCTGCTGCGCCGAGCCGGCGAGGTGCTGACCAGTGCCACGGCCGGTTGCCCCTACTGCGTGGCGCGCATTGGCGGTGACGAATTCATTGCCCTGCTGCCCGGCAGCGACGAGCGCGTGGCCGAAGGCCTGCTGGAGCGCATTGCATCCATGGTGGAACTGAACAACCAGTTCTACCCGGGGCAGAGCCTGAGCATGGCCATGGGGGTAGCGTCCTGTACCTCGGCGTCGCAGGTGGAAGCCGCGTTGATGGAGGCCGACCAGGCCATGTTTCGCGACAAGTCCCGCTATTATGATGAGGCCAAAATCGAACGCCGCCACTACTGACGGCAAGCAGCTAGCTACCCACCCATGAGTTTGACCGGCCTGATTGGCCTCTACGTTCGCCAGAACTGGCGCCCCTACCTGTTGTCGGCCGTGATGCTGGCATCAGTCAGTGCGCTCACGGTTTTCATTCCGCGCCAGGTCGGCCATATTGTGGATGGCATGGTGGCCGGCACGCTGCCGCCTGCCGCGCTACCGGGCGAGCTGGCCTGGTTGGTCGCAGCCGGCGTAGCCATCTACTTCTTTCGCGTGGCCTGGCGTCTGCAGTTGTTTGCCGCCAGCTACCGGCTGGGCGCCCAATTGCGCCAGCGCCTGTATGCGCGCCTGTGCCAGCAAGGCCCGCACTTCTTTCAGCAAAAGCGCACCGGCGATTTGATGGCGCTGGCAACCAATGACATCGACTCGGTGGAAATGGCGTCGGGTGAGGCCATGTTGGCGGGCTTTGACGGTACGCTGACGCTGGTCATGGTGGTGGCGATGATGAGCCTGGGCGTGGACATCCGCCTGGCGGGTGCCGCGCTGCTGCCCTTTCCGTTGATGGCGCTGGCCTTTTGGCGCATTTCCAACCACATCCACCAGGCCTCGCGCGAATCGCTGAACGCCTTTGGCTCGCTGAACGACCACGTGCAGGAAACCTTGAGCGGCGTGCGCACCTTGCGCGCCTTGGGGCTGGAGGCACGCAGTGCCACACGCCTGTCCGAACTGGCCCAGGCCGCCGCCAGTGCCAGCCTGCGGGCACAGCGCTGGGAGGCCGCCTTTGAGCCGGCAGTCGGCATTACCTTGGTCAGCGCCACGGCACTGACACTGGGGCTGGGTGGCTACCTGGTGTGGGCGGGCGAACTCACGGTGGGCGCGCTGACGGCATTCAGCATGTACCTTGGCCAACTGATCTGGCCGATGTTTGCGGCGGGTTGGGTGCTGGCCTTGCTGGAGCGCGGACGTGCCGCCTGGGGCCGCTTGCAGCCAACGCTGGACGCACCCCTGTCCATCGACGACCACGGCCAGCTGGATGCGGTGTTGCCCGGTGCCCTGGTGTTTGAAGGCGTCAATTTTGCCTACCCCGGTCAGCAGACACTGGCGCTTTCAGGGCTGCGCCTGAAATTGCCAGCCGGCAAGACGCTGGGTCCGGTGGGCGCCACGGGTTCCGGCAAGTCCAGCGTGCTGAGCCTTATCCTGCGCCAGTATGCGGCCAGGGCCGGCAACGTGGCACGGGGGGGCAAAATTCATTGCGACTACCCCGATGCGGGGCTGAGACCGGCCCGCCAGCGTGGTGTCCGCGGGG
>JACXTT010005532.1_pt1 | contig 18336 bp, 16 predicted proteins | sample 9270951 | NCBI WGS metagenome assembly JACXTT01 (sample SAMN15532306, study PRJNA645909) | rock metagenome | isolation source: weathered quartz diorite | place: Puerto Rico | collected 2017-06-21 | reverse complement strand
ACCGGCCCAGGCGGCGCCTCACAGGCGCGCTGCCGGCCCCCCGTCGCCCCGCCGCGCCCTCGCGCAACGTCCTTTGCGGAGGGTGGTGATGTTGACCGGGCTTGGGGGGGCTCTTAGTGTCGCTGGTCCGATGTCTTTGGTGCCGCTGGCGTTGGGGCGTGAGCCGATCGACGTGCTCGCCGGGTTTGCCGGGGAGCCGGGGGCGTTCATGCTCGAGGTGCCGGATCCGGAGCGGCCGATGGTGCTGCTCGGGTGTCGGCCGGTCGCGGAGCTGCGGATCGGGGCGGACGGGCGCGCGTGGCGGAGCGACGGCGCGGCCGTGCCGGCGGATCCGCTGGAGGCGGTCGAGGCGTTCGTAGCCGCATCGCCCGTCGCGGACGACGGGCTCGCTGGGGGAGTGGTCGGATACCTGGCGTACGAGTTCGGGCGGTTCACGACCGAGGCGCGGGTCCCGGAGGCGCGGCTGGTTGCGCCGGGCGTGCCGCTGGCGGTGCTGCGTCGATACGATCCGCTCCTCGCCTTCGATCGGGTGCGACGGCAGTACCATCTGGTCTCGGCGGAGCCCGGGGGACGACGAGCGACGTGGCTCGAGCGGCTCACGTCGCCGCCGGCGTGGAACGGCGCCTTGGCGACGGCGCCGCTCGCGGCGCTGTGGTCGGTCGACGAGTACCGGAGCGCGGTCGCGCGGGTGCACGAGCATCTGGCGGCGGGCGATTGCTACCAGGTGAACCTGACGCAGCCGTTTCTGGCACCCCTCGCCGCGCCGGCGTGGGTGCTGCACGATCGGCTCGCGCGCCGGCATCCGGTGCCGTACGGCGCCTACCTCGATCTCGGGGAGGCACAGATCGTCGCGAACTCGCCGGAGCTGTTCCTCCGGCGACGCGGCTCGCGTGTGGAGACGCGGCCGATCAAGGGAACGCGGCCGCGTGCCGGGTCGGCGGCGCACGACGCGGCGCTGGCCGCCGAGCTGCGGAGGGATCCGAAGGAGCGCGCCGAGCACGTGATGATCGTCGACCTGGAGCGGAACGACCTGGGACGCGTGTGCGCGGCGGGGTCGGTGGCGGTGGCGGAGCTCGCGCGGCTCGAGACGCATCCGACCGTGCACCATCTGGTCTCGGTGATCGCAGGGCGCCTCGCCGACGGCGTCGGGCTCGCCGACCTGCTGCGCGCGACGTTCCCGGGTGGGTCGATCACGGGCGCGCCGAAGGAGCGCACGATGGAGATCATCGCGGCGCTCGAGCCCTGGCCGCGCGGCCCGTACTGCGGCGCGATCGGGCTCTTCCATCCGCGCGGCGACCTCGAGCTCGGGCTCGCGATCCGGACGGCGGTGGTCGCCGACGGCGTCGTACGCTGGGGAGCAGGAGGTGGAATCGTCGCGGACTCGGATGCGGAGCGTGAGCTGGCGGAAGCCTGGCTCAAGACCGCCGCGCTCCGGCTGGGGCTCGGGGAGACGGGATCGCAGGCGGGTTCGTCTGGCTGAACGGGCGCGTCGTCGCCGCCGCCCGCGCCCGCGTCTCCGCCCTCGACCGGGGGCTGCTCCACGGCGACGGCGTGTACGACACGTGGCGGACCTACGGCGGCGCGCCGTTCGCGGTCGCCGCGCACCTCCGCCGGCTGAGCCAGGTCGCGCGCGTCTTGGGGCTGCCGCCGCCCGGACCGGCCTCGCCGTGGGAGCGTCGCGTCCGGCTGCTGCTCCGCCGCAACCGCATGGCCGACGCCACCTGCCGCCTGACCATCACCCGCGGTGCCGCCGGTGACCTCCTCGTCCCGACGCGGCCCGCCGCGCCGACGTTCCTCCTCACGTTGCGAGCGCTGCCCGCCGACCTCGCGCGCCAGCAGGCCGACGGTGTGCACGCGATCCTGCTCCCGTTCCCGCGCGACGCGGCCGTGCCCTGGAGCGCCCGGAAGACGATCGGTCATCCGAGCGCGGTCCTCGGACGTATGCTGTGTATGAACCGCGGCGCCGCGGAGGGCCTCTACGTCACCGGCGACGGCGACGTGACCGAGGGCACGACGTCGAATCTGATGATCGTCGAGGGGGGACGGCTGGTGACTCCGCCCGTCGACGCGGGCGTGCTGCCGGGCGTCACGCGGAACCTCGTGCTGGTGCTGGCGCGGCAGGCGGGGATCGCCGTCCGCGAGGAGCGCATCCCGCGGGCACGCCTCCGGGCCGCCGACGAGATCCTGCTCACCGCGTCGACCGTCGAGGTTTTACCCGTCGTCCGGCTCGACGGACGCCGAATCGGAGGGGGTCGACCGGGGCGCGTGGTGCGCACGCTCCAGCTCGCCTACGCCGCCCGCGTGACCCGCGCCGTACGTTTACGCTCCCGCTGAGAAGGAGTAGATCTCCAATCGTGCAACACCCGGCCGCCGCTCACCAGGCTGCGCTGCTCCGGTTGTCACGGCTTCAGCTCGACGAGAAGGTGTCGCTCGACCGCGCCTTCGAGCGGGCCACAGCGCTGATCGCGCGCACCCTGAACGTCGAACGGGTCGGCATCTGGTGGCTCGACGACGCCCGCACCCGCATGCGCTGCGTCTGTCTCTACGAGCGCTCGCGCGACGCGTGGAGCGCCGGCGAGATGCTCCGTCCCGTCGACTTCCCGACCTACGCCGGGGCGCTCGAGCGTCACCGGGCAATCGTCGCCGACGACGCGCGCACGCACCCGCTGACGCGCGAGCTGGCGGCGAGCTACCTCGTGCCGCACGGCATCACGTCGATGCTCGACGCGCCGCTGCTCCGGATGGGCGAGGTCGTCGGCGTGGTGTGCCACGAGCACGTCGGCCCCCGGCGTCACTGGACCGATGAGGAGGCCAGCTTCGCCGCGTCGGTCGCGGATCTCGTGGCCCTCGCGATCGAGCACACCGCGCACATCGAGGCGCGCCGGACGGTGGAGGAGCAGGCGCAGCGGCTCGCCGAGATCGAGCGTATGGCGAGCCTCGGGCGCGTCGCGGCCGCCGTCGGGCACGACTTCAACAATCTGTTGATGATCGTGCTGCGGCAGGCGGAGGACCTGCTCCAGGTGCCTGGGCTTCCCCCCGACGCCGCCGACCATGCGCGCACCGTCGCCGACGCGGTCACGCGGGGCGGCGAGCTGATGGCGCAGCTCGTCGAGCTCGGGCGCGGCGGCACCGAGACGCCCGCGCCGCTCGTCCTCGACGAGGTCGTCCTCGGCGCGGAGAGCATGCTGCGCTCCGCCGGCCGAAACTCGCAGGAGCTCGCGCTCCAGCTCGAGAGCCGCGGGGCTCGCGTCCGCATCGATCGGTCGCGACTCGAGCGGGTGCTCCTGAACCTGGTCGTCAACGCGCTCGACGCCACCCGCGACGGCGGCACGGTCACGGTCGCCACCACCACCCTCGAGGAGGCGGACGGGCGCTACGCCGTGCTGCGCGTCGCCGACGACGGCACCGGCATCGAGGCCGAGGTCCGGCCGCACATCTTCGAGCCCTACTTCACGACCCGGCAGGGCGCCGGCGGCAGCGGGCTCGGGCTCGCGATCGTACACGCGGTGGTCCAGCGCGCGGGAGGCTTCATCACGGTCGACAGCGCGCCCGGCCGGGGGGCGACGTTCGCCGTCCACCTCCCGGTCGTCGACGACACCTGACATCGGGCCGCATTGCAGCGCCGGGCCAAACCCGTTAGAGCGGGCGCGGCGCGACGGCGCCGTGGAGGTTGGGGATGACGCGGTGGGACCAGCTCTTCGCCATCAAGACCGTCGACACGCTCATGGCCGAGCTGGCGGGGGAGCACCGGCTGCGCCGCGTCCTCGGCCCCGTCACGCTGACCGCGCTCGGTGTCGGCGCGATCATCGGCGCCGGCATCTTCGTGCTGACGGGCCTGGCCGCCCACGACTACGCGGGCCCGGGGCTGGCCCTGTCGTTCGTGGTGGCCGGGACGGGCTGCGCGCTGGCGGCGCTGTGCTACGCGGAGTTCGCGTCGATGGTGCCGGTCGCGGGCAGCGCCTACACCTACGCCTACGCGACGCTCGGCGAGCTGTTCGCGTGGATCATCGGCTGGGACCTGGTGCTCGAGTACGCGGTCGCGTCCAGCACGGTGGCCCACGGGTGGTCGCACTACCTGGTGCAGTTCCTGGAGCTGTTCAACATCCACCTGCCGCAGATCCTGATCGGCAACCCGATCGACTTCGACCCGGTCACCGGGACCTGGGGCGCGACCGGCGCGATCATGAACCTGCCTGCCTTCCTGGTGGTGCTCGCGATCACGGTGATCCTGGTGATCGGCATCAGCGAGAGCGCGCGCTTCAACGCCGCCATGGTGGTCGTGAAGCTCGCGGTCGTGTTCCTCGTGATCGGGCTCGGCTCGCAGTACATCCGCACCGAGAACTGGCATCCCTTCCTCCCCTTCGGGGCGCCGGGCGTGCTCAAGGGCTCGGCCTACATCTTTTTCGCCTACATCGGGTTCGATTCGGTCTCGACGCACGCCGAAGAGGCGAAGAACCCACAGCGCGACGTTCCAATCGGGATCATCGCGTCGCTCTCGCTGTGCACGGTCCTCTACATCCTGGTCGCGCTCGTGCTGACGGGGATGGTGCGGTACGACACGATCGACATCCACGCGCCTGTGGCGCACGCGTTCGCGGACCGCGGGCTGCCGGTCGCGGTCTTCCTGATCTCGCTCGGGGCGCTGGTCGGAATCACGAGCGTGCTGCTGGTGCTGCTGCTCAGCCAGGCACGCATCCTGCTGGCGATGGCGCGCGACGGGCTCATTCCGTACTCGTTCTTCGGCGCCGTGCACGAGCGCTTCCGCACGCCGCACAAGGCGACGATCCTGACCGGGTTCCTGGTCGCGACCGTCGCGGCGCTCTTCCCGCTCAAGATCCTCGCCGACCTGGTGAACATCGGCACGCTGATGGCGTTCGTGATCGTCTGCGCCGCGGTGATGGTGATGCGGCGGACGAACCCGGATCTGCCGCGCCCCTTCCGCACGCCCTGGGTCCCGGTGGTGCCGATCCTCGGGATCCTGAGCAATCTGATGATGATGCTCGCGCTCGGCTGGGAGAACTGGACTCGGCTCTTCGTCTGGCTCGCGGTCGGGCTGGTGATCTACTTCGGCTACAGCCGGCACCACAGCGCGCTCGCGCTCGGCATGGCGCGCGAGGCCGCCAGCCGGGTCCGTCGCTGACGCGCGCTCACGGCTTCGACTGCGAGCCCGTCACCGCGAAGAGCTTCCCCTCGGGGTCGAGCACCTCGACCCCGCCGCCGTTGGTGATCGTGCCGTTGGGGGCTTGTTGCGACGGCTTGTAGGGGTAGCGGACACTCCCGTTCTTGATCGGGATCGTGACGGGCGGGACCGCGGTCAGCGGCGAGCCGTCGGGGAACGTGCCGAACGTCGGGATGCTGACCCGCCCACTCAGGATCTGGAGCGTGACGTTTCCAGTCACCAGCGCCTGCGACGCGTCGCGGACGCCGCGGATGTCGAGGATGAAGGACGGCTTCTTGGACGAGCCGTACTTCGTCGACGGAGACATCAGCACGATGCTATCGAACGTGAAGGTCGACTCGAACTCGCGCGTGCAGGTGGCGGCCTGCAAGCACTGCTTGATCGCCGGAACCAGATAGACGCGGTTGTACCCGCCGGCCGACGCCAGCGGGGGAGTCGCGAGCAGCAGCGCGAGCGCCGAGAGCGGCAGCGTGAGACGACGCATGGGATCCTCCTCAGTGCGCGTACGGGTCGCACGCCGTCTCTGGCGGCGCACCGGGCGTCGGGTCGTAGAACTGGATCGGCATCACGCACATGTCGTCGTCGGAGAGCGGACCGAAGACGAGGTTCGCGTGCACGCACTGCTGGGTCCCGAAGCCCTGACAGTTGACGGCCTGCTCGCCGCACGGGCGCGCGTCGCCGAACGTCTGGCCGGCGGCGATCGCGTCGCGCCAGGGGATGCCGGGCGTCACGCCCGGCGTCGCTTCGCAGCCCATCTTCGCCTCCACGCCACCGGCGTCGTTGGCGTGCGTGCAGGTGTAGCGGAGACGCGGGTGGCCGTTCTCCGGCGTGTAGGCACGCAGCAGGCTCCCCTGCGGGAGCGCGCCGTGGAAGGGCAGCGCGATGAGCTGGGGATGCCGGTAGTCGTAGGAGGTGGGATCGAGGAGCGTGACCGGATCCTTCCCGTCCTCCTCGTAGGCGATCGTGAAGTCGGTGCCGCGCTTGTGGGTGTGCGTGCTGATCAGCAGCAGGCAGACGTCGTGGTCGGGTCGGAACCCGCCCTCGGCGCCAATGTCGGCCACGCCGTCGGCCTGGAAGGTGCTGGCGACGTTCCGGATCTCGCCCGGCGGCACGTCGATGTCGAGGCTCGCATCCAGCGGCGTGGCGTTGCGCACGACGCGCTTCGTTCCGTCGTAGGGCGCCAGGTGGAACACCACGCGGACGTAGCCGCGCCCCGCCTTCGACGACTCGTTGAAGTAGTGCGAGTTGACGATCACCACCGCGTCGTCGGGCGCGTCCGCCGGGTTGGGGAGGAGCGTCGCCAGCCCGAGCGGCGTCTGCCCCTTGGTGAGCAGCCACTTGCCCTTGCGGAACTCGCCGCCCGAGCCCGCGAGCTGGACGCGGCTGCGGAAGAGGTCGGCCGGACCGAAGCCGTTGCAACCCGGCGCATCGACGACGTCGGCGGCGTTCTTCGGCACGGGGAACGCGGCGGAGTCGGCGCCGCGGTAGCCGTAGATCACCAGATGGTGGGTCCCCACCTTGAGGTTACGGCTGGTGAGCGAGCGCACCTCGTAGGAGGCGATCTCCATCCCGTGCACGTTCGCGACGCGGACCGCCTGGCAGACCTCGCGATCGCGCTTGGCCTCGATCCGGAAGGGGCCGACCGTGATACGTACGACCTTATCCTTCGCGCCCGCCGGCACGACCGACGCCGCCGCGAGCACGCCCATCACGATCCCGATGACGGTGCTGCGCATGGTGCCCCCCTTGGCTCTCTTCGCGCTAGCGCGCGGACCGGGCGGCGGTCAACCGCATTGCGGCATTTCCGCCCCAAATTCCCCCGAGCGGGGGACGGCCGGGGCCGTGGATTTGGTTGACCCGAGCGCCCGGCGGGCGGGACAATGCGCGCCGTGGCCGCCGAGCGCATCCATCGGCTCGTCGTGATCGAGGATCACCCGATCTTTCGCGAGGGGCTGATCCAGTGCCTCAACGGCGAAGCCGACCTCCGGGTCGTCGGCGAGTGGACGACCGCCGACGTCGACCTGGAGGTGCTGGCGGTCGGCGCGCCCGACCTGGTGCTGATGGACATCGAGCTGCCGGGTGGCAGCGGCATCGACTTGACGACGCGCCTCCGCGCCGCGCTGCCCGAGGTGAAGGTCGTGATGCTGACCGCCTTCGCCGACCCCGACCTGCTCTTCGCGGCCATGCAGGCAGGTGCCATCGGGTATCTCCTGAAGCACACAGGTCCGCTCGAGCTGGTCGCGACGCTCCGCCGCGTCCTGAACGGCGATCACGTCCTCACGCCCGACATGGCCGGGCGGTTCCTCCGCGCCTTCGAGGCCCGCCAGACGACGCGCCCGCGGGGTCCGCTCGCGCTCCTCTCCGCGCGCGAGGAGGAGGTGCTGAAGCTCCTCGCCACCGGCGAGACCAACCGTCAGATCGCCCGCCGCCTCTTCGTCAGCGAGGAGACGGTCAAATCCCACGTCGCCGCCGTGCTGCGAAAGCTCGCGGTGCCCGATCGTACCCGCGCTGCCGTCCTTGCCGTCAAAGCTGGCCTCGTTGATTCGTAGGCTCTGGCCGCCGGCGGAGTACCCCGGCGGCGAGCCGTTCGCGTGGCTGCGGTTCCTGCACGCGCCGATCGCGCTGGTGGGCGTCGCGTGGCTCGATCCGCACCGGTGGGTCCTCTACACGGGCCTGCTCGTCCTGCTGACCGTGCTGTGGCCGTTCCACCTCCAGCTCACGGAAGGCGTCGAGGTCTATCCGCCCGCGAGCTGGACGAGCGCAGCGGCCGCGTATTTCCTCGGCCCCGCGGTCCTCCCCATCTTCTGGCTCTCGTCGTCGACCGGCTTCGCGCTCATCGTGGCGCTCGACGTGACCGGCATCCTGCCCGCGACCGGCATCACCGCCGACAGCGTCCGGCAGGTGCGGGGCCTGCCGTTCCCGGCCGGGAGCAACGTCGACGGCAACCTGCGCCACTTCGTGAACACCAGCAGCCACGCGGTGCGGGCGGCGGTCGCCCTCGTGGCGCATGCGTTCACCCCCACGCTGCCGACGCTCGCGTTGATCGCGATCGGGGAGGGCGCGGTGGCGCTCTGGATGGAGATCCTCCCGATCCCCGGGCGAACGGCCCCGAAGCTCACGCGGGCACGCTTCATCGCGGCCCTGGGGTCGGACTTCCGGCTCGCGGCCATCCTGCTTCAGGTGGGCCTGGTGTGGTTCCTCGCGATGGTCTTCTACGACCGCGGCACCCTCGCCTTCGCGATGGGCGGTCTCTCGACGCTCAACCTCTACGCGATCATGAAGCGGCTGAGCGACACCCGCATCGAGAGCGAACGCCAGCGCCTCGCGCTGATCGAGGTGCGCGACGAGCTCGGCCGCCGGCAGCGGCTCGCGGCGATCGGTCAGACGGCCTCGGGTATCTTCCATCAGATCGCGCGGCACCACGGCGCGATCGGGATGTTCGCGCATCTCCTCAGCCAGGAGGCCGCCCGCGGGAACGGCGACGACCGCGAGCGCATCCGCGCCGTCGGGGAGCACGCGGCGCGCATCCTCCAGAGCGTCGACGAGGCCAACCACGTGATCGAGAGCCTGCGCCGGTTCGGCCAGGACCGCACGCTCAACCTGTATCCGCAATCGATTCTCGCGCTGGTGGCGGAGTGCGTCGACGAGTGCCGGGCGCAGGCCGAGCCGCGCCGCGTGCAGGTCGCGGTGACGGCGCCGGCCGACCTCAACGTCCCGCTCGACAAGCACAAGATCAAGCAGGCGCTCGGCAATCTGCTCGACAACGCGATCGAGGTGACAACCGCCGGGGCCGCGGTCGACGTCGAGGTCGCCGCCTTCGACGGCGAGCTCCGGATCGTCGTGCGGGATCACGGCCCGGGCATCGAGGCCGAGATGCGGGACCGGCTCTTCACGCCCTTCTGCACGACCAAGCCGCACGGCGTCGGGCTCGGGCTGGCGCTGGCGCGCGAGCTGGTCGAGGCCCACGGCGGCCGCATCGACTGGGCCCCGGCGACCCCGGGCACGCGCTTCGTCGTGACGCTGCCGGTCCCGTAACGCCACCACCCGCCGACGTGTTTGCCCTTGACAGCGGCCCACCAGCCGCGGTCGAGTTGGCCGTGCGTTTCATCACGCTGACGGCCCTCCTGGCGCTCACGGTCCGTCCCGCGAGCGCGACGTTCCCCTACCCCGCGCCCGACGTCGCGACGCCGCCGCAGGCGTACGCGGACTACTGTCGCCTGCCGGCGATGGTGCCGCCCGTGCGTCCCGCGGACTTCGCCGGCGGTGACGCCTGGAAGCTGACCAGCGACGCGACCGGCGATCCCGCGATCGACGCGAAGCCCGAGGAGCTGTTCGGCGTCACGGGCATGAGCGTCGATCTCGCCTGGCAGACCAGCACCGGGCGCCCGGACGTCGTGCTCGCCGTGCTCGACTCCGGCATCAAGTGGAACGACGTCGGCGCGATGGGCGACGTCGCCCGCAAGGTGCGGATCAACCGCGGCGAGCTGCCCGCTCCCCGCGACGCCGCCGGGCACACCAAGAGCGAGCTGCCCGGCCCGTTCAAGAACCCCGACCCGTACGACCTGAACGATGACGGCGTCTTCAACGTCGCCGACTACGCCGCCGACGCGCGCGTCACCGACGCCAACGGCAACGGCCTCCTCGACCCCCAGGATCTGATCGTCGCCTTCAGCGACGCGACCGACGCCGACGGCAACGGCTACGTCGACGACATCGCCGGCTGGAACTTCCTCGACGACGACAACGATCCGTTCGACGAGGTGCAGTACGGCCACGGCACGGGCGAGGCCCGCGACTCGACCGCCGAGGCGGACAACGGCGGCGACGTGGGCGCGTGCCCCAACTGCATGGTGCTGCCGATCCGCGTCGGCGACAGCTTCATCGCCGACTCGAACCTGTTCGCGCAGGCGGTGGTGTTCGCGGTCGACAGCGGCGCGCACGTCGTCCAGGAGGCGCTGGGGACGGTGAACAACACGTCCTTCGCGCGCGCCGCGATCGAGTACGCCTACGCCAACGACGTGCCGGTGATCGCGTCGGCCGCCGACGAGGAGAGCTTCCACCACAACTTCCCGGCCGCGAATTCGCACACCATCGTCGTCAACTCGGTCACCAAGTTCGACGACCTGGCGGGCTTCACGATGAGCCCGCACTCCTACCTGTATCTGAACGGCTGCACGAACTACGGCGGGAACATCGCGGTCGCGATCGCGTCGTCGTCGTGCTCGTCGGAGGCGACGGGCAAGGGTGCCGGCATCGCGGGCCTGCTCATCTCCGCGGCGCTCGACCAGGCCGACGCCGGACATCTCACGGTCCGCCGCACCGACCCGACCGGCGCCCGTCACCCGCTGTCGCCGAACGAGGTTGCGCAGCTCTTCACCATGACCGCCGACGACATCGACTTCAGCAACGACCGCGACGTGACGTTCCTGCCGATCATCGTCACGACCAAGCGCTACGCGTCGCAGCCCGGCTGGGACCAGTACTTCGGCTACGGGCGCGCGAACGCCAGGACGGCGATCCAGGCGGTCGCGGCGGGCGCGATCCCGCCCGAGGCCGACATCCTCACGCCCGGCTGGTGGACGACGCTCGATCCCGTGAGGACGCCGACCGTCGCCGTCACGGGCAGCGCCGCCGCGCCGCGCTCGAGCGGCTTCGGCTGGGAGCTGGCGTTCGGCTGCAGCGTCCAGCCCACCGACGACGCGTTCACGCCGATCGCGAACGTCCCGAACCTGACGGCGCCGGTCGCGGCTGCGAACCTCGCCACCTGGAGCATCGCCGACGCGGCGACCCACTGCGCTTTCGATCCGTCGGCGGTCGCGACCACGGCGCCGAGCGGAACGGCGTCGCCCGACGACACGCCCGACATGTTCACGGTGACGCTGCGGCTCCGCGTGACCGACGCCGACAACCGTCGCGGTGAATCGCGCCGCACCATCTACCTGCACCACGATCCCGAGCTGCGTCCCGGCTACCCGCGCGACATCCCGGGCAGCGGCGAGCCGTCGCCGCTCTTCGTCCGCCTCCGCGGCCGCCACAGCCGCCAGGCGAGCGAGCTCAAGGGCAACCAGCAGCTCCTCGTCCCGACCACCGACGGCGTCATCCTGGCGCTCCTCGACAACGGGAAGAACGTGAATGGCTGGCCGGTCACCACCGACCTGCTGCCGCTGCACACCGGCTCACGCGCGTTCACCAGCGGCGCGCTGCCTGTGACCTTCCACGAGTCGCTCGGCAACGGCATCGCCGCCGCGGATCTGGACGGCGACGGGCGCACCGAGGTCGTCGCCGGCTCGCTCGCCGGCAAGCTCTACGTCTGGAACCAGGACGGCAAGCGACGGTCGGGCTTCCCGGTCGCCACCGATCCCGCGTTCTCCGCCCGCTCCGCGCGCGACAAGTTCAATCGCCTCCAGCGCGGCCTCCTCGCGGCGCCGGTGCTGGTCGACCTCGACGGCGACACGAAGCTCGATGTCGTCTCGGCCGCGATGGACCGCCACATCTACGCCTGGCACGACGACGGCAGCGCCGTCGCGGGCTGGCCGGTGCTGGTCGTCGACCGCACGATGATGGCGTCGGTCGACGCGACGAGCGGGCACGTGGTGCCCAAGTTCACGAGCGGCGACGGCCAGGCGCTCCAGGGCACGAAGATCGTCGCGACGCCGGCGGTGGCGCCGCTGCTCGGCGACGGCAAGCCGGTGATCGTCGTCGGTACGAATGAGGAGTACCGTGAGACGCCGAACTTCTCGTCGCAGGGGAACTCGGCGGTGAACCTGTACCTGACGCTCGGCCTGTTCTCGCGCGCCAACGGCCGCCTGTATGCGATTCCCGCCGGCGGCACCGGCGACGCGTCGGTCGCGAGCAATCCCGCCGGGCCGTACCTGCCCGGCTGGCCGGCCCACGTCGCGGTGCTGAAGGACAACCTCCTGCCGTGGATCGAGGGCGTCCCGGGCTCCCCCGCGATGGGCGACGTCGACGGCGACGGCAAGCTCGAGGTCGCGGTCGCCGGCGTGATCGGGCCGACGTACGTGCTCAAGTCCGACGGCACGTCCTTCTACGGCAACGGGCCCGACGGGCGACCCGTCACGTTGCCGTCCGACCAGGCCGCCTACGGGGCGCAGAACGACACCACCGACGCGCCGTCCGTCGCTGCGCTCGGCAGCCCGACGTTCGCGCGCATCGACGGCACGATGTCGGTCGTCGTGCCGGCCGGCGGGCTCGGCCGGCTGGTCGACCTCGCCGCGGCGGCGCAGCAGCTCCCGCACGACGCCCAGGTCGACGCCTGGAACGCGTCGACGGGGATCTTCCTCCCCGGGTTCCCGCACGTGATCGATGACACGCAGTTCCTCACCAATCCCGTGGTCGCCGACGTGAACGGCGACGGGCACGCGGAGATCCTGGCCGGGAGCGGCGGCTATCTCCTGCACGCCGTCGACGCGCACGGCGTGGCGCCGGCGGGGTGGCCCAAGTTCACGGGCGGCTGGATCATCGCGTCGCCAGCGGTGGGTCCGCTCGGCCGTCGGATCACGGTCGCGGTCACGACGCGCGAGGGGCAGCTCTTCGTGTGGCGGGCGCGCAGCAAGCCCGGGTCGCGGGCGTGGCCGCGCTTCCACCACGATCCCCGCAACACTGGCACGTACACCGACGGGTGACGCGCCCCCCGCCTCAGCTTCCATTCGGCGAGCGGCACTTCGAGGTCGAGCTGCATCGGCTGCGGGCGGAGGTGCCGCGGCGCTGAGGCCCCGGCGTCGGCGGGATGCTCGCGCGCGCCGCCCGGGTCGCGCAGGCGCAGGGCGCGCGTTTGTGGGACGGGCCCGCTCGGGCGCGCTGAGCAGCGCGGGTTCCTTCCGTGGCCGCGTCGCGGATCGTATACACGGAGGCCATGGCACCCGGCGACCTTCGATGCGACACCGCCGTCACGCGGCTGGCGGCGGCTCCCGGCTGGTACACCGCGACGCTGCCCGACACCTGGGACTTCCGCTCGCCGTCGGGCGGCGTGCTGATGACCGTCGCGATGCGCGCGATGCAGGCCGAGCTGGACGACCCGGACCTCCGGCCGATCTCCGCCAACACCCACTTCTGCTCGCCCGTCCCGTCGGGGCCGCTCGAGGTGCGCGTCGAGGTGCTGCGGCACGGCAACGTCGCGGCGCAGGTGCGCGCCGCGCTCTCGTCGACGACGATGCCGGGGCCCGGCCTCGAGGTGAGCGCAACCTTCGGCCGCGATCGGGCCGGCGTCGACGTGATGGACGCCGCGTTCCCCGACGTTCGGATGCCCGCCGACGCGACGCCGATCGTGCCGGGCCCGAGCGACTTCCGCCCGCGGTTCCTGCAGAACTTCGACTCCCGTCTGGCGCTCGGCGCGGCGTGGTGGACGAAGGGGTGGAAGCCCGGCCCCGCGCGCATGGGGCGCTGGTTTCGCTACCTCATGCCAGCCACGCTCGGCGACGGCCGCTTCGATCCGCTGGCGCTCCCGCCGATCGCCGACACGATGCCGCCCGCGCTGTTCCAGCGGCTCGGCCCCGGCGCGCCACCGTTCGATGCGCCGAGTCTGGATCTCACGGTGCACTTCCTCGAGGACACCAGCGCCGAGTGGCTGCTGACGCTCGTGCACGTACGGCGGGCGCGCGGCGGCTACGCCACCGCCGACTGCGAAATCTGGGACGATCGTCGCCGGCTGATCGCGTTCGCGACCCAGACGATGCTGCTCCGCCGTCGGCCGGAGGACGTGCCCGGGCCGGCGTGGTGACGCCGCGCTACGGCAGCAGCAGCCGCAGCAGCGCGTAGCTCCCGACGCCGAGCGCGAGCCCCGACAGCAGCGGCACGCGCTCGCGACGGCCCCCGACCTGCATCCCCCACGCGCCGGCCCCGAACAATACCGCCAGCACGCCGAGCGACACCGACATCGACGCAGGCACCGGCTCGGCGCTGACAGCGCCGGAATCGAGCATGACGAACAGCACCGCCGTCGCTCCGAGCGCCACGAGAACAGCGCGCAGGACGCGCATCGATCGCGGCGTCGCTAGAAGAGGAGGTACGGGGCGGCCATCATGAACAAGGTGACGCCGACGCCGAGCGCCGCGACGCTCGCGTGTCCGACCTTGTCCATCGTGGTCTCGTCGGGATTGAGGTCGTTGTTGCCGACGCCCTCCGACGGTGGGGCTTCCTCGTGCATCGGGAGCCCGGCGCGCTGCACGGCCTTCTGCTCGTCGGGGCCGAGGAAGTTGACGACCGAGTCGTCCGGGTCGCCGATGCGTGTCGCCGAGAACTCGGGCAGGTCGTCCTCGTACTTGTGGAACGACGGGCGGTGCGTCTCGGGTCCACACGCCACCATCATCATCCCGACCCCCAGGAGACCCGCCACCACCGCTCGGCGCAGCCGCATAGTCGGACTATACGCCTTCCGCCTCCGGGGTGCGAACATGGCGGAACGCCTCAGAGGAAGCCGAACCCGGCCTGTAGCCGGGCCCGTCCCCCGGTCTCGAGGACGTCGCCGTGGGAGACGATCACCCGGTCGAAGTCCCATTCCAGCAGGCGGGCGACCGACGTCCGCGCGGCCGCCCGGTCGCGGAGCATCGTCCGCACCAGCCGGTGCGGGCCGAAGCGCCCCCGCGCGCCGACCACCCACAGGAAGAGCCGCGCGCGCGTCGCATCGGCGGGCGTATTGAAGGCGAGGTCGGTCAGGACGAGCGTGCGGCTCGCACGGTGGAGGAAGACGACCTCGTTGATGTACGGCGCGCCGCGGAAGAGATGCTGGTCGAGGTCGGCCCGCCAGAGCGGATGGGGCGTGTCGCCGAGGACATCGGTGAGACGAAGCTCCGGCTGCTTCTCCGCCAATCCCGGCGGCCCGAATGCGGCGGCGTCGGGATACGCCACCCGGTAGTCCTTCACGAACAGGTGGTGCACCTTGCTCGGCGCGACGACGGCGCGCACGGGACCGAGCGCGTCGATCGCGCGGCGCAGCTCGTTGTCGAAGCGAACCGGCGAGTGCAGGAAGAGCCCGCCATCGTGCAGCCGGACGACGGTCATGCGGGCGCCGATGTCGCCGACCGCGAGCCGCAGCGGCCGCTCCACCACCCAGAGGTCGGTCGCGAGCGCTCGCATGGGCCCGCGCATACGTCGGCGGACATCGCGCCGCAAGCACGTTGCGTCGGCGTCTTTTCGCGTGCGATGGTCGACGCGCACATGCCGACGGCCGTCGTCACCGGAGCGAACTCCGGCATCGGGAAGGCGCTGGCGACGGGACTTGCCGCGCGCGGCTGGCACGTCGTGCTCGCATGCCGCGACGCCGCCCGCGGCGAAGCGGCGCGACGCGAGGTCACGGGGGCGAGCCGCAGCACGGGCGTCGAGCTGCTGCTCTGCGATCTGAGCCGCCCGGCATCGATCACGGGCTTCGCCGCCGCCGTCCGCGAGCGCCACCCGCGCCTCGACGCGCTCGTTCACAATGCCGGCATCTACCTGCCCCAGCGACGGCTCACCCCCGAAGGCCGCGAGATGATGTTCGCCGTCAACCACCTCGGCCCATTTCTGCTCACGCGCCTCCTGCTCGATCGCTTGGGCGGCGCCCGCGTGATCACCGTGTCGTCGATCGGGCATCGCTTCTGCCGCTTCGATCTCGCGAACCTCGACGGCGAGAAGTACTTCCGCGGCTCCCACCAGTACGGCCTCACCAAGCTCGCCAACGTCCTCTTCACGCGCGAGCTCGCCCGCCGCGAAGCCGCTCGCGGCCTGGTCGCCAACTGCTTCCACCCCGGCTCCGTCGCCACCAACTTCGCCCAGGGCGACGGCGGCAGCACCCTCGGCACCCTGATCCGCCTCGTCAGCTTCGCGATGCGCACCCCCGAGAAGGGCGCCGAAACCGGCATCTTCCTCGCCACCGACCCGATGGGAGGCCGCGTCACCGGCGAGTACTGGCAGGACTCCCACGTCGCGAGAACCTCCGCCGCGGCACAGAGCGCAATCAACGCCCGCGCCCTCTGGCACCGCAGCGAACAACTCCTCGGCCTCACCAGCTAAGATCCCCCCGCTGGGTCCGGCCGCGAGTCCGTCACGCGCTGCGTGGTGCCGCGCCCGACTCGCGCCCCCAACCCCCTTGACTCAATTGGTTGGACCATCGAATACCCCACCCCATGCCCGTCGTCCCGCTCCGCGCCTCTGCCCGCCGACGCCTGCACGAGGACGTCGCCGAGCAGCTGCGCGACGCGATCCTCGACGGCCGCTTCGCACCCGGCACCAAGCTCGCGCCCGAGCGGGAGCTCGCCCTCGAGTTCGACGTGAACCGCACGTCGATCCGCGAGGCCATCAAGGTACTCGAGGGCCTCGGCCTGGTGACCGTGCGCCAGGGGGACGGCGCCACGGTGCGTCCGCTGGTCGACGCGTCGCTCGAGGTTCTCGGGCCGATGATCTACCACGGCGGCCGGGTCGACACGGCGATCGCCGCGGAGATGGCCGAGGTGCTGCGCCCGCTCCTGCTCGAGATGGGGCGGCTGGCGATCGAGCGCTGCCGGCCCGCCGATCTGGTCGAGATCCGCCGACTGCGCGACGTCGTCGCGGACGGCGGGCGGCCGGTCGACGCGCGCGCCGATGCGCTGCACGATCTGTTCGTGGTGCTGGCCGGCATGACCCGGAACCACGTGTGGCAGATGCTCGCCCGCCGGCTCCGGAACCTGATGCGTCAGGCGCCGGTCCGCGAGGCCCGCCTGCACCGCGATCCCGCGCGCTTCGTCCCGATGATCGACGCCTGTCTCGCAGCCATCGACGCCGGCCGCACCGCCAAGGCCGTCGCGTGCCTCCAGGAGCTGATCGCCCTGGTCGGCGACGTGCGCGCCGACGGCGACGCGCGGCCCGGAAAATCCCGCAGCAGAGGAGCCTCCCGATGAGCCAGTTCACCCTGACGACCCCGACACAGGAGCCCGACCTCTCGACCGCGATGCAGGTCGTCTACCAGTGGAACTACGACCCCGAGGTCGAGGAGCTGCGGAACCTCTACGTGAAGGCCGCCGAGGCGCAGTGGATCTCGAACCGCGACCTCGACTGGGACCGCGACATCGACCTCGTCAAGTTCTCGACCACGCCGCTCGGCACCGGTGTCCCGATCGAGCGGACGTCGTACTGGCGCTCGCTCCCGCAGGAGACCGCTGCCCAGCTCGTGCGTCGCACGGCGGCGTTCCGGCTCTCGCAGTTCCTGCACGGCGAGCAGGGGGCGTTGATGGTCGCGGCCCAGCTCGTGAACGCGGTCCCGCACACCGACGCCAAGTTCTACGCCGCGACGCAGACCATGGACGAGGCGCGGCACGTCGAGGTGTTCGCCCGCTACATCGAGAAGCTCGACGAGATCCGACCGATCGCCCCCGCGTTGAAGGGCATCCTCGACCAGACGCTCCAGACCAGCGACTGGATGAAGAAGCTCGTCGGGATGCAGATCGTCGTCGAGGGGCTGGCGCTGTACTCGTTCCGCGAGATGCGGACGCTGACCGAGGAGCCGCTGCTGAAGGAGCTGCTCACCTACGTCGCGCGCGACGAGTCGCGGCACCACGCCTACGGCGTGCAGTACATCGAGCGCTGCGTGCCGTGCCTCGGCGACACGGAGCGCGTCGAGCTGGAGGATTTCGCGCTCGAGTGCGCACGGAGCTTGATCGACCGCAACGCGCAGGGCTTCTTCACGACGCTGGTCCAGATCTGGACCGAGGCCGGCGTCGATCCGGCGAAGCTCTTCACGAGCCTCCACGAGGAGCGCGAGGAGCTGACGCGCGACCTTCCGCGCGGGCGGCGGCTGGGTCCGGTGCAGGGCTTCGTCATCCCGACGCTGCGCCGCTGCGGGCTGCTCTCCGAGCGCGTCGCCTCGCACTTCCACGGGTTCCTGCGCGAGAACTTCGGCGCGCGCGTCGCCGGCGAGGACGTGAAGGAGTTCCTCCAGTTCCTGCCCGAGCTGCCGGAGGACACCGCGCGCTGGGTGATGGGGGAGATCCAGTAGCGATCAGAGCCCGATCTCGCGCGCGATCAGCGTGAGCTGGATCTCGCTCGTCCCTTCCGTGATCGTCATCAAACGCGCGTCGCGCCAGTAGCGCTCGACCGGGAACTCGGTGATGTACCCGTAGCCGCCGAAGACCTGCACCGCCTCCCACGTCACGCGCTGCGCGACCTCCGACGCGTACAGCTTCGCCATCGCG
>JACXTT010005531.1_pt1 | contig 18341 bp, 17 predicted proteins | sample 9270951 | NCBI WGS metagenome assembly JACXTT01 (sample SAMN15532306, study PRJNA645909) | rock metagenome | isolation source: weathered quartz diorite | place: Puerto Rico | collected 2017-06-21 | reverse complement strand
GCGACTGTTGGTGGGCCTTTTTGGGCGGGGTCGGGGCGTGGCAGGCGGGGGGATGGGTAATCCAGGGCATCGGAGGGGAGAGGGCGGACGGTGATGTACTTCGCCGGCACGCCTTCAACGGTGTTTCCCCAGGAGCCGTCGAACGCGACGTCGCCGTCCTGAAGCGAGACCCGCGGCGGCGTCGGCACCACGGAGTAACCGCGCAGCCAGAGCGGCGTCGCGGGCGGCTGCGCCGCGAGCGTCGCCAGTGCGGCCAGCGCTAGCGCCGCCAGCTTGAAGCAATTCCCCATTCGTATACCTCCTCGGTAAGAGAGAACTTTTGTTGAGCCTGAATAGAAGAGTGTACCGAGAGCAGGCGGCGACGCGCAGCGCGTCTACGGGTTTCGGTCCGCTTCGATCCAGCGCAACAGATGGGCGGCCACCTCTTCTCCGTCGTCCTCGGGCAGAGAGTTTCCAGTGCCGCGAATCCAGACGGTGGGTGCGGCGTGGCGGAAGATGCCGCGAAGCAATTCTTCGCCGGACCGCGTGGAGGGATCTTCTTCGCTCCAAACCAGAAGGGCCGGCAACTTCAACTCCCGCAGCTTTTCGGTGGCGAGGCGATGCTCGTACGCTCCGGGGTCGTCGGGATGCTTGGGCGCCAGCCGGGGGAAGACAAGCGCGCCAGTCTGGTACTCACGGTCTGGGAACGGCGTATGGTAGGCCGCGCCTTCAGCGCCGGGAATCCCGCTGTTCATGACCGCCACGCGCGCAAAGCGCTCGGGCATATCGGCAAGCACACGAAGGCCGAGCCATGCATCACAGTCCTGGCACACCAGCGTGATGCGATCGAGATCCAGCGCCAGAATGAACTTGCGCAGCCAGCGCGCGTGCGACCGACAGGTATGTGCATTGGCGGCGCGCGGCTTATCGGAACGGCCGAAGCCGATGAGATCCGGCACGACGACGCGGCCGGTGCGGGCCAGCGGGGGGATCATGCGTCGGTAAAGATAGCCCCAGGCCGGCGCGCCGTGCAGCATGAGGATGGCGTCGCCCGCGCCTTCCTCCACGTATGCCATGCGCAGACCCTCGACCTCGACGTATTTCGCGGGATAGGGGAAATCCGGAAGATCGGCGAAGCGCTCCTCGGGTGTTCGCAGGACGGAGCCTTCGGGCCAGCCAGGGCGGATGCCGGCGTGTTGCGCCACCTTGCGCACGTGCTCCGGACCGATGCCGCCGATCTCCGCGACCCAAAGGGAAAAAGCCAGCAGGTCGGCGTCGATCTCGTGCTCGGGCGGGCGCGGCTCCCAGCGGTCCCAGTACCCGAAGACGCGCGCCATCGACGGGCGGCCCTCGCCCAAATCGGCGAGTTCCAGAGCGTAGAGGTGATCGTGTCCGGAGCGCCAGAACACTTTCCCGGCGCGCTTGCCCGCGGCGTGTTCCAAGGCTTCGGCAACGCCGGGGCGGACGTCGAGCTCCTGTTCCCATAACAGCGGATCGGGGCGCAGGGACGACAACTCTTCAGGTTCCGGAAGGATCCACTTCATGGCCGGGCACTCCGGTCACCCACCGTCCGGTTCAGGAATTCCAGGGTGGCGCGAGCCAGATCGGGACCACGGTCATCCTGGAGAAAATGGCGGGCGCGTTCGAAGGCGATGGGGCCTTCCGCGTGCGGCAGCAATTCTTTCAGGCGCAGGCCGAATTCCAGGGGGAAGACCTCGTCCTCCGGCGCCCACAGCAACAGCGTGGGCGTATCGGCCAGCTCCGGGAGCCGGCGCTCAATGGCCTGCATGTCCTGCCAGCCGCGGTCGTTCTCGCGCATCGGGATGGTGCGCGGCCAAGTGAGCACAACGTGGTCGGAATCCATCTCGTCGTAGACGTGGTGATAAGCACGCGCCTCGGCTGCGGTCATCCCGCGACTACTGGTAGCGAGCGGCCCGTTGTGCGAAAGCACCTTGTGACGCTTCATGAAATATTGGCCAACCAGCGGCGCGTGCCAGGTAGTCCAGGGCTTGGCCGAGGTGTGGAATTTGCTGATGAGCCCGGTGAAGAGCCAGGTGTTCATGAGGACCAGTGCGCCCAGCCGGTCGATGCGCCGCAGCGCCGCGCCGACGCCCTGCGGCCCGCCCCAGTCCTGTCCGACGACGACGAAGCCGCGCAGGTCGAGCTGATCGAGCAGCGAGACGAGATCGGCGATGTGGTGCGCGAGCGTGAGCGCGGCGTCGATGCGGGGATGATCGGAATAGCCGGCGCCGATCCAGTCCGGCACGACTACGCGATATCCGGCTGAAACCAGCGGCCGAACGAAATCCCTGTAGAGATATCCCCAGGTGGGATTCCCGTGCAGCAGCAGCACGGGAATCCCAGCCGGTCCGCCTTCATCGATGTACGCCATGAGGCGTCCGTTCACGGTGAGCGAGTGTTGATCCCAGGAAAAGAGTTCTTGCAGCCATCGCGGCCGGCGGCGGAGTTCCATATCGGTTTATTTAACCGCGGATTTCTGTCTTACAGTAAAGTAAGAAAGTGATGGCGGCTTTTCCCGATTTGATCACCGTGGAACGGTTCCGGCAGCTACCGGACGACGGCCGCGCGTACGAACTGCAGCATGGCGAGGTAGTGGCTGTGACCAGGCCCAAGGCAAGACACTATCACCTGCAAAGGCGGCTTGTGCGGCTGCTGGAGGGCCGGCTGGCCGGATTCGGACAAGTCGGGATGGAGTTTCCCTACCGGCCGGTAGCGGAATTCGATCTACGGGTCGCCGACGTTGCGGCCGTGTCTCAAGCCCGCTACGACCAGATCGATCCGGACGACAACCTGCATGGAGCCCCGAACTCGTTATTGAGATCAAGTCGCCGTCCAACACAGATCGCAAACTGAGGGAACTGGCTTCGCTGGCGCTGGCCAATCGTGGAGTCGAATGCTGGATCGTGGACACTGATAATGCCACTGTTACCGTAATCCGGCGCGATGGGTCCAGCGCCCCATTCGGTTCCACCCAAGCGATCCCCCTGACGGCATTCGGCGGCGAACCTTTGCCCGTTGACGAGATCTTCCGGCTGAGTTGAGCCTGCATGATTTCCGGAGATTCCGGCGCAGGCGTTCTGATTCCCGATTGGCTCTCGCGGATGGGGAATCCCGCGGCAGCGCGTAGCGGATAGCCAGAGCCGGGAGCCGCCTTCACCTTGACATCCTACCTGAAGTTCGATATTCTTCACCTAGAATGTCTAGTAGAGGTCCGGACGATCGATTAGAGCTTCTGCAGGGCACTCTCGACCTGCTCATTCTTCGGACGCTTTTATTTGGGCCCGCTCATGGGCATGCGATCGCCAAAGCGATCGAGCGCAATTCCGCGGAGGTGCTGCAAGTCGAGCAGGGCTCCCTCTACCCGGCATTGCACCGGCTCATCAAGAGGGGATGGATCTCCTTTGCGGACGGCACTTCCGAAAACAACCGGCGAGCCAAGTTTTACCGGCTCACGGCAAAGGGGCGCAGGCAACTGCCGGTCGAGACCAATAAGTGGGACCGGCTGGCGGACGCCATCGCGCGGATCCTGCGGCCGGCCGGCGAAGGTGGACGGTCGTGACGCGCCGAAGGCGTGCACTGGACCGTCTCGACGAGGATATCCGCGACCATATTGAGCGGGAGACGATCGACAACATCGACCAGGGCATGACTCCCGATGAGGCGCGCGCGGCGGCTCTCCGCAAGTTCGGGAATGTGGCCCGTGTCCTGGAAGATACGCGGGCGGTCTGGCGGTCCCTGTGGCTGGAGCAGTTGCTGCAGGATGTCCGCTATGGAGCGCGCATGCTGCGCCGCAACCCGGCATTTACCGTGGTGGTGGTCCTGACGCTCGCGCTCGGAATCGGCTTGAACACGGCTGTCTTCAGCGTGGTGAATGCGGTTCTGATCCGCCCCCTTCCGTATCCGCATGCGGAACGCCTGGTGTGGCTGGCGGATTACTATCCGCTATTGAAGGCGGAGATCGTCGCCGGAGTCGATTTTCTGGACTGGAAGGCTCAGGCGAAGTCCTTCGAAGAGCTGGTGGCGTACGGCTACTCCCAGCCGACGCTGGCTACGGCGGAAAGCGCCGAGCAGCACTGGGTCGCGCAAGTCACCGGCGATTTCTGGAACCTTTCGGGCGCGCGGCCCGCTCTCGGAAGGCTGTTCACAGGCGGGGAGCGGGACGCGCTGGTGCTGTCCGATGGTCTGTTCGAGCGGCGTTTTGGGCGCGATCCCCGCGCCGTCGGAACAGTGGTCACATTGAGCGGACGCCCGGTCACGATATCGGGTGTGCTTCCGCGGGACTTCCGGTTCGTTCTTCCCCAATCGCTACTGGAAATCGGCCGGCGCGGCCCGAACTCGAATGACATCGAGGCGTACATTCTCAACCCGATCGCGCCGGGCAGCGAGGTTCGGGGTGGACCCATGACGCTTCAACTGGTCGCGGCGCGATTGAAACCCGGCGTGCCGCTGGAGAAGGCCAGGGCGGAATTGGAAGGCATCCAGGCGCGGATCGCCCATCAGAATACCCGCGTTTCCCGCGAACTGCCCAAACCACGGATAATGCCGCTCCACGAAAAGCTGGTTGGCGAGACACGGCAGGCGCTTCTGATCCTGCTGGCGGCGGTGGGATTTGTGCTGCTGATAGCCTGCGCCAACATCGCGAGCCTGTTGCTGGCGCGCGCCGCATCCAGGCGGAAAGAAATTGCGATTCGCGCAGCGATTGGCGCGGGGCGGTCCCGCGTGGTGCGGCAGTTCGTGGCCGAAAACCTGGTCCTGGGTCTTCTCGGGGGAGCGGCCGGTTTGGTCCTGACGCGCTGGGTTCTCGCGGCGCTGGTGCGGCTGGCGCCGCAGGCGGTTCCGCGGCTGAGCGATGCCAGCCTGGACTGGCGGGTGCTGCTGTTCGCTTTAAGCGTCACGCTTGCGGCGTCGGCACTATTCGGATTCACTCCCGCAGTTTCTCTATGGCGATCCGATCTATTCGATAACCTGAAGCAAGGAGGGAAAACATCTTCCGCCGGTTCAGCCGGTCTTCCTCTGCGGCGGCTGCTGGTAGCGGGAGAGATGGCGCTGGCCATCGTTTTGTTGACGGGCGCGGGACTGGTGATTAAGAGTTTCTGGCGAATGACTGCGCACCCGCCGGGGTTCGATCCGGAACGTACGCTCATGCTGCAAATGAAGCTGACCGGGCCACGCTATCGGGACCTGCCGATGCAGCGGGTTTATTTCCAGGAGCTGTTGAGCCGAATTCAGGGCGTGCCTGGAGTGATGGCGGCGAGCCTGATCAATACCGTCGCGCGCGGACCGATTTACCGGGAAGGCGAGACCGTGACTCTCTCCCCGCGGACGCCGATGGGCGCTTATCACATTGTCTCAGCCGGCTTCGGGCGAGTTTTGGGAATGCCCCTGGTGAAAGGCCGCTGGATCACCGATCACGAATCCAGCCCAGCGGTCATGATCAACGAGAGCTACGCGCGCCTGGTGTTTGGAAACTCCGACCCGGTCGGCCGGCGGATCATGGTTGAATTGCTGGCGCCGGCGCCCAAGACTTCGCCCGCTACCGTGGTTGGGATCGCGGGCGACCTGAAGTACACACGGCTGGATGCCGGCCCGGAGCCGGAAGTCTATCTTCCCTACCTGCTGTCTGTAAAATTGCTCGACGCGAGCCTTATGGTGCGGACCGAGGAAGACGCCTTGCGGGTTGCGCCCGCGATTCGAACGCTGGCGGCCGGGATCGACCGTACGCAGCCGCCCGGCGAGCTGAAGACCTTGGAACAGTCCCTGGCGGAGTCTATTGTGCCGCGCCGGTTCAACCTGTTTCTCCTGGAAACGTTCGCGGCGGCGGCGCTGCTATTGGCCCTGGTGGGGATCTATGGCGTGATTGCATATTCCGTCAGCCAGCGGACGCACGAAATCGGCGTCCGTGCCGCCCTGGGCGCTCCGTGTGGCGGAATTGTGCGCATGGTCGTAAGGCAAGGAATGACGATCGTGCTGGCGGGCATCGCGGCGGGACTGGGCGCCGCCTTCGGGCTTACTCGTTTGATGGCAAGCCTGCTTTTCGAAGTGCGTCCGGATGATCCGGCAACTTTTGGAGCGGTGGCCCTACTTCTCGCCGCTACCGCACTAGCAGCCACATGGATTCCGGCGCGAAAAGCGGCCCGCGTGGATCCGCTGGTGGCGCTTCGATTTGAATGAGGGGGTGCCGGGCATCCAGCCGACTCGAGCCTACTCGAACAACGAAACGCGCGGGGTCGCCGCGCATGCCGTTATAGACATAGATCACCTCGGACTTCAACGTCTGCGGCACGCAAAAACTCGGGCTGCTTGGTCTCGAGATGCCGCAGCGTCACCGGCGTCTGTAGCGTGTACACTCGTCGAACGCCTTTTCCGTGACCGGCGGCATCGCGGCCGGGATTCCACCGGCGATGCCGCCCATTACGCCGCCTCCCGCGCCTGAGCCCAGCGAGCGGGGCGCCAGCTTGGCCACGTCGCCGGCCATCAGCTTGACCCGCGCGTTTTCGAAGGAGCGTCCCCCTGCGGTTCTGCATGCGGCCACGGGCGCCGAGCAGATGACGTTGTACTCCGCTTCCACAAACGCCGTGACGCCGTCGAAGCGCACCGTGTTGATGCCGCGCCGCAAGTCCAGCGGAACGGTGTCCCGTACTACCGCGAAGTTCATTTTGTAAAGCGTGAGAAAAGGCTCGGCCGCGGCTGTGGAAACCGCCAGCAGTAGGACACCCGTGCGCGCACGCCTCTACTGACCCCGGCGGCCGCCGGTTGTTCCCTCGGACCGGCTGCCGGCACGGCAGCGATAGATCCGTATTATCAAAAACGTGGAGTGGACACACCGAGTTCTGACCGCACCGCAGGATCATCAGTGATATAGAAGATCGGCTCCATCCGCCGATGCTCGATTATCTCGGTTACTCCATTTGCCGTAATAATCACATAATGCGGGTAGCCCTCCGGGAATCCGGGACGTTGCACTTTTAGTGTGAGCGGCTGCAGATCCTTCACCAAGCCATCGACGCGGGCCCGTTTCCTTTTGTTCTTGGCATCCCGCAATGTAAAGCTGGCGCCGCGCTCCCGCCCAGTGTAATAGTCAAGCGTGACCGTAACATCCGGGCGAGAGGGTCCCGCTGGAATCGCAAACCATTTCGGCAGCCTCGACTCACGCGACAGCTCGAAAGAGGATTCGGGGAATAAGCTGCACCCAGCCAGACACAAGCACATGGCAGCAAGGGTTGCGATGGAAGGTTTGTTCACCGCCGCTTCCTCTCAGTCCTCGTGCTGAAACTTCTTCCACGCGATGAACGTCTTGGCCGCCATGCCGGCGAGAAAGATCCACACCACTCCGCGGAACCGGGGATCCGGAAGAATCCTCCAGGCCACCGCGCCGAGCGCCGCGTAGCAGGCCAGCGCCACAACAAGTCGGACCAGCATGACTCGATTGTCCCATGTGCTCGCCGCAAGCAACAATCTCCGGCTCTCGCGGTGCGGGTCGACCAAGTTGGCGCTACTAACGAAAGATTGGCGGCGACGCGCTGCCGCTTAGTAATCCGGCACTTCAAGATGCAGTCCCTCAATCATCTGATAGTGCTTTCGATTGAGTGTGACCATGGTGATTGCCTTCTCCATTGCCGTCGCCGCCACGAGCGAATCGAACACGTGAAGCCCATGCGATTTCGCATAGCCTTCAGTAGCCTATAGGCTAGAATTCCAATGCTCTCACTGAGCGGTATGACTGGATATCGACACAAAAACCCGTCAATCTTGGAGAGTTCCCGCTTGTCTCGAGCGCCGACGATGAGTTCCATAGCGGTTACCTGAGAAAGCGCCCACGGGTCCGAAAGACTATCAACGTATTTGATTGCCACCGCGTTGCCTCTTGTAACGTCGATCAAAACATTGCTATCGATCAGGAACGGCACGCGATTACTCAGTTATGGACCGGCATTAACCGTGGAGTTTGCGCCGAAGGCGATTGATGTATTCGACGCTGTCGGTCATGTCTTCACGATCTTTCCACATACCGGCGAAGGGCAAATCGCCAATCGATCGGGGCCGCTGGGCAGGCGCTTCGACTGGAACCAGCACTTCGACCACGGTGCCCTCTTTGATTGCCACGTCCTGAAGGGGCTTGAAGACGCGATTCTCGTACCTTGCGGAGATGGTCATGACTCTTCCAGTATAGCTGTGCCGTTCGACCGATTGTCCCATGTGTAAACCGCTTGCCAGGCGGCACAACTTTTTCCGCCCAAGCGGGTATTGTGGAAGAGGATGCGACTTCTCCCACTATTCGTGTGCGCGTTTCCGGTTGCTTGGGCGCATAACTGCGTGCCGGGCGTAGCGCTGGCCGCGGGCGGATCCCTAACCGGCTCTCTCAGCGAAGCCAACTGCCGCCTGCCGGACGGCTCCACGGTGGCTGAGCACACGCTCAGCATCCCCACCCACGGACGCCTCGAGTTGCAAACCACATCCGGCGACTTCGCCGCGCGCGTGATCCTTCGCGATAACCTCGGCCACAAGCTCGAAGAAGGCGCTTCCGTCCGGCGCGGCGTGGAGCGCGGCGACTACGTGCTCGCGGTCACCTCCTCGGAACCCGGCAAGAGTGGCGCGTATACGCTGAGCAGCGTGTTTACGCCCGAGCCGGACACGCTTTGCCGCAGCGCGCGGGCGGCCGGGGCGTGGCAATCGCTGGCCGGGGCGCTGACAGATCAGAGCTGCCAGCTTCCGGATGGCAGCGCGCACGACGCCTACTCGGTCCAGATCTTCGGCTCGGGAACCTTCGAGATCGCCATCGACACCGACGCCTTCGAGCCCTCTCTTATCCTCCGCGACGCCGACGGTGTCGCCCTCGGCTCGGACGCCAGGAAGCTCTCCGTCCACATCGACGGCGACTCCACCTATACCGTCATCGCCGCCGCCCGCGAGTCCGGCAAAACCGGCGCCTATCGCCTGACACTCAATTTCACTACCGACGACAACGAGACCTGCAAGCTGGCCGGTACGCTCGACCAGTCGAAGACCGTCTCCGGAACCCTCCGCGACTCCAGTTGTCCGCTCAACGCCGACACGCGCTTCGACTACTACAGCGTCATCGTCGCCAGTCCGGGCGTCGCCGAGCTGCGCTCGACCACCGTCGACGCCGCCACCTCGCTCGCCCTACTCGACGAATCCGGTCTCATCGTCGCCGTCGACACCGCCGGCGGCGGCGACAAGAAGCCGGTCCTGCGCCCTCAGCTTTCGCCAGGCCGCTACACGCTGCTAGTGGCCGGCCCCAAGACGGGAACCGATTACGCGCTGGCATACGCCATCACTGCCGGCCTGCCGGAAATCTGCGCCGTGCTGGACCTTCCGGACGGCGTCGCGACGAACGGCTCTCTCTCGGCGGCCAGTTGCCGATCGCGCGATCACCTGGAAGACTTGTACCGCGTGACGCTGGACCGTGCCGGCTCACTGGATCTCTCGCTGCGCTCCGGGGACTTCACTTCGGAGCTCGCGCTGCGGGACGCCAAGTATAACCTCATCGTGCGGAACAACCTAGTGTCCAACTCCGCGCAGCCCGAGGCGCGCCTGGTGGCGTCCGTGCCGGCGGGGACCTACATCGTCGCCGCCTCTTCCATTAAGCCCGGCGGTTACACTGTCACCAGCCGCTTCACCCCCGGCGATCCGCCCGCCTGCCGCGTCCAGACGCTGCCGGTGAACACCGGCTACATCGCCGACCTGACCTCCGCCGATTGCCCCGGCGCCGACGGCCAGCCCATCAGCTATTTCGAATTCCAGACCTCCGCCGACGGGCTGGTGGGCGCGTTCGGAACGTCCATTGATGTGGACCCCTACCTCACGCTGATCGACGATCAGGGCAACACGCTGCGCTCCGACGACAACAGCTACGACGGCTTCGACGCCATGATCGTGCAGTATCTGCCCAAGGGAAAATATCGTCTTGGCTTCCGGTCCGGAGTGGGCAGCGAGCTTGGACGCTATCGCGTGGACGCGCTGTTCGGCGCCGGAGACCGCCCTCCCTCCTGCCGGCCGCTGCGCGATGTCAAGCGCGGCGACAACGTCCTGGGGACCCTGGGAGTCCCCTCCTGCCAGTTTGCCGACGAAACCTGGGGCGACCGCTACCGCTTCGAACTGACGGCGGCGGCGACAGCCGACATGACGCTGCGGTCGTTCAGCTTCGATGCGTTCCTGCAAATTATCGATCAGCGCGGGAACGTCCTGCAGTTCAACGATGACTCCGGCGGCAGCACGGACGCGCGCTTGCATATCGATCTGGAAGCGGGTGTTTACTATATCGTCGCGAAAGCGTACCGCGACAACGGGTACTTGCAGGGTGACTATCTCCTGTCGATACAGTAAGACTACTAGTAAGCCCTTCCGTAAAAAAGATTTAGCCTAAGTAACGATCAGTACTTTACAAGCGGCAACCGGATGGGAGTATACTACGTACATTCAATATAGAGCAGCTCTCCGGAGCTCTCAATAAGATTGGTTCCGCGCGCTCTCGGCGACTTAGGTCGCCGGTTAGGCTTGTGCGGAACCACCGGTGGGCGCGCTCCTCCGAGTGCCCACCGGTTCCCTAAATTCTCCCAGGCCAGGCCGCGTCCACTCGAATAGCCATTTGCCCGGGAATAGCGGCGCCAGATACTCCGCCCAACCACGTTCGATGGCGGCGCGCACCAGCGCGGACACGCGATACTGGCCACTCAGCGCGGCGCGGCAGCGGCGAACGTGTTCCTCAGGCGGGACGCGCCGTGCCGCCGATTCGGCGGCGATCATGCCGGTCAGCAAGGCCGAAGCGATGCCCGACCCGGTGAAGGGATCGATGAAGCCGAGCGCGTCTCCGGCGTAATAAATCGGCTGCGTCGGATCGCAACGCAGGGTTTCGCTGAAGACCAGCGGGCCGGTGGTGAGCCAGTCCATTGAGCGTTGCAGCGGCGCCATGCGGTCCGCGAGCGGCGGGCAGCGGGACAGAAGCCGCGCCGGGTCGAAGCGGCAGGCGGCCAGCAGCGCTTCCGGAGCCAGGCCGCAGAGGTTGATCGCGCCGGCCTCCACAGCGCTGATTCCGGCGTAGCAGCCATCGAAGAAGTACAAGCGCACCGCGTCGTCGCAGGCCCCGCGGAAATGCGCTTTGAACCCGAACAGGCGCCCGCCTCTCGGGGCGGTGGCTTTGCGGCCGTGGGCGATGATGGCTGGCTCGTTCGGTCCGCTGCCGTTGCTCCCGTTACCGAGCCACGACCGTAAGGGAGTCGTCTCGGGTGTGGTTGTTTGGCCGGTTTCGTCCGGATTCGCCCGGACCCGAACAGGTCGAGACGAGTCTCGACCCGGCAGGCTGAGAGCCTGCGCCACGTCGCGGCGGTACTCCGCGCCGGCGGATACGGCGGCGCGTAACAGGAGATAGTCCAGCGCGAAGCGGCTGAGGCCCCAGGCGGAGGAGTCCAGGTTCCACTTCTTCTCGCGCTGTCCGAAGTGCAGGACGACGCGGCGCAGACGCGCGGGGGCGGCGGCGAGGAAGGCGTCCCAGCCACCGAGATGGCGCAGGACCGGCTCGATTTCGGGGGAGAGGAACTCGCCGCAGACTTTGTGCCGAGGGAACGAAGACTTGTCGTACAGCGTGACGGGCAAGCCTTCACTCAGCGCCGCCAGCGCGGCGGCGCACCCGGCCGGGCCGGCGCCGATCACGCGCAGAGGCTGCGCCAAATCACAGACCGCCGGCGTTGACCGGTTTCGATTCCTGGCGCTTCAGCTCGGCCAAGCCTTCGCGGGCGCGCAAGCTCTCCGGATACTGATCGAGCGCCTGCTTGAACGCGCTCTCGGCGACCTTGCGGTTGCCCGCAGCCATGGCCAGACGGCCCAGCGCTTCGGCCACTGGGCGCGGGTAAGAGGGCGGCTCGGTGTAACGCAGCGACCGCTCCTGCTTCACAGCCGCTTCCAGAATCTGGAAGCCGCGGTTGCTCTTCTTCTCAGCCACCGCGATCTGCCCTTCCAGCTCACGGCGCGCGGCCTTCAGCGGTGGCGGAATCAGTTTGGTCTTCTCTTTGAGCTCCTTCAGCGACACGTCGAGCGCCTTCAGGTCGGCGCGGGCCACTTGCGACTCGCCTCTGGCCGCATGCGCCAGACCTTTGGCCCAATGACGCCAGGCCTGTTCGCGCGGCTTCTTGTAATCGGGCAGCGTCGCGCCGTCCAGAATCAGGTCCCACTTTTCGCCGTGGACCAGCGCGGCGAGCATGGCGAACCAGCCTTGCCGATACGCGGTGCGGAAGTTGTCGAGCTGCTTCGCCTCTCGCGGATTCTCTTTGAAGGTCATCAACTCGCGCGCGGCTTCCATCGCCTTGTCATACTGGCCGCTGAAGGCATAGCTGGAGGCGAGGAAGTGCACGTTGTGGCCGTGATGCCCGCTGGGATAGAGGCGATCCGCGGCGATCCACTTCCGCTCATTCGCGGCCGCTTCGCCGAAGGACTTGATGGCCTCGTCCCACTTGCCGGTCTGCGCCCAGATGTGTCCGGGCATGTGCAGCGCATGCGGGATGTTCGACGTCAGCTCGGGGTAGCGGCGGCAGCTTGGCCAGGCTTCGGTGGCGAATGTGGAGCCTTCCCAGCCGTGGATTATGTAATGGTGAACGCCGGCGTGATCGGGGAACCTCTTGACCAGATCGCGGAGGATCTCGACGGCTTCCATGGAACCGGGAGCGGGCTGCTTGTCGGGGCGGCTGAAGCCGCTCATCAGGTGGAGCGCGAGATAGCTGCGCGCCTCCACTTCATTGGGATACTTGGCCACGACGGCGCGAAGTCCGGCGATGTAGGCGCCGTCAGGATCGGCGGGCGTGTTGCGGCGCGCGGCGATGGAGGCGATGTAGAGCTTTTCAAGATCGGTGGCCTTGCCGGGAACCGCGGCCAGCTCGGTGGCCTTCTTCGCCGCGGCGATGGCGCGGGCTTCGCCGCCCTGCGGCGGCTTGGGCGACTTCTTATCCTGCTTCACGGTGGCCGCGTCGCGCACCAACTGGAAATGGGGACGATAATCGCCGGCCGCCACCATGGCGATGCCCCACTGCGGCATCGGCGCGGACGGATCGAGCGCCGCGGCCTGGAGGAAGGAGCGCTCGGCTTCGGTGGCCCAGAACGAGTGCATCTGGGCGACACCCTGCTCGAAGAACTTCTGCGCTTCCGGGTTCGTTGTGGTGATGGGGAAGCGGATGTCTCCCTGGCCCGGCAGCAGCTTGGCGGGCAGCGCCGGCGCGGCTCCGCCGGGAGGCGGCGAGCACATGTCCGGCGACTTGGTTTGCGCAACCGCCAGGGCCAGCGCGGCGGCATACAACGCGACTCGAATCATCTTGTGGCTCATGGCTCAAGCTCCTTCTGGATCAGATCTCCCAATTGCGGCAGCACGTAGCGGGATCCGTCGACGACGCCGGCCAGGCGGCCGTCACGCGAGATGATACTTGTCCGGGTGGTGTGTGTGATCATCCCGTCTTCGGGCCAGTAGTTCATACCGAAGCGCGCGGACACGGCGCGGATTTCCTCGTACGGCCCGGTGAGAAAGCGCCAACCCTCGGGCCGCGCTTTCCAGATTGTCGCATACCGCTGGAGCTCGGCGGGCGTGTCGTACTCGGGATCGATGGTGACGGAGAGTAGCACAAGGTCGCGCGGAATGCGGTCGGCGAAGCGGTTTTGCAGCCGGGCGAAGTTGGCGGAAAGGCGTGGGCAGACGTCGGGCAGCGGGCAACGGGTGTAGATGAAGTTTAGGGCAAGCACCTTGCCCCGGAAGTCCGACAGCCGGACGGGCCGGCCCGCGTGGTCGGTCAGGGCAAAATCCGGCATGGCGGCGCCGACCGCGACGGCCTCCGGCGGAGGAGCGAGGCGGAAGCGGCTGCCTTCGGCGCCGGCGACGCCGTCGGTTGCCGTCGCGCGCTTGCGGATGTTCCGGGCGTAAGAGCGCCGCTTACTCGCCACAAGCAGGAAGTCGATCTGCGTGCCGGGGGCGAGCCCGGCCAGTTCCCTCGGCTCGCCCGCTTCGAACTCCATGGTCATGGCGCGCATGAAGCCCGGAATGTCGCGGTGCGAGATGGTGACGCGGCGCGACGCGGGGTCGGCGCGGAGGACCATGCCGGACGCGGGGTAGCGGTGGGCGCAGCCTGCTGCGAGGCATATGGCTTGTAGCAGGGCGAAGGTTGAGTATAGCCTCTGCCTGGCAGGATGAATCCTACCCCACCTTAGCGGTGGCCTGTTAAGGGCGGAAATACTGGACATCGGGGCGAACGCTCCAGTTCGCTTCCGCGCACGGGCCGCATTCCTCTTTGTAGCCGGACCAGGCGGCGCGGACCAGTTGGGGGATGCGGTCGGGGTCGGTGGGGGCGTGATAGGCGGAAAGCGACAGGCGGGGATGGAAGCGGGCGAGGGTGGCTTTGCCGCCGGCGAGCGCGCGCTGTTCGGCGCCTTCAATGTCCATCTTAATGTAGTCGACGCGCTCCAGTTTCAAATCTTCGACAAGGCGGTCGATCGTGGTGAGCGGCACCTCAATACCGGAATGGCCGCCCTCGCGATGGATGACGAAGCTGTCGGCGGCCGAGTTATGGGGATCCACCTGCAAGGTCATCTTGTCCTCTTTATCCCAGACGCCCTTGGCATAGATGATCACGCGCCCCGCGGCGATCTCCTGGGGGAAGTTTCGGCGCAGGCATTCCAGATTCTCGGGGGCGGGCTCGATGGCGACGATGGTCCTGGCTCCGGCGGTCAAAGCCATCTGAGTGAAGACTCCGATGTTGGCGCCGCAGTCCAGCACGATGTCGCCCTGTCGGACCGCTTGCTCGCCTTCACCGTAGATCTTGCGCTTCTGCTCGGCCAGGTTGAAGGGCAGGACGTAACGGCTGCCGTCGGGAATCCAGTAGGTTCCCATGGGCGTGGACCAGCGCTCATAGCCTTCCTTATCCTTTTCGAGCAGCTTGCTGGCGCGGAGGATCTCGTCCTTGTAGCGGATCTGGGTCTTCAGGTTCTCAGCGCTCTTCACCGCGTTGGCCATGGGGCAATGGGGGCTGCGTCCGGCGAGGACGATGGCGGCGAGGCGCGCCGGCGCATAGGAATAGACCACGGCCGCGACGGCGGCCAATACCAGGACCAGTTTCAAGATTTTGGACATGCTTAGAGTTTCCGAAGAACGATCGCCGAGTTCTTGCTGCCGAATGCGATGCAGTTGGCGACGGCGTACTCGATGTCGATGCGGCGCGGCTCGGAGGAGATGTAGTCGAGATCGCATTCGGGGTCGGGCTCGTCGACGTTGAGCGTGGGATGCGCGACGCCGTCGCGCATGGCCAGCAGAGTGGCGGCGATGCCGGCCGCGCCGCAGGCGCCCTGGGGGTGGCCGATGAGGCTCTTCAGCGAAGAACCGGCCAGTTTGTAAGCATGGCCGTCGAAGGCAAGCTTCATGGCGCGGGTCTCAATACGGTCATTCAGCTCGGTGGAGGTGCCGTGATAGCTGACATATTGAATTGCGCCGGCGGGTACTCCGGCTTCGCCGAGGGCGATCCCGATGGCGCGGGCGGGCTCCTCGCCGCATTCTTCCAGGCGCACGCGGTGATAGGCGTCGCAGGTGGAGCCGTACCCGGCGATCTCTCCGTAGATGCGCGCGCCGCGGGCGCGGGCGCGCTCATACTCTTCCAGCACGAAGAACCAGGCGCCTTCGGCGATGACGAAGCCGTCGCGGTCGCGGGAGAAGGGGCGGGAGGCGCGGCTGGGCTCGTGGTTCCAGCGCGAAGTCATGATGCGCATGACGATGAAGGCCCGCAGGATCAGCGGCGCGATTGGCGCGTCCACGCCGCCGGCGATCATGATGTCGAGCACACCGGCCTGAATGTTGCGCGTGGCGTAGCCGATGGCATCGGTGGAGGAGGTGCAGCCGGTGGAGACCACATGACTGAATCCCCGGAAGCCGTGCCGCATGGAGATCTCGCTGGCCATGGTCCCGATGGTGGAGGTGGGAATCGTGTAGACGCTGCACTGCTTGGAGTGGCCGCTGTAATAGAGGCGGTACTGCTCCTCGGTGAAGTCTCCGCTGCCACCGCCGGAGCCGAGGACGACGCCGATGCCGCGCAGCTCGTCGCGCGTCATCGCGGTGGGCTCAATCCCCGAGTCGCGCAAGGCCTCGTCGACGGCAGCGAAGGCGAGCGGCACGGCGCGGGAGACGTGCTGGCGCTCCTTACTGGTGATCCAGGAGTCCTCCTCGAAGCCCTTGACTTCGCCGGCTACGCGCACCGGGAAGGGCTCCGCGTCGAAGCGTGTGATGGCCGAGACGCCGCTGACGCCGCGGCGCGTTGCGTCCCAAAAAGCCTCTCGTCCGATGCCGTTCGGACTGATCGCACCGATTCCTGTGATGACAACTCTGCGTTTCATGGTTTGGGGTCCTGGGGACGCGTTTTCGCGTTACTGTGTTAGTATAGGCATCTTTTCATGGTCCCGGCCAATCCTCTTTCCCAGCGTAGTCAGATCCTTCTTGCCGGAATTGAGACGGGCGTCATGGGCGGCTTGCTGATGATGGCCTGGCTGGGCTTGGTTTCGCTGCTGTACGGCCGAACAGTCTGGCATCCGGCGAACCTGATCGCAACGACCTTCTACGGCGACGAGGCGCTGCGGCGCGGCTTCCGCTGGGCGACGCTTTCCGGTTTGTCGCTGCACGTGGTGGTGTGCGTGACGATCGCGATCTTGTTCGGCTTTCTGGTGAACCGTATTTCGGGACGGCGCCAGGTGCTGCTGCTGGGGCTTGCGGTGGGTGTGGGCTGGTATCTGCTGGGCTTCGCGTTCTTCTGGCGGCTGCTGAATCCAGTTGTGCTGGAGTACCGGCCATCGCAGGCGATGTTCGTGGCGCATTTGTTGTTCGGTGTTTGCCTGGGGAGTTTGCCTGGATATCGCGAAGCGCTGCAGCGCGCGGGGATCGGGCCGGCGATTGCGATTGCGGCGGCTCCCCTGGCATTGGCCGAAGTGCCCGAGGTCGAACCTCCCCCGCTGCCGGCCGAGGTTGAGGCTGCTTCCGGCGAAGCGCCGGCGGGGCATACGGCTGGTGAGTGAGACGGTATCAAGCGTTTCCGGGCTGCAAAGTTTCGCCGCGCCTGGAATGCCGGCCTATTGCAGTCGCTGATGTCGCGCAGCATTTAACCGCAACCGCACATCATTCGAAATCGAAAGTCCGGTTCCACAAGCGGATCACGCGGGTGTCCCGCTCGTACCCGAGGATGCTGAGCGATGCGGTGCTCAAGGCGAGCAGCCGGCCGGAGGCGGGAGGCAGGTCGAGCCAGCACGCGGCCAGCACGCGCAGCAGGTGTCCGTGCGCGAACAAAGCCACGTCGCCGCCGGCTCCGATGCAGCGCTCGATCACGCGCCGCGCGCGCGCAGCCACTTCCTCTCCGGTCTCACCGTCGCGGGCGCCGGAGGTCCAGATCGACCAGTCCGGGGCTTCCTGCCGGATCTCGGCGGTGGTGCGTCCCTCGTATGCGCCGTAATCCCACTCGCGGAGGTCGGGTTCTACGAGGGCGGCGTCTCCAAACCCCGCAATCCGGCACGTTTCGCGGGCGCGCGCCAGCGGACTCGTCAGGACCAGGCTGAAAACGCGACCCGCAAGGTGGCGGCCGATCTCGGCGGCGCTCCGCTCGCCAGCCGGCGTCAGCGGGATATCGGTGCGGCCCGTATGCGCCCCGGAAAGGCTCCATTCGGTTTCCCCATGCCGGATGAGCCAGAGGCTGGCTGAGTGAGTCATTCTGCCATACTAAAACGAACTGTTCTCCGGCGCGTTGCGATATACTAGTTATCGTTAACTCCGCGACGCACCGCAACTTCGTCTGAGGAGACGATGAGTCGAAAACAACTCCTGCTTGCCTTAATTGCAGCCTGCTCCATAGGCATCGTTTCCACGCGCGCGGAAGACAGCGCCCAAACCGAATTTTTCGAGAAAAAGGTGCGGCCGGTGCTGGCCGCTAAATGCCAGGCGTGTCATAACGCCAAAGTCAAGACTTCGGGACTCGACTTGAGCTCGGCCGAAGGGTTTGCGGCGGGCGGCCAGGCGGGACCGCTGGTTGCGGGCAAGCCTGAAGAGAGCCGGCTGTTGAAAGTGATCAGCTACGACGAGACGTTGAAGATGCCGCCTACGGGCAAGCTGGCCGGGGAAGAGATTGCGGCGCTGACGGAGTGGGTGAAGGCGGGCGCGAAGTGGCCGGGCGCAAAGGCTGTTGTGGCTGCACCGTCCAAGCAGGGCGTCCGCGAGTTTACGTCCGCGGAGAAGAAATTCTGGGCCTTCCAGCCGATGGCAAAACCGGAGCCGCCGGCGGTAAAGGATACGTCCTGGGTGCAGTCGCCCATCGACCGCTTTATTCTGG
>JACXTT010005530.1_pt1 | contig 18341 bp, 15 predicted proteins | sample 9270951 | NCBI WGS metagenome assembly JACXTT01 (sample SAMN15532306, study PRJNA645909) | rock metagenome | isolation source: weathered quartz diorite | place: Puerto Rico | collected 2017-06-21 | reverse complement strand
GCCCACTAAGTTTCTGACGGTTCTCTATTCGGGGTAGGCTCGATGCGAATCCGAGCAAGCGCGGTCGCTGTCGTGCTATTGGCTTGTAGCCTGGTTGGTTCAACCGGCGTTTCTTGGTCGCAGGCAAGCCAGCGACTCGGCGGCCTTTCGAATTTTGGGTACGTAACCGGCACCCTGTATCGCGGCGCGCAGCCAACTGGCCGCGGTTTCGAAACTCTCCGACGCATCGGAGTATCGATTGTCGTCAACTTCCGCCAGGAGGCAGGGGAAACGGCGAGAGAAAAACACGAGGTCGAGGCTCTGGGAATGCGGTATGTCGGGATTCCGTGGAGCGGAACACACGCTCCGACGGATTCACAAGTCTTGGAGTTCCTGGACTTGGTTCGCAGCAACCCCGACGTGAAAATTTTTGTGCATTGTCAGCGTGGAGCGGACAGAACAGGCACCATGATCGCGGCTTACCGCATTGCCGTCGAACACAAATCGGCGCCGGAGGCCGTTTCCGAAATGCACCAGTTTCACTACGCCCACTTTTGGCTTCCGGGCTTGGAGAAATACGTCACGAATTTTCCAAGCCTGCTCCAGACGGACGCGCGACTCGCTGCCTATTCCAATGATTCCAAATCTCGCGCCTCCCAAGGACCTTCCACGGCTGGCCCGGCCGCGCCCTCGATCCAGTAAGCGAGACCTCCTGAGCCATCCTGGCCCCCAAATCGCCCCGGAAACTGCGGATGGGTGCTCAAAGCCCGTTAGCGGAAAGCGGTCTCAGGCACGACGTTGAATATGCCCTGTCATCGGAATAGAATTCCGAAACATGAGACAGCTTTTGTTACTCCTACTTGTGGTAACTCCCTTTTCAGCACGGGCCGCTACGATATCCGGCTTCATCACAGATGAATCTGGGGGCGTAATTCAGAAGGCGTATGTGATGATTCGCTGGGACTCCGTCGGGCTTGATGGCGTGAAGGACAATCACGGCATGAAGGAGAACAAAACAGCGACAACAGACGTAGGTGGGTATTTTTCCATTGACGTCCCTGCCGGTGTTTATGACATTTTTGTATCGGCGCCGGGATTTGCGCCACACGCTGAGAAAGTCACGGTGAAGGCGACGGAAAGCTTTCGCTACGAAGCTCGGTTGCCGGTCACCAGAATGGTCACAATCAAATTGGACTGAAGGGTTCTCATTGAGATCTGTTCCAAATCATTTGGCCGATCAAGTCGCCACGACATTGGGAATTAGGCTTGAAAGTTGTGCGCCAACTCCCGAGAAGTCGTGCCGGCGTCGACGCCAACAATCAAGACGGCGCTGGGCAACGGGCGCGTTGGCCGGTTGCTATTCATAGTACTGGGGAGACTTCTTCAGTTTTGCATTGCCCGCGAAGTCATGCTCGATCCACAACTGCGTGTTCGTTTTCTTGATGTAGTCGTCAATCATTGCGCGGCTGGCGATGGTCTGCTCCTTGTTGAACTCGAACGTGGGCACCCTCTCCAACTTGCGCTCCTCGGGGTAATGATAGAGGTCGCCGGCCAGCATGACGTTCCCGGTCTTGGCGAATTTCAGGACGAGCACCTGGTGGCCGGGCGTGTGGCCCGGGGCTGATTTGATGATCACCTTTCCGTCGCCAAAGACGTCATATTCGTCGGTAGTGATGATTGTGGTCTTGGCGTTCTTAAGCTCGCTGTAGTTCTTGGGGTCGACGCGCGCCGGGGGTGGGTCGGCGAACATCGCGTCGCGTTCCACTTGCCGCACCAGCCAGGTCGCGCCGTCGAATTCGTTCGAGTTGGCGATGTGATCGACATGATAGTGCGAGAGGGAAAAATAGGTAATGTCGGACGGGGAGTAGCCAACCTCAGCAAGCTGAGACTTCAGCGTTTTCGTGACCCGGAAGAATCCCTGCGTTGCAGGTGTTCCGTCACCTTTGATTGCGGTGTCCGGAATCGCCCCGACGTCCCACATCAGGGTACCCTTCGGGTGCGCCACCAGGTAACAGGGGATAGCCATCCTGGTTTCGGCGAGCTCTTCTTTTTTGAAACTGAACCGCTCCAAATCGATGCCCTCGATCACGCCACAATCGAAAATGTACAGCCTCAGGGTCTTGGGTGGTTTGGCCTCATGCTGTGGCATCGGCGAAGCCGCAACAGCAACGATGGCCACCACGACTAAGGAGAGAACAGCGGTTACCTTGGAAAACAGTTTTGAGGTTTTCATAGCACGCTCCTTGGCGTTGAGCGGCCCCCATCATACCCTTCTTGCCCAAATGCTTGTCGAGGAAGTCGGCGATCTTGGTAAATGCCTCCGTTGTCTTCGGCGACGAAAGAACAGCCAGGCGGGATTCCCAGAACGAGCTCAATCACAAAGGCAGTAGGCAACGCGTAGATCGAAAAAACCGGAAGCAGCCCCGGGGAGATCAGTCCACCAGCGCGGCAAATCACCGGGAGAGACAACGGCGGCAACAGAAAGCCCGAGCGGAACCATGAGCGGTGCAATCAGAAACGCTATCGTTCTGAGGCGCGGCAGACAATTCTGCCGACGCACTAGTCCCGCAAACTAGCCTGCAACCAAACTCGGCGCTAAAGTTTACTTTTGCGAGACCGGCTCCATGAGGATCCGCGAATCGACGATGCCGATCTCGACTCGCCGATTGGCGGCACGCGCCTTGGGGGTGTCTCCCTTCACGCGCGGGTCGGATTTGCCGAAGCCTTTGGAGGTCATCACTCCCGCTTTGATTCCTGCTTGTACCAAAGCATTGCGGACGGCTTCCGCGCGGCGCGTGGAGAGTTTCAGGTTGTACTCCGGCGTGCCGACGTCGTCCGTGTATCCGTACACGTAAATGGAATACTGCTTAAGCGTCATCAGAATGCCCGCAATGCGGTTCAAGAGGTCGCGGTACTGAGGTTTGATTTCGGCCTTGTCGAAGTCGAAGCGGATCGATTTCTCGCCCAGCGTCATGACGAGTCCCACCGCGGTGCGGTGCGTTTCGGCAATTTGGCCCAAAGCGGTTTGCAGCTGCTGAAGTTGCTCCTCGCGCTGCTTGCGGTATTCTTCGGCCTTCTGTTCTGCCTGAGTGGCTTTCTGCTCGGCTTGAGTGGCCTGCTGTTTCGCTGCAGCCGCCTCCTGCTGGGCCGACTGCGCCTGCGCAGCCGAATTTTCCTCGGCTTGTTTCGCGTCATCGCGCTGCTGCGCAGCCGCCTTGGCACTGGCCGCAGCCTGCACAGCCTGCTGAGTCAGAGACTGGGATTGCTGCTCTGCGCCTCCAACGCGGTGGCTGAGCCGGTCCACCTGCTGGCCGATTTGCGCGACGCGCCGCTCGAGTCGCCGGATCGACCGCGTAGCAAAGAAACCAAGAACGAGAACAAGGCCTAGCGCGAGCAGTCCGAGAAACACGCCGCCGCCTGAGCCCTTGGCAGGCCTCTCGTGATGTTGGTGGGCGTTCCGAGTCGAGTGCGCGCTGCGCAGACCTTCTTCCTGAACTGCTTGCTCGTCGACGTCGGTCGGTATGAGCGACATAGAGTCAGTCCTCCCTGATCAACTTTTCATGGGCCCCTGGACGTTAGTTCCATTCTATGGGAGGGCTACTCGAAACGTCGGACGGCGGGACGCGAATTGCGCAAGAATTATCCTGTCCGTTGGTACAGGCGGACGGCGGCGCTGGGTGTATCTCAAATTCCCGTTGGCAGGCCGTGCATTCCAATAAGGAAGCCCAATCCTGTTGTATTCTTGCCGTGTTGGACTGATTCGGCGAAGCTCCTACTCGTTGGATGACATGGCCAGGACACCTGAGGAAATCCGGGAAAATCGTCGTCGCCGACTCAGAGCGGAATATGCAGAATTGTTCGATGGCGTGTCCGAGCTGCTCTATCAGCACGATCCGATAGGAATAAACTTCGAAGACAACGCGGACGAGTACGAGCCCGAAACGGAGACGATCTTACCAAAGCTGCGAAGTTGCCACTCCGCTGACGATGTGCTCTTAGTTGTTCACGCAGAGTTTGTTCGGTGGTTCGACTCTGGCACCGCTGGTCCGCCGGAGCATTACCGGAAAATTGCTACGGAGATTTGGCAACTTTGGCAGAGATATCTCGCCGGCAGATCCGCCTGATACAGGGCCGCATCCTCGATAGAGGCGGAAGCGGCCCCTCGTGATTCGTGCAATTTTGTGAATCGGGACGTCTAGCTGCGCTATTTGCCGGCGAGTTGCTGCACGATCGCCAATGATTTCTCTACGTGCTGATCAGGCTGCAGGTTGTCTTCCTTGGAAGAAAACGTGGCGACGATCTTGTGGTCTTTGCCGACGATGAAGGTTACGCGCTCGATAAAGTCATGGTCAATGGCGACGCCTCGTACATCCAGCGCGCCGGGCTTTAGCGCGGCCGCATTCAGATTATACGAGGTGGCGATTTTCTTGTCCGCATCGGAGGCTACCGGAAACTTTCCTGCACAATATTCCGGGTCCGCGGAAAACTGATTGAGCCGCGCGATGCTGTCAGCCGACACGCCGATGATGCTGGCGCCGGCGGCATCAAATTTTTCTTTGTCCATTGAAAACGTGTGCGCTTCGAGATCGCAGCCCTTGGTATAGGCGGACGGATAGAAATAGACAACCACCGGTCCTTTTTTCAGCGCCTCTTCGAGAGAAAAGTTAAATTCCTTTCCTGCGAGCGAAGCACGAGCCGAGAAATCGGGCGCTTTGTCGCCTACTTTGAGGGCAGCCAACACGGGCAAGCCAATCAACATGGAAATCGCTAGAATCAGAAACAATTTCTTCATGACGTATGCCTCCTGGCCGTCGAAGTAGGGGGAAGCATATCACAACTCGATGGCGCAGGGATTCTTTAGTGCCCTTTGGCGATGCGGCGTTCGCATGGATGGCGATATCGCACGCTCAAAACTCAAGTTGCGCCAGCTCGATCACTTTCGGGTGTATAACTATCAATGGAAGGAATTGGGCGGCTCAGAAGCCGAACCCAGGCAGGTAGTTCCCATGACCGATAGCTTACTTCGCTATATTCCCGCCCTTGGCCTGTTGATCCTGCTCGCCGCGCAGTCCGCGCACGCGGCGCCGAACCTGCCGGTCCCTCCGGCGAAGGTGGACGCTTCCCTGGCAAGCGCTGCAGGGCAAGAAACAGCCGTTTTCGCGGGTGGCTGCTTCTGGGGCGTTCAAGCGGTGTTCGAACGAGTCAAGGGCGTGGTGAAAACAACGGCGGGGTACGCGGGAGGCTCAGCGTCAACTGCCACGTATAAGCAAGTAATTACGGAAACGACTGGCCACGCGGAGTCAGTAGAGGTCGTGTTCGATCCTTCGCGCATCACATATGGACAATTGCTGCGCGTCTTCTTTTCCGCGGTGCACGATCCAACGGAGCTCAACCGCCAGGGACCTGACGTTGGCACTTCCTATCGTTCAGCGATCTTCTACACGAATGACGAGCAGAAGCGCATTGCGGCCGCCTACATCGCGCAACTCGACTCCGAAAAAGTTTTCCCGAAGAAAATCGTCACCGAAGTTACGCCGCTGAAGGGCTTCTATCGGGCCGAGGATTACCACCAGGATTTTGCCCTGAAGAACCCAACCCACCCCTACATACAGATCTGCGATCTGCCGAAGATCGGCGCGCTCAAGCAGCAGTTCCCTGAGTTGTTCGTGGACTATAAGGGCGCACGCTAGCCGAGGCCAAAATTCCGCATGGTGTTCACGCCTTCCTGCGTAACGCGTCTGCCTTTTGCCCTATCTTCGAGTATGGTTAAATGCTGCCTCACGGAGGTGCGCGATTTCTCGCCAGGGCCAGCTTCGCGTGGGGACTTCGGGGTATTCCTACAAACAGTGGAAGGGGAGTTTTTATCCAGAGAAGCTGCCCGACCGCGACATGCTTCCATACTATGCGCAGCAATTGCAGACCGTTGAAATCAATCACAGCTTTTATCGCATGCCGACGGAGAATTTGCTTTTGCAGTGGGCGAAAAGTGTTCCTGAGGGATTCCGCTTCGCGCTGAAGGCGAACCAGCAGATCACCCACATTCAGAGGCTCCGCAACTGCGAGAGCACTTTGAAGCGCTTTTTGGAAGTCGCCAGCGTGCTCAGCGAAGGCGACCACCTGGGGCCAATTCTGGTCCAGCTTCCTCCTACATTCAAATTCGACCAACCGCTGCTCGAAGAATTTCTGTCGCTGCGGCCTCCGGCATTTTCGTTTGCGTTCGAAGTGCGTCACGCATCCTGGTACACGGAGGAAACCTACTCGGCCCTGCGCAAGCATAATGTGGCGCTTTGCCTCGCCGAGACCGACAAGCAGACCCCTCCGGAAATACTCACCGCAAACTTCACATACTTGCGCCTTCGGCGCGAGGAATATACGCCAAAGGAACTGAGCGCGTGGAGGAAGCGCTTCGACGGCTGGCTTGACCAAGGCATCGACGTCTACGCGTATTGCAAGCACGAGGATGCCGGAAAGGCTCCCGCCTACGCTAACCAACTGCTCGGGAAAACCGCCTCCGCAAGATAGAGCCCACCTTTCAAGCAAATGGTTAAAGCATTGCAAACCACCGATTGACAATGGTTTCGAGCAGGACTACGATTTCCCCGGGAATTACTATTCCGGCGGTTTCGCACACCCCTGTTCGATCGAAGTTGGCCTGGCCCGCGCCGGCCAAAGAAGGAGATCAGCCGTCATGACAAAGAAAATTTCTCTACTCGCGACCGTGGCTATCGGCCTCGCCGTATTGCTGGGACTCGTCGGCACTGGCCGCACGGCTCGCAAGCCCGCCCCGGAGGTCAAAATCGATGAGGACGATATCGGCGGCGTGGTGACCAGCTCGAAGGGCCCCGAAGCAGGCGTGTGGGTCATCGCCGAGACCAAGGATCTGCCAACCGGCTATCGCAAGATTGTCGTGACCGACGATCAGGGCCGGTACGTGGTCCCCGATCTCCCGAAGGCAAACTACGACGTGTGGGTGCGCGGCTACGGCCTCGTCGATTCGGCCAAAGTGAAGACGGTGCCTGGCAAAATGCTTAACTTGACCGCTGTTCTGGCGCCCGACGCGCATGAGGCCGCGAAATATTTCCCCGCCTCGTATTGGTATTCCCTGCTCCGCATTCCGCCAAAGAGCGATTTCCCCGGCACCGGCGACAAGGGAAATGGTATCTCCGAAAAGATCACCGATCAGGGGCAATGGATTGAAAACGTAAAGACTGACGGCTGCGAGTCCTGCCACCAGCTCGGCGACAAAGCCACGCGCGAAATTCCTTCCTCGCTCGGCGCTTTTGATACCACGTATGCCGCGTGGGATCGCCGCATTCAGTCCGCGCAAGTCGGCAGCCAGATGAGCAGCGTCGCGACACGCATCGGCCGCAAGCGTCTCCTCGGCGAGTATGCCGACTGGACCGATCGCATCAAGTCCGGCGAATTGCCGACCCAAGCTCCGCCGCGCCCACAGGGGATGGAGCGGAACGTGGTCATCACCGAGTGGGACTGGGCCACGCCAAAAGAATATTTCCACGATGAGATTTCAGTGGACCGCCGAAATGTGAATGCCAATCCCAACGGCTTGGTCTACGGCGTTCACGAAGACGGTTCGGACTACATGACGGTTCTTGATCCTGTCAAGAACGCGTTCACGCAAGTCCAAATTCCCTACAAGCCCGGCACTCCGATGGCTGAGCCTGAAGAGGTGCTCGAACCCTCTCCGTACTGGGGCAATGAGCCGGTCGCCATCTCTCACGCCACGGCGCACAGCTTGATGATGGATTCCAAGGGCCGCATCTGGACCGCTGCAGCCACGCGCGAGCGAGCCAATCCCGACTTTTGCAAGAAAGGCTCGAGCCTAGAAGCCGCGCTGGTGCTCCCGCTGGCAAATAGCGGGCGCCAAACCAACGTGTACGATCCCAAGACCGGAAAGTGGGAGCTCGTTGATTTGTGCGGCAGCACACAGCATCTGATGTTTGCCGAGGACGCCGACAGTACCCTCTGGTTCAGCAATCCGGGTGGCGACAATGTCGCTTGGCTGAACACAAAAGTGTGGGATCAGACTCACGACCCGCAGAAGGCAGGGGGATGGACCCCATTCGTGCTCGACACCAATGGCAACGGCAAGCGCGACGAGTACACCGAACCGGGCCAGCCGATGGACCCCACGAAGGACATGAGAATCAAAGTGGGCTTCTACGGAGTGGGTCCGAGCCCGGTGGACAGCTCGATCTGGGGTACCGTGCTTGGGTTCCCCGGCTCGATCGTTCGATTGGTTCCCGGCTCCGATCCGGCGCGCACTTCTCTGGCCGAGATCTACGAACTGCCGTGGAACAATCCGAAAGCACCAGTCCAGGGCTATTCGCCGCGCGGGATGGACATTGACCGCGAAGGCGTAGTCTGGACCGTTCTCGCCAGCGGACATTTCGCCAGCTTTGACCGGCGGAAGTGCAAGGGCCCGCTGAATGGCCCGACCGCAACCGGCCAGCAATGCCCCGAGGGCTGGACGCTCTATCGCACGCCAGGACCCAGCTTCAATGGCGTCGCGAATGTGGGCAGTGCTGACACGAACTACTACAACTGGGTCGACCAATACAACACGCTCGGGATGGGCAACAACATTCCGATCGCCACCGCCAACGACAACGATGCGCTCGAGGTGCTCAATCCGAAGACTGGCAACTGGCTCGTGATGCGGGTTCCCTACCCCATGGGCTTCTTCGCGAAGAGCCTGGACGGCCGCATCGATGATCCCAAGGCCGGCTGGAAGGGCAAGGGCCTTTGGTCCACTTACGCGACGCGCACCCCGTGGCACATCGAGGGCGGCAAGGGCACAACCAGCAAGGCCGTTCATTTCCAACTGCGGCCCGACCCGCTGGCCAACTAGGTAAGTCTGATTTGAACCGCGCCAGGAGGTTCGTTCGAACCTCCTGGCGCTTTTTTATTGGTTCGTTGGAGGCGTGTGTTAAATTTTCTATGGCGCTGTATAGGAGGACTCATGGCAGAGCAATCGACGATGCTGCCCCTTGGAACGCTGGCCCCAGAATTCCGGCTGCCGACACCCGATGGAAAGATGGTTTCTTCCGGGGATTTTGCTGGAGCGCCGGCGCTGCTAGTGGTCTTCATGTGCAATCACTGCCCGTACGTGAAGCACCTGCAATCAAGATTCGCTGAGCTTGCGAAGGAGTACCAAGCGCGGGGCGTTGCGATCGTGGGGATCAATTCCAACGACGCGGAAAACTATCCGGACGACTCGCCCGAAAAGATGGCCGAGGAAATCCGCATCGCCGGATACACGTTCCCCTACCTATACGACGAAACTCAGGGGATCGCTCAGGCCTACCGCGCCGCTTGCACTCCCGACTTTTTCCTCTTCGATCGCAACCGGCGGCTCGCGTATCGCGGCCAATTTGATGATAGCCGGCCCAAGAATGGCATTCCCGTTACAGGCGAAGATTTGCTCGCGGCACTGGACGATGTTTTGGCGGGACGTTCTGTTTCCGAGAGCCAAAAGCCGAGCGTGGGTTGCGGCATTAAGTGGAAGCCACAGAACGTGGCTAGATCGGCGAGTTAAAACGGAAGTTGAGGAAGTAAAGGAGGTGAAGGAAGCAAAGGAAATGCACCCCTTCCGCGGAGTCGCTGTTCCTGTCCTTTACTTCCTTTACTTCCTTACCTTCCCCTACTTCCTTTCCACAAACAGCCCCGGATAATGCTTGCGTAGATTTTCGACCTTCGGCAGGTCGTTCATCACGATGTACATGTTCTCAGGATGAGTCTCCGCGTAATCCTGATGGTAGTCCTCGGCGGCGTAGAACGCGTCGAGCGGTACAATCTGCGTGACAATCGGGGAAGAAAACACCTTCGCAGCATCGAGCTGCTTCACATAGGCTTCGCTGATTCGCTTCTGGTCTTCGGTTGCGTAAAAAATTGCGGAGCGATATTGCGTTCCCACGTCGACTCCCTGCTGGTTGAGCTGCGTGGGATCATGGGCCACGGAGAAAAACACCTTCAAGATCTGGCCGAACGAAATCTGCGAAGGATCAAAGACCACCTCGACCGACTCGGCATGACCGGTGCGGCCCGAACAGACTTTCTCATATTGAGCAGTGTTCGCCGCTCCTCCTGAATAACCCGAAGTAGCGCGCAAGACCCCCTTCAACCGCGCGAATACGGCCTGAATCCCCCAGAAACAACCGCCGGCAACCAAGGCTGTCTCGCTGCCTCTTGCAGCAGCAAGAGGGTTGTCCAACTTCGGGTCCGGCAGCGCCACGACATCGCTTGACGAATTGCAACTGGCCCCGCTCAGTGGCTTCATACGAACACTCCCATTCGAAAAGACGTAGTCCTCACTCCGGCCTCAAAAATAACATTAGTTAGGGAAAAGGTGCTGGAATTACTCTGCAATCGCCTTTGCGCCCTTCGCGGGAGACGTGCGGGCGGGTTTGTCGCCGCCAGCGGCCTCTTTAACGATTGCGGCCGCACGGTCCTGGCTGACTGGGCATCCCGTATCGTTCACGCGGCATTGCGAAATCGTGAGTTTGCATCCGCAGGTGCAGCCTTCCGAGTTCATCTGGCGGAGCGCTTTTTTCTTCTGCTCGGGGGTCAGCCCTTCAAAGCTAACGCCGGGCAGTTCCGTCGCGTTCACGGCATTTTTGAGGAAAACTTGTCCAGCGTCGACAAAGGTTTCCACGCGCGCGTCCGTGGGCAAGGCGAGCAACGAGCGAATTTCGCGGTGATAGGACTCAATTGGATAGAGTCCACTGTGCTTCGTGACGACCCGGCCTTGTGTGTCGATCACGAACGTGGTCGGGAGCGCAGGCACACCGCCGTAAGCGGCGACCAGCTCTGGTGTAGCCATCACGATGGGGTAGTTCATTCCCTTTTGCTGCGCGAACCTGGAAACCATCGAGGGCGGGTCGTCGTCCTCGGAAATCCCGACAATTTCCAGCTGGCCTGGATAATCCCTCTTCAGCGCCAACAACTCCGGAATTTCCTCGCGGCAAGGGGGACACCACGTCGCCCAAAAGTTGACCAGAACAACCTTCCCTGCCCAGTTGTCCTTGGTGACAGCCTTACCAAAAATATCCTTGGCTTCCAGCGGCGGCGCCATTTCCGGATCTTTCACAAAGCGAATCACGGACTGATTCGCGTCCTGCGCCGCCGTAGCCTGCGCTCGCGCAGCAACGGAGACGCGCGAAACCGCGACCCAGGTGGCGCCCGCCAAGGCGAGGCTGGCGCTGGCAAACAGCAATAGGTTCCTGAGTTTCTTAGTCGACATGGCTCAATTATTCATTATGCGGTCCGGGAGTGCGCAAAACAAGCTTGGGTTGCGAACTCGGCTACTGGAGGCTGCTCAGTGCCCCGTGATTCGTTTCCTCGTTGGCGAAACAAGTTTAAGAATCGATTTAAGAATTGCAGTTGACATGCAAGAATGGGCGACATAAGGTTGCTGAGCGGCCGGAGACGTTCGGCGCGCCCCATATCCTTGGAGGAATCACGGTGAACAGGAAGCGCTTCTTTCTTCTAGGTGTGCTCACATGGTTCGTTCCGTTTTCAACGCCGGTTTTGGCCCACCATTCGGTAGCGGAATACGACTTGAGCGCTTTAACTTCCGTCAAAGGCACCGTTACGAAGTTTGAGTGGAGCAATCCGCACGCGTACATCTACCTCGAGGCCAAGGACGAGAAGGGCAACGTCGTGGAATGGACGGCGGAACTGGCGAGCATCGGCATGCTGTCCAGGGTGAATTGGAAGAAGGACACGGTCAAGCCGGGCGACGAGATCACCATTACGGGGAATCGCGCCAAGAATGGCCGGACGCTCATGCGCCTCGACAAGATTGCGTTCGCAAACGGGCAGGAACTCTCCGCGCGCGTCGGCTAGACAAACTCACTCTGCCTTTTGCGGCTGTACGTGGCCGTTCCACGAATCAATCCAATCATCCACAGTTTCGGACAAGGAGACTCACCGTGAGGAATCGCTTGGCGGGCTCAATGTTTGCGGGGGCGGCTCTTCTTGCTCTCTTGCCTGCGGTTTTCGCTCAAACGGCGAATCCATCGAAAACCGCGGGCGTGCCCGAACTCACCGGCGTGTGGCTTGTCGACCACTTTCAGCCGGCTCTATTTCCCAAGGGAACCACCCCGCCGTTTACGGCCTGGGGCGCCGAGCAATTCAAGAAGGCCGATACGTCAGTGAACGATCCGAACCTGGCTTGCTTGCCACACGGCATTCCCCGGCTGATGTTCGTGCCGCTCCCAATGGAGATTTTCCAGGTGCCGGGCAAAGTGCTCCTGTATCAAGAGGCGGGCAATCAACTTCGCCAGATTCATCTCGATCGCGGACATCGTGAGGACATAGGCCCCACCTACAACGGCGATTCGATTGGAAAATGGGAAGGCGATACGCTAGTCGTCGATACGGTCGGATTCAACAACATTACCTGGGTCGACCACGTTGGCCTTCCTCACAGCGAAGATCTGCACGTCGTGGAGCGCATTCGGCGGGTCGATCACAACACGCTGGTTGACGATGTCACGATTGAGGACCCGAAGGCGTACACGAGATCGTGGACGGCCTCACAGACGTACCACCTGAAATCCGGTTGGGAAATTGCAGAGTACGTCTGCGACAACAACAAGTACGTCTACCACGAAAAGTAGGCAACCACTGAGTTGTCCTCGGCGGCTAGCCCAGCGCACTCACTTCCCCTCTACGATTTCCTTGGCGTGTCCTGTGAGCCGCATGATGTGCAATCCTGTGCCTGCGCGATCCGCGCTGTAAATCAAACCTCGATCGTCGACCTCAACGTTGTTGGTTTCAATTACAGGGTGGCATGCGGGCGTGACTTTTGGATCGCCCGCCGGGTGGCTCACCCCATCCGGGCAGAAAGGCATCGTGTTTTTGTTTGGCGCGGGAATGAAATAAGCGACCTCCTCCACGGCAAAAGGGTCGCGAATGTCAAAAACGCGAGTGCCTGCGTTGAACCACGAAAAAATCGCCAGCTTTCCGTAGTAGGGCTGGTAAAACGATTCGGCCACGGAATGCGTGCCGAAGCGGCCGCCCTTGCCGCAATAGTCGCCGGGCGTTTCGGGCACGCGAAACGTGGAAATCGGCCACGGCGCCGCTTCCGTGCTGATATCAAGCAAGAAGGCCAAGTGAGGCCCGGCGCGGTCTCCATTCGGGCCCGGGCCACAGTGATCGCCCCGAGAAGATTCCGACGGGACGATCAACAAGTCGCGCCGCTTCAGAATCGTATGGCCTTGAAATTCGGGAATTGGCACGCCAAACACCGGAAGTGTCGTGTGCGCGCCTTGATCGGGAGACATGGTGAGATACCCGATTTGCGGCGCGAGCATTTCCTCCGTCGTCGGACTCAAAGGATTCTCAAACGCCGTCAGCAATTTCTTGCGGTCGAGAATCTGAATCACGCCGTTTGCCCCGGTGCCGTACGCCGCGTAGACGCGGTTCTTTTCTACTCCAGCAGAAATGGGCCCGTGGATGCCGATCGCAGGAGCCAATCCTTCGTGCGACGTGGCGCCGGGCTGCTGGCCCAACAGGCCGAAGTCGCGAATGTATTTGGGCTTCCCGGGATCACTGAGATCGAAGATCTTCATGTGATTCCCGCCCTTCCATCCCTCGGATGCCCTGTTGGCAACGAGGTAGGCAATCCCCGTGTCGCATTCCCACCAATTCTTATGCGTGCCGGTGAGTTGATCCACGACCACCGTGAGGCGAGTTGGCCGCGCCGGGTCCGTCACGTCGAAAATCTCGTGCGCCGTCGACCCAAGCGCCCGCAACAGGTACCACTTGCCGCGGACACCGCGAGGCAAGACGCTTCCACTGCACACTCGCACCATCTGAGCGCCGCCGGCCTCTTCCCCTCCCTCGGCCGAGCCCGGAATGTGGGCCAGGTATTTGGTTTTCGCGGGATCGGTGACGTCCACAATCGAAGTTCCATTTGGCTCAACAACCCCGGTGAGCGGATTCATGGCAGAGCCGGTATGGTGGCCGACATAAACGATTTCCTTGCCGTCCTGATGAATGATGATCGGCTGGTACGCCGAGCGGCCCTGGAGATCGCTAAAACCAGCGAGTTCCATGTTCCACTGAGATTGCTGGTCGGGAGGGTTGGGAGCCGGTTCCTTGGCGGCCGGGCTACCGGAGAGTGCGACAGTTGGAATCGTAGGCCCGTCCGGCGGGAAGCTCTGTGCCGCAAGGGATAGCGGCGCGGCCGCGGCCAGCAAGAGCGGCCAGAATAAGCGTTGTGTGCGCATGGCTTGCGTCCACCTCCTCTGCTATTCGCTCCCGAGCGGCAGTATGTCTGTCTTCACGGGTGCTAGCAGACCTCGTCCAAATTTTCTCTGCAAACTTGCTGCAAACCTTACGTCGCACACTCGATTGCGTCAACGCCAAATTGTCTGTTCGTCGGAGTTGTCCGGTACGAATTGCGAGGGGAGACTAGGAATCGCCTCTGTTCGAGGCCAACGTAATCGGCGTCGCCGATCTCAGTGCGTCATGTCGTAGAGGATGTAGTTGATCCCAATGCGATAGGCCAGCGAAGTTTCGCGCTCGGGGTAATGTGGGCTGTCTGCCCATTCCCAAGCATCGCCCACGTCCGAGTTGTGGCAGATGGCCACCATGATTCGTCCCTGATCGTCGCGGATGGCGCTCCATTTCGGCACACGCATATCGAGCGAGTATGGACGCCCTCCCCAAATGAACCGCGTGCCGTGGATCTGAAACCTGTCGTCCAGGTCGTACATCACGTGCAGAATTTCATCAGTGCTCTTCAAATCCTCGGGCAAGCGCTCGGGGAAAATCATGGCCAGGCCTCGCAGGAGTGCTTGCCACTCGTACTCGCCGTGCGTGTCGTCGGAAAGCAGGAAGCCGCCTCGCAAGAGGTACCGGCGCAGTCTCGCAGCCTCAGCCTCGTTGAGAGTCCAGCCTCCGCCGTGCTCCATGTAAATCCAAGGCCAGTTGAATAGCTCGTCTGAGTCCGCATCCACAACCTGCTCTAGGCCTCTTGCATGCAGCCGCGTCAAGCGCCGCACGCCCATCGTGAATTGCCGGTCCGCCTTTGGGTAGTCCGCCTTCCAAAGCTGGAAAAATCGGTACGCGCCGCCGTCGCCGTTCGAGGGGAAATGGAATCGGGCGAATGCCCACTCTGCATTGTCGTGAGCGTCGGCAGGAAGCGGCGGAGCTTCCTCATGCTCCTCAAAGGCGCTTCTCTGCAGGGCAGGAAGGCTGAAACTCAGCCCCGATAGAAGCACTGCCGTCGCTATCATAGGAAGGAGTCTCATGACATGGTGTTTCTATTTCCCATGTTACAAGAAATGTGAACGCAGGTCAGCGCCGGTCTTTCAGGGGTGGCGGACAGGCTGAGCTTCGCGCGGAATCGCGCGCTCCTGCTTGCGCCGCCGAAACCGCAGCTGCAGCCGGTCCATGTAGAGGTAGATCACCGGCGTCGTGTACAGCGTCAGCACCTGGCTTACCATCAATCCGCCCACGATACTGATGCCCAAGGGACGCCGCAGCTCAGCTCCCGTACCGGTCAGCAGCGCCAGCGGCAAACCTCCAAACAGCGCCGCCATGGTCGTCATCATGATCGGCCGGAAACGCAACAGGCACGCCTCGTAAATCGATTCCTCGGGACTCTTCCCTGTCCGCTCCGCTCCCACCGCGAAGTCAATCATCATGATGGCGTTCTTCTTCACAATGCCTATCAATAAGATGATCCCGATTAGGGCAATGACGCTTAACTCCGTGTGGAACGCCAGTAGCGCCAGCAGAGCGCCGACGCCCGCCGACGGTAAAGTGGAGAGAATCGTGACCGGATGGATGTAGCTTTCGTACAGCATCCCCAGGACGATATAAACGGCGACGAGAGCCGCAAGAATCAACCACGGCTGGTTCGACAGCGACGATTGGAACGCTTGCGCTGTCCCTGCAAAGCTGGCCCGAATATCCGAGGGGACACCCAACTGCAGAACCGCGGCCTCGATTTCTTTTACCGCGTCGCCCAAGGCAATACCCTCCGCCAGATTGAAGGAAATTGTCACTGCCGGAAATTGCCCCTGGTGATTCACCGCCAGCGCCGTGGTTTTATTTTCAAAATGCGTGAACGCACTGAGAGGAACTTGCACTCTGTTCGTCGACCGGACGTAGAGATTTTGCAGAGCGTCCGTGCTGCTGCGGAATTCGGAATCGACTTCCATCACGACGTGGTACTGATTTAGCTGAGTGAAAATCGTGGATACTTGCCGCTGGCCAAAAGCGTCGTACAAGGTAGCGTCAATCGCCTGCGGTGCAATTCCGAGCCGCGAGGCGGTGTCGCGATCGATCACCAGCGATGCTTGCAGCCCCCTGGTCTGCTGGTCGGTGGAAACGTCGCGCAATTCCCTGAGCTGCCTTATCCTTGCTTCCACCCGGGGCGCCCAGGTTTGCAGGTCATTCAGGTTTTCGCTCTCGAGCGTGTATTGGTACAAAGCGTTCGAGTACCGGCCCCCGACGTTGATGTCCTGGTTCGAGCGGAAATAGAGCGTTGCTCCGGGAACGACAGCCATTTTTCGCCGGAGTCGCGCAATGACCTGGTCCACCGCTACTCTGCGTTCCGCAAGCGGCTTCAGATCGACATTCATGCGCCCGGTGTTTTCAGCCCCGCCCCCGGTATTGCTGGACATGCTGAAGACCGCGGGATCGCTCATGACAATGTCGGTGTATTCCTTCAATTTCTGTTGCATCGCCGGGAAAGAAAGATCTTGAGAGCCGACGATCATGCCGCTCATTCTCCCGGTGTCCTGCTGAGGGAAGAAACCCTTGGGGATCACGATGTATAGGTACACGCTCAGGCAAATCGTCGCCAGCGTCACAGCCAGCATGAATGCCTGTCGCCGCAGCACCCAGCGCAAGCCAGCCGCATAGGTGTTCAAGGACCACTGAAAGACCCGTTCGGTTGCCTTGTAGACCTTTCCGTGCTCCGTCTCTGTTTTCAGGAATAGCGCGCACATCATCGGCGTCGTGGACAGCGACACGCAGAGAGAAACGACGATCGCTACGCTCAATGTCACCGCGAATTCCCGGAAGAGCCTACCCACGATCCCACCCATCAGCAGGAGAGGAATAAACACGGCGATCAGAGACAGGCTCATCGACAAGACGGTGAATCCAATCTCGCGCGAACCCTTCATCGCTGCTTCGAGCGGCGAGTCCCCTGCCTCGAGGTACCGCGTAATGTTTTCGATTACGACGATGGCATCGTCGACCACGAATCCCGTGCAGATCGCCAGCGCCATCAGGGACAGATTGTCGATGCTGTAGTGAAGCAGATACATCACTCCGAATGTGCCGATGATCGAGAGCGGCACGGAAATACTAGGAATCAGCGTCGCCCACACATTTCGCAGGAACATGAAAATGACCATCACGACCAGGGCTACCGTCAGCAGCAGCGTAAATTCGATATCATTTACGGAGGCACGGATCGTAATCGTGCGGTCGGAGGTGATGTTCAGAGTAGCAAGCGGCGGAATCGAAGCCCGCAATTCCGGCAGCAGGGCCTTGATGTTGTCCACTGTCTTGATGATGTTCGCCCCGGGCTGGCGGTTGATCGACATCACCACGGCAGTTTTGCCGTTGGCATAGCCCGAGTTCCTTACATCCTCGATTCCTTCCGTGACTCGCGCAATGTCGCTGAGCCTCACAGGCGCGCCGTTGCGGTAGGCCACGATCAGCGGCAGGTATTGATCGGGCTGAAGCAACTGGTCGGTGTCAGAGAGGAGCCAGCGGTTGCCAGGATCTTCGATAAGCCCCTTAGGGGAGTTCGCGTTGGCCGCACGCAGCGCGAAGCGCACTTCCTCTAACCCTATTCCGTAATGCGCAAGGGCATTGGGGTTCAAGTCCACGCGAACGGCGGGTTTAGCGCCTCCTGAGATGTTGACCTGGCCTACGCCTTCCACTTGGGCCAGCTTCTGGCCCAGGATTGAGTCACAAATGTCGTAAAGCTTGCTCCGAGGGATCGTATCGGAATAAATGGCCAAGTCCAGGATGGCTGAATCCGCGGGATTAATTCGCCGGTAAGTCGGCAGGCTCGGCAATCCCGCGGGCAATTGCCCCGCCGCGCTGTTGATGGCGGCTTGCACGTCGCGAGACGCCGCGTTGATGTCGCGATCCAGGTCGAATTGGAGCGTGATGTAGGAGGCACCTAGCTGGCTCGTCGACGTCATTTCCGTGACGCCGGCGATTCGGCCGAACTGGCGTTCGAGCGGCGTCGCAACAGCCGAAGCCATCGTCTCGGGACTGGCGCCAGGCAGTCCTGCGCGGACCATGATCGTCGGGAAATCCACGGAAGGGAGGGCCGCTACGGGAAGGAAATAGAAGGCCAC
>JACXTT010005529.1_pt1 | contig 18343 bp, 20 predicted proteins | sample 9270951 | NCBI WGS metagenome assembly JACXTT01 (sample SAMN15532306, study PRJNA645909) | rock metagenome | isolation source: weathered quartz diorite | place: Puerto Rico | collected 2017-06-21 | reverse complement strand
CGGTCGTGAGGATCAGCGCCAGACTTAGCCCGACCAGCCGGACCGGCCGCGCCATGCCAAGCACGCGGAGCGTCAATTGCAGGATCCACAGCGTCGCCAGCGCCTGGATCCCGAGATTGAGCCAGAAACTCGAATCCTCGCCGACATGCAGATAGAGGCCGAACACCGTGGAACGGCTCGGCACCAGATACCCTTCGTACCAGCGCGCCAGATAGCCGCCTGTATCCCATTGGAGCAGCGGATAGCCGTTCCAGAAGGCCGGTGCGAGCAGGAGCAGGGGGATGGCGACGGCGGCGACCCAGACCGACCGTGTATCGGTCAGACGCGCCCGTAGGATCTGCGTGGTGATGATTTGCCCCCTGTTTTGGGCCGACCATGCCCAAAACCACGGCCAGGGCGAAATCCGCCAATAGTTGCAGGGGGGCGGCTTGATTTCGGCAAAATTCCGACCACCTGCTTGGGACGCCCGCTGGAAGGCATTCGGCTGGGGTTTACTGTACCGAGCCTTCCGGGGACGCGATCGATCCGCCGTGCTATAACGCACAACGAAACAATCGAATTGCGAGAGCAGCCCATGGCAGTTCATCAGGTCAATCCGCAGGGAGGCAAGCTTGCGGCACTCGATCCGATCTGGGATCGCGTGCGCGGCGAAGCGGAGGACATCGTCCGGCGCGAGCCCGAGCTCGCGTCCTTCATCTATTCGACGGTGCTGCATCACGACCGCCTGGAAGACTCCGTGGTGCATCGTCTTGCCGAACGCCTCGACCATTCGGCGCTGTCGGGCGATTTGATCCGTCAGGCTTATGACGAAGCGCTGCGCGACGAGCCCGATCTCGGCAACGCCTTCCGCGCCGACCTCGTCGCCGTCTATGACCGCGATCCCGCGACCTCGCGCTTCATCGACCCCTTGCTGTATTTCAAGGGCTTCCACGCGCTGCAGACCCATCGCCTCGCGCACTGGCTCTATCACAAGGGCCGCAAGGATTTTGCCAACTACCTGCAGAGCCGCTCCTCGGCGGTGTTCCAGACCGACATCAATCCGGCGGCCAAGATCGGCCGCGGCATCTTCCTCGATCACGCCACCGGTTTCGTCTGCGGCGAGACCGCCGTAATCGAGGACGACGTCTCGATCCTGCACGGCGTCACGCTTGGCGGCACCGGCAAGGAGAACGAGGACCGTCATCCCAAGATCCGCCATGGCGTGCTGATCGGCGCGGGCGCCAAGATCCTCGGCAATATCGAGATCGGCCATTGCGCGCGCATCGCGGCCGGCTCGGTCGTGGTCAAGCCGGTGCCGCACAACGTCACGGTCGCGGGCGTGCCCGCCAAGATCGTCGGCGAGGCCGGCTGCGCCGAGCCGTCGCGCACCATGGACCAGATGCTCAACGCGATTGGGCTTTGATTTTACTCGCGTTCTGACCGCAATAAACTTGCGCTGATTTCCGATCGCCGGAGCCTGAAAAGGCTCTGGCGATCTCCGTCGTCTCGTCCTAAAACCTCCCGGAAAAATCATCGACCCGATTGGAGACTGCCGTGGACGTTCAGGAAGTCAGGAAGCTCGACGCCTATCTCAAGCGCGTATTCGGCAATCCCAAGATCCGCGTGGTGCCGCGGCCGAAGAAGGATGACTCGGCCGAGGTCTATATCGGCGAGGAGTTCATCGGCGTGCTGTTCGTCGATGACGAGGACGATGATCGCTCGTTCCAGTTCCAGATGGCGATCCTGGAAGAGGACCTGGCCGAGTAGGCTCGCGCGAAACCTGTAGGGTGGGCAAAGCGGAAGCGTGCCCACCATCGCGAGCAGAATGTTGAAGGGGGCGCGGCGCAAGAGTGCCTTTGCCCGACCTGCGGGGCTACAACGAGATCAGCTCAGCCCTTCGCGCTGTGCATCTGCGCAGCGAGGCGATCCATCGCGGTGGCGAGATCGCGCCACTGCGCAAGCCAGCTTCGCGGAAAGCGGAACGTCAAATCGGCGCCTTCGACGCGCCGCTCGCTCAGGCACATGCCGGGCGTCGAGGTATCGCGCGTGCAGCGCGCATTCAGTGCAGGCTCGGTCGCCGTGAACAGGTCCTCGCCGGCATAGGGCGTGCTGTCGCGAAACGCGCGCGTCGTCAGGCCGTCGTCGACCGTCGAGGCCTGGTCGAGATAGCGCGGATAGATCGTGCGCAGCCGCATGTCCGGTGCCAGTGAATCGCGATGGGCGGCGATCGAGACGAAGATCCGGTCGATCGGCTGCACCTTGTCGTCGATCGTGTCGGCACTGTAGTGCTTGGGCGCGGCGGGTGCCTCCAGCGAGGGATAGAGGAAGCCGAGGTCGACGCGCTCCTGCGGCCCGGAATGGCGCTGGATCTTCATCCGCACCGCCGACGTCGGCACGTTGAACAGCGTGCCGCCGACGCTGACCGGCAGCCGCGACGGATCGCTTGGGGGAACCGTCGTATAGGTCGGCCACAGCAGATAGGCGACAAGCGCGATCGCACCCGCGGCGATGGCGCCGGCGGCGACGATCGGGACCAGATGGGCGCGCGGATTGCGGCGCGTGTCGCGGGCGAGATGCTGGGCCGTCGAAAGGAGCGTCATGAATGAAGGCGTTGGATCAGGTCGGAACAGGCCGAATCATCAGCCGAATATGCCACGCGTCGACCGATTTCCGTATGGTTTCAGCGGAATCCGGTAGGCACGAGCCATGCGCAATCCCGGGCGTCCGGCAGGCGGGTTAACCCTTTTTTAAGGATGCTGTGGCGGCCGGCCGGCAATTTTGCGAAAGCAGGGAACCGTTTGTTGCGTAGCGGAAGTTCCGATGTCGCCAGATACCTTGAATTCCCTGTTCTCGCTTTGCATTGGCTTCGCCTTCGCGGGCGCGCTTGCCAGTGGCTATCAGATGATGGCGGAGCGCCCGGCCGGTTTCGGGCTGCTGGGTGAGGGGGTGGCGCCGAGAACCTTTGCCGCGGTGCCGTTCCTGGTGTTTGCCGCGCCCTTCATCATCATGCGCAATACGCTGCGCGGTGCACGCATCGAGCGCCGCCGGTTCGAGTTCGTGATGATGGCGACCATCATCGCCGGCTTCTGGAGCCTGATGTCCGGGACCTTCTTCGTGATGACGTTGCGCGCCGCCGGCGTGCTCGCCTGATCCGATCATGATCGGCACCCGATCATGATCCCGCTCGCTTGAAACCACGTTAGCCGCTGTGCCAAGGTCTCCGTTACAAGGAGATTTTCATGGCGATTTACGAGCTCGACGGTCAGGCCCCCGATCTTCCCGCTGACGGCAACTACTTCATCGCCGACACCGCTGCTGTGATCGGCAAGGTGCGCCTGCTGCGGGCGGCCAGCGTCTGGTTCGGCGCGGTGCTGCGCGGCGACAATGAGTGGATCGAGGTCGGCGAGGGCTCCAACGTCCAGGACAATTCGACCCTCCATGTTGATCCCGGATTTCCGCTGACCATCGGCAAGGATGTCACCATCGGCCACAATGCGATCGTTCATGGTTGCACGCTGGAGGATGGCGTGCTGATCGGGATGGGATCGATCGTGATGAACGGCGCGCGCATCAGGCGCGGCAGCGTCGTCGGCGCCGGTGCGATCATCACCGAGGGCAAGGAATACCCGGAATATTCCCTGATCATCGGCGCGCCGGCGCGGGTGGTCCGCACGCTGGACGCCGCCCAGATCGAGGCGATGGCAAGGCCGGCCAAGTCCTACGCCATCAGGGGCCCGCAATACAAAGCAGGGCTGAAGAAGATCAGCTAGTCCGCCTATTTCTTCCTGCTCTTCCGGATCGCGCCCTTCGACGCTGCACTCGCGCGCGTTGCTGTGTCCTGCAGTCTCGCGCTCTTGCGCAAGGCGTCCTTCAGGTCGATCGGGACGCCATGCTTCTTGAGCAGGTCGGCAAAGGCCTCGTCGGCGAGCTCCTGAAGCGTCGCCATCCGGTCGCGTCCAAGCTGCCTCAGCTTGTCGAACGTGTCGTCGTCAAACTCGATCAGCTTGCGCAAAGCTCGCGTGCTCCTGGTCGGCGCGGAACCGCCGTCCTGTGGAATCGTTAGGTCCGCAGGGAGAATTCCGATGCGCAAATTATCGGCTACCGCAGCGCTCGCGACAATCTCGATCTTGCCGGCGTCGCTCGCCGCCTCCGCCCAGGGGACCGGTAATCCTTCGTCCTGCCTCGGCTGCGAGGCTTTGATAGGGCGGCGGTCGCGCAGAAGTGAGTGCGACATACCGCGCATGGGGGAAAAGACACGCTTACATTGAATGGGCGCGTTTGGACGCAGAAGGCGTCGGACGCCCAACATGAGGAGGGACGGGTGATGTTGCGCAAGACGATGGTCGCCCTGATGGCGACGGCCGCGGTCAGCTTGCTGACGGTCGATGCTGCCTCGGCTCGCGGCGGTTTTGGCGGCGGCGGTTTCCACGGCGGTGGTGGCTTCCACGGCGGCGGCTTTGGCGGCTTCCATGGCGGCGGGGGCGGCTTTCGCTCCGCCGGAATCGCCATGGGTGGCGGCGGCTTCCGCGGCGGTACGCTCGCAGCGAATGCGTGGCACGGTGGCGGATGGGCCGGCCGCGGGTGGCACGGCGGCTATTGGCGTCGCGGCTATCCGTTCGCGGCCGCAGCCATCGGCGTCGGCCTGGGCTACGCGGCGTACGGCTACCCTTACGGATACGGCTATTACGACGACGGCTACGGCTATCCCTATGACGCCAACTACGGCTACGACGACGGCTACTACGATGGCGGTGGAGGTTGCTACATCGTCCGCCGAGGCGTGATGACGCCGTATGGCTGGCGGGTGCGGCCCGTGCAGGTTTGCAACTGAGTCCGCCTCGCAATGCATCGCCGGCCGATTTGATCGCTGCGCCGGCTGCTTCCCGACGATTGTTGCGGCCCCGGTGCGTTCTCCGCCGAGGCAGCCGTGTCAGCCGCCGCTTGCTGGTACGCGCCTTGCATTGTGTTGCGGCGGCTTCCGCGTGAACGCGTCAAACGAACGACGGGGCCGGGCCCGATTTGATCGCGGCCGGCCTTCAGAGGATTGAGCGATGCTGACCATTCCCGCTTTGACATTGCTGTTCATGGCGATCGTTGCCAGCCTGGCAACCGCCTTCGTCCTGATGCTCTGGGAGCTTGAGCCCAGGATCGCGCGGTTGCAGCACAGGCGCGATCGCGCTCCCCGCAATCGCGTCGGCTAGCGTCGCGCAACGGCGCCGTCATGCTCCGGCGTGTCCCAGACAACAGCGCGCAACAATCATGCTGCGCGCGCTCGTCATTATGCGGTGCTGCGGAGGCCGCAAGGCAACGTCCGCTACATGTTCAGCTTCCCCAGCGCGTTTGAACTGTTGACGATCGAGTTTGCCATCGTGCCGGAAAGTCCGGTCAGGAGCGCCGCCGCCTCGGGCTCGACCGCCACCGGCTTGACGGTGCCGATCAGCGACTTGGCCTTGGTCAGGGCGGCGTCGAAGTCCTTGAAGCCCTGCGCGATGCCGGAGATCAGTTCGCCATAGCTTGCCAACGTGCCGAGAATGGCAATCTTGGTCCGCAGATCCTGCCGTGCCTTCAGCAGGACGCTGTAGCCGTTCGGCGTGAAGCGCCTGTTGGAGCTGAAGTAGGCAACTTCGGCACGCTGAATATATGGATCAGTCGGATCGCCGCAGGTGTAGGTCCGGTCGGATATGAAGTTGAGCTGCTCGGACTTCCGTACGAAGTCCTTCAGGAGGTCGACCTCGAGATTGTCCTGGGTCGTCAGCGCAGCCGAGAACCCCTGAACCTTCGAAACGAACGAAGCCCCCAAATCTCCATTCGTACCGCAACCGCCAAGCAGCAAAGCCGAAGCCAGCAATATCAATTGTCGCATGAATGATGTCCCCAATGCCCGGCGGCATTGGAGGAGCGTCCGGAATCAACCACAACGCGCGGCGCGCGAAGCCGGCGGGCTTTTCCCCATTCTCCACAATCTAAGGTGGTCGATGGGCGCGCCGGCCGCCGCGCTCCGCCTTGATGCTGCCGTCAACGTCCGGACGTGGCCGAACAAAAAACAAGGCCGTCGACGCAGTATACCGTCAACGACCTTGCCAGCCCCGGATATTGAAATCGGCTCACGCCATCCGGTAGCTGGAACCATGACTCGGATTCGAAGTGCCATATGTGATCCAGTTCACAAAGCCGGGATTAATTCCCGTTAGCGGGCGGTTGCTGCCGTGCGGACTGGCTCGGTCGGCCCAGGGGCGCCTTGAACGCAGGCCTCTCGGACCGCGACTGATTGGCAGTGATCCCCCGAGCAGGTCCCTGATCCGATGACCGCGCTGATTGGGCTCCTGGTCGTGCTGTCCGCCGGGCTGGTTGCCCGGGTCGTTTGGCGCCGCCTGCGCGAGCGCAAGCACGATCCGGTCGAGTATTTCGGGAGCTGGGACGGCTATGGCCTGCCGCTGCGTCTGGTCGACCGCATCAGCAAGGAGGAGGCCGACGCACGGGCGGCGCGCGGGTCGGCCTATCTGGTCGGCTATTTCGATGTCGAGAACCGGCTGGTCCGGGACGTCAAGATGCTGCGCGGCAAGGTGTTTTTCGAGCACCACTATACCTACTATCCAAGCGGCCGGCTCCGGCACATGACGGTGACCAACACGCGCGGCGAGGTGCTGAGGCGCGATTACCGCGAATCCGATTCCCCGACATTTGTCTGGTAGCGCCCCGGCGCAGAGCCGGCGGGGCAGGCGAATGCTAGCCGCGCGATCTGCTGCGCTTGCGGTGGGAGGTTCGTGTCGCCTTCGAGCGCTTGCGCGGCGGCTCAGCAGCCTGATCGCCAGCCTGTGTGCTGGCGTAGGACTGCCGGAGGCCGGCGACCGCCTCGGTCAGCGCGGCGACCTGCTCGGAAAGCTTCTTGGTGTCGGCTTGTTGCGCCGCGAGCTGCCGGCGCATCGTCTGCAACTGGTCCTGCACCACCTGCAGCTGGTCGATCGATTCCTGTTGGGTCGCCTCGAGCCCCTTGGTCTTCTCCGCCAGCGCCTCGGAGGCCTGCGCCGCACGCGCCTGCAACTGGCGGGTGGCGACCACGCGGTCGGACTCAGGGGCGTTGCCGGTATAGGCGCGCCACAGCGTGATCGAGCCGATTCCGAGCAGGACCAGCACCAGCGCGACCGCGCCGACCGCAATTGGCATCACGCCAATGCCTGCGCTGGCTTGCGAATTCCGGGGGGCGAGCTCGATCATGCGACCAGAACCGGACATAAGTGGAAAGGTTCCGCTTAGCACAACCTGAGCGAGGCCAAAACCCGGGATTCGCGATGTCCGGGCGGAACTGCGGAGAAAACGTCGGAAAATCGTGATCTTTGCGTCAGTTTGGTACTGTTTGCTGGGCGCGAGTCCTAGCCGACATGCCTGCGGATGAAACGACCAGCTTCCTCCAGCGCGCGGCGGCCGTCCGCGAGCGCCGCATTCCACACCGGCCAGGCGTGGATCATCTGCGGCCAGATCTCCAGCGTCACGTCGACGTCGGCGGCGCCCGCGCGGGCCGCAAGCCGCGTCGCATCGTCGAGCAGCGTCTCGGCCGAGCCGACCTGGATCAGGAGCGGCGGCAAGCCCGCGAGGTCGCTGAACAGCGGCGAGATCAGCGGATCCCGGCGGTCCATCGTGTGCGGCACATAGGCTTCCGCGAGCTCCTCGAGATAGGGCGCGTGGATGATCGGATCGACCGCGTCCTTGCTCGCAAGGCTCGCGCCCGACATCGTCAGGTCGGTCCATGGCGAGACCAGCCAGCCGCAGGCGGGCAGGGGCTCGCCGGCCGCGCGCAGGCGGTTGATCAGCGACAGCGTGAGATTGCCGCCAGCGCTGTCGCCGCCGACCGCAATCTGGTTTGCCGCAATCCCCTGACTGCGCAGGAAGCGCCACGCGGTCAGCGCATCCTCATGCGCGGCGGGATAGGGATGTTCCGGCGCGAGGCGATAGTCGATCGCAAGCGTGCGCATCTGCGCCGCGCGGCCGGCTTCGGTGACCATCCGGCGATGGCTGATAATCGAGCCGGAGCAATAGCCTCCGCCGTGGAAATACAGCAGCACGCGAAGTCGCTCACTGCCAGGTGCAAGCGACCATTCGCCGGCGACGCCGTCGCAATCGACCGCCTCGCATCGCACATCAGGTGCTGCCGTCCAGGTCGATCCGACCTCATCCAGCCGCTGCCGGCGCTCCGCCCAGCCGACCGGCCGCGGTTTTGCGACCAGCAGCGTGCGGATGGCATCGATGTCGCTGTGCGCCACGATCTCCCGACCTTGTGCGACCATCTGAATCGTTGGTCGCGCGAGGCTCAAAAAGGTTGCGGCCAGCCTTTGGGGGAAGGCTGGCCGCGCGCGAACCGGTCTGGGACGGGGAGGGGTGGGGATGTGACCGGGTCGCGGGTTCGAAAAAATCCTTAGTCGTTCAGCGCGAGCTTGCCGTTGAAACCGCCGGCCGCGTATCTCCGAGCGAGACCCACACATTGGGATCGCTCTGCGACTGACGCTTGACGAAGCGGTAGCCGGTCTCTGTCCAGGCGATGACGGTCTCGTTCTGGTTATCGAGCACGAACTCGCCCTTGTCGGTCTTCACCGTCAGCACCGCGTGGCCCTCGCCCTTCTTGTCGCGGACGACCGTGATCAACAGCGCCTCGCGCGGCCAGCCGGCGTCCATCAGCATCTTGCGCTTCAGGAGCACGTAGTCCTCGCAGTCGCCGTAGCCGTCGGTCGGCAACGACCATTTCTCGATCACGCCCCAATGATCCATGTCGGTCATCGGTTTGATCGTCTCGTTGACCCACTTGTTGACCCGCACGAGGTCGCGCCAAGCGGTCTGCGACAGCACGATGTCGCGTGGTTGCGTCGCGCCGCTGCGGCATTCGCCCGGATTCTCGGCGCAGAATTCGACCCAGCCGATCGGCGAACGCGTGGTGTCACCCAGGCTGGCGTAGAGCACGTCGCCGGCCTTCGCCGACACGCAAGTCGCAAACAGGATGGCGGCAACCGCCAATCCTTTCCCCTGTCCCCTGAACCCAAACATCGTGGCCCCCGTTCTTCTTGTTGGGACCACGTTTCGCACAAAGGTTTTGCGCCGCCGCTAAGTGAGCAAAGTAGATTTGACACGAATACTGGTAAAAGCTGCGACGAATTCGATCTATACTTGATTCAAGTTCGCGTAAAATTTGAAACAACTGCAATTGATTCAAATTTTATGCATTAACGCGGCAAGCGCTGCGGCAGCGCGGTTTGTTGCCGCAAAAGTTCCGGCCGTTAACCGCGAAACGCGGGCGCCAAACGCGACGAAGGCGGCGTCCGGGATGCCGGAGGCCGCCTTCGAGGGCTGAAAATCGGGAGTTTTGGGCGGTCTGCCGCTTTACCTGGCGGTAACGCTCTCTTCGAGCGTTTCGGCGGACTGCTCGTGGACGAACTCGAGCGCGAAGCCCTCCTCGAGATTTCGCACCACGCGGGCCTGCACCCGGCCGAGCATGACGAGCGACTTCAGCGGCGGGCGGTTTTCTGCGGCGATGGCGGCGCCGGACAGGGAAAGGTCGATGATCCGGCAGGTCATCCGCGTGCCGTCTTCCTGCGTGAGCAGGGCAATCGGGTTGCGCGGCACGATACGGTCGTGGCGGCGATCCTCGGGCAGATTGAGGATGTCGCGATTGGCGAGCCAGGTGAGCTGGGCCGCGAGCTTGTCGCGCTTGCGGGCGGTGGCGCCGACCGTCATCGCAAATCCGTTGTCGATGATCCGGGTGATACGGCCCTCGACCCGGCCGATATGGTCGAGATAGGCGATCACGCGATCGCCCACATTGCCGATGCCGGGCGCCAGCAGCGCGAGGCCGCCGGGCGACATATTGATAATCTGGCAGGGAAATTCGCGACGGTCGGGCAGCATGTAGCGGCCGAGCAGGTGCACCTTCACGCGCTGAAAGCGCCGGCGCTCCTCAGCGGCCGGGACCACCGTAGTTTTCTTCTGTGCAAACGACATCACTGCAACCCGACCACCGGCCTTTTCGGCGCCCCTCACGACCCTAAGGCTGACAGGGTTAACGAGGCGTTACCAAAGGGTGCATGAACTGTGTGCAGGGGTCTGCGGTTGAGCGACGCGGGCCAGCTCACGTCCGCGGCGGCAGCAGATAGAGGGTCATGGCGAAAACGACGTACACGGCAACGATCAGCGCGCCGCCAAACCATGCCGAGCGTCCGGCGTTCGTCACCAGCGAGGCCGTCATCGTCGAGATCAGCATCATCGTCACCGCGCCTCCCCAGAATTGAAGATCCATGGGCTTGGGGCCGATCAGATAGCTGACGAGCACAAGGACGGGCGCAACGAAGAGCGCGATCTGCGCCGCGCTTCCCAGCGCGATGCCGACACTCAGGTCCAGCCTGTTCTTGGCTGCGGCCGAGAACGCCGACACCATCTCGGCGGCCGCTCCGACCAGGGCCACGATGATGACGCCGACAAAGGCCGGCGTCATCCCGAGCGTGACGGCCGCCTGCTGGACCGATTCAACGAACACCTCGCTGACCAGCGCAACAAAAAGCGTGACCACGGCCAACGTTGTCAATGCAAGGGCCAGCGGCCATTCCGGTCCATGGCCTTCGTCGGGCTGCTCCACCGTGCCAAACAGCTCGCGGTGTGTCCTGAGCGAGAACAGCAGGCCCAGGCCATAGGCCACGATCAGCAGCACCGACAGGGCGACGCTCAAGGAGCCCATCAGCCCGGTATTCGTCGCCGCCTCGTCGGCTTTGGCAAGCATCGAGGGGACCAGTATCGCGATGGTCGCTAGGAAGAGGAGGCTCGCCTGAAGACGTGCGGTGTTACGGTTATATTCCTGAACGTGATACTTGAGGCCGCCGATCAGGAACGATGCGCCCAGCATGAACAGGGTGTTCGTGATGATCGCTCCCGCGATCGAGGCCTTCACCAGCACGTATTGACCCGCGCGCAACGCGGTGAGCGCGATCACCAATTCGGTCAGATTGCCCAGCGTCGCGTTCAGCAGGCCTCCGATCATGTCGCCGGTCCTGGAGGCAACCGACTCGGTTGCACGGCTGAGCAGCGCGGCCAGGGGCACGATGGCGAGAACGGAGAGGGCGAACAGAAGGGTGTGGGATTCAGGCCAGGCCGTCTGGGCGAGGAGGACGACCGGAACGAGCGCCAGCAGCCAGAACAGCGGATTGCGTCTGATGTCGTCAATCAACGGCTTCATGGTCCGGCCCTCCGGATCGTACCAGCCCAGCCCACTGGAGCTGATGTCGCCACGTGTTGAGCCAGATCAATGAATCCGGGCACCCGGTTCGATTCAGCACCCCCGTCCCGAAACCGGAATCTGGTGCCGCAGCCGACATTGGCATCTCCATCCGCTTCACCTAGCCTGTCGCGATGCCGGAGCGGCTTCGGTCAATGAGAGCCGGCGGCGGGAGGACATTTGCGATGCGCGTGAAACTGTGCCTGGCGTTGGTTGCGGCCGTCCTTGCCTGCAGCCGTCCTGCGTCTGCCGCCGAGTTGCGGGTGACGCTGCTCGGCACGGGGACGCCGACGCCGCGGCTGTCGAGCTTCAGCGCCGCGACGCTGGTGGAGGCGGGACCGGAGAAGCTGGTCTTCGATCTCGGGCGCGGCGCGACGATCCGGCTGTTCCAGAAGAAGATCCCGATCGGCGCCATCACCGCCCATTTCATCACCCACATGCATTCCGATCACTTTGTAGGCCTGCCGGACATGTGGCTGACCGGGTGGATCGGCACGCCGTACGGCTCGCGCAAGACGCCGATGGTGATCTTCGGGCCGAAGGGTACGGTCGCGATGACCGAAAACCTCACCAAGGCCTTTTCCGAGGATATCCGCATCCGCATCGACGATGAGGACTATCCGCCGGCAGGCGTTGCATTCGCAGCGAAGGATATCGAGCCGGGCCTCGTCTACGAGAAGAACGGTGTCAAGGTGAGCGCGATCGAGGTCAATCACGGCGAGAAGATCAGGCCGTCGTTCGGCTACGTCATCGAGTATGACGGCAAGAAGGTCGTGCTATCGGGCGACACCAAGCCGGACGACCGCGTCGCGAAGGCGGCCGAGGGCGCCGACCTGCTGATCCATGAAGTCGCCGTGATCGATCCGGAGCTCTTCAAGGCCTATCCGAACTACCGCGCGATCGAAAACCACCACACTTCGCCCGAGGAGGCCGGCAAGATCTTTGCGAGCGCGAGGCCCAGGCTTGCGGTCTATTCCCACATCGTGTTCGCGACGCAGCCGCCGCCGTCGCCGGACGTGCCGGAGGACGCGCTGCTGGCGCGGACGCGGACGACGTACAACGGACCATTGGTGATCGGGCACGACCTGATGTCGTTCGTGATCGCCGACAAGGTCGAGGCCTTTGCGCCCGACGGCTCGGCGATGAAGCCGCTGGTCGCGGACAGGTGATCAACGACAAGATCAAGGGAGAGCAAGCCGATGGAGCAGATCCGCGTATGCACCCATGAGGGACCCGGCGCCAAGCCGATCATCCGCACCGTGCCGTGGCCGAAGGTCGGCAGCAAGGCGGCGTTGATCAAGGTCGGCGCCTGCGGCGTCTGCGGCACCGACTTGCACATCCTGAAAGGTCACTGGCCGAAGCCGCTGCCTTGGCCGTTTACGCTCGGCCATGAGCTCGGCGGCGTCATCGTCGAATGCGGTCCCGAGTTCACCGAGGACTTCATGAGCAAGCCGCTGGGTGTCGGGTCGAAGGTGATGATCCCGCCCTTGATGCCATGCGGCCGCTGCTACTACTGCATCCACTATCCCGAGAGCGCCAACAAGTGCCTGACGCCGGTCTATTACGGCCGCTATCTCGGCTTCGACAAGCCTCCGCACATGTGGGGCGGCTGGGCCGAATATGTCTATGTCGATCTCGACATGCTGCCCGGCACCAAGATCTACAAATTGCCCGACGACATGTCCCTCCGGCTCGGCGCGCTGTCGGAGCCGCTGACCTCCTGCATCCGTGCCTTCAACCGCGCGACCCGCGCCGGCGGCTTCAAATGGGGCGACACCGTCGTGATCCAGGGTTCGGGCCCGATCGGCATCCTCGCGGTGGCCGCCGCGCAGGAGATGGGGGCCGGGCGCGTGATCTGCGTCGGCGCACCGGAAACCCCACGCCTTGCGCTCGCGCGAAAGTTCGGCGCGGAGGCGACCGTCGACATCGAGCATCTGAAGACGCCGGAGCAGCGCATCAGCAAAGTGCGCGACATCGTCGGCGGCTTCGGCGCCGACCTCGTGATGGATTGCTCGGGCCATCCGACCGCAGGCCCCGAAGGCATCGAGATGCTGCGCGATGGCGGCACCTATGTCGAGATGGGCCAGTTCACCGATGCCGGCTCGATCAATACGTCATGGCACCGCATCTGCACCAAGGACCTCAACGTGCTCGGCTCGTGGGGCTTCACCGGCAACGATCTGCCGCTCGGCGTCGACATGCTCTACCGCACGCGCGACAAATATCCCTGGCTCGACATGCAGACGATCTATCCGTTCACGGAAGAGGGCGTGGCGAGGGCGGTCGCGGATGCGATGGCGATGAAGACGGTGAAGTCGACCATCGTGCCATGGCCGGAGCTCGTGACGTGATGTCCTGCGCGTGACCACGCTGCAATTCGTGTTGCAGTGCTTCCAAGGCATGCGCGGCTGCGGCGGTCACGCACGCCCTGTTATATGGCTCGCCGGGACGGCTGCCCGGCGCTAACATCGGAGCATGCAATCGAACCGGGCGCCGCCCACGCAGGGGTCGAGCACGACATTCCCGTGGGGAAACGTGTCGGAGGACTTCGCGCTGTTCCGGACGCTGAGCGCGGAACAGCGGTTGAAGGCGTTTGCAGCAATGACCCGCCAGGACCTCGTCCGCGGCCAGTTGCTGGTCGAACAGGGTGGTCCCTCGGACGCGTTGTTTCTGGTGCTGCACGGTGCGCTCGCCGTGTACAGGACCGATCATCCGGAACCGATCGCCGAGCTTCGCGCCGGCGAGCTGGTCGGCGAGATCGGCTTCTTTGCCAGCATCCCGCGCACCGCCAATGTGATTGCGATCCGCGACACCAGCGTTCTGGTGTTGACGCGCGCAGCCTACGAGACGCTGGCGCAGGAAACGCCGGCGATTGTCGAGGCGCTGCTCGCCGCCCTCGCACGACGATTTGCGCGGGAGAGCGCGCGCCTCACGCCGGCCCGGGCGTCGCCAAGGGCACGAACCGTCGCGCTCATCGCCGGCGGACACGCGCCCGTGCCGGCCGCCTTCGAACACCGGTTACGTCAGGGGCTGGCCGCGGCCGGTGCCGAGATCGTCGACCACGCGCGCATTCAAGCCATGTTTCCCGGGCGCGCGCTCGGCGCATCGGAGGTCGCCGACTGGCTCAACAAGCTTGAATATGACGCGCCGCTGGTGGCCTATCTCGGCGGTCGCGAGGCGTCGGAGTGGGCACGCAAGACCGTTCGGCAGGCCGACCTCGTCGTGTTCGTCTGCCGTGGCGATGCGCCGGCGCCGGTGCTGACCGAAATCGAGAGCTTCGCCTGCGAGGTACATCCCGCCTCGGCGCGACGCCTCGTCCGCGTTCATGACCATCGACGCCACGAGGTCAGCGGCACCGTGGCCTGGCTCGCGCGGCTGCCCTGCTTCATGCACCACCATGTCGCGCTCGAGGATCAGATCGACATCGATAGCTTGATCCGCTTTCTGTGCGGTCGCGCGGTCGGGTTTGTCGCCGGCGGCGGCGGCAGCCTGGGCACGGCGCATCTCGGGGTCCACCAGGCCTTTCGTGAGCGCGGCGTGATGTTCGATATCTTCGTCGGCACCAGCGTCGGGTCTGCCATGGCGGCCGGCTTCGCCAAGAATTACGATGCCGAGCATCTCGAGCGCGGCACGCATGAGATCTTCGTCTCCAGCCGCAGCTTCCGCCAACCGACCTGGCCGCGTTACGCCCTGCTGGATCACAAGGCCTTCGATTCCGCGCTTGCCGATCAATATGGCCGCGATTGCCGGATCGAGGATTGCTGGCGGCCGTTCGCGGCGGTCGCAACCAACCTTTCGACGCACGGTCTCGAATTGATCCGTACGGGCCTGCTGTGGCAGGCGGTGCGCGCATCGAGCGCGATACCCGGCCTGCTGCCACCGTTCTACACGCGGGAAGGTTCGATGCTGGTCGACGGATGCCTGGTTGACAACGTCCCGCTCGCGCCAATGCAGCAGTTGAAGGGCGGTCCCAATCTGATCGTGCACTTCGGCGAGCCGGCAACCGAGATGTTCGACGTGGACTATGCCGCACTGCCCGGGCGCCTCGAACTGCTCGCGGCCATGCTGCTGCCGTTCCGCAAGAGATCGCTTCCCGCCGCGCCCAGCGCGGTCAATGTGCTGTGGCGAAGTCTCGTCGCTCATCAACGCTACGATACCCTGCCGACGACTCCGTTCGATATGGTGATGCGCCCGCCGACGCCCGATGGCATCGACGTGACGGATTTCGACCGTCACCAGGAGATTTTCGAATCGTCCTACCTCTGGGCCCGTGAGTCCATCGCTGCCCTCGAGGCGGCTTATGATCCGGCCGTTGCCGCGATCGTCGCATCGGCCAATGGCGCAGACAACGCAGCCAACCCGGCCGCAACAGCGTCCGACGAGGCGCTGTTCAACTGAGCGGCCGGCGAGGCCGGCAACGTCTGCGACGGCCGGGGCAGTCACCGCATCTTGATCCGCTGCGCCGCATCGCCGGCGGTTGCGGACGCCTGCGAAGTCGACCATCGTGCCGCGACCTGAACCGGGGAATGGAATTTGGAGTTGGCAATGCCCTTTGATTTGATCCTGCGCGGCGGCCGGGTGATCGACCCGTCGCAGAAGCTCGACGCCGTGACGGATGTTGCGTTCGCGGGCGGCAAGGTGGCCGCGGTCGGCCGCGATCTGAAGGCGAATGCCGCGACCGAGGTTCACGACGTGTCGAACTACATCGTCACCCCCGGGATCATCGATCTGCACACCCATGTCTATTGGGGTGGCACCTCGCTCGGCATCGACGCCGAGGAGTTCTGCCGCACCTCCGGCGTCACCACGTCGGTCGATACCGGCAGCGCCGGCCCCGGCAATTTTCTCGGCTTCCGCAAGCACGTGATCGAGCCGAGCCAGGTCCGTATCCTCGCTTATCTGCACGTCTCGCATGCCGGCATTTTCGGTTTCTCCAACCGCGTGATGGTCGGCGAGAGCGAGGAGCTGCGGCTGATGAATCCGGTCGATGCGGCGCGTGTCGCCGACGAGAACCGCGATCTCATCGTCGGCATCAAGGTGCGCGTCGGCCTGCACGCCTCGGGCACGTCGGGGATCGTGCCGCTCGAGATCGCGCTCGAGGTTGCCGAGGAGGTCGGCATGCCCTTGATGGCGCATATCGATCATCCGCCGCCGAGCTACGAGGAGGTGCTTGCGCGCTTGCGCCCCGGCGATGTGTTGACGCATGCCTTCCGTCCGTTTCCCAACACGCCGGCGACCGCGCAAGGAACCGTGAAGCAGGTGGTGCTGGAGGCGCGCGAGCGCGGCGTGCTGTTCGACATCGGCCACGGCAAGGGCTCGTTCGCGTTCAAGACCGCGCGGGCGATGCTCGCCAACGGATTCTATCCGGACACCATCTCCTCCGACATTCATCTGCTGTGCATCGACGGCCCGGCCTTCGACCAGGTGACGACGATGTCGAAATTCCTCTGCATGGGCATGCCGCTGTCGGACGTCATCGCGGCGTCGACCGTGAACGCCGCGATGGCGCTGCGCCGCCCCGAGCTCGGCAGCCTGAAGGTCGGCAGCGTCGGCGACGCCACGATGATCTCGATCAGGGAAGGGCAGTTCGACTATGTCGACGTGGTCGGCGAGCACCTGACTGGCAATCGCAGGATCATGTCCGAAGGCGTCGTGATCGGCGGCCGCTGGTGGCATCCCAGATGATGGCAACGTGAAGTCGCTGCGCTGGCTGCGCTGCGAATGACGCGCAATTGCAGCAGCATCATCGCGCGGGTCGGAGTCGCGCGATTCGCTCGGCGGTTCACCTCGACATCAAAAAAAGATTGGCAAGGCGGATGGCCCCCGGCGTCTTGCGCCGATATGGCCGCGCACCACATCTCCGCACCGCAATTCTTGGGTGCAGGTTTGGGCTCCCAAACCGCCCAGTTGCGAATTGTGGAGATGAAATATGGACTTCTTCGGCTTTCTTAACAGCTCTGGTTGGCTCCAGCCGGCTATCTGGACCACGGCAGCCGTTGTCGGCGTCGTGCTGCTATGGGTTTCAATTCGTTACATTCCGAACAATCAGGTCGGCATCGTCGAAAAGCTATGGACGACGCGCGGCTCGGTCGAAAGCGGCTTCATCGCATTGAACGGTGAGGCCGGCTACGAGCCCGAAGTGCTGCGCGGCGGTTTGCACGTGTTCTTCCCCTTCATGTACCGGATCCACCGTTCGGATCTCGTCACCGTCGGCCAGGGCAAGATCGCTTATGTGTTCGCGCGCGACGGTGCGCCGCTCGAGCCGTCGCAGGTGCTCGGCGCCAACGACAGCGAGGACAATTCGGACTTCCAGGACGCGCGGCGATTCCTGCTCGGCGGCGGCCAGAAGGGGCCGCAGCGCAAGGTCCTGCGCGAGGGTACCTACGCGATCAACACGACGCAGTTCGCCGTGATCACCGACGATCGCATCCACGGCCATGCGCTGAGCAGCCAGGAACGCGGTGTGCTCGAGAGCATGCAGCTCACGATCGCCGAACGCTGGGGGTTCGCGCCGGTCGTGCTCGCGGCCGAACATGACCTGGTCGGCATCGTCACCGTGCATGACGGCCCGTCGCTGCCTCCCGGCGAGATCATCGCGCCTGAAGTCGGTACCGACCTGCGCGAGGCGGAGACCTTCCACAACAACTTCCAGGAGCCCGAGAAATTCCTGAGGGGCGGCGGCTATCGCGGCCGCCAGTTGCAGGTCATCGTCGAGGGCACCTGGTACATCAACCGCCTGTTTGCCACCGTCGAGGCGGTGCCGAAGACGGTGATCCCGGTCGGCAATGTCGGCGTCGTGATCTTCTACACCGGCCCGAAGACCGACGACCTCTCCGGCGAACAATATCGCCACGGCGAGCTCGTGCTGAACGGCAGCCGCGGCGTCTGGAAGGATCCGCTGTTGCCCGGCAAATACGCGTTCAACACCTATGCCGGCAAGATCGAGATCATCCCGACCGTCAACTTCATCCTGAAATGGGTGCGTGGCGAGGTCGGCGCGATGAAGCTCGACGAGAACCTGTCGGAGATCTCGCTGATCACCAAGGACGCGTTCGAGCCGACGCTGCCGCTCTCGGTGGTGATGCATATCGACTACAAGAAGGCGCCGATGATCAT
>JACXTT010005528.1_pt1 | contig 18350 bp, 17 predicted proteins | sample 9270951 | NCBI WGS metagenome assembly JACXTT01 (sample SAMN15532306, study PRJNA645909) | rock metagenome | isolation source: weathered quartz diorite | place: Puerto Rico | collected 2017-06-21 | reverse complement strand
CACAGTGTGATGGAGATGCATGGTGCAGGCACGCAATAGGTTCGTGGTTGGTGGTTTGTGGTTGGTGGTCGTCGCGTCGGTGGCGGCGCAGCGACCCTCCACGCCCAACTGGGACGCGCTCCGTCCTGAAATCCTGCAGCACTACCGCGCGCTCGTGCAGCTCGACACGACGTCGGGGCATGAAACACGCGCGGTCGAGTATCTGAAGAGGGTGCTCGAGAGCGAAGGCATCCCGACGCAGAGCTTCGCACTGAATCCCGCGCGCGCGAATCTGGTTGCGCGGCTGAAGGGGAACGGCTCGAAGCGGCCGCTGCTGATTCTGGCGCACACGGATGTGGTCGGCGTCTCGCGCGAGAGGTGGCCGGTCGATCCGTTTGGGGCTGTCATGAAGGACGGCTACATCTGGGGCCGCGGCAGCAAGGACGACAAGCCGGTGCTGAGCGCGAACCTGATTGCGATGCTGATGCTGAAGCGCCTCGGCATCCAGCTGGATCGCGACGTGATCTTCCTGGCGGAGTCCGGCGAAGAGGCCGACCTCGAGGGCGTCGGCATCAACTACATGGTCCGCGAGCACTTCGCCGAGATCGACGCCGAATTCGCCATGACCGAAGGGGGCGGCGCACGGATAGAAGGCGGGCGGGTGACGCGGGTCGGCATCGGCACGGCGGAGAAGTTGCCTGCGCGCGTGCGACTGGTCGCCCGCGGCACCGCCGGCCACGGTTCCGTTCCACGGCTGGACAACGCGCTGATGCATCTGGGCGCCGCGGTCGACAAGGTGGGGCGGTGGGAGGCGCCGATGCGGCTGAACGACACCACGCGCGCCTACTTTGAGAAGATAGCGGCGATCAGCCCGCCGGAGCGCGCGTCGATGTATAAGGCGCTCCTCGATCCGAAGACCGCCGCGGATGCTCAGAAGTTCCTGCGGGAACATTCCCCCGGTGAATATTCGATGCTGCGGACCTCCGTGGTCCCGACGATTCTCAAAGCCGGCGTCGGCGCGAATGTCATTCCGTCGGAGGCCGAAGCCACGCTCGACATCCGCGCGCTGCCCGACGAAAACATCGACGCCTTCTATGCCGAGATGGCGAAGGTGATTGCCGACCCCGCTGTCGCAATCGAGCGCGTGCCGCAAACCCGTCCGCCATCACCGGCCTCGAAGCTCGGGACCGAGATGTACCGGGCGATGGAGCGTGCCGCCGGTACGATCTATCCCGGCGCGACCGTCATTCCATCGATGTCGACCGGTGCCAGCGACCAGGCGCAGCTCCGCGCAAAGGGCATTCAGTCGTACGGCATCGGCCCGGCGTCCACTGAATCAGACGACATCAACTACCCCGCACATGGCGACGTCGAGCGGCTCGCCGAATCGTCCCTGTACCCCTTCGTTCAGTTCGTTTGGAACGTCGTCGTCGAGGTTGCGGCAAAGAAATAGTTCAAAGGTTCGGCTGTGAGTTAGAACCGGATGCCCACAGAAAAGTTGAAGGTCCGTGGTGCCTGATAGTCGGTTGTTCCCGATGGCTTTCCAAAGGTCTCGGGCTTCAGATAGTTGACGCCTTCGACCGGCCTCGTCGTGAAGGGATTGAACGCCTGCAGGCCCACCGCGGTTCCCGGCGATGCCGCGGTAAACACCGTCGAGTCCCCTCCCACCTGACCTGAGTTGCCGAACAGGTTCGTCACCACGCCGCGGAAGAATAGCTCCGTCGCCGCCAGCCCCGGGATCCTCTTGGTCCAGTTGACCGACAGATCTGTTGTCCAGATGTTGTCGAAGCGCAGGCCGTATCGCTCGCTGAAGTAGTACGTCACCGACGCGGGGGGTGTGATGTAGCCGGGATTTGCGACGTACGGTCGCGTGTCGATGACCTGGTTTTCGTCGTACGGTAAACCCGAGTCGAAGCGCTGCACGACGCCAAGCGTGAGCTGGCCAAAATCGGAACGTGCCGGCACCTCGTACGACAGCCACGTCCGGAGTTTGTGCCGTTGGTCGTTGAGCACGTAGCCGTACGGCGTGTTCCAACTCTGTTGTCGGTACTCCGGGAAGTCGTTCAGGACCGCTCGAATCGGACCGTTTCCCGCGTTCTCGCCGTCGACGTTGCCGTGCGCCCACGACAGCGTGTAATTGCCGCCAACCTGAGCCGACGGGAATCGATACGTCACGTTGCCCGTCACGCCCTTGTAGTTACGCCGCGCATCGGGCGTGTTCCTGACGACCGTCAGATCGAACAGGCGGCCCGTCGGATCGGTCACCTTGCCTGTCGTCAGATCGCGGAAATCGCCATACATGTCGGCGTATTTGCGATACAGATAATCGATTCGCCAGGTGCCCCGGTTTATCTCATGGGCCAGCCCCACTGTGTATTCGTTGGAGTTGGAGGCCTGCAAATGGCCCCCCACCGTCGTCGTGAACCCGGGGATGCTGGGCGCGGTCCGCGTAGCCCGAGTTAACCCGCCGTTGGCGAAAAACCAATCGAAGAGAACTGGAAGGGCCTGAGCGGCTGTTAGGTACGGGCTCGAGGGGCCGGTGTTGATCGCTGGCCCCTGGTAGAAATAGTTGTAGGTCGCGGTGCGGCCGCCCGCCGATCCGGCGTCGACGATCGCCGTGCTCATCCCCATCACATAGCGGGCATAGCCGGCATTGACGATCCACTTTCCGTCGGCATTGAGGTCCCACGACATGCCGAGACGCGGACTCCACTTCGAGTCCTTCACGACCGGAAGGCCCGCCTGGTCGCTGGACTTGTTCCGGTCGTAACGGACTCCCAGATTGAACGAGAGTCTGCGGCTATAGTGCCAGGCGTCGTTGACGAAACCCGAATACGTCTTGATGTCGTTGCCGACGCTGTCGGCGACGAGCGGCTGGTATTCGATGTACGTGCTGTTGTTGCTGTTGAAGATCGGAAAGACCGCGCCCGAGGGGTCGATGATCGCGCTCGTCGACTGGATGCGATAGGTGCTGCCCGACCCCCAGTTGTTGTTCTTCCGCTGTTCACGGAAGCGATCGAAGCCGCCGACCAGGCTGTGCGACCCGGCTTTGCCGGTTGAGAGGAAGTAATTCACCTTTCCGAAGGCATCCCAGTTGTCCCGGTGCTCGAGCCATCCACCGCCGCACACGTTGCAGAAAGTCGGTGAGTTGAACCGTGCCTGACCGCGCGAGCGATCCCAGATCGGCGTGCCCTTCACGAGGTCGCTGAACCGCGAGCCCGTGCCCGTCGTCACCATTGTCTTGTTCGAATACTGGCCCTCGACAAACAGTGCGCTCGAAAGGACGCCCGTGTAATTGAATACCTTCAAACCATAATCGGTCCCGTTGTCATACAGGCTCGCCAGGTCCATGATCGTGCCGAAGCTGTTGTTGTTGGTCGTGAGCGCGCGCTTCGTGTACGACGCCTTCACATTGTGATGCGAAGTCAGGGAGTACGTGAGCTTCCCTTCGTAGCGCTTGTCGATCTGCTCGAAGGTGTAGTTACGGCTGGCGAACTCCGTTGTGCGATTGCGGTTGACGTCGTTGTACCGGCCGGCACCGAAGAACCACAGCCTGTCTTTCAGAATCGGCCCACCAAGCGTGCCCTCATAGGTCGGCGTCAGCGCGTCGATCTTCTGATCGCCGGGATACGGCGTCAGCGATCGCCAGGTGTCGTTGGTGAACGTCGTCCGGAATGATCCACTGAGGTTGTTGCCGCCCGACTTGGTGATCATGTTCACCACGCCGCCCTCGAAGCGGCCGAACTCGGCCGAGACGCTGCCAGAGGAGACCTTCGTCTCCTGAATGGCGTCTTCGACGAACAGCAACAGCGGCTGGCCGCGAAGATTCTCGTTGACGTCCACGCCGTTGATCAGAAAAAGGTTTTCGTACGACAGCCCACCCGAGATCACGACGTTACGGCTGCCGTCGGATTGCTGAGGGCCGTTCTCGTTGACGTTCGGCGCCAGCAGCACAGCGTCTCTCAGCGTGCGGCCGACAGGCAGCAGGTCGAGCTCCTCCGCTCGGTACGTCGTCGCCAGGGTGCCGGTTGTCAGGACCTCGGTTGACGTGGTTGCTGTGACGGTTACGTTTTCGGTGACAGCGGCCAGCGCCATCCTGATCCTGATCGGCTGCGTCTCGGCGATCGCGACGCCGATGGTGCGCGTCTCGGGACGAAAGCCCCCCAGCTCGAAGCTCACCGTATAGTCCCCGGGCGGCAGGAACGGAATGATGAAGTCGCCGTTGGACGAGGTGACCGCATCGCGTTTCCCTTGAAGGGCAGACGATGCAGCGGTGACGGCGACTCCCGGCAGCGGCAGGCCATCCGGATCGCGGACCTCGCCTCTGATGGCACCCGTCGGATTGCCCTGGGCGAAGGCCGGCAAAGCGCCCGCCCCGACTACGATCACGGCGAGGACGACAGCTCTCCAACTCATGATTTCCCTCGCAAGCTGAAGGTTGATCACGGCAGTGGCGTTTGCACCGGCAAGAATAGCACCCGTCTCGCGCGCAGCGGGCCTTCGCCGCCAAACTAAAGATCGCGCAGTACGTCGGGGATCTTTTCCTGGATGTCCTGTGGCAGCGATGCCATCTCGGTGGCCCATGTGTGGCGGCAATTCGCGCACGTCAGCATCATCACCGTAGTGCTCTTCACCACGAGCAGGCTGCCGACGTGCTGACACCTGGGACACGGAATCGGAAGCGGACGGTCGGTATTGGGCACGGAGAGTTTGGATCGTATATCCATCTGATGCCTGCTGCCTAGATGGACGGCCGTCACAAATCAGAGAGGCAAGTGGGCGTAATGATGGAATCAGTTGCGCGACGTCTTCGCCAGCGCTCCGATGTCACGTTCGACGGCCACGAACGCGTCGACGACGGCAGGATCGAAGTGGGTGCCGCGCTGGGCGCGAATCATGCCGACCGCCTGCTCGTGAGGGATAGGGGCACGATAAGGTCGTGAGGCGACGAGCGCGTCGTACACGTCCACCACCGCCAGGATGCGCCCACAGATAGGGATCGCTTCGCCTGCCAGCCCCCGCGGATAGCCGTGCCCGTCCCACCATTCGTGGTGGGTGAACACGATGTCCTTCGCCAGTCCCAAAATCTCATCGTCCTTGATCAACGACAGCATTTCCGCGTTGACGATCGCCGTGTAACCCAGGTGAGGGTGCGTCTGCATGTGCGCGTACTCGTCGGGTGTGAGTGGTCCCGGTTTGTTGAGCACCGCATCCGAGATGCCGACCTTGCCGATGTCGTGCAGGGGCGCGAGGATCGCCATCAGTTCAATCGTCTCCGGCGTGAGGGTGCCGCGGAAGCGCGGCGATTTCGCGAGCAGGCCGGCGACGAGCCTCGTGTAGGTCTGCGTCCGGCGCGCATGCTTGCCGGTGCTGACGTCCCGCGTCTCGGTCAGCGACGTCAACGACTGCACGATGAAGCGATGGGCCTGCTGTCGCCGCTGCTTCTCCGTCTCGGCCCGTCGTCTCTCGTACACGACCTTTGCGACAGTGAGGACAGCGAGCGACATGCAGGCTGAGAGTGTCGGGAAAACGGGCGAGACAAACGTGTGACGCGTCTCGAGCATCCACAGGGCGAGCGCCCAGACCGAGACGCAAGCGAGTACGGCGCCGACGCCTCCCCACAACAGTCCGCCAGTGAGGGTGAACACGGCGACCGCCAGCGCCGTAGTGACGACAGCGGCCAGATCGCACGCTGCAGCAAACGGGGGCAAGGCGATAAAGTTGCGCCCCAGAAGGCTCTCGGCGACGGTTGCGTGCACCTCCAGCCCTGGGTACGACTTATCCAGCGGCGTCGCGATGTGATCGCTCACCCCCAGCGCCATCGCACCGACGAACACGATCTGATTCGCAAACGAAGCGGCGGGAAGCCGTCCTTCGAGGACGTCCGAGGCAGCAACATATCGGATCGTGCGGCCCGGCCCGCGAAAGCCAAGCAGCAGGCGGCCCTCCGCATCCAGTGGAACTCTCTGGTCGTCGAATCGCAGCGTGAGTGGATGATCACTGGTGGCGCTCATGGTCAGCAGCTGTGTGCGATGGCTTTGCTGCACGGCTGCGAGCCCGAGCGACGGATAGAGCTCTCCTCGATACTCCATCACTAGCGGCACGCGTCGGAGGATTCCATCGGTGTCAGGGCTCACGTTGAGAAATCCAGAGCCACTGGCCGATGCGTTGAGCGCCGACAGGCTGCAGATCACACCGTTCGGATGGAAAAGCCGTTGCGCAGGAGAAGCCTGGCCCGGAGTCGCCACGAGCACCGTGTGCAGAGGATGCAGCACGCAACCCGCGGAGTTGTCGGTCGGTGCGTCGAATGTGAATGCGTAGCTCGTGACGACGTGCCGTTGCCTCACGGCGGCGGCGAGTGCCGCATCGGTTGTCCTGTCGGTGACCGCGCCGGCATTCCAACTCGGCGCAGCGCTTCCGAGCCGGTCCGGCTCGCTCAGTATCAGGTCGAACGCGATCACTCGAGCGCCGAGGGCGGACACACGTTCCACGAGCCGGGCCAGAACATCGCGCGGCCAGGGCCACTGTCCGATTTCCGCGATGCTCTTATCGTCGACAGCGACGATGCTGACGAGCCCCGTTGTCGGCGGCCGCGCGGTGCGCCGCAGGAGTTCGTCGTAGGCCCGCAGGTCCAGCGCCTGGATGACGCCTGGACGTACGACCGACAAGATCGCGACGACGGCGGCCGCGCCGAGCGTGCACAGAACGACGTAAAGGCCTCTCATCCGGAGTCCTCCGTCGCTATCGAACGCTTACTTCGACCCGGCGATTTTTTGGCTCGAGGGTCTCGTCCGGCGTGGCGACCAGCAGGTCTGCTTCCCCGTGCGAGGCCACCGATATCAGGTCGTGGTCGACCCCGACTGCGACGAGGCGGTTACGAATCACGATCGCGCGGCTTCGGCCGAGATCGATGTTGGACTGGACCGAGCCAGTCGTATCGGTGTGGCCGATGACGGTGACGTCCGGTGCGGGTCGGCTCTTGACAAAGGCCAGGATTTCCGTGAGCAGGCTTTCGCTCTCCGGCGTCAGCTGATCCGAGTCGAAACGGAAGTACAGGAGGAATTCGCGCGGGGCTGGCGGCCGGGCAGCCAGCGCATCGCCGAAGAGTTTCTGGACCTCTTCCTCTGAGAGGTCGAACGGATCGCTCGGCTTTTTTCCAGCCTCAACACGTGTCGCCGGGTGGTTGCCGGTGAGTTCAACTGATTCGCCACTCGGGGACGACACCCTGGCCGCACCGATTGCCGTGGTTTCGGGATCCGGCAGGAGCGCGATCACGTCCGGGTGAGGAGCAGGCGATGGCGTTGCGGGCGAAGCTGGTTTGGTGTGGCCTCCGCAGGCGGCCAACAACAGGAAGACAACCGTTGGCCATGCGAAACGCATCATCATCCTCCGACGCGAACCGCCACATGCGTTCCGCGAACGCCGATGACGCAGGCCGGGGTCTCGATGTGCATCGCATCGGGGTGCAGTTTGGCGATGCGGCCAGTCACGAACGCGGCAACACCGCGAAGGACCTTCATCACGAGGCCGAGTTGTCGCTCGGCCGGCGAGTACTTGAACTCGGAGAGCGCGACCTCGCTGTTGGGACCGAGCGAGACCCGCGTCTCGTCTTTCAGCGTGACGCCCAGACGGCCGTCTGCGCCGGTGCGAAGCGCGTCATTCTCGTAGACCGGATCGCCAGGGCGAGCGGGATGCTCTTGAGCCGCGCGCACAATAAATGCGGCGCCGGTGGCGATCTTGACGTATCCGGCTGGCGCTTCCCGTGCCTCGAGAGTGGAGGACAGGAGTCCAACGACCAACGCAACGACCACGATTCTCGGAACCATTCGCGTGAGATGCCCTGGCGCAGCGAAATGCAGGTTCGGCGCCACCGAGCATGACGCGTTCAGGAGTGTGGCTCAGGTGATTGCCGTCGCGCGGATGCCGCCCATGGGTCACGACATGTCGTGACTCTGTCGCGTCGGGTGCCAGCGTTCGACCTCCGCGCAAGGCCGCGTATTCAGTCACGGCCTCCAGGCTCGCCGCCGCGTTTTGTTTCCTGTCGCTGATCGCGGCGCCTCCCGCCTTCGCCGTCGCAGCTCTCGGCTTCGGCGTGGCAGGCCGCAGTCGACCGCTCGTGAACACGCGGCCGAGCGTCCGATATTCGCGAATGATTTGCAGAGAGTGGAAGGCGGGTCTGAAGACCCGCCTCTACGCATTGTCTATCGCCGGGAACAAGCCACTAACGAGCCGCGGGCTTGGCGAACCTCGCCGCGTCAATCGGCGCGTTTGGTTGCACCGATTCCAAGTTCACCGTGTACTGGCCATCGACCCACGTCATCTGGAAGGTAAACGGCATCTTGACGCCGACGCCGGGTACGTCGCGGTAGTCGGAATAGGTCACGTGCAAGGGCACAGTGCCGACCGCAGTCGGCGCATACCGCGTCTGCCGCACGAGCAGCCCTGACATCTTGTCGAAGTACAGCTTCACGGGGACGCGATCGGTGGTCCCCTGAATGACGAACACCGGCTTGTCGTCGATGGTGACGGCGGGGAAATCCGCACGCCAGCCGGTGAGAAACTGCTTGATCCCCGCGGGGAACGTCAGCTGCGCATCCACACGCGCGCCCGTCAGATCGGCGCCCACGAGTGGAATCATCGCGACCGGCGAGAGGTCGCGCGGGGCCGCATGCCACGCCTCGCGGCCGTCGTACACAGTGCTCGAATCGCCGCTCACCATATGGGCGACCAGCGCTCGCTGGTTCGGCCCCTTCGCGTAGATGTCAACCGCCACTTTCGAGAAATCCGAGTCGAATCCTTCGTAGGTTCCCTTGGCCGTGAAGCTCGTCAGCTTGGCCAGCGCCGGCGCGCCGCCGATCGCCTGCAGGTACTTGTCGAGAATCTGGTCGGCCGTCGCGGTGACGCGTGCACCGGGCAGCGCTTCCACTTCGTCCGGATCGTCGGGCGGCGGCTCGCCGTACTGCACGGCGAGGCTCGGGATGACCTTCGGCTTCTGACTCCCGCGATGACACGTGTAGCACGTGACGAACGGACGGCCGCCGAAATTCGCCTCGTTGATCGCCTTCACCATCCTGATCATTTGCCGCGCCCGGTTCTTCAACGGGGTGTCGAGCGCGTAATTGGCCCAGTCGCTTGCGCTGGCGCCGCCGTGGCAGTCGGTGCAGTTGAACGCGAGCGACGCGGAGAAGAATCCCATCGTGTTCATGAACTCGCGCACGGGAATGCCCTTGAGCTCCGTGACGTTCTTGAACGCTTGTTCGGAGAGCTGTGCCGGTTGTGGTCCCGCCTGTGCCGCAGGCCGCGCCTGACCCGAAACCGACACACTGACCAGCACCCACATCGCCACGAGCGCTGCGCCACACACGGTTGTCCACCGACTGAGCTTCATCTCACGTCCTTTCCTTCGACCACGACGACCGCTACATTCTAATCGTCCGCGCGCGCCGGACTATACATCCGCCCAAGATTCGTGTTCAAATCACGCCGCGTCAAGGAGGGGATCTCGAGATGCGTCACTCGTTTGCGCGATCCGTCATCCGCCTGTTCGTTGTGCTGGCGTTCGCGTCCATGGCCATGGCCCAGGGAACAAAACTCCCGGGTAAGGAGACCTTGTACAACGGCAACCGGTTGAAGCCGGATCCAACTCCTGGCGGCCCGGCGCCTGTGCGTGATATCAGCGGTTCGTGGGCCGGCAATCTGACACCCGATCGCGGGGAAATTCCTCCACTGACGCCGGCTGGTCAGAAATTATTCGCGCTCAACAAGCCCGAAACCGAAGTCGGCACGGGACACTCCAACGATCCGATGAATACGTGCGATCCACTGGGCATCCCCAGAAACACGGTGTTCGAGACGCGTGGCCTCGCCTTCGGGTCGATGGGACCCGACCGGATCGTGGTGCTGCATCAATATCAGCGAATCTGGCGGTATGTCTGGATGGACGGGAAACACCAGCTGCCAACAAAGTTCGACGCTCCCGGCGGCGTGCCGTCGCGGTACTACGGATATTCAATCGGCCGCTGGGAAGGGGACACCACGCTGGTCATCAATACGGTCGGCGTCAACGATTCCACGTGGCTCGACAAGGCCGGCCATCCGCACAGCGTGGATGCGAAGATCGAGGAACGCTTCACGCGCGTCGATCACAATCACCTCCAGATGGTCGTCACCGTGGACGACCCGAAGGTCTTCACCAAGCCGTTCGTCCTCTCGAAGAACGAGTACCGCTGGATCCCGGATCAGGAAGCCGAAGAGCAGATGTGCGTACCGTCGGAAATGATCAACTACATGAAGACGATTAGTGATCCGGCGTTCGGGGTGACCAACGGAGACGCCACGAAGCGATGAACAGGGGACTGGCTCTCGCCGCGGCCTGCCTGCTCTTCGCCGTGTCGGCCCGCGGTCAGGAAAAGCCCCTGATGGCGGAGGACGTTTTCAAGAACATCCAGGTGCTCAAAGGGATCCCCGTCAGGGAATTCATGAACACGATGGGGTTCTTCTCCGCTGCCACCAACTTGAACTGCATCGATTGTCATTCGCCGCAGAGCGAAAGCCTCGAGGGGTACGCCATCGATACTCCGAGGAAACAGACCGCGCGACGAATGGTCCTGATGGTCAATCAGATCAACCAGGCGAATTTCGGCGGCCGGAAGATGGTGACCTGTTATACCTGCCACCGGGCGAGCGATCGGCCGGAAGCGGTCCCCAGCCTGCTCGATCAATATAGTGTCCCCGAGGACGATCCCAACCGCGTCGAAGTGATTCCTGCCGGACCGGTGCAGTCGGTCAAGAAGATTTCAGCCGATCAGATTCTGGACAAATACGTCCAGGCGATCGGCGGGGCTGCGCAGGCGGCGCGGCTCACGAGCTTCGTCGCGAAGGGCACCTACGAGGGATACGACACGCTTTCGGCGAAGGTGCCAGTGGACATCTTCGCCAATTCGCCGAATCAGATGACGATAGTCGTCCACACGCAGAACGGCGACAGCGTAACGACCTACGACGGCAGGAACGGCTGGATTGCGGCGGCGGACAAATTGAAGCGTGTCCTCCCGCTCGACGGCGGCGATCTCGAGGGCGCGAAGATGGATGCCGCGCTGTCGTTCCCCGCGCGCATCAAGCAGGACTTCCAGTGGCGCACCGGCTTCCCGTCGGTGAGCATCGACGATCAGCCGGTTGAGGTCATCCAGAACGCCGCCCGGGGCGCGACCGGAGCGAAGCTGTACTTCGACAGCGAGTCAGGTCTGCTGGTGCGGCAGGTGCGCTTCGTCGATACCGCGGTCGGCGTTGTGCCGACGCAGATCGATTACTCGGATTACCGCGACGTCGGCGGCGTGAAGGTGCCGTTCACGCGCGTGATCACCTGGACCGACGGCCGTTCGACAATCGAGCTGAGCCAGGTGCAGCCGAACGTCCGCATCGCGCCCGCGCAATTCGCCAAACCGGCCCCGTCGTGGGCCAATGTTGCAGTGCGATAGTGTTGACAGTAAATTACTTCCACTCGAGTCCTTTAGCGGAAGGAAGAACGCGATGAAAGTCACGTTTGCCGGCGCTGTGATGGCGGTGTGTGGTCTGTTCGGGTTGGCTGCTTCGGCATCCGCGCACCATGGCTTCAACGTCGAGTTCGACGGCACCAAGTGCCTGGATTTGAAAGGGACGCTGACGGGTGTCATCTGGGAGAACCCGCACGCGTACCTTCAGATGGACGTCAAGGATGCCTCGGGCGGTACCATCGCCTGGCGTCTCGAGATGATCACGCCGAACGCCCTCAAGCGGAACGGCACCACGCGCCAGGATTTCACCGCGAACATGGGCAAGGAGATGAACGCGCGCGCGTGTCCCGCGAAGGTTGCCCCCGAGGAGGGCCAGCGCGGCGCCGCGGAATACATCAAGCTTTCCGACGGCATCCTGCGGATCGTCGGGCAGCTCCCTGAGCGCAACATCACTCCCGACAAGTTGAACTTCTGAGGAGCCGCACATGACACGAGTGGGACTCGTATTAGCGGTGGTCGCGAGCGTGTGCATCATCACTGCGCCCCTGGTAGCGCAGCGAGGGGATGGCGCGGCGCAGCGAGGGGATGGCGCGGCGCAGCGAGGTGGTGGCCGCGGACGAGGCGCGGATACCAGTCCGTTGACCGCGAAACCGGGGGTCAAGATCGCCGGCGACTTCGACAAGGTGAAAGTCCTCGAGCCTGGCGGCGCGACGCCGCGGACGCGCGACGGCCATCCGGACTTGTCGGGCCGCTACTATCCGAACCACGCGGGACGGATGCTGCAGGGCGCCTACCGGATCCCCGAGCCGATCATGCGGCAGTTCGATCCGGAGAAAACACCGCAGGAAAATCCCGTCTTCAGACCTGACGCCATCGAGAAGTACCAGCATCCGACGCCGTACGGAACCTGTCCTCCTGGCGGGACCCCGACGTCGATCACGACGCAGGCAACAGAGCATGGTCCCCTTGAGATCGTTCAGGTGCCCGGTCGCGTCTGGCTGCTCACGGAATTCCCACAGACGATTCGGATGGTCCCGACCGACGGCCGTTCACATCCGCCAGACCCCGATACCACCTTCAATGGCGATTCGGTCGGCCGCTGGGAAGGCGACACGCTCGTCATCGACACGGTGGCGATCGACACGAGGATGAGAAACATCTCGGTCGGACGAACGGGCGACTCAAACGCGTGGTTGCACAGCGAGAAGGAGCACGTCATCGAGCGCTTCAGCCGCCCGTCGAAGAATTACTTGATGTATCAGCTCACGGTCGAGGATCCCGAAGTGCTGGTGAAGCCGTTCACCTCGGCGCCGCACGTCTGGACGCTCGCGCAGGATCCAAACGACGTGTGGACCGAATACATCTGCACCGCGAACGAGGAGCCTGAGGTTTACAAGAACCTCGACCAGCAGACGAAGCAAGATTATGAGAAGAGCGGCCGGGATGCCGCCACCCAAAACGGCCGGCAGGGCGGCAGGGGCAGGTAAGAACACCGAGAGGGCTGTCATGAAAACGACGCTAACGGCGCTGTCGATCCTTGCGGGTATGTTGGCGGTTTCTTCCCCAGTGCTCGCGCATCACGGAAACGCCGCGTATGACGGATCGGTCGTCGAGCTCAAAAACGCCACGGTCACGAAGCTGTCGTGGGCGAACCCTCACACGATCGTCGAATTCGACGTGAAGGACGACAAGGGGCAGCCTGTCCATTGGGCCGCGGAGTTGGGCAGTCCGTCCGCGCTCGGTAATCTCGGTTGGACGAAGGCGTCGCTGTCGCCCGGGGACGTCATCACGGTGTACGTCCACCAGGCGAAGACGAAGAACCCTGTCGGTCGTATTGAGCGCGTCGTGCTTGCGGACGGCAGCGTGCTGCGGGATAGCGCTGGGGGGGGCGAAAATGGCGCCGGCGGCGGCGGCCGCGGCGGCCGCGGAGGACGTGGCGGCCGGGGCGGCGCGGAGCCGTATTAAACGAGGGCGGGTCTAAAAAGACCCGCCTTACGATTAGCGTTTCGCCCGAGGGACTGGGTTTCCCGTTACCTGAATCCAGTCCACTCGCGATCCTCCACCGGAGCCGTGGCCGGCTCCGCGCATCAAGTCCGTAAACCCAATTTCCTCGACGCGAGTCAGATCCGGGTTGTCCACCCACTGCGCTTCACGCCCTTCGACCACGTTCTCGATATCGAGATTCCGCCAGCGCACGTCGTAGAGCTGGATTTCCGACTCCACCCAATCGGTCGAGAGCCCGACGGCCTTGTCGCCAATCAGCCATGTGCCGTTGGCGAGCTTCAGGATCGGACGGAGCAGATGGAAGCCGCTGACCCTGGTGCGCCACCTGATGGTCGCGAGTCCGCTCAAGTCCACGTCGTTGTTCTTGTCCCTGAGCGTGATCGCCCAGTTCGAGGTGCACAGCAGCGACATCACGTACGTGATGTCTTCGTTGTAAGGCTGAATGACGGTCCGCGTGCCCGCCTTGTCGCCATACAGTCGCACCTCGAGATTCGGGTTCTTGACATCGCCCGGAACGATTGTGTGCTCCGGCTCCCGTTCGTTGTTCTGGTTGGGGACGCTCTTGTCGTACTTCCAGTCTTCACGGAAGAACACCGGCGGATAGTGCGCGGTGACCGCTCCACCCAGCTGACCGGGTCGCGGGCCCCGGCCACCCTGCGCCTCTCCTCGTTGCCCGCCCGGCGCCTGCCCTCGTTGTGCGTCAGCTGACGCGGCCAGGCAGAGTGTCAACAAGACCAGCGCCGAGACGCCTGCGAGCCGCGCCATCACTTTGCCGGCTCCGCTCCGTATCGAGACGGCGTTGAATCGTCCCTGTCCGCGAGCACCGTACCGTCAGCCAGAATCACCTTGTTGGTGCGTCCCACCTGCACGCCGCTCTTCGCCTGATAGACGTACGCCGTGATCACGTCTCCCGCTCTCAGCGTCGTACGGCTCCAGCCAAGCAGCGCCATCGACGGCGGGCTGCCGATCTCCATCGTCCAGTGCTGGAGCTCGCCGGCGCCCGTCTTGTACTCGAACTTGATGAGCGAATGCGGGTTCATCCAGTCGAATTCGGTGACCACGCACCCCTTCATTTCCATCGGTTTGTCGGCATAGGCGGCGTCGCCATGATGCGCGGCGAGCGGCGCACCCATCGCCAGAAGCGCGGCGATCATTGGAACGAACGCGTGAACTCTCAGCCTCATTGTCAGTCCCTCACCTTCCACGGCCACCGCCGCCCAGGCGCTGCTGCTGCGCATCCGGATAGCTGCCGGCCGGATCGCCCTGCTCCTGCAGGTACTTCAAGGTCTCCGAAGGTACACACAGCCATTCGTTGATTTTCTGATTGGGGACCCACCGATAGAAGTACGTCCCGAGCGAAAACGGCTTGGTGAACATCTTCGGGTCGTCGATCGTCATGGCGACCTTCATCGTGTTGTGATCGACGCGCGTCCAGCGCTCCTGCACGTGTGCCATGACCGAGTGCGGCGTTCCGTCGCGCAGCAGCCACGTTCTCTCGTCGAGGCCCGTGGTATCGATCACGAAGTTGTAGTCATCTTCCCAGCGACCAACCGAGTAGCCCATGTAGGTCGGATCGAGCGAGTCTCTGTCGTCGCCGCCGACCTTCGTTGGCAGCGCGCGTCCATCTGTCCAGACTTCGCGCCAGAAGCCGCCGAACTGCAGGAGGAAGACGACCCGGTTCGGCATCGTGGCCACTGACATCGCGCGATTCTGGTAGATGAAATTCAGCGGAAACCCGAGTGGATCACAAGACCGTGCCGTCGGATCGTTGGTGCCTGCCGGACCGTATCGTCCGATCGGTTTCCGTTGACTCAAGACCTGCTGCCCGAGCGGTGTCAGCGAAGGTCGTTCGGCTGCTGCTCCTCGCGGAATCGCATCCGTCGAGCCAGGTCCAGCCCACGTCCCTGACAGATCGCGCTTCGGCGCGGGACCGCCATCTCCCTGAATGGTGTCGAGCGGGTAGTAGACCCACGGAGATTTGGCTTGCGAGGAAACGATCGCGGTTGCGGCGACGGCGATCGCGGCGCCGACCAAAACGTGTCGCATTTAGGCCCCTTTTTTCAATCTGGCCGAGAGCATACCGCGTTTCCAGTTGACAGTCATACATGGATGGCGTACTAGGTTTGCGCACATGGGGAAGGCTTCGCGCAGAGATTTTCTCGCGGCCACCGCTGCCAGCGGCGTCGCGCTGGGGATGGGCCACGGCGTTGCTGCAGCGCCGCAGGATGCGTCGGCATCGAGCCCTGATAACACGCAAGCCAAAGCCGAGCCTCAGCTCTACAAAGGCACCGCGGCCGGTGCTGTGCTCGCGCAGTTGAGAGCTGCGGGCGTCCGCACGCTCTTCCACACCAACACGAGCGGCTTCGTTCCGTTCTGGGAAGCGATCTATGCGGCCGGCGACGTGCAGGTCATCAACATGACGCACGAAGGGCAGGCGGTCGCGGCGGCCGCTGGCTACACGATGGCCAGCCGCAATCTCGGGTTCTTCTTCGGAAGTCATGTGGGGATCCCGAACTCGTTGAGCAACACGTACAACGCCTGGAAGGACCGCGTGCCGTTGCTGCTGACGTATTCGGGTGGTCAGCGGGAGGAAGGAAAGGACGGCTTCGAGTGGTGGGACAACACGCTCGGCCCGACCGAAGCGTTCACCACGTGGAGAGGCGATCTCGAACCCGAGGACGTGACCGACACGCTGCGCCTCGCGATCAAGTTTGCCTTCGGCCCGCCGAGCGGCCCCGTGACGCTGACCTTCGGCGCGGGAGGCGAGAAGGTCGAGGCACCGATTCATCCGATCGATCTCACCACCATGCGCGCAGGTTCGCGTGCGCCAGCTGACGTCATCGAGAGGCTCGCGCGATGGCTGATCGAAGCTGAGAACCCGCTCTTCGTCGTCGGTTCTCAAGTCGGCATCGAGGGCGCACATGCCGACATGCTTGCGCTGGCGGAGAAACTCTCCGTCCCCGTCGCCGAGACGATGCACAGCCTGTACGCGAATTTTCCCAACGACCATCCACTGTTCGTTGGGGAGCTGCAGGCGCAGCGGTATCCACGCAAGCAGGATCTATTGATCAGTTTCGGCGAGAGCTTCACTGCCGGACGTGAAGATGAACGCGGCCTGACGGTCAGCGGACCACGGCGGCTCGTCCACATCAGCCACGAGTCGCAGGCGCTCGGACGGTCGTTTGCGCCCGATGTGAGCATCCTGTCGGACCTGCGTGCAGCTATACGCGATCTCTCCGACGCGGTCGACTCGTTGGCAACCAGGGATCGAATCGCGAGGATTCGCTCGACGCGCCTGGCGCAGGTCTCCGCGCTCACCAACAGCCTGAAGCAATCGCGTGAGATCGCCTTGCGCGCAAACTTCGACAGCAGTCCAATCACCTGGGAGCGCGTCGGCTTCGAGCTGGAGAAAGTGCTCGACAAGGACGCGGTCATCGTCCCGGAACTTGGAACGCAGTACTACAAGATTTACCGCCAGCTGAAACTGGGTGGCGCGAACAAGCGGCGGATCGGACGCACGAAGGGCGACGCGCTCGGATGGGGCGTGGCCGCGGCGTTCGGCGTCAATCTGGCGCTGCCCGATCGCCAGGTCGTCGCGCTGCAGGGCGACGGCGGATTCCTCTTCAACCAGTCAGAGGCGTTGTGGAGCATCGCGCGTTACGAGGCGCCGATGCTCATCGTCGTGATGAACAACCACTCGTATAACGAGAGCCGTGCGCGCAACATGCTCAACGGGGGCACGTTCTACGACGCGGGCAAGGACTTCAACGGATACCTCGGCGATCCGAACGTCGAGTTCACGAAGATCGCGGAGGCCTACGGCCTGAAGGGCGAGAAGGTGACCCGTGCAACCGATCTCGCGCCGGCGCTGCAACGCTGTCTGCGAAGCATGCGAGACGGTAAGGCCGTCGTGTTGGATGTTGATGTTGCCGTCGACGGCGCACCCATCAGCCAGCCGACCTGGTATCAGAAGCACTCGATTGCCGAGATCCGCAAGAAGAGGCTCAATGGCTAAACGCCTCGTTCTCGTCGCCATCATGCTGGTGATGTCGTGGCCCACCGCTGCGGGTGCTCAGCGCGGCGACGATCCGCAGGTCGAAAAGGGGCGAGCGGTGGTGGCGCAGGTCTGCACCACGTGTCACACGACGCTCGGCCGGATGCTCCAGGTCCACAAGCAGACCCGGGAGCAGTGGCGAGAGCTGGTCTTCTTTATGATCAGTCGCGGCGCCCAGGTCATGCCGGACGAGATCGACGCGGTGGCGGCGTTTCTTGTCGCAAACTCTGGACGTGAACGGCCCGCGACAGCAGGCCCGGGTCAGCCGGACAAAACACAGTCAGGTCCGCCACCACGCAGACCTAACTGAATCGGAGGCCAGGAATGAGACCACGGGTCGGCTACCGGCATATCTTCGCGATGCTCGTCATCGTCGCAGCCGTCTCGCTCGTCGCGAACGCGCAGGACGGTCGTGGCGGCGGGCGTGGCGGTGGCCGTGGCGGCCGTGGCGGGGAAGGACCTCCGCCGCCGAAGGACGTCGTCGCGCCTGCGATCCCCGGCGTCGTTGCCGCTGGCACGCACATCGAGCTCGTGGCCTATCCCGTCGCGGGGACCGAGGGACCGGTCCGGCTCCTCGATGGCAGCGGCGTCCTGTGGACCGAGAGAAATGTCTCTCACATTTCCAAAGTCGATCTGAACGGCAACCGCTCGACGTTCGTCGAGAGCGCGGAAGGCGCCAATGGCCTCGGATGGGATTCGAAGGGTCGGTTGATCGCGGTGCAGCGTCCAAGCTCCGGCGAGAAAGTCGCGGTGCTCTATCCGCCGGCCGCCGTGGCGACGCTTGCGGACAAGGTCGATGGCAAGCCGTTCAACGCGCTGAA
>JACXTT010005527.1_pt1 | contig 18351 bp, 15 predicted proteins | sample 9270951 | NCBI WGS metagenome assembly JACXTT01 (sample SAMN15532306, study PRJNA645909) | rock metagenome | isolation source: weathered quartz diorite | place: Puerto Rico | collected 2017-06-21 | reverse complement strand
ACCACTCGCGTCGCCCGTTTTCCCCCGTCCGGTGTACCCGGCATCTTATCTCCAACTACCCAAGCGTAACCACCCCGGCGGACCTGCCCTCGGCCGCGGTTCCGTCTTTCATCTCAGAGATAGTGATGCGCCGCAGCACCTCTTCGATGCTATGACTGACCCGACGCAAGGGCTGGCGGATGTTGCACCGGTCGCTCTGGTCGCATTCGCCACGCACCGTCACGCACGAGGTAATGAACAGCGGCCCATCGATCGCCCGGATTACCTCGAATGCCGTAATCGTCGCCGGATCGCGAGCCAGGGTGTACCCGCCGTTGGTTCCGTGCTGCGAATGCAGCAACCCGGCTTTCACCAGCCGCTGCAAGATCTTCGCCAGCGCCTCTTGAGGGATGTGGTAAGAATCCGCCACGTCCTTCGCGCTGCACGCTCCCCGCTCCGCATGCTCGGCCAGATGCTTCATGGCCATCAATCCGTAATCCGCTTTCTTGGTTAGTTTGAGCATGTCCCAGCGAAATCCGACCTTTTTAGTCGGACATTCATATTCTAGGGTCCAAACTGCTCAAATGCAACCCCTTACAGGCAAAGGTTGAAAAGCGCTGCCAAAGTGTGAATGATGGCAGCGAACCGCACGCTAGAGTGTGCCTGAAGTGGGGGAAATGGGAGAAAAAGATCGCTCTAGGGACTTGACAACCCAAACAGCCGGTCTAAAATACCGCCAAATTCCGGCGAAATCCCCCCGCACTGCTCAAGCGGAGCGAACCCAGCACCCGGATCTATGACTCCAACCCCGTCGTCTCCACTTCCCGAAAGCAATAATCACATGGCGCCCTGCAAACACCCGCGTGTTCAAATCGTGGCCCGCGAGGAAGATACCGAATTTGTCGAGTGTCTGGAATGCCGGGAAATCTTCGAAGCCAGCGAATTCAGAGACATGGCCATCGAAGAGACCAAGCCGACCAACGAATCCGATTCCGGCGCGTGACAAAGGTAACCCCGCCTCGGGCCTTTGCGCTTGTCCCTTCCAGAACAGCTTGCTAGTGTCGACCGGGGAATACTTTGCCTGCCAAAAAGCAAACGCCGCTTGTGGCTTTGGTTGTGGATGACTCCATGCTCATCCGGCACACGGTTTGCCGGTTTCTCGAAGAGCGCGGTCATTCCGTGGAGTCGGCCAGTAATGGAGAGGAAGCCCTTGCCATCGTGAAACGCATGCGTCCCGACATCGTGATCACTGACATGCAGATGCCCAGGATGGGCGGCAGCGAACTGATCACAGCGTTGAAGTCCCTGCCCGAGACTGCCACCATCCCCGTTATCATCGTAGCCGGAAAAAACAGCGGGTTTGAGGCCCATGAACATCGCGCCAACTTCGCGATCTTCAAAGACATCGACATTGAAGCACAGCTTGAAAAGGCCCTTGAAGCCGTCCTCGGAACTCGCGGTGCGAGAAGCGCCGCTGCCAAATAGCTGCGGAAACCCGAGAACCAAGATCTAAGAATCGGTAACGGGTTCTTCGCACTCACTCCAACCCGCTAGAGCCTCATCCCCGCTTCCGCCGAAAAATCCCACGCCGCAAATTCGCCGGCCAAAAACTTGGGATACGCCGCCGCGGCGATCATGGCGGCATTATCAGTCGATAGGGGCCGCGAGGGAAAATACACCGGCAAGCCATCCCTGGCCGCCATCTCCTCAAACCGCCGGCGCAGTTCATTGTTCGCGGCCACGCCTCCGGTCACGAAGATGGTGGCAACATCGCAGGCCCGCGCCGCTGCCAGCGTCTTCGCCACCAGGTCTTCCACAATCGCCCGCTGGAACGACGCCACCAGATTTAGGGTCTTGCGGTCCAAATGCAGCAAATATTCTTCCAGCCGCGGCTTCTCCATGCCGGCTAGAGCCTTTCGCCGCGCCTCACTCGACGCCTGCAAACCGTGCACTTCCACGTACCGCAACACCGAAGTCTTGATTCCACTGTAGGAGAAATCAAAACGTGGCGCTGGTCCACTGTCTCCCCTGTCGTTCCGGTCCCGGTGCTTGAGCTGTGCTGCGGGGAACTTCACCGCCGTGGGGTCGCCGTGCGCGGACAAGCGATCGACGATGGGTCCGCCGGGGTAGCCTAATCCCAACAGTTTCGCGACTTTGTCGAAGGCTTCGCCCGCTGCGTCGTCGCGCGTGTGGCCGATGTTCCTATACGACCATCCGGCGGCCCGATGTTGGGAGGCCAGATAAAGATGGGTATGGCCGCCCGAGACTACCAACGCCAGCACGGGAAAGCCGATTTCCCGATGGTTCTTCTGCCGCTCCTCGAGAAGTACGGCATGGATGTGCCCTTCCAGGTGATTTACCGCGATCAGCGGCTTGTCGAGCGCAAAGGCTAGCGCCTTCGCATAGCTGATTCCCACCAGCAAGGCCCCGGCCAGACCCGGTCCTTGGGTCACCGCCAGCGCATCAACCGATTGATAGGTCTGCCCGGCATCGGCCAGAGCTCTGCGCACCACGGGCACAATCGCCTTGAGATGCTCCCGCGAAGCCAGCTCTGGAACCACACCTCCATAAGGCTGGTGTGCGGCGATTTGCGAGAACACCACATTCGATTCCAGCTTTTCTCCTGAACGCACCACCGCGGCTGCGGTTTCGTCGCACGAGCTTTCAATGCCGAGAATGGAAGTGCCAGCCATGGAACTAGTCTAAATCTTTGCTGCCAAAACCTAGAAGAGCACGAGGAAGCCGCCGCCTCCGGCTGTGCGGTCGCCCGCCGGGCGGCTACAATAACCAGTAATGCAGGGCGGGACCTCAAGCGAGTCTCAGAACGAACCCCACCGCGAGCCTGCCGCCGCCAAGCCGGTCAGTTCGCTTTACGATACCCGCCTGCCTCCGCTCTCGCGTTGGCGACGCATGCAGATTCCACTCATTGCCTCCGCTGTCATTGCGATCATTCGTTTACTCGGCCCTACACTGCGCTTTGAAAGCCTCGGCGATTATTATCGACAATCCCGCGCCCGAGGCGAGCCCGTCATTTCCGCTTTTTGGCATCGCTGCATCATTCCCTCCACCTGGTACTGGCGCAACCAGGGTGCGGTCGTGATGAACACCACCAACTTCGACGGCCAGTGGACCCGCCGCGTGATCGAGCACTTCGGTTTTGGCACGGCGCAGGGCAGCTCCACTCGCGGAGGTTTGCGCGGCCTGGCGGTGATGGCGCGCCGTTTGGAGGAAGGTCTTGACGCAGCCTTCACCATCGACGGCCCGCGCGGCCCGCTCTACGTCGCCAAACCGGGCCCCGTGATGCTGGCCCGAAAGACCGGCCGGTCCATCTATGTGTTTCATATCGGAGTCGAAAGAGCTCACACCCTGGAGAAAGCGTGGGACAAAATGCAGATCCCGCATCCTTTTTCCCGCGCCGTCATGGTGGGGGCGCCGCTGATCCAGGTTTCGCCGGCCGCCGATGCGGAAGAGCTAAAACGCAAGCATGCCGAAATGCAGGCCGCCCTCGAACGCGTACGCGACATCGCCGAGTCCTGGTTCGGATTGAGTGAACCGGAGCGCCAGCGCCTACGCATGGAGCTGACCCCCGGGGTTTGATCGCCCGAAATTTCCGATGCTCAAAGATTTTGCCATCTCGACCATCCGCACACTTCGTGAGCATGGTTACCAGGCGTATCTCGTGGGAGGATGCGTACGCGATCTTCTGCTTGGTCGCGAGGCCGCCGACTACGATGTTGCCACGAGCGCCACGCCCGATGAAGTCATGCGCGTCTTTCCCGAGACCTATGCCGTGGGCGAACAGTTTGGAGTCGTGCTGGTGCCGGTGAGGGACCAGTCCTGCGCCGACGTTGCAAGCGACGTCTCGACGGCAAATCTAGCGAAGGCCAAGGTCATTGAAGTTGCCACCTTCCGTTCCGACATCGGGTATTCAGACGGGCGCCATCCCGATCAGGTGCGTTTCACCAAGAGCCCAGAGGAAGACGTTGCACGCCGCGACTTCACCATCAACGGCCTTCTGTTCGATCCCGCCACCAGCCAAGTGCTCGACTATGTCGGCGGGCAAAGAGATCTGCGGGCGAAGGTCATCCGCACCATCGGGCAGCCGGAACCGCGCTTCGCTGAAGACAAGCTGCGCATGCTGCGCGCTGTGCGCTTTGCCGCCCGCTTCGGGTATGCCATTGAACCAGGAACATTCGCCGCGGTCCAGAAGCTGGCGCCCGGGATTGATCAGGTTTCCCGCGAGCGGGTGCGTGATGAATTGACCAAAATGCTCACTGAGGGCCAGGCTCGGGATGCTTTTCTCCTGCTCGACAAAATCGGCCTGCTGCGAGAAGTGCTGCCGGAGATTTCCGCCATGAAAGGCGTGCAGCAACCGCCCCAGTTTCATCCCGAAGGCGACGTTTTCCAACACACCCTGCTGCTGCTGGAGAAATTGGCGCACGCGTGTGCACCGGCGCTGGCCTGGGGTGCGCTCTTGCACGATGTGGGCAAACCGGCGACGTTCCGCGTGGCGCCCGATCGTATCCGATTCGACGGCCACGTCGCCGTGGGCGTGAAAGTGGCAGAGGCAATCTGCAGGCGTCTGCGCTTTTCCAACGACGATACCGAACAGATTTTGGCCCTGATCGACAATCACATGCGTTTTTCGAGTGTGGCGCAGATGAAGGAATCCACCTTCAAGAGGTTTGTGCGCCAGCTGCGCTTTGAGGAACACCTCGAACTCCACCGCCTGGATTGCCTGGCCAGTCACGGAGACTTGTCTTCTTACCAGTTCACTCGCCAGCGCATCGCATCCATTCCTCCCGCATCCATTCACCCCGCGCCCCTGGTCAGCGGTGACGACCTGATCGAAGCCGGCTATTCGCCCGGGCCCCGCTTCAAGGAAATTCTTGCCCAGGTCGAGGATGCCCAGCTCGAAGGCCGCCTGTCATCGAAGGAGATTGCGATGAAATACGTAAGGCAGCACTTTCCTCAATTTGCCGATAAACCCTCGCCCGAGTGACGACGAATTCTTGTCAAGCCTATTGAGGCGGCAGTTTCCCTGAGCGGTGGGCAGGAATGGAAATTTGTTGTTGGCATGCGCCATTTCCGCCCGCAAATTGTTATTCTGGAAATATCGGTGAAATCGTGTGTCCGGCGATCGATCTGTGCGTCGCCGTACGCTGCTTCAGAACACGGGTTTCCCTTCTGCCGGGATGTTAGAATCGACGCCAGTTTCAAGAGAAATTTACTTTCCAGATTTTGACTGGACATGACCCGCACCATGGAACAAGCCGGCGCAGGACTGGAAAAGATCGTTGCCAGCGGCCTGCGGCGCGCGCCTGCCGGAGAAGGGCCGGTGCTGGCCTGGGCCCTGGCTTGCGGGCATGCGGTGGCGACGCGGACTCGGGCACTCGATTTTGTTCGGGGTGTTTTGCGCGTGGAAGTGCCGGACCGGGGTTGGCGGGCGGAGTTGCAGGTTCTCGCGCCGCAATATCTGGCAGTAATCAATCGCTCCGTGGCCGACACTGTGAAACGGATTGAATTTGTGATTCCAGAAGAAGCGGTGGGCGAGGGCGGTCGCGCCACACAATTGAAACGGACATGAAAGTTAGTGAAAAAGACGTGGACTACGTCGCCGGTCTCGGCAATCTGGAGCTAACCGAGGAAGAGCGCCAGCACATGGTGCGAGACTTGAACTCAATTCTCGGCCACATTGAGAGTCTGAACGAGTTGGATACGGCCAACGTGCTGCCCATGGCGCAGGTGTCGGATCGCTACGGGGTCGATCAGTCGAAGCAGGGAAGCGAGCGCTTCGCTTATGCCAGCCGCGATGACGTTCGCGAAGGCTTGCGCAAATCTCTGCCCCATGAAGTGGCGCTCAAGAATGCACCCGATTCGGATGGAAGGTTTTTCAAAGTACCGAAAGTGATTGAAAGGTAAGGCGAATGCAGTCGTTGGCCTTTGGTCTTTGACCAACGAGCAAAGCGAAACCGCCCACTACGGTTCCTGATGAATCTGAACCTGCTCACCATCGATGCAGCCCGCTCCGCGGTTCAGGAGCGCAAAACCAGCGCTTGCGCGCTGGCGGAGTCGTTCTACGCAAAGATTGAGAACGACGACCCAAAGATTGGCGCGTTTCTGACCTTGTCGAAAGAGCGAGCTATGGCCAAGGCGGCGGAAATGGACGCGCTGGCGGCAAAGGGCGCAAAGCTTCCGCCCCTGGGCGGAGTGCCGGTTGGGATCAAGGACGTGATGGTCACCAAAGGCGTTCGTACCACGGCTGGTTCGAAAATTCTTGGCGACTATGTTCCGCCCTACGATTGCACCGCGGTGGCGCGTCTTGAGGCGGCGGGCGCGGTGGTGTTGGGAAAATTGAATTGCGACGAATTCGCGATGGGCTCGTCCAACGAGAACTCGGCCTGGAAGCCGGTGCACAATCCGCGCGATCTCAGCCGTGTTCCTGGGGGATCTTCGGGAGGTTCGGCTGCGGCCGTGGCAGCCGACTTGGCGGTGGCGACGCTGGGGTCCGACACCGGCGGTTCGATTCGCCAGCCTGCATCGTTCTGCGGCGTGGTCGGACTGATGCCAACTTACGGACGGGTCTCACGCTATGGATTGATCGCATTCGCCTCGTCGCTCGATCACATCGGGCCGCTAACGAAAACGGTCAAGGACGCAGCCACGATGCTCGGAGCAATTGCCGGCCGCGATCCCATGGACTCAACGTCGGCCGAGGTTCCGGTTCCGGATTACGTGGCGGAACTTCAAAAGCCGGTGCGCGGACTAAAGATCGGCGTGGCCAAGGAATATCTGGGAGAGGGTCTGGACGCGGAAGTGCGTAGGGCCATCGAAGCGGCGATTCAGAAGCTGGCCAAGCAGGGCTGCGAGATTGTTGAAGTCTCGCTGCCGCACACCAAGTACGCGATTCCGACTTACTACATTGTGGCCACAGCGGAGGCTTCGTCGAACCTGGCGCGTTTTGACGGGGTGCGTTACGGATATCGAACCAAAGACGCGCGCACACTTTCAGAAATGTACCGGCGCAGCCGCGATCAGGGTTTTGGCGCGGAAGTGAAACGACGCATCATGCTGGGCTCATATGTTCTCAGCGCCGGCTACTACGACGCATATTATCTGAAAGCGCAAAGAGTGCGAACCCTGCTGGCACGGGATTTCGAAGAGGTGTTCAAGAAAGTGGATGCCATCGTGGGACCGGTCAGCCCTACTGCGGCTTTCAAGCTGGGCGAAAAAGTGAACGATCCCCTGGCTATGTATCTGGCGGATATCTACACCGTGACCGCCGACCTGGCGGGCATTCCAGGAATTTCCGTGCCGTGCGGTGAGACGAAGGAGAAATTGCCCATCGGCTTGCAGATTTTGGGCCGCCATTTCGACGAGGGCACAATCTTGCGGATTGCGCAGGCAAGCGAAAACGCTGCGTAACAGAATCTAGAAACAAGCGATCGCCATCGGTTTCAGACGGATGGCGATCTTTTGTTTTGCGGCAAGCTCAGGGACCCTCGGTCCGCTCCGCCCAGCCGATATTGCGCTCAGCAAGAACGAGCTACGGTTCGCACTTCGAACGCTCTCCGAGGAGGCGTGATTCTACTTTCTGCGCCAGCGCACGCTGTCTTTGGTGATTTCGATCAGCAGGCCGGCGGAAGTCAATTCACCACGAATGGCGTCGGACAACTGGAAATTACGCGCCTGGCGGGCGGCCTTCATTTCTGCAAGCTTCGTTTCGACGTCGGTATCGGAAAGGCCGCCCGCTCCGGTGGCGTCAAGTAATTCCTGGCTCACATTTTTCTCCCGGCCTTCGGTTCTTGCCCATTCGAGGATGGCCTTCATCTTAGGAGGGTCGTCGTCACGCAAAACGGCGAAGATTTCGTCGAACTTGTCGAGCGCCACCAGAAAGGGCGCGACATCGCCTGTCCGGATCTGGCCGCCATCGATCATGACATTGGCCTTGCGCACCATATCGAAGATCGCGGCCACAGCCTGCGCCGTGTTGAGGTCGTCGTTTAGCGCGGATGTCATGTGTCCCACGGTCTCGCGGGCAAGGGCGAAATCCGAGTTCCCGGCAGGAAATTGTCCGCTGGTCAGGCGCAACTTGAAGTTCCGCAGTTTGTCCACGTTACTGGCCATTTGCTTCAGGCCGTCGAAGGTGAAGTTGAGCTGGTGGCGGTAGGGCACGGAAGCGAGCAGAAGACGTATGGACGACGGCTTGTATCCCTTGAGTGCCAGATCGCGCAGGGTGAAGAAATTGCCGGCGCTCTTTGCCATTTTCTCGCCTTCGACCAGCAGAAAGCGGGCGTGAAACCAGAAGTGAGCGAACAGCTTTCCGGTGAGCGCCTCGGATTGCGCAATTTCGTTTTCGTGATGCGGGAAGATGAGATCCTCGCCACCGGCGTGAAGGTCAAAGGTCTCACCCAGTTCACCCATGGACATGGAGGAACACTCGATGTGCCAACCCGGCCGGCCTGGTCCGATCGAACTCTCCCAGAACGCTTCGCCTGGCTTGGGTGCCTTCCACAGGGCAAAGTCCCGGGCGTTGTCTTTCTCGTACTCGTCCACATCCACGCGTGCTCCGTCCTCCATGCCGGCGAAATCCTTCCTCGAAAGTTTGCCGTAGGCGGGGAACTTCGCAATGCGGAAATAATAGGAGCCATCGTCGGCGCGGTAGGCGAATCCCTTCTTTTCCAGTTCCGCGACGAACCGGGCCATCTCCTGAATATGGTCGGTGGCGCGGGCGAGAACGGGTTGCTGGATGTTCAACGTGGAACTGTCTTCAAGGAAAGCCTTTTCGTACCTGGCGGTGTAATCCTTGACGCTCAATCCTGCCTGGGCCGAATTGCGGATGATCTTGTCATCGACGTCGGTGATATTCATGACGTGACGTACGGAGAATCCGCTCTGCATCAGGAATCGTCGCAAGATATCCACCGCCACGAAAGTGCGAAAATTGCCGATGTGGCCGTAGTCGTAGACCGTGGGACCGCAGGCGTACATGCGAACTTCGTTGCCTTGCAGTGGATGGAACTCTTCGACCTTGCCGGAAAGCGTGTTGTAAAGGTGCAGACCCATGGCGAGAAGAGGCGTCGGACAGAATCTTAGATTCTAGGGTGATACAAGAAAAAGGGTCAAATCGAACCGCTTGCGGGTTTGTCTTCTGCCCGCCCGTGATTGGCCGCTCGCAGGCGCTGGCCGACCAGCAACACATAGTGCATCGCCGAGACTACCGTGAATCCCACCGTGGCGTGTAGAAATGTGGTCTGCGTAATCCAGACCCAGCGCGTCCGTTCGACCTGAAACAGCAGGACAAAAAAGACCGCAGCCACCTGCGCAAAGGTATTGGCCTTGCCAAAAATGCTGGGGCGAAAGTCACGCAAACCGGCGATGGCGTAGAGCACGGCGCTGGCGAACAGAATCGAGATGTCCCGACTGAACACCAACACGGTATATTTCCAGGCGATTTTGTGCAGAATGGCCAGCACCATGAACATGGTGCTGAGCAGCAGCTTGTCGGCAATCGGGTCGAGGTACTGACCGAGCAAGGTCTGCTGCTTCAGGGTGCGAGCCAGCAGTCCATCGAGGCCGTCGCTCATTCCGGCCAGCACGAATAGAATGAGCGCCCATCGATAGTGGCCGGCGACCAGGTGGATCACGATAAAAGGCACGAACCCCATGCGCAGCAGGGTGAGCTGGTTAGGTGCGGTGAGCAGTTGGGAGAGCTTCACTTTTGGTCCCCGAGCGAGGCGAATTGGTTCGCACCTGACACCACCGGGGCGCAACAAGGATCAATAAGCGGCACGGAAAGATTGTCGCCGCGAGGAGGCCAGTTTGCAACTGGACAGGGCATGAAGCCGGCCGGGGGCTTGCCCACGCGTGACAAGCCCAGCGCAAGGAATCGCGCCGCGGCGCCTAGCTTGGTTAGTAAAAGGCTACTTGGACCCGTTTTGAGACAACGGAATACCAACAACTTGCGAAAGCATCTTCGGGCACATGCAGAGCATTCGGAGCACCGGGGAGCGCTGATGGGCTACAGATGCGCCCCATGAAATTGCCATGCGAGCGGCTCGGCAACCCTCCTTTTCGACTGAACAATGAAGGTTCTTCTTCGCAGGAGCTTTCCCTATTCTTCGCCACTCGTTCGTCGCTTGCTTATTGACTCTGGGATCACATTGGCCCCGCCGGCCCAGATTTCCGGCGAGTCTCCGAGAAGAGCGCTGCCTGGGGGGAGACATTGTTCCAAGCGGAAAATTGATGTTGCACCATTCTTTGTATGTGTGCTACGGTTCCGGGCGCTGGCCATTGCAGAATCAAAAGTTGTCCTTGCAGGGCCGGTCTATTCGCGCTGACTGCCCAGTTGCAGCGAGGAGCATTTCCTCGACGGCCCCGGGAACCCATCATGTCACAGCTGTTTACAACGGATCTTCTGCCGGCTTCAGACCGTATTGATGCGTGGCAATGGAATGCGCAACAGATATGCGGTGACTGCCGCATTCAACTCCCAAAGTCCTCGTTTCACGGTGCGATCGAGGTTCGGCGGGTCGGTGGCCTGCGGCTGATGCGATTTTCCTCCAGTCCCCTCTCCTTCTGGAAATGGCCGGCTGAGACGACAAATCCCGACAATCGCTTCTGCATCGTGATCACCCAGCTCGCTGGCGTTAGGCGTTATGTGCAGAATGAAATCAGCGTCTTACTTAGCCCCGGGGATACCACGCTGATCGATTCGGGGCGTCCGTGGTCTTCCAGTTGTGGGACTGAGTGTGATCGTCTCTACCTGCGTGTGCCACGCTGGATGATGGAGAACCGGTTGCGACTGCGCGAGATTCCGATTGCCCGGCGGATTCGCGGGACCCGAGGCTTGGGAGCGGCGCTTTTCCGGTTGGCGCAATCTCTATACGAAGAAGCGGAGGGGTTGAAAGAGGAAGAAAGTGAAGCCGCGCTGGACGCTTATTTCCGGATTCTGTCGGCTTGCAGCGGTTGCGAGACACCCTACGCACAGCGGCTCGAACTCCGGCCGCAGATTCAGAAGTTTATTAATGACCACTTGTCGGACCCCGGGCTGGGACCGGCAAAAATCGCCGCCGCAGCCGATATTTCCGTTCGCCATTTGCACCGCCTTTTCTCAATCGCTAGCGGCACACTGGGAGATTGCATTCGCACGCGACGTCTGGAGCGGTGCAGGAACGATTTGGCGAACCCGCGCTTGCGCGCCAAGACCATCACTGAGATCGCGTTTTCTTGGGGTTTCAGCGATTCCGCTCACTTCAGCCGCGCTTTCAGCAGACACTTTGGTATCAGCCCTCGGATCTTCCGGGCACAAACCGGTCTGAAAACATGGAATGTGGAGGACAACAGGGCGACAGACGATTTCTTCCCCACCGAGATCCCGGACTTGAGATATTCCAAGCCCAACTAACCGCAGCCGGCATCCAACCGAGTGCGGCTTAGTTCTCGATCCTCGCCACTGCCATCTCAGGTTTCTGCCGCTGGTCGCGCTGCCGCGTCATCCGAATGGCAGCACCCAATATTCCCCAGATCGCCAGTGCGATCCATTCGTGGGAACTAAAGTGACCGGGAACCAGGGGAACCAGTTTCACCAGGATCATGGCTGAGGTCACAATCAAGCCGAATAGAGCTGCAGTCCGCCTAGGCCACGCCGGCTTCATCCGATAGTAGGACGCACAGGCCGCCATCCATGCGACCGCCACTGCCACGGCGCCGACCTCCAGGATGGGTACCAATAAAGCCTCGCCCAGGAAGATCGACAGCACCGTCACAACTCCCACGGAGATGATCGCCGTAGACGGAGTCCGGTTCACGGGATGAACCCGGCTCACCCTTGGATTGAGCAAGTTTCGGCGCGACATGGCGAACAGCAGGCGGGAGGACGCCACCATGTTGGCGTTAAAAGCCTGAACCAATGCCACCATGGCCGATCCCATGATGAGGACGACGATCCAGTGAGCGTGCAGCGCACGCTCAAATGCGACAGCAGTCGGGAACTGTTGGTTGCCGTTTAGACTCTGCCAGGACGCCACGTACGAAACGGCGCCGATCACCACCCAGAAAAACGTGAGCCCAGCGAAGATCGTCAGAAGTATAGCGACGGAGAAATCACGTTTTTCGAAATTCGGGCTGGCTTCTTCTGCGCACTTGCCTACCGACTCAAAGCCCGACATCAGCCAGGGCACAACCTGCCAGACTAGCAGGATGGAGAGGAGCGGCCTATGGCTGAACAACGGGTACAGGTTCGAGACCGATCCGTGTTTAGCTCCGGCCAACGCAAATATGATGACAAGCGCGAGAAATGTGAAAGTGGTCGTTTTCCCCAGCCGTGCACTGGCTTGAATGCCCCGGTAGTTGAGCCATGTCAAAGTGACGGCGAGGATCAACCCCAGCACCAAGTGCGGCAGGTACACGGGGTATCCGCCTAGGTGGTACAGTTCGTACTGATTCAACGAGGGGAACAGATAACCAGCGATCCTTCCGGCGGCCAAAGCCTCGAAGGGGCAGGTCAGGAAGTAACCAAGGAACATCATCCAGCCGGTGGCGAAGCTGACCGCGGGAGGAAAGAATCTTGCCACATAGGCGGCCTCGCCGGCAGCGTCGGGAATCTCTTTTACCAATTGGCCGTACACATACCCGATCGGCAGGAGCATTGACGCTCCCGCACTGAAGCCCACGATTGCGCCGAGAGGGCCACCACGCCTAAGGATATCGTCCATGACGACGAGCCACGCCGTGCCTACCATCGTGCCAAAGGCCAGGGCGAAGTAGTCGATGAGCCGCAGTCTACGAGCAAGTGTGGTCATAAAACACTGGACGGCCGCAACTCGGCGACCGTCACTCTATGCTTCGGCCCTGCGCTCAGAACTCGTACCTTAATGCGAATTGCATGACCCGAGGGTTGGTGAGAAGGCTTGTGTAAGCACCAAAAGCACTTGGTACCTGTTGAAAAGACGGGGGATTGGTCACGGATTGCACATTGAATCGGACCTGGTTCGGAACGTTGAACACCTCCCAGCGGAACTGCAGGCTCTGGTGTTCGATGGGCAGCTTCCAGCGCTTGCTTAAACCCAGGTCTAGCCCGATGAATCCCGGTCCCCGTAGGACATTGCGGGATCCGCTCCGGCCCGGATAGGGGTTGGTAAAGCCACCTTGTGCGGTGGTTGGATCAGCAAAAACGCTGACTGAACCGTCGGGCTGTGCAAAGGCCCCGGTTTTCGGCTTGGTCACCATCTCAGCCAATCCCGAGTAGTTCCAGTCCGACGCCCAGGCGTATCCGTTGCCTACACTAAAGGGGAAGCCGCTGGTCCAGCGGAAGAGGCCGGAAAGTTGCCAACCTCCGATAAATGCCTCGAGAAGGGATCCAGCGTTGCTCGCTATCGCTTTGCCCTTCCCAAAAGGTAATTCCGCAATCCAGTTCCCATTAATCTGGTGCGTGGTGTCGAAATCTGAAACGCCCCGGTGTTGCTGCAGGGAGAAAGCGTTCGAGAGTTGGCTGCCCAGAATGCCGCCGTTAAACCCAACTCGTGACGCAGCAGAGGTGATATCGATCGACTTCGAGAAAGTGTAGTTAAAGTCGAACTGGACTCCGTAGCCTAGCTGTTTGCGCAAACTGGCTTGCAAGCCGTGGTAGCTGGAGCTGCCAATCGAACTCCAGCCGAACAGTGCAGTTGCCTGATTGTTCAGCAAGTCCCCCGGCTGGCCACCGGTACATGCCGGAGTCGTGCAGAAGTAATGGCTGGCACCCAACGTGTCGGTCAAATACCCATAGAGGTCAATATTGCCCAGACCCACAACCTCATTCCCCGCATAGGAACTGATGCTATACACCTGGTAGACGGCTTGCATGAGGGATGAGGTTGGATTGTATCCGAGGATCTGATACTGACCAGCAGTGAGAGGCTGAGTCACGTCGTGCCAGTAGGTTGCCGTCGGTTCGGCATTCCAGTTATAGGCAGAGTCCGTGGGATCTATACCCTGGCGGGCCAGTTGCGACAGACGAGTAGCCGCGGTGAAATAATCAATACCCGTTTTTGGATCCTTGAGATCGAGAGGTTGGCGGAGATCGCGCTGGGTCAGCAGCCTGCGGCCGAGTCGCCCCACGTAGGACAGTTGAACAGAGAACTTCTTCGGCAGTTCTCGTCCAATCGAAAAATCCAGGGCGTAGGCGTGGGGAGACTTGATGCTGGCATCGGTTCCCCAGGTGATTGCCTGGCCCTCAGGGTTGGGGGTTTGCGGGAATTTGCCATCGGGCGCCGGCTCGAGAAATTGAACCCCGCCGCTGTTAGTTGCAGGAATCTGATTGATGTTGGAGATGCGCGGCACGTCGGCTGCATCATCCAAATTCGGTATACAGCAGGGATTCTGTACCGTAGCCGACAGCCCAGCTGGGGCGTTTGCGTCGAAGGTGCTGATTAGCTGCATCCCGGCACGATCGTACACTCTGCCGAATCCGGCTCGAATGACGGTCTTATCGCCCTCGCCAACAATCTTTCGGAGCCAGCCGCTGTCCGCGCGCGGTGAATACGCGATCGAGACTCGGGGCGCAAAGTCGGTCTTTTCGAAGTTGTAGAAGCCGGGCCCGTTATTGGTTTTGCCGGTCAGAATGAAGGTCAGAGGCGCAACGTTGGCATAACCGAGGCCCTGCCCCATGGCAATTGCGGTCTGGCTAAACTGCTGGCCCAGATCCGCCGAAGAGCTGGCCTGCCAGCCGTTCACCTCCCATGGGGGAGGGAAAAGCGACCAGCGGACGCCGTAGGTTACAGTGAAGTTCGGCCTCACGCGCCAAGAGTCCTGCCCGTAAAATTCGTACCAGTTCAACCCATAACGCCGCTTGACCGGAGTACCCTCCGCCAGGAGATTGCCGCTACGATCGTAGTTGTAGTTACCGATCATCTGCGACACCATGCCGAGCATCGCCAGCATCGGGTAGTCATATGCGATCGTCGAGGCAGGCTCCAGGAATCCCCGGTTGCCCGGATCCAACTGTCCTCCCGTGGAAGCAAAACCGGTGGGCGACATCCAACTGGTCGTCCCTACCGCCTGGTTGAAAGAGTGCAGGTCGCTGACACGCGGATTGCGGGCAATTCCGATGTTGGTTCCAAACTGCAGCGTGTGGGCTCCCCTGATCCACGAAAGATCGTCCAGAAAATTGTAAACCGGCATCTGCAGATTGCGGCTGTATTGGATTCCCTGATCCAACCCGTTGAACGTATTCCACTCCTGGTTCGTGTTGCCCACAAGCCCAGTGCTCTGCCGGGTAAGTCCCCAGTGGAATGCGTTTACCATGACAGGAGTGAGGAGGGCCGTGTATCCGAGTGCCAGCCCCTTGCTGTGGTCGGCTATCGTCGACATGGGTGGTGTTCCGGGCAGGAACGGTTCTTGCGGGTTTTTGAAATTATGCAACGCACCACGCCAGAACAAGGTGTGCTTGCTGGCCGCGTCGAGGTGGAAGTCAACCCGCGCAATGAACGCATCATCATTGACGCTGACCGGGGCGCTGAACCGGTACCCCGCATAGTTCAAGCCGTCCCCCACGCTCGGATCGTTAGTTGGATATTTCCCGTTGCAAAATGCCTTGTCAAAATAGCCGGTGTGTCCGCCTAGATCGAGAATGGCCGGATTAATACCCAAATGCAGCGGATCGAGGGTCTGGATGTCATTTGGAGTTAGAGTCGTGATGCCGCCGCCGGTGTCCTGATACCGGATCAAGCCCTGGCAGAGCGTCGGCGTGGGAATGGATCTCACTGCTGCTAAGTCTTCCCGTCTCCGGGTGCCTTCATAATTGAAGAAAAAGAAGGCGCGGTCTTTCTTGATCGGACCGCCCACCGAACCACCGAAAATGTTGCGAATGAGCTTCAGTGGTTTATTCGGCTCGTCGGTTGCCAACTGCGATTGTTTGATGAAGTAGTCGTTCGCGCTGGTGATCGTGTTGCGATGGTATTCGTACAGCGACCCGTGAAACGAATTGGTTCCACTCTTCGTGATCAGAGCGACCTGCGCGCCCGAGCCTTGCCCCTGATCGGCGTTGTAATTCGCGGTCGTAACCCGGAATTCCTGCACCGAGTCCAGAGTTACAGGAAGGACCGAAGTAAAGGCGTAGCCACTCGACTGGTCGTTAACATCCACCCCGTCGAGACTGATATTGCTCTGGTCGCTGCGAGCGCCATTGACCGCACCGTTACGGGTATCGTTTTCCTTGTCGGTATCGGGGCGATTGCCGGTGTATGCGACGCCAGCCTGCAGGCTTAGCAGGTCGGGCACGTTGCGACCCTCGAGGGGGATTTGTCGAACCTGTTGTTCTCCGAAGGAATCGCCGATCGAAGCGTCCACCAGGTTCAGAGCGGGTGCTTCGCTCTCGACCGTCACGTTCTCCGTTGTCGCGCCGATCTTGAGCTGGACGTTCGACGTCGCCGGCGTGTTGACGAGAAGGTGTAGGTCAACTTGGGTGTAACCGGCAAATCCCTTGGCGGTTACCGCCAAGATATACGTTCCGGGAGGAATTGCCAGAAAGCGATAGTCCCCTACACTGTCTGTCACAGCGCTGCGTTCCGTTTTCGACTCCGGATGGTTGAGCACGACCGTTGCACCCGCGATGGCGCTGCCACTTGGATCGGTCACCGTACCCTGCAGGGACGTCGCCGAAATCTGCGAAAAAGCGGGGCTGATCGTCATGAACACGGCGGCGATCGACCAGAGTGTGCACTTCTTGAGGCGCTTCATACTCGACTCCTCGCTATAGGCCCTGGGCGCGCAAATCAAAAAGCTCGGGCCTCATAGCTGACAATGTTCCTGTTCCCGCAACAGCCTAGTCTCATCGCTGTCCAAAAAACTTGCCTGAGAGTGACATCGACTTGATTGAGAAAGACATGCCCCGACGGGGGGGTGCCGATGGCAGAGGTGCCGATCCTAGTTTGACAAATCGCACAAAAGATGTATATACATACATAATGCGACCAGAGGCACCTGAAAGCCACCCTGCAGCAGCGCTCTTTGACCTGCCCTGCGCGTGTCAAAACCTGCGGCGCGCCACTCGGGTAGTAACTCGGGTCTATGACCAGGAACTGAGGAAGACAGGACTCGAAATCACGCAATTCGGCCTGCTTACAGCGTTGGATGCAACCGAAGAGGCCAATCAAAAGCGGCTGAGCGAGGGCTTTGCCATGGATAGTACGACTTTGACACGGACGTTGGCGCGCTTGGTGAAGCAGGGCTGGGTTCGCGTGAGGCGCGGAGAGGACAGGCGGGAGCGTCTGTTCCGTCTCACCCAGGCAGGTAAGGGACAGCTGGTCGAGGGTCAACGGCATTGGCAGCGGGCGGAAGAGCGACTGCGGAAAGAACTTGGCGACGAGGGTTGGAAGAGCATCAGGCACTTGGTCTTACGAATCACGGAGGCGGCCATGGCGGCGTAGTTTTTTGTATCCATGATAGATGTATATACATCTAGTAATCGAAGAGATTGAAACCCTTCCCAGAAAGGAACCCACGCATGCGAACCGCTCTCTATTTGCTGGCGACGCTGCTGGTGTTTGGGCTTTTCCTCGCTAAGCTGCGAGCGACACCTGCTGGCCCAGTAGCCGGGAATCACAATCTGGCCGGCTCCAGCCGGCCAGAACTCGAATATTTGAAGTCCGCAAACAGTGTGGCGCCGCCGCGAGATCCACAGCTGCTGTTTCTGCTTATGGCGGAGTATTCGAACGCCAACCGGCAGGGTGAAGGGGCAGAGTTTTTCTCCGCGCGCCTGAAGGAATTCGGACCTCGCCTGAGCGATGGCCAAAAGGCGCTGTATCTGAGCGCCATCGGATTGTTGCGAGCCCAGCACGCATCTTCAGTCTCCTGGTTGCACCGCCTCGGCTTCGTCAAAGAGACGATCGCTACCCTGCAACAGGCCAAGCAGCTTTCCGGAGGGCAACTGTTCGTGGTGAACTGGATTGCCGCCATCGTCCATGCTCAGCTTCCAAGCTTTTTCCAGCAGAAGAAGGTGGCACAGGACGAGTTGGCTTGGTGCGTGGCGAACGCCGACAAAGCGCCACACGCAGGATGGTTGCGAGAAGTCTACTACTACCTTGGAAAGCTGGCCCTCGCAGACGGAGAACAAGCCAAGGCACAAGACTATCTGCGGCAGAGTGGCTACCGGGACTTTGACCGGTCAATTATCCTGGTCACGCCTTTTTCGGAGGAGGCCGCATCGGGACACGCTTTTTCGCCGCGGCGCATCGCAGAGATCGTGCCGGGCCGTGTATATGTGCTCTCGGGTTTCGAGTTCACCGAATACTATTTTGTGGTGTCGAACGATCGGCGAGAACTAATCGGTATCGATGCGGGCACACGCCCGGACTCTGCCAAAGCGGCCTACGAGGCACTGCGGGCATATGC
>JACXTT010005526.1_pt1 | contig 18352 bp, 14 predicted proteins | sample 9270951 | NCBI WGS metagenome assembly JACXTT01 (sample SAMN15532306, study PRJNA645909) | rock metagenome | isolation source: weathered quartz diorite | place: Puerto Rico | collected 2017-06-21 | reverse complement strand
GAAACGTTGATTTTGAGGCCACTCCAACAAGGGATCCGTCTCGAAGATCGATACCGCGGCATTGCGGGCCCGTTGCATCAATCCCGCGTCGCGTTTTAAATCTCCAATTTTGAGCGCTGGCAGCCCGCTTTGTGCGGTACCGAGCAAATCCCCGGGTCCGCGTAAATCCCAATCTGCTTCCGCGACCTCGAACCCGTTATTGGTTTTTTCGAGCACGTCCAGCTTGGCCGCAGTATCGGCCGACTTCTCCGAAGTTAACAGGATGCAATATGACTTGCTTTCGCCGCGGCCGATCCGTCCCCGCAACTGATGCAACTGTGCCAACCCGAATCGTTCTGCATTCTCAACCAACATCACGCTCGCGTTCGGAACATCGATCCCGACTTCAATCACGGTTGTGCTAATCAACACCTGCGTTTCACCCCGCCGAAAACGCTCCATCGTCGCCTGTTTCTCCGCTGCTGGAATCCGGCCATGCAGTAATTCGCATTGGTACGGATGTAATCGCTCGCGCCACTGCTCGAATTCCTTCGCCGCCGCTTTTGCCTCCAGCTTCTCGCTCTCGTCGATGAGCGGATAAATCACGTAGCATTGCCGCCCCGTTGCGAGCTCTTTGCGCAAGAAATTCACCGCTTCGCTCAATTTACTGTCCTCGCGCACGACGGTAACGATCTTTCCGCGATTACGCGGCATCTCATCGATGATCGAAAGATCGAGGTCGCCATAGACCGTCATCGTGAGAGTGCGCGGGATTGGCGTAGCCGTCATCACCAGCACGTCCGGCAGCGGCTCACGATTAGTTAGGCGGGCGCGTTGCGCGACGCCAAACTTGTGCTGCTCATCAATCACCACCAGCCCGAGATTGGAAAAGGAAACACTCTCGTAGAGCAACGCATGCGTGCCGATAATTACTTGTGGCGTGTGAGATGTGTCCGCCTGGGTAGCGCACGCGTCTCGCGTGCTGGTTTCGGCGTCTCGCCGAAACGGACTTTCCTTACGGTGCTCATCGTCCTGCGTCCAAACCCACGGATAGTCTTCATTCTGCTTGGCTACGCCCGAGTCCCACGGATTCCGCAAAATGTAATGAAATTTCTCATGAAGGTCGCGGCCCGATCGCACGTAACGATCAAACCTTTCCTTCCCCCAAACCGGCTCACTCTTTCGTTCGATTTTATTGATCTCGTGCGCGGAGAACGATTTTATCGCGTGCAACAATTCGCTTAACGACCAGAACACTACATTTCCGGCTTCAATTTTGTCTTTCGGCCACGGCTGCAGAAGCGCGTGGACATGATCGGGCATGACGCAAAGCGCAAATAGTTCGTAACGCTGATGGTGAAAATGGTGGAACGCATCGAGGACGATCGTACGGGCCTGTGGCGATAAACAACGGCGCAACCTGGTGCCGATTGTCACCGCGTAAATTGCCGACGGTTTTTCGAAATGTGGGAGGCGCCGGCGAGAGTACCGAGCGCCCTCGGTTGGCTGCGTGTTAAGGAAAGTTCGCGACGGCGGGACGCCGTCGCCGGCACGCGGGACGCGTGCGCTACCCGGGGGTTTCGTCTTCGAAAACAACGGTAACGGCCCGGTTTCTTCCTGACGCGCAGCAGTTCGAAGCGATAACCGGATCCCGAGAGGTTCCAGCCAGCGCCGCAGCACGTCGTAATGTTGCTCGGCTAAGATTTGGGTAGGCGCCATGAAGGCAGTTTGAGAACCGGACTCGACGGCGAGCAAGATCGCAGCGATGGCAACAACGGTTTTACCGGAGCCGACATCGCCCTGGAGCAAACGATTCATCGCGCGGCTTGAAGCGAGGTCACGACGGATCTCCTCGATCACTTTCAATTGCGCGGAGGTCAGCTCGAAGGGCAATCCGCGGAAAAAGTTCTCCAGTAAGCTGCCAGCACCGCAATGCGTCCCACCGGGTCGCTGACTCAATTCCGCTCGACGCGATGCGATCAACATTTGCATCGCGAAAAATTCTGAAAGCACGAGATGCTCACGCGCCTCCTCCAATGCTTCCCAACTCCCCGGAAAATGGATCGCGCGGAGCGCATCTCTCCGTGCGCCGCGAACCAGCTTTGGCGGTGCGAGCGTTTCCAGCCGCGCATCGGATAATTCGCCTAACAAACGATGGATCGTACTCCGGAGCAGACGCTGCGAGACGCCCTCGGTCGCGGGATACACCGGAGTGATCCGCCGAAAATGGATCGACATCTCTTCATCGTCTTCGATCACCTCAAATTCAGGGTGATCCATGCAAAGGCGATGGCCGCGCAGTCGCGGTTTGCCAAAAACAACGAGCCGCTGCCCGGTCGCGATCATTTTCTGGACATAATGCAGATTGAACCAGCGCAGCGTCAGAGGCTGACTAAGCGCATTTGAAGCCGATTCTTCTAGGGTCGCTTCGAAAATTTTCTTCCAGCCGCCAAACCGGCGCAGCGACGTTTTGACCACCTCACCGCACAAGCACATCGCAGTATCGGATTCCTCGCGTGGAAAGTGCGGGAACTCATGTCGATCTTCGTAGCGCCGTGGATAGTGCGTGAGCAAATCTCCGACTGTCTCGATCCCGAGCCGGCTCAACGCCAGAATTTTCGGACGCGCAATCCAGTCCAGTTCAGCCAGTCGATGCGAAGTCGTGATCACTTTCCGGGCGTTGCCGCCTCGCGTGGCCCCCCGGTCTGTGGTCGCGATGGACTCGTGCAGTCGCGAACTGGCGAGGGCGTCGTCGCGAATTTTTCTGTTCCCATGCACCTTCATTCAATCGGGCCAGCTTCCCGCAATGCTTCGACCTGCATCCCGACCAAAGTTTCGCCGCCACCAAAATGGTCCGGCCGGATTCGAAACGCGACATCCCACGGCGGGTCTGGCAATGGAGTGGCCACTCCGTCGAAATAGACCGCGCGTCGGCGACAATTAGATTGCCCAATGTACAAACTCAGGTGCTTATCATTAATTATCCGCGGCGGTGCGACCGGATGCACTTCGCGGAGCAGAAATAGCGGCTGCGGATTCCCGTTCCCAAACGGCTGCAAAAGCTCATGCCAGCGCAGAAGATCGATGTTGATCTCAGCCAGCGCGAGCTCGTGATCGAGTTGCAAGCGCGGCTGCAAATCAGCCTCGGACAAACGCGCCCGCGCCGCCTCGCGAAAATCCTCCGCGAACTGATCGAGATCTTTTTTTCGGATCGTCAGGCCGGCTGCCATTTCGTGACCGCCAAATTTTTGCAGTCGCCCACTGCACTGCTGTAACGCGGCGACCAGGTTAAACCCTTCAATGCTCCGCCCACTTCCTTTGCCGATGCCGTTCTCGTCGATGCCAATCACGATCGCGGGCCGATGGTACTTGCGTGCAATCCGCGAAGCAACAATTCCCAAGACTCCCGGATGCCAGCTGGGTTCGCTCAGAATAATCGCGGCATGTTTCGCCTCATCGTATTCCTTATCGATCTTTTCCTCCGCCGCGGCCACGATTTCCTTTTCCACCTGCTGCCGCTCACGGTTTTGCTGATCGAGAAAAGCTGCCAGCCGCGCCGCTTCGGTTTCATCGCGGGTCCGGAGCAGGCGCAAGGCCTTTTCTGCCGTGCTCAATCGGCCAGCCGCATTCAATCGTGGTCCAAGACGAAACCCAATATCTTCCGCCAAAATCGGCGGAAGCACGCCTGAGACCTCCACCAATTTCCTTAAGCCAGGCCGGGTCGAGCCGGCGATTTCGACCGCACCGCGTTGGGCAAAGACACGGTTTTCCCCACGCAATGGGACAATGTCGGCCACTGTCCCGAGCGCGACGAGATCGAGTTGGGATTTCAAATCAAAATGCGCCAGCGGGCGGGCCTTCAAGAGCGCATGGCAAAGTTTGAAGACGACACCGGCACTGCAGAGGTACTCGAAACCGCAATTCGTGGTTTTCGGATTCACGATCGCGACACATACAGGCAGGTGCGATTTCGGTTCGTGGTGGTCGAGCACAATCACGTCCACACCACGTCTGGTAAGATCGGCGATTTCCTCACCCGATGAGGTGCCGCAATCGACGGCGAGCAGCAGTTGCGCCCGATGTTGCTCGAGACAGCGCTCCACGCTCTCGCGACTCAGGCCGTAGCCCTCTTCCATCCGCAACGGTAAAAAGAGTTCCGGCGCACCGCCATACGCGCGCAACATTTCTTCAAGCAAAGCGAGCGAAGTTACCCCATCAACATCGTAATCACCGAAGAGCACAATCTGTTCATGTCGCTCGAGCGCAGCGATGATTCGCGACACCGCCGCTTCCATTTGTGGCAGCAAAAACGGATCGCCTAACGAGTTGAGACGCGGGCGCAAAAATGCATCCACCTCTTCGGTCCGGGTAAAACCTTTGCGCAGCAACAGCCGCGCGATGCACTCCGAGCCGCAGATCTCACTCCAAGAAATCGCGCCGCCATTCAACTTTTCGGGCGGCGGCAAAATCCATCGGCTTCGCTGCGTAAACGTTGTAGTCGACTTCGCATGGAGCACATTGTCTTCGACGCAGCTTCGCCGCGTAGAAGCTTGGCTATCTGGCGAGCAGATATTTACGCGGCTTCGCACTGATCATCCTATTCTCGCCCTGATTTGCTGACAAGGTCGACCACTTAGTGAGCCACCATTTGATTTCTGGCCGGTTCGTTTCATCTTCTCAAACTTTCTGGGTCATGAAGAAGGTTTTACTTTTGATCAGCGTTGGACTGCTGTTGGGATCGATCTCCCATGGTCAGCAAGGGACACCGCCACTGGCGCCCGCGGGTGAAGGCAACTTGCCACCAGCCGCTCCGGTGAAACCGCCGGCCGGTGAAGGCAACCTGCCGCCAGACGTTCCGGTGAAACCGACCGCAGTGCCGCAAGCGGTCATCCCGATACCGGTCCCACCACCACAACCGAATGGACCAGTCCAAAAAAGCCTGGTCCGCATCACCTCGACCGAAGTGGAGCCTGATTATCGGGCGCCCTGGAACGCGGGGGCATTACAGCGCGGCGTTGGCGCCGGGTTTGTCGTGGACGGCAATCGGATCATGACGAATGCGCACGTCGTCAGCAACAGCCGATTTCTCACAGTCGAGCGCGATGGCGACCCGAACAAATATCCGGCCCGAACACTCTTCGTGGCCCACGATTGCGACCTGGCCCTGATCACGGTGGACGCTCCCAATTTTTACAAGAACATGGTCCCATTAAAATTCGGCGGAATACCTGAGCTGGAATCGACAGTCTCGGCTTACGGTTATCCGATCGGCGGTGAACGCATGTCGGTAACAACCGGGATCGTCTCTCGCATTGACTTCCAACTCTATACCCACTCCGCCATCGATTCACACCTGGCGATCCAAATCAGCGCGCAGATTAATCCGGGCAACAGCGGCGGGCCAGTCATGCAAAATACAAAAGTCGTGGGTGTGGCCTTCCAAGGCTATAGCGGCGACATCGCGCAGGGGGTTGCTTACATGGTACCGACGCCGGTGATCCGGCGTTTTCTCAAAGACATCCACGACGGGCGCTATAACGGGTATGTCGACCTCGGTCTTACCTACATGAAATTGCTAAATCCGGCCCAGCGAAAATTTCTCGGGTTAAAGGATGCCGACCGCGGCGTGCTGGTGGAAACAGTGGTCGCGGCCGGCCCGTGCGCGGATGCGCTTCGTTCGGGAGACGTGCTGCTTTCAATCGATGATCATCCGATTGCGAGCGACGGAAATGTTGAGCTGGAGGGCGAGCACGTCGAGATGCCGGAGGTGGTTGAACGAAAATTCAAGGGCGACAAGGTCAAATTCGACATCTGGCGGGACAAGCAATTGACTACCGCAAGCGTAGAACTTCACACCGTCCCACCCTATCTCATCCAGGGCCACAGTTACGACATGCGACCGCGGTATGTCTTATATGCCGGTCTGCTTTTCCAGCCTCTCAATCTCGACCTGCTTGAAGCTTATCAGCCGGGCGACCTGCGGATTCGACATTTTTTCGATTACTTTGTGCTCGAGCAGTTATATCTCCAACACCCGGACGTTATTGTGCTGACGAACATTCTCCCGGATCCAATCAATACTTATCTCGCCCCGTATCGCGGGGGAATTATCGATGAAATCAACGGAAAGGAAATTCGTACGCTCGATGAATTAGCGAACACATTTGCCGAGCCGGCCGATCGTTTTGTGGTCAAAATGATCGGCGACGGTCCGCCGTTGGTGCTCGATCCAAAGCAAGTGGAGACGGCGCGCGAACGGATCAGAACACGTTACAACGTTGTGCGCGAGGAAAACCTCGAGGAACACCCGATTGCCCAAGCTTCGGCGGATCAGAAGAAATTTTAGATATGCGTACGAGCTTGTTCACCACATTGGGCGTAGTTCTGATTTCTGCCACCGCCGCGATCGCAAGGAAAGAGACCGCGCTGCCGGCGCCTCTCGGCAAAGAGAAACAACTCGCTTTGGTGCGGGTGAATGTCACCGGTCAGCCCTACGATTATTTTCGGCCGTGGCAAAAGAAAGCGCCGCAATCGAAGCGCGCGCTCGGTGCGGTCCTCTCAAAAGGCCGCGTCCTGGTCACGGCCGACCTGGTGGCTAACCAAAATTACGTGGAGCTTGAACGCGCTGAGTCGGGCGAAAAAAGTGCAGCCAACGTCCAGGTGATCGATTATGAATCGAACCTGGCTCTCCTCGAACCGGCGGAGAAAAATTTCCTGGAAGGTATCACTCCGCTCGAAATCGCCAGTGATACCGTGGTAGGCGATCGGCTCGCGGCCTGGCAGCTCGAACCTACCGGCGCTCTCGTGGCCACGGAAGGTCTGGTCACAACGATTCAAATGACGCAATATCCGCTCGGTCTTGGCCAGTTCCTCACCTACCGCGTCAGCCTTTCGATGCAGTACCGTGAAAATAGCTACACCATCCCCTTGGTTAAGAATAGCAAGCTGGCTGGTTTGCTGCTTCGCTACGATGCCCGCGCCCAACTGGTCGACGCTATTCCGGCACCGATCATTACTCATTTCCTGAAGGAAGCCGAGAGCGAAAATTATCAGGGCTTTCCGTCGGTCGGTTTTTCGTTTTTTCCAACGCGCGACCCGCAGTTGCGAAAATATGCCGGAGAAACCGGAAAACCAGCCGGTGTTTATGTGACCCAGGTTGAACCGAATATGCCGGCCATGAAAGCAGGACTTCAGGTCGGCGACATTGTCACGTCGGTCGCGAACCGTGAGATCGATCAAAACGGCAATTATGTCGATCCGCTCTACGGCAAGATCGACTTTACCAACCTGATCACTGCCCGGGCTTACAGCGGCGACGTGGTGCCGTTTCAAATTCAACGCAATGGCAAACCGATGCAGTTAAGTGTGACCCTGGAGCATCGGGAACCGACCGATTACGTCAGCCCGCCTTATTTGCTCGATCAGCCGCCCAAATACATGGTCCTTGGCGGTTTGATTTTCCAGGAGCTTTCCCGTCAGTATTTAAAGGAATGGGGCCCGAACTGGCAACGCGAAGCTCCACAACGGCTGGTTTATCTCGACCATTTTCAGTCGGAACTTTTTCCCGAGGGTAATCGCCGCATCGTTATTCTGAGCCAGGCGTTGCCATCAAATAACACCATCGGCTACGACGACCTCGCTTATTTGACCGTGACCAAAGTGAACGGAAAAGAGATCAAGTCGTTAGGCGATCTCGCCGAGGCGGTCAAACAACCGATTGAGGGCGGGTTCATTAAAATCGAGACCGAAGAAGATCCAAAACAAATCGAGCTCGATGCGTCCCAAGTCGCGGAGGAAGCGCCTTCGCTCCAACAAAACTACGGCATCCCAGCGCTGCAACGCCTCGATTAAGTCGAAGCCGTCTGCCCTTCGATGTTGGCCGTTCGATGTTGGATGTCCGGCGTTCGGCATTCTCTGCCGATTCACGCCGCGTGGTGGTAGGGCGCGACCGCAACGCTCAGGAAAGATCGAGGAGCAAACGTCGAAGGCTCAACTCCGAAAGCTTTCGCGAGCAGGCAGCCCAACGTCCAACGCTGAAGGCAGACTTCCGATAGTTGATGGTTGAGAGTTGAGAGCTGGGTGTCCTTTACTCTCAACTAAAGCCCCGCGATCGCGAGCGTTCTCTCAACTAAAGCGCCAGCGTTCCTCTCCCCCTTCGGCGTTCGGCGTTTTCTGGAATGAACGCTTCAACTGTTCAGCGATTCTCTGACCTCAGACTTCCGACAAAGCGCTAGCGTTCCTCTCACATTAAGCGTTCTCTGCCGAATCACGCCGCGTCTTTGTCGACTTTCGTACGTTCCCGGACGGCTCCGAACCAAATCCCCGTGATAGTATTGAGAAGGGCTAAACCAACAGCGCCTCTCCGTTGAGGGGATCCACCTGTAGTTTGCGGAAGCGCTGTTTGAAACTGCCTCAGTTTCTCAATCGGCTCCTAAGCTGCATCCGATGAGTGTGTCCGAAGGTACTTCTCGGCAATGTCGCGGACTATGTCATAGCGGTTGAGCTCGCAAACGATGCTCAACGCCGACGACGTACCAATGCGCGTCAAAAGCAGCGGGAAACCGATCTTTTGCAGCATCCGGTTCGCCGTTGGGTTGTCCGCTTTGGGCTCACAGATCATACGCTTCAACTGAAATCGCCTATAAAAGTCCAGCACCGCCAAACAGAAGAGTCGTGGACCATAGCCCTGTCCGCGCAGATCAGCGCGCCACATATGCAGATGGACGCTGCCGAAGTCGCGCGGCCGGATATCTTTCAGGGATGAATGGCCAATCGCCTTGCCGTCGAGGCACCACACCAGAACGAAACTAGATGCCGTGTCCAGCGAGGCTGCGATCGCTGCCTCAAGGTCTGATCGCATTTGATTAGCTGACCCCACCCGCTCGATCGCAACTCCCATTCGCTCGATCTCCTCTCGGGAAAGATTCGTCCAGTAGCCGATAAACCCGTCCAAATCCTCGGCGGCAAGTGGACGCACACTCAGCTCCATAACTTCGAGAAGATAGCAACGTTTCCGCGATCCCGCAGATTATTGGCGGCCGCCGGAGAGGGACGGGGAATCGCCCTCCTTGCTCGGAGGGACGTCAGAGGTCAGACGTCGGAAGTCGGAGGTCGGAAATCGGAGGACCACGCCTGCCCGTCCTGATCGCCGTGGTGACCGTGGCGGGCAAAGACTTTCGGAGTTCACGATCCACGATTAACCTTTCTCTATTCACGATTCACGTTTCACGTTTCTCGATCTAACAATTCTCGGTTCTCGATCCTCCATTAACGTTTTAACGCTTCAACCTTCCCTGGCACGCCGTAGCTTCAGGCGAAGGCGGCAACACCCAACGCCCAACACTCAACGCTCAACGTCCAATTCCACCACTCCACCACTCCATTACTCCATTACTCCATTACTCCGCGGCAACGCTTTCATCATTCACGACGCAACGCGTTTGCACTAAGAAGCCCAATTTCGTAAACTTAATTGGTTATGCACCTCGCTGAAACGCCTGAGGAACAAAAGGCCTGGATGGCGCAATGGCGCTCGGCCGAAGTCGCGCTCCGCCAGGTCAAGCGCGAAGAATTGCGTGCCATGACCGACGAGGACGCAGTCGCTGCATTCAACGCGCTGGACATGCCGCCGGAACTTGCCTATCGGAGCCCTGAACGCGCCAACAGCAACGGCTTGGTTGAACAGCAACGAATCTTTCAAAAGGCCCGACGCCATTAATCGAGTCTTTCAAGCTGCGCTCGAATTGCAGGCTTTCTGCGCAAACCACAAATATAGTTGTTGCTTCATTGGCGGTGTCGCTGTCCAGCGATGGGGCGAACCTCGTCTTACGGTGGACGCCGACCTGACTCTTCTCACCGGTTTCGAAAAGGAAGAAGGTTTCGTCCGCAACCTGGTCGCAGAATTTCGGACCCGCCGTTCGGATGCCGTCCAATTTGCTTTGAAAAATCGGGTCCTGCTCCTACGTGCCTCGAACGAGGTTTTTCTCGATGTTGCGTTAGCGGGTCTGCCGTTTGAGGAACGTACAATCGAACGAGCTTCTCCGTGGAAGATTTCTGCGCAGGCAAATCTAATCACCTGCTGCGCCGAGGACTTGGTTGTCCACAAGGCCTTCGCCAACCGCGAGCTAGACTGGCTCGACGTAAAAGGAATTCTTCAGCGGCAGATCAAGCGCCTGAATATCGATCTCATTTTCGAAGAACTGCGCCCGCTCGTTCAGCTGAAAGAAGCGCCGGAAATCGAAGATCGTCTCCGTAAAATGATCGAAGAGGAAAAGCGCGCGTTGTAGCCGCAGTCGTCGACCGCGGCACGCGGCGTAGTCAGGCGGGCCGTCCATGTTGCCGCCACGCCGGCCTGCTCGCGAACCCTTTCGGAGCTGCGCGTCGTTTACCGATTCACGCTTTATGCTTTAACGTCTCTCTTGGCACGTGGGCGAAGCCTTTTACGTGCTCATCTTGTTCCTGCTCAACGCCTCAACACCTCAACTCTTCAACGCTTAATTCCCACCGCCTCGGCGCGGCCTTTTTGCGCACCATTTCAGGTTTTCAGCGTTTCAGGTTTCCTTTGCGCCTGGACGCTCCACAGTTTGCGTTTCCGTTTTGGGTTCCCATAAGTAATGGAATAATACTCCTGACGATGACGCCTCTATCTACTCCCGCCGGGGCCGTGGCGCCGCTCGATGAGCTGCGGACGATGATCGAATCCAAACTGCTCGAGGAATGCCAGGGTTTTTATGGATCGCGGCTCGTTTCGCTCGTTATTTATGGATCGGTCGGACGAGGAACGTTTTCGCCCGTTTCCGATCTGGATTTGCTGATCATCGCCGACCCGTTACCGAAGGGTCGCATCGCGCGGGTGAGAGAATTTGAGCAGGTGGAATCAGCTCTGGGCCCGGATCTGGCGCGGTGTCGTTCCAAGGGCTGGGACACTCGGTTTTCCCCGATCTTCAAGACTCCGGCCGAAGCTGAAGCCGGATCGCCGCTCTTTCTGGATATGGTTGACGACGCGCGCATCCTCTGCGACCGCGGAGGCTTCTTCTCGGCGCGGCTCGATCGTTTACGCGACCGGCTTCGTCAGCTTGGGTCGCGGCGCATCTGGAAGGGCAATGTGTGGTACTGGGACCTAAAGCCTGATTGGAAACCGGGAGACGTAATCGAGCTGTGACCGCGGAATCGCTCGCACGCAGTTTGATTCATCAGGCGCGGCAGCGGCTCGATCTGCTGCCATACGCCATGAAGACGGGAGCCTGGCACATAGTCATCCGCGAAGCTCAAGAGTGTGTCGAACTGGCGTTAAAAGGCTTGCTGCGCTCGTGTGGCTTGGAGCCTCCAAAAATCCATTATCTCGGCAGTTTTCTACTGGAAAACCGCGATCGGATTGCTCGGGAGCGCGCCAACTTGTCAGTCGAAAAGTTGGCGCAAATCTCGAACCGGCTTCATAAAGAGCGAGAACTCTCCTTCTACGGTGATGTCGATTTTCTTCCGGATGAAGCTTACACAGAAGCGCAGGCTGAAGACGCAATTCGCGACGCAACCTTCTGTGTGGAGCAGGCGGAGCGGGCGTTGAGCTGACTTAAAGGTTTCGCCGCCTTCACGAATCACGATTCATTCTACGATCCACGATTCACTGCTTTAACTCTTCCTCAGCCTCCAGCACGTGAGCAAAGCTTTTACCTGCTCAGCTTCTTCTCCTCAACTGCTCAACCGTTCAACGTCTCCACTGGATGGCTCCGCCCTCCCCGCCCTCCGTCCTCCGACCTCTATGCTGCAAAAGGCTTGTCTCCGTCCTCTCTCGCGCAATAGTTGTTGAGATCAGAATGAAAACAATTCCAGACGGACTGCTTCAGGAAATCGTCCGTCGCTTGGTGGCGGGGATGAATCCCAAGCGGATATTCCTGTTCGGCTCGCACGCCTATGGCACGCCAGCAGAAGGCAGTGATATCGACCTTCTTATTGAGGTCTCTGACTCAGACGAACCGCGCCATCGCCGAGCCAGCGTCGCATACGGTTTGCTCAGCGGCCTGGCTGCACCGACCGAAATCATCGTTCTCACGTCGGCCGAGCTCGAAAAGGCAAGAGACATCCGCGTTTCGCTGGAGAACGCCGTTTTACGGGAGGGCCGGTTACTCTATGGCCGAGCCTAAACTCGCTGCGGCTCGCCAATGGCCGCAAAAAGCAAAGCGCGACTTGGCCGCCGCCGAACGCTTGACGACCGAGGAAGCACCGTTGTTGGACATCGCGGTCTATCATTGTCAGCAGGCGGTCGAGAAAGCGCTGAAAGCTTTTCTAACCTTTCACGAGGTTCCATTCGAAAAGACGCACAATCTCGTCGCTCTACTTGACCTTGCCGAAAAGATCGATGCGGATCTTCGTCGCTGGCTTGAAACGGCAAAGAGACTGACACCCTACGCGACCGAGTTCCGGTATCTCAGCGAGCCGCTGGTACCGGAAGAACGAGAGGCGACGGAAGCTTTGAACCAAGCACGGGCTTTTGTTCAGGATCTTGAGAAGCGCCTGCCGCAAAGATGATCTGATCGAAATATCAACGATCCAAGATCAGCGTTTCCTTGGCTCGCCGTCCTGTCACGTCGGAGCTTTAGCAAAGATGGAAGCCTCGTGGGTAGGCGGCAGCTTCTCTTTTCGGAGGCCCGCGAAATCAAGGATCGTCTCTGATCCTAAATTTTAGGCACCGTAAACCGGAAGGCAAAAAATCATCCTATGAATTCGTGTCTATTTGTACTACTATCGATGAAAGTTTTCGCAGCTTGCGCAAATTTTCATGCGGCGAGAGCGGTGAGTTTTTCGGTACTGGCTTGGCGGGCTGCCAGTAGTGCGGTGATAGAGCGTCGTCCTTTGTCAGTTATGACATAGCGATGGGTCTTGGGGACCTTGCGGATAAGTCCGTGGGCGCGCAGCAGTCGCAAGCGTCGTCCCACGGCCGCCATTTGCTGTCGTTTTCGGTTATGGCTGGGCGGGTAAAGCTGGGTGCGCACATCGCGGTTACGAAATCCGTTCAGCGCAAACTCGCCTCGATTGACCGCGGCCAGAAGTCGAGCGTCTTCTTCGCCGAAGGGATTGAGGGCGCGATGTCGACGACCTTGCCAGTAAAGCGGCTGACAGACCCCTACTGCTTCTTGGGCCAGGGAAGTGGAGACATGCACTGCCGCCAGAGCACTCAAGTAGCGTTCGGTGGCGGCGTGACTCACTTGCGCCCGGCGATGTAAATCGGCCACGCCGCGCCGTAGGACACGCCATTGCTTCCTCCCAGTGGGGTTGTTTTCCGGACCACGCCACACCCGAAAGTCTTTGGGCTCGTTGATAGTTCCCTCCACTCGCAAGACGCTACCTTTGTCATAGCACTTGAGGGAGTTTTTGTTCAGCCAGTGTTTGATGCGCACCCCGTCGGGGCCGCGGCGCCGGTCCGTTTGCACTTGGTCGGTCATGCCGGTGGGCAGCACCAGGCCGACCCATGAAGCGCAACACTTGCTCGCTGCCAAAGCTCATCACCCCGTGATGGACTAAGGCAGGATAAACCCGTTGCAGGGCGACTCGATTACGAAACATCACATCGGTGGCGTATTCACTCTCGGCCACCGTCCAGTAATAGTCGCGCTCGATGGGCCGACTGATCTCGCTGTGTAAAGGATGGCAGCAGTCCACCAAACCTTGAATCAGCTTCGGCCAGTTCGTCCGGTGTTGTTGATCCAAAAGCCATTGCGCGCAAGCTAGGTCAGCGACCCAGCTAAAACAGTTCTCCGCTCGGCAAAAGTCCACTCCGGCCCTCTCCATTTGCCGAGCCAGCCATTCGCGGCCGTTGAGACAGATTTGAATCAGATAGGGAAACCAAGTTTGCAAACGCACGCTCAACCAGCCCAGTTGCTCATGAATCCAGTAGAAATAGAGATGGATGCATTTGCCCCACTGCAGGCGTAGCTCCAGTTTTCGCGTTGTGCGTTCGCCACGTACAAACCAGGTGCGGCACGGCTCCACGCAACTCAAAGCAGCCACCAAACCCGAAGCGACCGGATTCTGTCGTTGCGCTTCCAAAGCTACTGCTTCCTTATTGGCACCACTGGAACGCAGATAAATCATGGGACGGTGGTGCTGCGCCGCCAAAGCCGCACCCGCTTGTCGAACCCGATTAGTTAGCTCGGTGGCGAATTTTCCAAAGTCTTTGAAAAGCACTCCGGTGCGACGCAGATAATATTCCATCACCCTGGGATGATAGAGGCTGCGCAAGGTCCCCTGCAGCCGGAGCCGATCCCAACCATGCAATACACCAATGACATCAGAGCGGTGACGCTGTATAAAAGGATGCAGGACATCGTGACTTGTGGGATCGAGAGTTGTACGCATAACTCCGTTTACCAAATGCGCGATGTCCTGTCATTTTTGGCTGCGGCTTCGCCGCTCTGGGTCCATTGGTGGTTAAATCGGCGGCAGAATTATTGAAGAACTTCGAAACGGAGGACGGCTGTGAAACTGCTAAATCTCAAAGTGCCATTTGGAACCGCAAAGATGGTTCGCGTAACGGGCGCGAAATATTTGGCGTGGGAAGATGCCTTCGAAGTGGATTTCGAAGACGGCCTCACGTTTCTGGAGCCCCATGAAAGCGTCCGAAGGGCCAACAAGATTTCTGCCAGAGCCAAGCCGGTGCGAGTCGAGCTCGACGAAGAACCGTGCATAGGCTTCTTCGTTCACTATGACAACGGCCAGACTGCGGAAGTCTCCTGGTCGTTTGTGCGTGAGTTACCACCGAAGAGCCCGAAGAAATAAGATCACGTCCTCTTTGCGTCACGAAACGCTGCATTCAGGAGTTTACCAGCCGTGGCGGGCGAGTTATCGCCAAAGAGTCAGAAAAAATGAACGAGCTGACCTCCGACTTCTTGTAGCCACGCCGGGTTGCTCGCGAACCCTCTCGGAGCTGTGCGGCGTTTACCGATTTGCCCTTCATGCTTTAACGTCCCTCTTGGCACGTGGGCGAAGCCTTTTACGTGCTCAGCTTTTTCTTCCCCGAAGCGCCCATGCTCTGCCATAGCCTTCGTCTTTATTGACACGGTGACGATGTGATTGATGGTGGAATGACCGTAAGACAGTTGTCCGGTAGACCAGTCATTGGTGCGCACGTTGTTGTCCGGTTCAAGCAGAGCGTAACGTTAGTACCGACGACCTGGCCATTGACGGCTCCGGGGGCAGCAGATGCCTCGTCCGCCACGTTGCCGAATATGATCGGATTTACGAGATCAAAAGCCCCGATAGTCACGAATTGTGAAGACCCATGGCCGGTTGTGTCGAAGGAAATATAATTTCCAGCGATCCTGACGTTAAAGGAGGTAGCACCATAAATCGCTATTCCCCAGTTATTGCCAGGGGTTCGGTTTTGGATATTGAGTTTGTTGTCGATGATTTGAATGTTCTTTTTCGTCCACGATTCATTTGGACCATCTGCTACAAGTCCAATACCAAAAAAGCCCCGCACCAGAGTGTTGTTTGCGATTAGGATATCCTCCAAGGTCCCGGTGTCGTTGTAGAACACTCTTCCGACATCAATCGCAGTATTGTTATAGAACTGACAATTCTTTGCATAAGCGAAACCGCCAAGTCCGCTTGTAAATCCGGTCTGTAGCCCCGTGTTAGTGCCTACTGCGACACAATCGTGGATTTCTGAATTTGTTGTATATCTCGTTGGGTTATCGTACCCGACGATATTAAATGCGCTGCCGTAATGTCCCGCGGGAGATTCGCCCCTACAGAACCGAATAACGTTTCCCGTGGAATCACAGGTTAAAGGTGCAGCCAAAACGAAACCAAATTCCTCGTTGCTGACTGTCTGCGTCGCAGAGCCAAACGTGTTGATGTGTCGGCAACGCTCGATCAAGTTATTGCTTCCGTGGAGTGTGACAGCCATCACGGCGATCTGCTTTTGCGCAGTCGTTAGAGTAACATTGTTAGCGGTTGCGGTTGCATTGACCGGAACGTAGGCGACCGGGGAAGAGGAAAGCCCGATTGAGGTGGTAGAGTTTATGACACCAATGAAGCAATTGGCCGGGATCCCAGCCCCCATAATTACAGCGCCGATGTCAAGCGCGTTAAACGCTCCGGCTGATGCGGCGACGGTCGGACTTCCATTCACCGTGGACGCATTCGCAATCGTCCTGACTGTGTCCGGCCCGGTAGTAGCCGTTGGTCCAAGTTCCGCCCAGTTGCAGTCAACTGTAAAATCTCGCATGATGACGTTGTCTGCAGCACCGTTCCACGCCGTCTCCAGGACGGCGGTATTATAGGTGATTCCGGTGACCGGCCCAGCAGCCTGAATCGTTGTGTGATACATCCCTGCGCCCTGTATCGTCCAACCTGACTTCACATTCCCTATTTGCCAGCCGGCATCAGTAGCAAAGGTATGAGTTCGAAAAGTTCCGGCCTCAAGATTGATCACAGTGTTAGGCGGAATTGCAGTTAGCAACGCATCAAACTTCTGCTGTGTGCTGCCATCATAAGGGTCAGTTATTGTTCCCGTTCCCGGCTGCCCGTCGGTTCGGACAGCGATCCAAACAACGTTTGGCACCGTTGGCACCTGACCTATAGAAAAATCGGTTGGAAGAAGAAGATTGATAGCCGCAAGTGCTACCACGAATATGGTTATTCTGAGCCTTTTATTTTTCATAGGTATTCTTTGTTATCAGTTTTTTTGGGACTCTGAGGAAAAGGCAGGGAATACGCGCTTGGCGAACTGAGCTGGGCAGACGTAGAGAAAGGACCTCTAGGACGCAACTTTCGATTGCCACAAATTCGAATCGTTTACGCGCACAAGAGCGGATGCCTCCGCGCAAGAAATTTATCAACGATCCAAGATCAGCGTCTCAGGATTTCAGATTTTTCAGTTTTTCTTCTGTGAACCGGAGATCGAAGAGCGTCTACGCAACATGGTCGAAGAAGAACAATTAAGCAGCTTCTAGCTCGGCCTTGGCGTCAGCAACTGCTGCCCGAAGCGCCATGCTCTGCGATGGTGCCTTCGTCTTTATTGACACGGTGACGATGTGATTGATGGTGGAATGACTGTAAGGCAGTTGTCCGGTAGACCAGTCATTGGTGCGCACCTTGTTGTCCGGTTCAGACAGAGCGTAACTCCGGTGCTATTAGTAACCGCGCCTCTCAGCGGCGCGGCGAGTGAATTTCCCGCGGACGCTTCGTCCGCTATGTTACTCACTACGGCCCCATTCAAAATGTAATCGCCGGCGATGGTCATGAACTGTTTGTATCCAAAGCCGGTCGGATCGAAGGAAATATAATTTCCTGAGATCGTAATGTCTGAGCTGCTTACAGCGTCAGAACCCCAACTGCTCACCAGAATTCCGAAGTTCGTACCGCAACATCCTCCATTTATTCGATTTTGGATATTTAGCTTGTTACCGATGATCTCGATGTTTTTCTTGGGACGAGGTGTAACAAGCGCAACCCCCGCCGAACCACGTACCACAGTATTATTAGCGATCTTGATATTTTCTAAGCTCCCCGTATCGCAGTAGAATCCTCCATTACAGTCTATCGCGAGATTGTCTACCCACTGACAATCCTTTGCGTTTGAAAAGCCGCCAAGACCGGTACTAAAGCCAACGTTATTCAAACCATTATTTACTCCAATGGCGACACAATTTTGAACTATTGAGTTAATGACGTATTTGCCTGGATATGCGGTTATGGTAAACGCCGAACCATAGTTCCCTTGTGGCAACTCCGCCCGACAGGAACGAATAATATTACCAGTAGTATCAGCAGAAGGCGTTGACGAGATATTTATTCCCATGGCTTCCGAACCATTTGCCACTGAGCCGTATTGATGAATGCAGCGAACATTGTCGATCAAATTGTAGCTTCCGTTTAGAGTCATCGGGGGAACGGTCACATATTTCTCTCCGCCGATTGTGATTGAGGCCGCGTTGTTGGTGGCTGTGGCGCTGGCTGACATTGTGACATGCGTTGAGTCTTGGATGCTGGCTATCGTGGTTCCGCTCGGGATACCAGTACCAGTCACCGTGCGCGTGAAGTCTGCGACCGTAAATCCGAGCCCGTCATTTGCAGTCGATGACGACAATACAGGCGAACCGCTTGTAATATGGCCGTCCGCGACCGTATAAGAACCCGCACCGGAATCAGCACTCGCGGCAAGGGCAGCCCAATTGCAGTCGATCGTAAAGTCGCGCATGATGACATTATCAGTCGAAACACCCTGAATGCCCTTGATCACCTCAACATCGTAGTGGACGCCCGTTAACGAGTTGGTAGGAGCGGCCTGGATAGTAGTTGCGTACATTCCAGCCCCTTCGATTATCCATCCGCTCCGTGGGTGCCAGAGGTTAAAGGGAGAAATCTGTGTTAA
>JACXTT010005525.1_pt1 | contig 18352 bp, 15 predicted proteins | sample 9270951 | NCBI WGS metagenome assembly JACXTT01 (sample SAMN15532306, study PRJNA645909) | rock metagenome | isolation source: weathered quartz diorite | place: Puerto Rico | collected 2017-06-21 | reverse complement strand
AGCAGGGCGCGACCATCCGCCAGAAGCAGGATCTCATCAAGCTGCCCGACGTGACGCAGATGATGATCGAAATCAAGGTCCACGAGTCCCACGTCCGGCAGGTGAAGCCCAACCTTGGCGCCTACATCACGATTGACTCGCTGCCTGACCAGCAGTTCACCGGCGTCGTGAAGAAGGTCGCCGTGCTGCCCGACACTTCCAGCCGCTACTACAACCCGAACATGAAGGTCTATGCCACCGAGGTCTGGATCAACGAGTCGCTCAACGACATCAAGCCCGGCGTCTCCGGGCGCGCGGAGATCGTCGTCACCAACCTGCAGCAGGTGCTCACCGTGCCCATCCAGGCCGTCACCACCGTCAAAGGCCAGCAGGTCTGCTTTGTCCAGCGCGGGGAGAAGGACGTGCCCGTGCCGGTCGAGGTTGGTTTGTTTAACGACCGCATGATTGAAATCCGCCGGGGCCTCACCGAGAGTGACCGCGTGCTGCTCTCGGCGCTGGCCAACAGCGACAGCATCTCGCTGGACGGCTCCGTGCTGAACCGCGAGGAGGACAGCACGAACCGCCCGCTGCCCAAGCTCCCGCCCCCCGGCGCGTTCCCGGTCAAGCCGGGCAAGGGCGACAGGTTGCCCGCCGGCGTCCGCAGCACATCCGGCAAAAGCACCGACTCCTCCGCGCGCCCCGACAAGCCGGTCAAGCCGGAGAAGCCGGACAAGCCCGCCCGCAGTTCCTCCGGCCCATGAGCGAGCGCGCCATCATCCGCATCGAGAAGCTGGAGAAGATTTACCGGATGGGCGATGTTGAGGTGCGCGCCCTGCGCGGTGTGGACCTGACCATTCACCCCGGCGAATACGTCGCCATCATGGGCGCGTCCGGCTCCGGCAAGTCCACGCTGCTCAACGTCCTTGGCTGCCTCGACCGTCCCAGCGCCGGGAAGTATTACCTCGGCGGCGAGGACGTCGCGACGATGGACGATGACGCGCTCTCCGCCTTTCGCGGACGCACGCTGGGCTTCGTCTTCCAAAGCTACAATCTCATCCAGCAGCTCACGGTCATCGAGAACATCCACGTCCCGCTCTTTTACCAGGGCAAGGATCTCTCCACCTGCCTCGAACACTGTGAGCGGCTCGCGAAAATGGTCGGCCTCGCCGACCGCCTCGACCACCGGCCCAAGCAGCTTTCCGGCGGCCAGCAGCAGCGCGTTGCCATCGCCCGCTCGCTGGTGAACGATCCCCTTCTCATCCTCGCCGACGAGCCGACCGGCAACCTGGATTCCAAGACCGGCATCGAAATCCTCGACACCTTCGACCGCCTCAACACCGAGGGCAAAACCATCGTCCTCGTCACGCACGGCAACGAGGTCGCCGAGCGCGCCCAGCGCGTGGTCCACATGAAAGACGGCGTGATTGACCGCGAGATCATCAACCGCTCCCGGTCCGCCGCCGCGACGGCCCCGGCCGTCACGGTTGCCGCCGCATAAGACCGGCGGTTTTGCCGGCGCGGCATGACAACTTTGTCATGCGGCCTTCAGACGGGGTTCATCCGGGGATGGGTTAATCTTTGGTGTCGGCAAAACGCCGGCTAAAACTAAAAAACTCGCCCCCATGAAACCAAAACGTCTCCTCGTCCCGCTCCTCAGCCTCGGCCTCCTCGCCGGCGCGGCCTGTTCCACTTTCGAGTCCGAAAAGGAGCAGGAGAGCAAGCTCGTCGCGCGGGCCAAGATTTCCCGCGCCGACGCCGAGAAGACCGCGCTCGCCAAGGTGCCCGGTGGCAAAATCGTCGAGGGCGGAATCGAAGAGGAAAAGGGCAAGCTCATCTGGTCCTTTGACATCTCGACGCCCGGCTCCAAGAACGTCACCGAGGTGCAGGTTGACGCCATCACCGGCGAGATTGTCTCCGTGGACACCGAAACGCCCGCGCAACAGGAGAAGGAAAAGAAGGAGAAGAAGTAACCACGTTCACCGGCGCGCCGCCGGTCACCTTTATGAAAACAATCGTCGCTGTTTTGATCGCCGCCGGTCTGGGCGTGGCGGTCGCCGCCGTCGTGATCAACCGGAAACAGGCCGCGTTGCGCGCGGAACAGGCGGCGGAGTCTGCCGCGCGCGAGGCCGCGCTGGCCGCCGAGAAGGCGCGCCTGGAAAAGGCCCTCGCCGCCGCGCGCAACCGCCCGGTGGCCACGGTCGTGGTGGAGACGCCCGCGCCGGCGATCCAGCCGGTCAAGGAGTTCTCCCCCGCCGAATGCATCCAGCGGCTTCTCGCGCTGAAAGTCATGCCGGGGCCGGGTCAGGCCCAGACGATGCGGCAGGTGGTGCATGAGCTGGAGAGCCTCATCGCGGCGGGGCCGGCGGCCCTGCCGGCCATCAAGGCGTTCCTCGCGCGCAACGAGGATCTGGACTACGACCCCGGCGCGGGCGGCAAGGGCAGCGGCCGCGCGCCGTTTGATCCGCGCAACAGCACCGAGTTCGTCAGCCCGCCCTCGCTGCGTTTCGGCCTGCTGGACGCGCTCCGGCGCATCGGCGGCGCGGATGCGGAGAAGCTCATGGCGGAGGTGCTGGGCACGACCGGGCGCGGCATCGAGGTGCTCTATCTCGCGCGCGTGCTCCAAGACATGGCCCCGAACAAATACCGCGACCTCTCCGTGACCGTCGCGCGCGATCTGCTCGTCAACCCCGCCGCCAAGACCGGCGGCCCGGCGGACAAGTTGGATCAGGCGTATCTCTACGCGGTGCTCACCTACTTCCGCGATTCCTCCTTCGCCGCGCAGGCGCAGGCGCAACTCGTCAGCGCGGACGGCAAGGTGGATCGCACGGCGATGAAGTATCTCCAGACGACCCTCGGCGAACAGTCCCTTCCCATCGCGCAGCAGGCGTGGAATGATCCGCGCATCACCGCCGACCAGAAAGAACCGCTCGCGCGCGTGGCGCTGGCCTATCTCGGCGCAAACCCGCAGGCGGAGCCGCTCTTCAAGACGGCCATCAATGACATGAGCCTGCCCCCGGACCACCGGCGGGAGCTGATCGAGGACTTGAACACGGACGGTTTCGCGGACAAACGCAACCCGACGCCCGCCGACCTCGCGCTCATCCAAAACCGCCTCCGGTTCATCCAGCAGAACGCGCCCAACGCGGTGGACGTGGTGAATGCAAAGGCCTTCGCCGAGGCGGCCAAGGACTTGCTCCAGATGCTCGACAAGGCCAACGGAGCGGTGAAACCCAAGCCCCCAAAGCCACCGCCTTGACGCGGCCCGGCGCGCAACTGCACCGGCCGAACTTCGAGCACCATCCGGCAGAGACGTCAGCACATCAAACAACCAGCACGAAAAGGAAGCATCCATGAAATCGCAACCAATGAAGAACGCACCCCACTTGAAGCGCTTGGCCAGGTTGGCGGGCCTGCTGGCCATGTCGGCCCTCCTCGGCGGCTGGGTGTCCATCTGCCTGGCGGGCGAAACCAAGAAATGGGAGGAAATCCCGGAGGCGGTGCGGAAGACGATTCTCGCCCACGGCGGCAAGGCTGGTCCGGTGGACAAGGAGAGCGAGAAGATCAACGGCAAGGCCGTTTACGAAGCCAGTGTGAAGGACAAGGACGGCAGCGTGCGCGACCTCGTGGTGACGGAAGACGGCAAGCTGGTCGAAATCAAGACCGACGATGCCGCGAACAAGACGGACGAACAGACCGCAAGCGCAAGGAAGGCGCTGGCCAGCCTGAAGTTCACCCGTCCGCTGGAAATCACTCATCCCTTCCTGCCGCTGGCCACGTTGAAGCAGGACATCCTGGAAGGCACGGAGGGCGGCAAGAAGGTGCGCGTCGAGCGCACCCGGATGCCGCAGACCAAGACCATCCAGTTCAACGGGAAGCCCGTGGAAGCGCTCGTTTTCGAGGACCGGGTCTTTGAAAACGGAAAACTCGCCGAGGTGGCGCTCGATTACTACGCGCAGGCCGACGATGGCACCGTGTGCTATCTCGGCGAGGATGTGGACGAATACAAGGACGGCAAGGTGATTGGCCACGAGGGCACCTGGCTGCTCGGCAAGGACACCCAGATTCCCGGCGTGAACATGCCCGCGCGTCCGAAGGTGGGCGACAAGTTCAAGGTGGAGGATGTCTCCAAGGAGATTCACGAGGACGACGAGGTGCTCTCTGTGTCCGAGACCGTGACCGTGCCGGCGGGAACCTACAAGAATTGCCTGAAGATCAAGGAGGTTCTCGCCGACGGCAAAATCGAATTCAAATACTTCGCGCGCGGCGTCGGCTGCGTGAAGGAAGTTCCCGCCGACGGCGAACTGCTTTTGAAATCGCACGAAACGACGAAAGCGAAAAAATGACCGGCCCACTGTGGAAAGGACCAACATGAAAACAAGCAGGACGATTCTGGCGTTGGTGCTGGCCGTGGTCGCTGCCGGCCTTCTTGTCCACGAGCTGGCCAGCAAGCACCCGGGGCAGGAACCGCCGCAGCCCGCTGCCAAAGCCGCGCCCGCAGCCGATCCGCAACGGGCCGTGAATCAAAATGCAACCGTCGAGACGCCCGTGCCAACTCCGACGGCGCCAGAGCCACCGCAGGCTCGCGAAACTGTGGCCCGCTCCGAAATCAGGCCGCAGCCTAGGCCATCAAGGCCCGAGGCAAAACCAGCCATGAAACAGCAAAGGCCCGCAAACCAGGCTCAGCCGGCTTCCAACCCCAAGGATCCCGTGGACAAGCTGGCGCGGGTGGCGCTGAGTTTCGTCGGGACGGATTCCGACGCCGAGGAGTATTGGATTTCGGCGATCAACGACCCAACGCTTTCAGCCAATGAACGCAAAGACCTGATTGAAGACTTGAACGAGGAGGGTCTGCCCGATCCGAAACACCCGACGGTGGACGATTTGCCACTGATTGTCAGCCGGCTCCTGATCATTGAAGAACTCGCGCCCCACGCCATGGATCAGGCCAATGCTGACGCGTTTCAAGAAGCTTACAAAGACCTCGTCAATATGTTTGTCCGCCTGACACGGGAGTAGAAGACCCGCGCAACAAACTGGCGAACAGCGTCCACCCTTTCTGCATTGGGATCTTGCCGCCACTGATTTAACTTCGCCTCATGCGCGTGCTTGTAATCGAGGACGAAAAAAAGACCGCCTCGTTCATCCGCAAGGCGCTGCAGGCCGAAGGCTTCGCGGTGGACGTTTGCCACCACGGCGACACGGCGCTCACGACCGCCACCAGCGCGCCCTTCGACGCCATCGTGCTCGACATCATGCTGCCGGGGCGTGACGGCCTGAGCGTGCTGCGCCAGTTGCGCGCGCGGCCGCTTGCCACGCCCGTGCTCCTCCTCTCCGCGCGCGGCGAGGTCAACGAGCGCGTCGAGGGCCTCAACGCCGGGGCCGACGATTATCTGCCCAAGCCCTTCGTGCTCGCCGAGCTGGTCGCCCGCGTGCGCGCGCTGGGCCGGCGCGGGGGCGAGCCAAAGCCCGTCGTCCTGCGCGTGGCCGATCTCACGCTCGACACCGTGTCGCGCCGCGCCAGCCGGGGCGCGACGACCTTCGAGCTGACGGCGCGCGAATACCGGCTGCTGGAATTTCTCATGCGCTCCGCCGGGCGCATCTGTGGGCGGATGACCATTCTGGAGAAAGTCTGGGATTACGACTTCGACCCCGGCACGAACCTGGTGGATGTTTACGTCGGCCGCGTGCGCGAGAAGATTGACGCGGACTTCGAGCCGAAACTGCTCCACACCGTGCGCGGCGTGGGCTACGTCCTGCGCGAGACGCCATGACCATCCGCGCCAAGCTCACGCTCTGGTATGCGGCCATCCTGGCCGCCTCGCTGCTGCTCATCCTCGGGCTGGCCTACCAGGAGTTTGTGGTGGAGTCCCGCGAGCCGCGCGTTGACAGCAGCGAGCCGGTGGAGGCGTTCGTGCCCCGCAAGGCTTACGGCGAAGTGACCGACATCATTCTCGTCTTCGCGCTGCCCGCCGCGCTGATCGGGCTGGCCGGCGGCTGGTGGCTCACACGCCAGGCGCTCGCACCCGTCGCCGCCTTGACCCGCGCGGTGGAGCAAATCCACGAACGCAACCTCCATGCGCAACTGCCCCGGCGCGGCAATGGCGACGAGCTGGACCGCCTCACCGAGGTTTTCAACGCGATGACCACGCGGCTGGACCAGTCCTTCCAGCGCATTCGCGAATTCACCCTGCACGCCTCGCACGAACTCAAGACGCCGCTCACCGTGCTGCGGGGCGAGACCGAGAGCGCGCTTCACGACGAAACGCTTTCCCCCGCCGCCCGCGAACGGCTGGCGAGCCAGCTCGATGAGTTGGAGCGCCTCGCAAAAATCGTGGATGGCCTCACCCTTCTCACCAAGGCCGACGCCGGCCAGGTCGCGCTCCAGCGCGAAATCGTGCGCCTCGACGAACTGGTGCAGGACGCCCGCGCGGACGCCGAAGTGCTCGCCCAGCCGCACCGCATCCGCGTGCGCGTGACCGTCTGCGAGCCGCTCACGGTCATGGGTGACCGCCACCGCCTCCGGCAAGTCCTGCTGAACCTCACGGACAACGCGGTGAAATACAACCAGCCCGACGGCGAGGTGACGCTGGCCTTGCAGCAGCGCGGCGACTTGGCCGAGCTGGTCATCAGCAACACCGGCCCGGGCGTGGCGACCGGCGAGGAGGCGCGGGTCTTCGAGCGCTTCTACCGGGGCGATGCGAGCCACAATCAGGCCGTCGAAGGCTGCGGCCTCGGCTTGAGCCTCGCCCAATGGATTGTCCACGCGCACGGCGGGAGCATCGCGCTGGCCTCGCCGCGCCCCGGACTGACGGCCGTGACCGTGACCGTGCCGGCACGGACGGCGTGAGAGCTTCTCGTCCGGGATGCACAACCGTTCGCGGCACGGCAACTTCGCTGCTGACTGGGGAACTTTCCCGTTGACGCATGGAGGGCGGGGCGGTTTGATTCGCCGCGTTGCCGCTGGTCAAAATCATGTGTGTGCGGAGCTTTTTGCGCTCTCACACGGCGGGAAATTATTCAAATCGAATGCGCAGGAACTCATGGCTGGACGCGGGCGGTTCGGGCACGGTGCGCCCCGCAAGTCGTTAACCAGCCAAACACCATGAGCAAAAAGATCAACGTCGCCATCGTCGGACTCGGTTTCGGAGCGGAATTCATCCCCCTCTGGCAGAAGCACCCGCACACCACCTGTTACGCCATCTGCCAGCGCAACCAGAAGAAACTGGACGACGTGGGTGACTACTTCGGCGTCGAGAAGCGTTATCAGGACTTCGCCGCGCTGCTCAAGGATCCCGCCGTGGACGTGGTCCACATCAATTCCCCCATCCCTGACCACGCGTGGATGTCCATCGCCGCGCTCAAGGCGGGCAAGCATGTCGCCTGCACCGTGCCGATGGCCACGAGCATCGCCGATTGCAAGAAGATCGTGGACCTCGTCAAGCAAACCGGCCTCAAATACATGATGATGGAGACCGTCGTGTATGCCCGCGAGTATCTCTTCATGAAGGAGCTGCTCGACGACGGCCAGCTCGGCAAGCTCCAGTTTGTCCAGGCCTCGCACCAGCAGGACATGGACGGCTGGCCCAACTACTGGCCCGGCCTCCCGCCCATGTGGTATGCCACGCACTGCGTCGGCCCGGTCGCCGGACTCATCGGTAAACCGGCGGAATACGTGAGCTGCTTCGGCTCCGGCACCGTGCGCAAGGAACTCCAGAAATGCTACGGCTCGCCCTTCGCCGTCGAGACCGCGCACATCAAGTTTGCGGGCACCGACGTCAACGCCCGCATCATCCGCTCGCTGTTCGACACCGCGCGGCAGTATCGCGAGAGCATTGACGTGTATGGCGACAAGAAGTCCGTCGAGTGGCCGCTCGTCGAGCACGAGCCGCTGGTGATGCACACCGCGAAGCTGCCCGAGCCGAAGATTCCCAAGCCGGTCAAGTGCCCCGACTTCGCCAAGCGCCTGCCCAAGAGCATCGCCAAATACACGACGCAGGGCGTCTATGACTCCAGCAAGAAGACGCACTTGAGCTTCACCCAAGGCAGTGGCCACGGTGGCAGCCATCCGCACCTCGCGCACGAGTTCGCGATGGCGCTCGTGGAAGGCCGCGACCCGTTCCCGAACGCGAAGCAGTCCGCCAACTGGACCTGCGTGGGCCTCTGCGCGCACCAGTCCGCCCTGAAGGGCGGCGCGATTGTGAAACTCCCGGCGTTCACCCTGTAAGCCAGATTCCATTCGGCACCAGCAACCCAAAGTCACAAACCTATGATCGAAGACAACACCATCTCCAACGAGCCAGTGGCGCCGAATGCCAAACGCCTGTTATTCGCGGGCTTCATGGCGATTCTCGCCGCTGGCGTCGGCTTCGCCATCCGTGGCGGCATCTTCGACAACTGGGGTGAGGAATTTGGCTTCACCGGGGCGCAGCTTGGCGCGATTGGCGGCGCGGGCTTCACTGGCTTCTGCTTTGGCATCATCATCGGCGGCGTCATTTGCGACAAGATTGGCTACGGCAAGCTGATCATCGTCGCCTTTGCGCTTCACGTGCTGTCCGCCTTCGTCACTTTTGGTGCGACAAGCAAGGAGAACGTCGTCGACATGCTCAAATGGGGTATGTTTCTCTTCGCCTTTGCCAACGGCACACTGGAAGCTGTTGCGAACCCGCTCGTCGCGACCCTCTTCCCGCACAACCGCACGCATTACCTGAACATCCTCCACGCGAGCTGGCCTGCCGGCCTCATCATCGGTGGTGTGTTGGGCTGGATTCTGGACGACCAAATGAAGGTGAACTGGAAGATTCAGCTCTCCCTTTATCTCGTCCCCACCGTTGCCTACGGCATCATGTTCTTTGGTCAGAGTTTCCCGAAATCGGAGGCGTCTGAGAAAGGCCTGAGCCTCGGCGAAATGCTCAAGGACGTCGGCATCCTCGGCGGCCTCGTCGTGTGCGGCCTGCTTGCCCTCTTCTGCAAGGACACGCTCGGCCTGTCCGCTCCGATCGCTTATGGCATCGGCGGTGCGCTGCTCGTGGTCGTCGCGGTCATGACCAATTTCTCGATGGGTTCGGTGCTGCTGTTCGTGCTCTTCCTCGCCCACGCGCTGGTCGGCGCGGTTGAACTTGGCACTGACGGCTGGATTCAGAACATCACCGGCAACATCCTTTCCTCCGGCGAGGGAAAAATTCTGTTCGTCTTCACCTCGGCCACCATGTTTGCGCTTCGTTTCTGCGCGGACTTCATCGAGAAAAAGATCGGCCTTTCCCCGGTGGGCATCCTGCTCACCTGCGCCACCTTGGCATGTGTGGGCCTGAATCTGACCAGCGGCATTGCGAGTTTCGGTGGCGCGCTGCTGGCGCTCACGGTTTATGGCGTGGGCAAAACCTTCTTCTGGCCGACGATGCTCGCTGTCGCCTCCGACCGCTTCCCACGCACCGGGGCCATCGCCATTTCCATCATGGGTGGCATTGGCATGATGTCGGCGGGCATGATTGGCTCGCCCGGCCTCGGCTACGCGAAGGACCGGTTCGCTCGCGAGGAACTGCAAAAGTCCAACCCTGCCGCCTACGCGCAATTCAAGGCGGAGAAATCCAGCTCCTTTCTCTTCTTCGACGAAGTCACCGGTCTGGATGGCACCAAGCTGGGCGAAGCCCAGAAGGCCGAGGCTGCCAAGCGCACGCCGGAGCAAAAATCCGCTGCCGAGGCTTCCATCGCCGGTGACCGCCGCACGCTTATAGCCGACTCTGCCATCCCCGCGCTGATGGCCGTTCTCTATTTGGGCATCCTGCTCTACTTCAAATCCATCGGCGGCTACAAGGCCGTGCACCTCGAAGGCACCAGCGGCGAAGGCCACGCCGCACCGCCCAAGGCCTGAGCCAGTCAGGGTTTCGCTTCAAGGGCGGCCTCGCGCGTGCGAGGCCGCCTTTTTTTGTTTGCGGCGGCACGGGCAAACACTCCTTGTCGCCCTGCGGCGGGTTGGCTACGTTGCCGCTGTGCCGACAGCCACGCTTCCTCCACCTTCACGGGCCGCCCAGCCGCCGTCTGCGCCGCGCCTGTGGACGGCCGATCAGTTCCTCGACTGGCTGGAGCCGGGCCTCCACGCCGACTTGATTGGTGGAGAAAAGTTCATGCAACTCCCTGTCAACCTGAACCACGCCCGCCTGCTCAACTTCATGGATCGCCTGCTCGCCGGCTTCATCGAAGCTCACGAACTCGGCGAACTGCACCGCGAAGTCGTCGCCGTCCGGCTCGGCTCGCGGAACGTCTTCCTGCCCGACCTCGCCTTCTTCACGAATGAGCAGGTGCCCCGGCTGCTGGACACCCACGCGCCGCTTGCGCCCGCCTTCGTGCTGGAGGCGCTCTCGCCACGCACCGCTGACCGTGACCTCGGCCCCAAGTTCGCCGCCTACGAGGAGCACGGCGTGAACGAATACTGGGTGCTCGATCCCGACCATGGGCGGCACCAGTTCCACCGGCGCGACGGCGAACTGCTGGTCGAGTTCGCCCGCACCGGAGAAAAGATCAAGTCCAGCACGGTGCGCGGCTTCTGGGTGAAACGCTCGTGGCTCAACGCAGCCAAGCTCCCGCCGGTGCAGGCCTGCCTCGCGGAACTTCTCCGCCGACAGCCGTAGCCGGCGGCAGGTTCCTCACGCAAAGGTCGCCAAGGCCGCAAAGGCACGGCACACGACGCCTTCAATGTTGCTTCCCCTTTGCGCTCTTTGCGTCCTTTGCGTGAGGCTGCCGAGACTTCACCACACCTCCACCGGTCCCTTGGGCACCGGCACGCTCTGCCGCTGCGCGGACGCCGGGTCTTGCATGAAGCTCGCCACCAACGGCGGCGGGGCGAAGCGCGGGAGCAAGTGGCCGTCGCCGTCGCAGAACTGCTGCCGCCAGCGCAGGTAGCGCTCCAGCACGTCGTGGAACTCCGCGCGGCTGCCGATGGTCACGACCTTCTTGTTGAACTCGTTCACCGGCCCGAACCGTTTGGCATACCACGGCGCGACCTTGCGGAACATCCGGCAGCCGTGCTCCTCGCCGAACACCTCGACCATCAGGTCCAGATGCCGGCACATCACGCGCACGCGCTCCTCGAACTTCGGCTCCGGCAGCAGTTCGCCGGTCGCGAGCAGATGTCGCGTCTGCTGAAAAATCCACGGGTTGTAGAATGCCCCGCGCCCGACGCTCACGCCTGCGCAGCCGGTGTCAGCAAACATCTTCTTCGCCGCCTCGGGCGTGGTCACGTCGCCGTTGCCGATGACGGGAATCTTCACGGCTTCGACGACCTTGCGGATGCCCGCCAAATTCACCGTCCCGCTGAAACCCTGCTCGCGTGTTCGGCCATGCACGAAAATCGCCGCCACGCCCGCGTCCTCCAAGGCCCGAGCGAGGTCCGGCGCGGTGATGTTTTCGTCGTCCCAGCCGAGGCGCATCTTCGCCGTCACCGGGATTTTCACCGCGCTGACCATGCCTTTCACCAGCGCGGCGGTCTTGTCGTGCTCCGTCATCATCGCGGAACCACCGCCCACGCGGCAGACCTTGCGGACGGGACAGCCCATGTTGATGTCCACGCTGGCGATGCCGCGCCGCTCCAAGTCCACCGCCGCGTCGCGCATCTCCTCCGGCACGGAGCCGAAGAGCTGCACCGCCAGCGGACGGTCACGCTCGTTGGTCTCGATGAGCTTGAGCGCCTTCTTGTTCCGCTCCAGCAGCGAGCGCGCGTTGACGAGGTCGGTGGTGCAGAGGTCCACGCCGCCGACCTCGCGGATGACGAGGCGGAACGGCAGGTTCGTGTAGCCCGCCAGCGGCGAGAGGAACAGGTTCGACTGAAGTTCAAGCGGCCCGAGCCGGAACATGGCAATAGGATTGAGCGGGCAGGCGGGCGAGGCAAGCGTGGGGGCGGGGAAACATTTCAACGCTCGTAAAGCCGCTGCAACTCCTCCAGCGGCACGCCACGGTAATAGCCCGCTGTCACCCGCCACATCAGCAGGTAAGTTCGCAGCACGCCCAGCTTGCGAAATTTCCGCGCCGAGGTGACGACCGTTGCGTCCGCCAGCGCGAGGCGGCCCAATGGACGCAGCCGTTTGCACAGCTCGAACTCCTCCATGAGCGGCACGTCCGGCACGCCGCCGATGCGCGCGAGCGTCTCGCGTCGGAGGAAAATCCCCTGGTCCGCCATCACGCGCTGCGCGACGAGCAGCCGCCACCAGCACTTGAAGCGCGAGCCGCGCACCAGCCAACTCGGCGGATCGCGGAAGACTTTGTAAAAACCGCCGGCCACCACCTCGGGCCGCGCCAGACACGCGAGTAATGCCCGGCCCGCCTCCGGCGGAACCCACGTGTCCGCGTGCAGGAACAGGATGACTTCGCCAGTCGTCCGCTCCGCACCCGCGCGCAGTTGCCGCCCGCGCCCCGGCGCACAGTTCACCACCACGCAGCCCGTTGCTTCCGCGAGTTTCGCCGTGTCATCCCGGCTCCCGCCGTCCGCGATGATGACCTCCTTCACCTCCGGCACCAGTCGCAGCCGCCGCAACGTCTCCGGCAACTCCGCCGTTTCGTTCAACGTCGGAATGATGACGGAGATGCCGCCGTTCTTTTCTATCACGGACACAATCTAGCGAAACCGCCCTTTCCGTGCAGCCGGCAAACAGCCACACGATTCCCTTCCCCGGACTCAACGCGACGGCGGGCACCGCGCTGCCGCGCAAAACGTAAGGGCGAACACTTCCCTTGTCCCCCGCGTCGAACGCCGGTATCACGAACACCGCACCCGTTGCATCTTATGCGCCTGCCAATCTTCGCCGTCCTCGCCGCCGCCCTTTCGCTCCCCGCCGCCGAGCCACCGGCGTCCGACACGAACCGCTTCACGCCGGAGATGGCCGAGTTCGTGAAACGCTTCAAGGGCGGCGGGATGCTCAACGACGGCTCCACGCGCCCTACGCCCGCCGAGTCGCTCAAGCAGTTCAACGTCGCCCCCGGCCTGCGTTGGGAACTGGCCGCGACTGAGCCGATGGTCCGCCAGCCGCTGAACCTGCACTTCGACGAACGGGGCCGCTGCTGGGTCGTGCAGTATCTCCAGTATCCGTTTCCCGCCGGGCTGAAGGTGACGAAGTATGACCAATACCTGCGCGCCATTTACGACAAGACCCCACCGCCGCCACCGAACCATTTCAAGGGCGCGGACCGTATCACCATCCTCGAAAGCACGCGCGGTGACGGCGTCTTTGACAAGGCGAAGGACTTTGTCTCCGACCTGAACATCGCGCGCAGCGTTGTCACTGGACGCGGCGGCGTATGGGTCTTGAACCCGCCTTACCTGCTCTTCTATCCCGACAAAAACCGCGACGACATTCCCGACGGCCCGCCCGAGGTGAAGCTCTCCGGCTTCGGCCTCGAAGACACGCACAGCGGCGCGAACTCGCTCGCGTGGGGGCCGGACGGCTGGCTTTACGGCGCGCACGGCAGCACCTGCACGGCGGACATCAAGGGCGTAAAATTCCTCGGCCAGGCCATCTGGCGCTACCATCCCGTGAGCGGCGACTTTGAGGTTTTCGCGGAAGGCGGCGGCAACACGTTCAGCCTGGAGTTCGACGCGCAGGGCCGCGTCTTCTCCGGCTCGAACTACGGCCAGACGCGCGGCCTGCACTACGCGCAGGGCGCGCTCTACATCAAGGGCTGGTCCAAGCACGGCCCCGCGATGAGTCCGTATCGCTTCGGCTGGTTCGAGCACATGACGCACAAGGGCTACGAGCCGCGCTTCCCGCAGGCGATGCTCTACTACGAGGGCGGCGCGATCCCGCAATACGAGGGCCACATCGTCGCCGGCATGGCACTCACGAGCCGCGTGATGGCGAGCAAGGTTGCGCGGGACACGTCGAGCTTCCAGACCGCCGACATCGAGACGAGCGTGCTCTCCAGCAACCGCTGGTTCCGCCCCGTGGACATGAAGACCGGCCCCGACGGCGCGATTTACTTCGCCGACTGGTGCGACAGCCGCCTCAGCCATCTCGACCCGCGCGACACTTGGGACAAGGAGTCGGGCCGCATCTACAGGCTCTCCGCGACCGGCGCGAAGGTGGGCTGGGACAAAATGGATTTCACCAAACTCTCCGGCGATGAACTCATCAAGCTCCTCTCGCACCCGAACAAATGGGATCGCCAGACCACGCTGCGCGTGCTGTGGGACCGCAGGGACAAGGCGATGGTGCCGAAGCTCAAGGAGCTAGTGTTCAGTAAGTCAGTGTCCAGTAATCAGTCTCCGAAAGCTGGCGCGGCTACGAACGCCAAACTGAATACTGAATCACTGAACACTGAACACTTGTCTTTGGAAGCCTTCTGGGCCGTGAACGCCAGCGGCGGCTTCGACGACGCTTTCGCTCTGCAAACCCTGAAGCACCCCAACGAAATGGTCCGTTACTGGACCATTCGTCTGCTCGGCGACCGCAAGCGCGTCACGCCTGGGCAACAAACCGCACTGCTTGCCACTGCAAAATCCGAACCCGCCGCTGAAGTCCGCGCGCAGCTCGCCAGCAGCGTCACCCGCCTGCCGGGCAAGGACGCCCTGCCCATCACCCGCGAGCTGCTCCTGCACAACGAGGACGTGACCGACAAGCACATTCCCCTCCTGCTCTGGTGGGCCGTCGAGAGCAAGTGTGCCACCGACCGCGACGCGATTCTTCGCATGTTGGAGGACAGCACGTTCTGGCACGCGCCGCTCGTGCAGAAGTTCATCATCGCGCGACTCGGCCAGCGCTTCACCACCGAGCGCACCGATGCGAATTTGGAAACCGCCGCAAAACTTTTCGCCCTCGCACCCTCGCCCGCCGACGCCGACGAACTCATCAAGGGCATGGAAGCCGGCCTGCAAGGCGACGCTGTGAAGTCCGTCCCAACCGTGCTCCAGAAGCGCGTCGCCGACCTCTGGACCAGCCGTCCGCCCACGCCCACGCTCATCAGCTTCGCCGTCCGGCTCGGTCACACGCCCGCGGCCGAGGCCGCGCTCGCGCGCATCAGCGACCCGAAAGTTCCCGAAGCCGACCGCCGTAAGACCATCACGCTCCTCGCCGAGCGCCGCGTGGACGCCGCCGTGCCGACCTTCCTGAAACTGCTCCGCTTCGAGAAGAGCGACGCGCTCCGCCTCGATTTGGTCAACGCCCTCCAGCGCTTCGCATCGCCGGACATCGCGCGCGAGTTGCTCGACCTTTTCCCCGGCTTCAGCGGCAAGCTCCGTGACACCGCGCAGGCCGCGCTCGCCAGCCGGCCCGACTGGGCGCGCCGCCTCCTCGCCGCCGTGGACGAGGGCCAGCTCAAGAAAGAGCAGATTTCCATTGCGAATCTTCTCGCCATCACCGCGTTCAAGGACGCCCCGAGCGATGCGCTTGTCAGGAAGCACTGGGGCCGCCTCAACAAGACCAGCGAGGAAAAGGAGGCGCAGATCGCGAAAGTGAAGAAGCTCCTCGCCGGCACCAAGGGCGACACCAAGGCGGGCCGCGAAGTCTTCAAGCTGGCCTGCGCCGTCTGCCACACGCTCGACGGCGAGGGCGCGAAGATCGGCCCCGACCTCACCGGCTACGAGCGCGACAACCTCGACTTCATCCTGCCCGCCATCGTGGATCCGAGCCTGGCCATCCGGGAGGAATACATCGCGTTCAACCTGGAGACCCACGACGGCCAGTCGTTCACCGGCCTCATCACGGAGATCAACGGCCAGCACGTCGTGGTGCTGGACGTAGCCGGCAACAAGCACTCGCTGGCCCGCACCGACGTGAAGACCATGCAGGCCAGCCACACCTCGCTCATGCCCGAGGGCCTGCTCGACGCCTTGAGCGAGCAGCAGGTGAAGGACTTGTTCGCCTACTTCATGGGAGATGTGAAGCCTGCCAAGAAATGAATCGCCGCGAATTCAGCGGCTTGGTCGCGGGGGCGACTGCGACCACGGCCTTTCCTACGCTGCAAGTCTGCGCCGCTTCCAAAAGCCTGGCCAAGCGCAAGCGCGTCGCGCTCATCACCACCATCGTCCGCAAGTTCTCGCACGGGCAGCACTTCGTTGATCGGCTGCTGGAAGGCTACGGCTGGCACGGCGAACACCACACGTCGCCGCTCGACTTGGTTTCGCTCTACGTCAAGCAGTTCCCCGAAGGCGACGTGAGCCGCGAGCCCAGCCGGCGGCGCGGCGTGAGGTTGTGCCCGACCATCGCCGAGGCGCTCACGCTCGGCACCTCGCGGCTCGCGGTGGACGGCGTGCTCATCGTCGGCGAACACGGCGATTACCCGCGTGATGCGAAGGGCCAGCCGCTCTACCCGCGCTTCCGCTTCTTCAAGGACGTGGTGAAGACCTTCGAGCGCACGATCCAATCCGTGCCCGTCTTTCAGGACAAGCACTTCGCGATGGACTGGCGCGAGGCGCAAGAAACCTATCGTGATTCACAACGCCTCGGCTTCCCGCTCATGGCCGGCTCGTCGCTCCCGGTCACCTGGCGCATCCCGATGGTCGAGGTGCCGCTGGGCACACCGCTCGTCGAGAGCGTCGCGGTCGGCTATGGGCACCACGGCTACTACGACATCCACACCATCGAGACCGCGCAGTGCATGAGCGAGCGGCGAGCGGGCGGCGAAGTCGGCGTGAAGTCCGTGCAAGCCTTCAAGAACGACGCCGTCTGGCGCTTGCTCGGCGAACGCGAGTCCACGCGCCGTCTTTGCCTCGCCGCGCTGAACCGCAGTCAGACGCTCGCGCCCGCGCCGGGCTACACCTTCGCCGAGCCGAGCGTCGAGCACCTCAAGCGTGTCAGCCCGTTCGCGGTCGCCTACGTCTTCGAGCACCTCGACGGCTTTCGCACGACCATCTTTCACTTCAACGGCACGGGCACCACCTTCAGCCGCGACACCGCCGCGTTGAACGACTTCACCTACGCCGGCCTCACGCAACGCGGCGACGTGCTCTCCACGCTGATGTTCCTGCCCATGCCGCCGACGATGTCCACGCTGGCGAGCTTCTTCAGCCCGCTGGTGAACCACATCGAGCACATGGTCTTGACCGGCCAGACTTCCTGGCCCATCGAGCGGAACTACCTGACCACCGGCATGACACTCTTCGCCGTGGACTCGCTTTACGCCGACGGCGCGAAGCTCGACACGCCCGACTTGCGCATCCGCTACCAGCCCACGCCGGGGCCGCATTTTTGGGCTGGCTAAATGAAACCGCTCCGCCAAATCGCTTTCGTCATCGAAGAGTTCGTGCTGCAAACGCCCGCGCAACAGCTCCTCGACCGCTTCCTGCTCGGCTACCGGCGGGACGGCGGATTCCACAAAGTCGAAGGCATCAAGGTTGTTGCTCAACTCCCGGGTGGCGCGAATGAGGAACTCGCCCGGCGCATCGCCGATCGCGGGCTGATGCGCGCCACTGATGTAGTTGCCGCTGTGCGCGACGCGGACGCCATTGTCATCGTGCCGAAGAGCGAGGCCGTCGCACCCGCAGGTGCATTACTGACCGCCGCGCTCACGAACGGTAAACGCGGCGCATTGTGCTTCGTATTCGGCGCGCTTGCTCCCAGCCTGGCGGCGGCACGGACGTTCCACACCCTCGCCGCCGGGCAGCAGATCACGCTCATCTCCGGCACCGCGCTGCCGATTACGTGGCGACTGCCACAGATAGACTTGCCGTTGCAGATCAAGGTGGATGAAGCGCTCATCGTCGTGCAGGGCGTGTCGCCGCTCGCGGAGTTGCATGCACTCGACGGTTTGCTGCCCGTGTTGGAACGTCGCACCGGAGGCGAACGCGGCGTGCGACAGGTGAAGTTTCTGTCGGGTCGCGAACTGTGGCGCGCAGGCGACCGCCGCGAGTGGTCATGGCCGCTGCTCTCCGCCGCGCTCTCTCGCTCGGACTCGCCGCAAGGCGACGCAATCGCAGATGGGCGCACGCAGGACTTGGCCGGCCTCGGCCTCGTGCCGAAGCTCGCGACCAACCCGCGCGGCTGGATGCTGGAGCACACCGACGGCCTTCGCACCACGTTGCTCGCGCTCGACGGCGTGGTGGCCGACTTCAACTTCGCCGTGCGACTGGCAGATGGAAACGAAATCTCCGCACAACTCTTCCGCGCGCCGGCACCGGGACAGGAGCATTTTGGCCGGCTGGCGGCGGCCCTCAAAAACTTCTTCCGCACCCGCCAGCCGCCCTGGTCGGCCCACCGGAACCCGCCGACGGCCGCCCGCGTCCTGCGTGCGTTCTCCCCTTTGCCGCCGCGCGCCAGCTTCTTGAACGTGTCGCCCACCGCAGCCGGAAGCTGGCTCAGGCTCTGATCCTCGGCGTCGTTGTAGTTCTTCAACTCCACCCGCACCACCACGCCGTGCAGGTCCACGCGCACGGCATACTCCAGGCCCTCGTGGC
>JACXTT010005524.1_pt1 | contig 18352 bp, 13 predicted proteins | sample 9270951 | NCBI WGS metagenome assembly JACXTT01 (sample SAMN15532306, study PRJNA645909) | rock metagenome | isolation source: weathered quartz diorite | place: Puerto Rico | collected 2017-06-21 | reverse complement strand
CGTTGTCGTCGGTGAGTTCGCGGGCAAACCCGTTATCCAGGCCAATCGCGGCGTCGACTTTCGTGACGCGATAGCGCTCAACGATCCGACGATGAACGGACCGGTCCCGAGACTGCCCGATGGCCATCCAGATTTGACAGGACCGTGGGAGGGGGGCGGCTCCGATAACAACATCGGGGTCGAAGGCGGGCTCAAGGAAGGCGAGCTTGATGCGCTGCTGCTCCCGGCGGCCAAGGCGTTGAAAGAACAACGATCCAAAGCCATTTACGGCGAGCCCTACATCTACTGCCTCCCGATGAGCGTGCCGCGCATCAACCCGTATCCCTGGAAGTTTGTCATGGGATACACGTCAAAAGGGCTCCAATACATCTACCAGCTTCACGAGACAGGCGACGCTGGTGCGCATCGCGTGATCTACATGGATGGTCGCCCGCACCCGAATCCCGCGACGTTGATTGCGTCGTGGTGGGGACATTCGACTGGGCACTGGGAAGGCGACACGCTGGTCGTCGACACCGTTGGGTACAACGACAAGTTCTGGTTCGACGCGCCTGGCACGCCGCACTCGGAAAAGCTCCACACTGTCGAGCGGTGGACCCGCATCAGCTACGGGACGTTGGTCAACGACTTCACACTCGAGGACCCCGATACGTTCACGAGACCTGTGCAGCTGCGTTTTGTGGCGCGGATTGTCAAACCAGGCGTCGAGCTGATGGAGTACATCTGCGCGGAGAACAATCAGATCGGCCTCGCTGGTGGTTACCTGGGCAAGACGGACGCGAGCCAGATCGGCATCGGCGGCGGCCCGGCCCAACCCGCCACCGACAAGAAATAGCGATCGGCATTCATTGGGTGCAGGAGGACATGCCATGCGAATGAACGTTGGAATCCTGGCCGTCGTCGGTGTCGCGTGTCTGACGGTGCCGCTCGTGGCGCACCACGGCTTTGATACCGAATATGACAGCAGCAAGGTGATCTCAGGGACGGGAGTGGTGTCGAAGGTCGAATGGACCAATCCGCACATGCACCTGTATGTGGACGTCGCGGATGCGGCTGGCAAGGTCACCACGTACAACCTGGAGCTGACGAGCCCGAATGCGATTCAGCGTCTGGGCTGGAACAAGAACGATCTGGTCGCCGGCGAGAAGGTGACGTTCAAGGCGCACGCGGGGAAGGTAGTTGAATCGAGGGCCGCGCTCGATTCGCTGGTGAAGGTGGCGGCCCCCAACCAGGAGATCTTCAAGGGCCAGAAACCGGCCGGTGCCGGGTCCAACTAGCAGCGACTGAATCGAGCGAAACACGCGTGCGCGGTCGCGCTGTGAAGGCAGCCGCTGCGCCAGGTTCCCCCTTCGGCGGGAGATCTATGCGATCCGAGCGCCATCCGGTCGCTCGCGACTGTCAGAGGTCCACATGAAGAGTCATCTCGTGATTCCCGCAACCCTCGTGGTAGTAGGGCTCTCGCTCGTACTCGTGCACGCCCAGCAGTCTGGTCGGGGACGTCAGGGTGGTCAGGCGGCGCAGACGCAGGGCGGTGGCGGCGGGCGTCAGGGGCCGACCTTTCAGGGGATGACCATCAGGGCGCGCGATGGTGAGACCAACACTGCTGTGATTAACGGACCGGTGCCCAGGATGCCTGACGGGCATCCTGACTTTTCCGGAGTATGGGAAGGCGGCGGGACCGACGGCGACATGGAGATCGACGGCAACCTGAAACCGGGTGAGTTGACGTCCTTGCTGACTCCCTGGGGCAAACAGATCTACGACAGCCGGGCGAATGTGAAGTACGAGGAGCCGTACATCTACTGCCTGCCGATGAGCGTTCCGCGGCACAACCCGTATCCGTGGAGGTTCGTGTTCAACTACACGTCGAAGGGGCTCGATCGCATCTACATTCTGCACGAGACCGGCGATGCGGGCGCGCATCGCGTCGTCTACATGGATGGTCGACCGCACCCGGATCCGGCGACGCTCATCCCCACCTGGTGGGGGCATTCGATCGGCCGGTGGGACGGCGACACGCTCGTCATCGACACGGTTGGCTACAACGACAAGTTCTGGATGGATGCCCGCGGGACTCCGCACTCTGAACAGCTGCACACGATCGAGCGATGGACGCGCGTCAACTACGGCACGATGGTCGATGAGTTCACGCTTGACGATCCGATGGCGTTCACCAGGCCGATCACGATGAAGATGGCCGCGAGAATCACCCGTCCTGGTGTGGATTTGATGGAGTACATCTGCGCCGAGAACAACCAGATTGGCCTCGCGGGTGGTTATCTGAAGAGCGGCTCGCCGGGGATCGGCGGCGGTCCACCGCCGATCGGCAAGTGACAAGCGGCGTCGGTCACGGACGCGGCCGAGACGCGACGGCATTCTGGGGACCGGCGGTACTCTTCCTCATCAGCCTTGGTTCGGTCGCCGCGCAGAACGGCGGCGCGCAAGGCGCGCAGATGTCGGAGACGGTCTTCAAGAACGTGCAGGTCCTCAAAGGCATTCCCGCCGACGAATTCATGGACGCCATGGGAATGTTTGCCGCCTCGCTCGGTTTTGATTGCGTCGCATGCCATTCGCAGGACATCAAGGACGATCGGGCTGCGTTCGCGGTCGAGACGCCGCTCATCCGGCGTGCGCGGCAAATGATCGTCATGATGAACGCCATCAACGAAACGAATTTCGGCGGCCGGCAGATGGTGACCTGCTTTACGTGCCACCACGCCTCGCACGCCCCCGAACCGATTCCGAGCCTGGCGCTGCAGTACGGGGACGTCGTCGACGATCCGAATTCGATCAGGATTGCCACGGACCCGCGGCTCACGCCGGATCAAGTGTTCGATCGGTACCTGCAGGCGCTTGGTGGCGCGCAGCGACTGGCGGCGGTCACCAGCTTTGTTGCACGAGGTACGTATTCGGGGTTCAACACGAGCGGGAACGATGCGGCTATCGAAATCGCCGCGAAGGCGCCGAACCTGCGCGCCGAAAGCGTGCGCACGCTGGAAGGCACCAGCGTCAAGACTTATGACGGCCGCACGGCGTGGGCATCTGAAGACTGGCGGCCACTGCCGCTGATAACGCTGACTGGTGGAAATCTCGAGGGGGCGAGAGTCGACGCGATGACGTCGTTTCCGGCCACGATCCGTCAAGGTTTCGCACGGTGGCAGGCGGGATCGACGACCATCGACGATCATCCGGTTCAGGTCCTCCAGGGTATAAACCCGGGTCAGAATCCGGTGAACTTCTACTTCGATCAATCAGGACTGCTCGTACGCGTCGTGCGGTGGAACAAGACGATGGTCGGAACGGTCCCGACGCAGACTGATTACTCGGATTACCGCGACGTCGCCGGAGTGAAGATGCCGTTCAAGACGCTCGTCACCTGGACGAACGGGCAGAACACAATAGTGCTTGACGACGTGCGGCCGAACGTCGCCATCGAGGCAACGAGGTTCGCCAGGCCGTCGCCCTACCAGCGTCGGTAGAGCGGCGGCGCCTACCTATTCCTGGGTATTGGTGTCCAAGACGTCCCCGTGTTAGGAAGTCCGTGCTTTACGGCCGGGCGCGCGGCGTGGTGCGCCCGTGCGTCGTGACCGTGCACGTGTGCAGTCGTCTCCATGACCTTGATCGTGTGATGAGGCAGGTTTATATGAGACAGAGTGCGATCGCGGGTCTCGTTATCGTGTGTGCGGTTCTCATGACGTCCGCGGCCGCTGCGCAAGGTACGAGCGCCGCCGCCATCGCAGGGGTAGTGAAGGACGCATCTGGAGGCATTCTGCCAGGCGTGACCGTTGAGGCCACCAGTCCAGCGCTGATCGAGCGCGTCCGCTCGACGGTCACCGACGACAAGGGCGAGTTCCGGATCGTCGAGCTGCGACCGGGCACCTACTCGGTTACGTTCACGCTGCCCGGTTTCAGTGTTCTGAAGCGGGAAGGGATCGAGCTGACGTCGAACTTCACCGCCGTCATTCAGGCGGAGATGAAGCTCGGGTCGTTGGAGGAAACCGTCACCGTCACCGGCGAAAGTCCGCTCGTGGACATTCAGAACGTGACACAGGGCACGATTCTTCAGAAGCCGCTGCTGGATGCCGTTCCGACCAACAGAACGATCGGCTCGTTGATCGCGCTGATGCCGGCGATCGTTTCGCCGCCCTCTGGTGCCGACGTGGGCGGGAGTATGGGCGAGTCCACGGGACGGATCTCGATCCATGGTTCGAAGCTCTCAGACGGCAAGCAGCTGCAGGACGGCATGCGCGTCAACCCGTTGACCACCAACGGCGGCAGCCGCGGACACGTCATCAATTCCCTGTCCGCACAGGAAGTCATCGTCGAGACCGGCAGCGGCGGGTCGGCCGAGTACTCGACGGCTGGCGCCGTTATCAACATGATTCCCAAAGACGGCGGGAACCGAATCAGCGGGAGCTTCTTTACGACGGGCTCCAACACCGCGATGCAGGGCAACAACCTGACGTCGAAGCTCAAAGCCCAGGGACTCAACTCGGTGAATACGACCCGGTCGACGTGGGACGTGAACGGCTTTGTCGGCGGGCCGCTCATGAAGGACAGGTTGTGGTTCATGGTCGACAGCAGGAACTGGGGTCGAGTGCAGGGCATCCCCGACCTCTACGAGGACTCGAACTACGACGACTGGGTGTATACGCCCGATCGGAACAAGCCGGTCCGGGCGCCGGAGCACGATCGGCAGCACGATCTCCGTCTGACATGGCAAGCGACCGAGAAGAACAAGTTCACGTATCAGTACGGTTGGCAGCATTACTTCAGCTCGAACAACCAGGGGCAGCTGAGTGTCACTGGTACCGCCTGGGAGCGGAGAGGCAATGCGTACTGTCCCGACACGCGCCTGAATCAGGGCACGTGGACCCGCCCGCAGTCCAACAAGGTGCTCTTCGAAGCAGGCGTCACGTTGTTCGATTTCGACATCAACACACTCGAGGGTGCGAGGGTGCCGCCGCTGTGCGTGGTGCTGAACGACTATACGCCGGTCACGGAGCAGAATCTGGCGTTCTCTCCCGCAAGCTGGCACGGCAACGGCACTCGGACGGACATTCACCACAAACAACAGAATGGTCGATTCAGCGTCTCCTACGTCACGGGCTCGCATCACTTCAAAGCCGGGACGTTCTTGATGTATGCGCAGGAGATGCAGCCGGGAACAAGCAGCCCCAGGGACTCGCTCGGATATTCCCTGAGCTATCTCTTTAATGGCGGTGCGCCGATCCAGGTGACCGAGAACACCGCTCCGACGAACCGACAGGGCCGATTGAATCCGGAGTTTGCGCTGTTCGCGCAGGATCAGTGGACCCTGAAGCGGCTGACGCTCAACTACGGCTTGCGGTTCGAATACCTCCAGCAGAGCGCGCCGGTGGTGGAAATCGCAGCAGGCTTGTTGCAGGACGCCAAGAAGTTCCCCGCCCAGGGCTGTATCCCGTGCTGGAAGGATATCGATCCACGAGTGGCTGCGTCGTACGACCTGTTCGGCGATGGCCGCACGGCGGTCAAGGCGAGCATCGGCCGATACGTGGATGCGCAAACCACGGGCCTGTCGGTCGCGTACGGACCGACGGCCGCGGCCATAACGAGCACGACGCGATCCTGGACCGACACCAACAGCAATTTCTTCCCCGACTGTGATCTTCGCAGCACCGCGGCCAACCGCGAATGCGGCGCGATGGCCAATCCCAATTTCGGCGGGACGCAGGCGCGGATTCATGCGGATCCGAACTGGATCAAAGGGTGGGGCAAACGCGGCTACACGTGGGTCTCATCGATCGAGCTTCAGCGAGAGCTCGGTCGCGGGATCGCGTTGAACACCGGGTACTACCGGACCTGGTACGGCAATCAGATAGTCACCGACAACTCCCTGGTCACGCCTGCCGACTACGATCCGTACTGCGTGACCGCGCCCGTCGACCCTCGACTGGGCTCGGTCAGCGGGACACAGGTCTGCGGCCTGTACGACATCAAACCCGAGAAGTTCGGTCTCGTCGACAGCGTGGTTGGCCTGGCATCGAAGTTCGGAAAGGTGTCGGAAACGTTCAACGGCTTCGACGTCACGATGCAGGCGCGGTTGCCGCGCGGGGTCATTATGTCCGGCGGCCTGAGCGTCGGCAACGCGGTCGGCAACGGATCCGGGTTTGGCGCGCTCGTGTCAGCGAGGATCAAGCGCTGCTTCGTCGTCGATTCACCGCAAGAGCTGTATAACTGCGCGTACGCCAATCCGACCCGAGCCAGTGTTCGGCTGAACGGTTCGATTCCTTTGCGCTGGGGCTTGCAGGGCGCAGCCGTCTTCCAGAATCTGCCCCCGCTGAACTACGCGGCTCTGACGACGTACTCGAGCGCGCAGGTGGCCGCCTCCCTGGGCCGGCCACTTGCCGGTGGAACGCGTACCGTTACCGTCGACATGCTGCAGCCTTACTCGACGTATCTGGACGGCCGGATCAATCAGCTTGATCTTCGCCTGAGCAAGAAATGGAAGACCGGTCGCACAGGAATTCAGCTCAATTCAGACTTGTACAACGCCATGAACGCGAGTCCCGTGCTGAACATCAACTCGACCTACGGGACCAACGGGGTGGGCTGGCTGAAGCCTTCGCAGGTGCTCGACGCACGCTTGTTCAAGATGGGCGTGCAGGTTGATTTCTAGAGAAAGGCCACCGGTTCAGAGGCTGACTGAGAAACTGGAAAGGACAGCGAGATGGCGTTTCGAATGGCACTGCTCACGGCAACGTTGATCGTTGTGACGTCACCGGCGCAGACACCGACTGTAATGGCGCAGACGCCTGCTGCCGGACAAGCGTCGCAAGTTGTCACGGCACAGCCGGCCGGCGACGCGGTCGCCGGAAAGGCGATCTGGAACGAAGGCACGCGATGGTGCAAACGTTGCCACGGTGAGAACGCGGAAGGCGGATGGGGGCCTGATCTCGTGGGCCGTGGGTTGAGTTTCGAGCACGTGCAGCGCGCGATTCGCCAGCCGTGGGCCCTCATGCCCGCATATGTCGAGACTCAACTTTCGGACAAACAGATCGCGGACTTGACCGCGTACTTCTCGTCGGTTCCCAAAGTCGCTGTCCCCGGGCAGCCTCGCTTCGTCACACCGCCTGGCGGTTCGCTCGAGATGCGATACGCCATCGACTACTATGGCTGCGCCCAGTGTCACGAGCCGGAGTTTTCCAATCCGCGGCGGGTGCTCGGCGGCGTGGCCGGCATCGCCAACCTCGATTACTTCAAGAAGCAGGTGTTCGAGCATACGTCGATGTTCCCACGCGGTATCATGGGCAACTTCAGCCGCAACCGCGTGCCTGAGGCTGCAGTCGAATCGATCTACAAGTACGTCATGAGCTACGGGCTGCGGCCCATTCTCAACGCCGCGGTGGCCGCGCCTCCGGCGGGCGGCATGACTTACACGGTGACGGTCAAGAACGATGGCCAAAAAGCCTCGGGCGGTCTGACGGCAGAGGAGCTCACCGTGTCACTCGTCCTCCCGGCCGGTGCGACCGTGGAGAGCACAAGCGGTCCCAACTATCAAGGTATCAGGCGTGACGCGGCGCTCAATGCCGACACGGCGGTGTGGACGTTGCCGAGACTGCAGGCGGAAGAGAGGCAGGTCTTCACCATCACGCTGCAAGGACCGAATGCGGGAAGCGGGATCCAGCGCGGCTCGGCGGTTCGCTGGGCGCGCCCGGACGCGGGACGCAGCCGGCCCGGTTATCCGCAGCTGCCGGGCGGCGAATACCGCGACGCCCGTATTCAGGACGGGCCCGGCGATTTCATTGCGATCACGCTTCCACGACCCCCCGCGGCCGCACGATGACATGCATTTGATACGCGGAGGCGAGCGTCACCTTTGTTTGATCCTGCGCTGAACGGAGGAATTATGAACGTGCGCATGCGAGCAATTGCGCTGATCGGAATTCTCCTCGTGGCCGGTGGGCGAATGGTCCTCGGACAGCACACTCACGTCACGATGCCCGCGCTTTCGGTTCGGGGAATTCTTCCGCCTGAGGCCGCGGCGAAAAGGCTGTTGGAGACTTGGGGTCGCCACCGCGAGTGGGCCGAGGTCCCGTCGGGGACTTCCGTGATTCGAGCCTTTCTTGTGTATCCGGATCGGGCCAATAGAGCACCAGCGGTTGTCGTCACGTCGCGCGACCAGGGCATGAGCGACTGGGTGCGGGCCGTGAGCGACCAAGTGGCCGCCGACGGTTTCATTGCCGTGGCTCCGGATCTGCGCGGCGACGAGGTCACGCGTCAGGCTAGTGCGGTCCGCGACTACATCGGCGCCAGCGTGCCTCTGGCGAACGGGAGATTTGCCAGTCTCGACCTTTCACGGAATCCGGACGGCACCACACGCGTTGAAGTGGCGAGTGACACGGCCAAACAAACAGCATTCACCGTGACACCGCAAACGTGGTCCGCCGCCGTCGACGTCCTGAATCGGGTGACCGACAACCGGCCGGAGGGCGTTCCGTCCGCGGTAGAACTGCACGCGATGAGCATGGACATGAGCGCGATGGCGATGACCGACGTGCTCGCGATGTCGCCGCGTGACGCCGTGGCGATGGACTTGGCCCAGGCCCAGGAACAGGCTCGGACTCACGGCGGGACCGCTGCGCCCGCCAACAGCGACGAGTCCCCGATGACCAGTAAGCGGCCCGACCTGCCGGCAAGCGTCTACATGTCGCGCGCAACTATGCTGCACACCACGATGAAAGGTGAGTGGGTCTATGTTGACGTCGGCGGCGTGAAGGTTCGATCGTGGGTGACCTATCCCGCCGGCACCGGTAAGGCCCCGGTCGTACTCTTCATTCACGGCGCGACGGGAATGTGGGAAGACTTTCCGCAAGCGGTCACCGATCAGTTAGCTCGTGAAGGTTTCATCGGCGTGGCGCCCGATCTCCGATCCGGGCAGGGGCCCAACGGCGGGTACTTCGATTGGCACTGGCCGCACCTCGATGACGGAACGCCTCCGAGCCCCCAAGCGGCGGCGGGCGAACCACTCCGCCGCATCATTGCGGTGCGCGACTCCGTCATCAAATTGCCCCGATCCAACGGCAAGTCCGCCGTCATGGGCATCTGCGCGGGAGGCAGCCTGAGCTGGCAATCCGCGATCAACATCCCCGATTTGAACGCTGCAGTCGCGTTCTACGGTGGTCCCCCGAATGACGAGGCGCTACTGGCGAAAATCAAGGCGCCGGTGTACGGATTCCAGGGCGAATTCGACGGCCGGCTCGCGGTCGATGCCCCCGTTATCGCTGAGAGGATGGAGAAGCTCGGAAAGGAGTTCCATTACGTCAACTATCCTCGCGTGACTCACGGGTTCCTCACCAACCAGAACATCGCGAACAACTTCCAGGCTGTCGTGGACTCGTGGCCCAAGGCGATTGCCTTTGTTCGAAAGAACACGATGTGATGGGGCACGAGCATTCAGGGGGTTGAGATGAAGGGTTATCTGTTGATCACATTCGCGACGCTGACGCTCGCGAGTGGCGGCATGCTGGCAGGTGCGCAGGACGGCGGACGACAGGGCGGCGGTCGACAGGGTGGTGGAGCGCCCGCCCCGGTTCCGCCTCCCGTTCGAAACGAACAGGGCGTGCGGATCGAAACTCCGCCGCCGGGCAACATTCCAAACGGCGGAACGTATCAGTCGAAGGTCGACACGGCGCCGCCAAGCTCCGCGATGGGAGCGGCGACGATGCGACACACGCCCCGCCATGGCGAGTGGGTCGACATCCCGGCCGGCAGAGTGAAGCTTCATACCTGGATCTCATATCCCGACGGAAACGAGCGAGTCCCCATTGTGTTGGTCTTGAGCGATGTGGCGGGCATGTGGGATGACTTTCCACGAGGAGTCGCTGACCAACTCGCGCAGGATGGGTTCATCGGCGTCGCTCCTGATTTCGTGTCCGGGATGGGCCCGAAGGGAGGCAACTGGGATTCGTTCGAGAGTCTCAACCTTGCCGTGACAGCGGCGAAAAAACTGACCATCAAGGACGGTTTGGCGCTGGCAAAGGCGGCCCAGGACCATGCGCTCAAGCTGCCACGCGCCAACGGAAAGAGCGCCGCCGTCGGTTTTTCTTTTGGGGGCGACGTGAGCTTCGCGGCCGCCGCGCTGCTGCCCGGCCTGAACGCCGCGGTAATCTTCGACGGAAGCATCGCACCCGATGCGGCGACCATGGACAGGATCGCGGCTCCGGTGCTTTACTTCGGCGGCGATCTCAATGACCGCGATATGGCGCTAGTCGCGTCCGCGGCGCCCGCGATGCAGCGACTCGGCAAGAGCTTCGAGTATCACATATGGGCGATTACGACCGGTCAGTTCGTCCAGGTCGGACAGCCCGCGAACGACACGCAGGCCAACCTGGCTTCATGGCCCATCGCGAAGAAGTTTCTGAAAGACCACACCATGTAAAGGGAGGTCGAAATGAAGTCCAGTGCACGAGTCGTGGTTCTGTTGGCCTGTGCGGTCTTCGGCGCAGGGCCTACGGCCCAGGCCCAGTCCAGGCCCAAATGGAATATCAAGATCAATGAGACACGGGACCCGATTCGCGCGGCGGATGTGACGACGCCTCTCGGCAAGGAAGCCGTCACCGAGATCCTGGCGGGCCCCACCAACGGCTCGAACGAGGGCTACTTGATGTTTACTCGTATGCCTGCAGGAGCCCACGGCCCCGCGTTGTTCACCCTCCCCGACGATCACTTCTATTTCGTGCTCGAGGGAAAGATGACCATCCAAATCGGCACGGACAAGTTCGTCCTCAACAAGTTCGAGGGGGCGCAGATCCCGGCCAACACGCCCCATGAGGTCTGGAATGCCGATTCGGAGACCGAGATGCACTTCGAGGTCGTCGCGCCAGGGTCCTCAAGAGATCTGTTGTCGATGGTGAAACCGGCGCAGGCGCGCCCGCTACCTGATGCAGCCAAACTGATTCGAAAACCGACCATCCCTCCGGCAGCGGGCCTTCCGGCGGGGTTGAACGGCGCACAGTACGCTTCGACGATGACGGGCGCGAAAATCCAGTTTCGAATGGACAGTTGCCGCCCTGGTGGTCCGTGCGGTCCTCCCACGCACGTGCACAAGTTCCAGCAGGTGTACTTCGAAACCGAGGGTCAAACCATCGTCGAGTACGGCTTGATGACCTACAGCCTGCCCAAGTACTCGCTGGTCGTCATCCAGCCCGGCGTCGTGCACACGAACAGAAACGAGTCGACTGCGGTCGAGCGGCACGTCACGCTTCTGATGCCGCAGCTGACCGATGGCAGCCCAGCGGATATCGAGTACCAGCGCCAGGAACGCCCCGCGCAGGCGCCTGGAGGGCGAGGCCGCGGCGCGGCGGCGCCCTAGACAAGTGCCTGACGATCTCGGCTCGAATTAAACCGACTCGCACGGCGACGTTGGTGCGATGATCTGCGGATGGCCAACGAGCCATCCAAGCCCGACCTGAGACCTGGCGTTTCGGTCGCTGCGCTTCGCGACGGTGACATGCTGCTCGGACACGTCGACGATGAAGATGTCGTGCTCGCGCGGTCGGGCAACGAGATCTTTGCGGTCGGCGCTCACTGCACGCACTATCACGGCCCCCTTGCCGACGGCATCGTCGTCGACCGCACCGTTCGGTGCCCGTGGCATCACGCGTGTTTCAGTCTGGAGACCGGCGACGCCGTGCGCGCGCCCGCACTGGACCCGATCGCGTGCTGGCGTGTCGAGCGCCAGGGCGATCGCGTCACCGTTCGCGAGAAAATCAACGCGCCCTCCACCCGCCTTACCCGCCCCACCAGCCCCACCCGCCCGGCCTCAGTAGTCATCGTCGGCGGAGGCGCCGCGGGGCTTGCGGCGGCGGACATGCTGCGGCGCGAAGCGTACGACGGCTCGATCACGATGATCAGCGCCGACGATTCGCCGCCGCCCGACAGGCCGAACTTGTCGAAAGACTATCTTGCGGGCACCGCACAGGAGGACTGGATTCCGCTGCGGGCGCCGGAGTTCTACACCGACAACCGGATCGAGCTGATACTCAGCTCGCGCGTTTCTTCGATAGACGTGGCTCGACGCGAAGTGCTGCTCGAAGACGGATCGCGGCGCTCATTCGGTGCACTGCTGATTGCGACCGGCGCGGAGCCAATCCACCTGCCGATTCCGGGTGCCGATGCACCGCATGTTCACTATCTCCGTTCATTCGCCGACAGCAAAGCCATCATCGAGAAGACCCAAGAGGCGAAGAAGGTGGTGGTGGCCGGCGCGAGCTTCATCGGCCTCGAAGTGGCCGCGTCCCTCAGAAACCGCGACATCGCTGTCGACGTCGTCGCGCCCGAGAGCGTACCGCTCGAACGCGTGATGGGGGTGGAGGTGGGACGGTTCATTCAGACGCTGCACGAGTCGCACGGGGTGGCGTTCCACTTGGGAGAGACCGTCAGGGCGATTGACGGCCGGCGCGTTTCGACGAGCGGCGGTTCAACGCTCGAGGCGGACTTTGTCGTGATGGGTGTCGGCGTGCGTCCGGCGACGGCGCTGGCAGAACGAGCCGGTTTGACCGTGGATCGGGGCATCCTGGTCAATGAGTATCTCGAGACGAGCGCGCCCGGCATTTTTGCGGCGGGTGACGTCGCGCGCTGGCCCGATCGGCGGACCGGCGAGCGCGTCCGGATAGAGCACTGGGTCGTCGCCGAGCGGCAGGGGCAGGCGGTGGCGCGAAACATTCTCGGCCGCCGCGAAGTATTTGCAGATGTGCCGTTTTTCTGGAGTCAGCACTACGACATTCCGATTAATTACGTAGGCCATGCCGAGCATTGGGACGAGGTCAGCGTCGACGGCAGCCTCGATGCCCATGACTGCACGGTCAGTTATTTACAGGCAAACCGCCGGGTTGCGGTGGCGACGATTTTTCGCGACCGCGAAAGCCTCCAGGCGGAACGCGAAATGGAGTATAAAGATCCATTCCTGGGACACCGCGAAAAGGAGAAGGCATGAGGACCACGAGAATCTCCGCAATACTCCTCGGGCTGAGCCTCATTGTGTTTTTTGCCACGACGTCAACCCGCATCTCGGGCCAGGGCGGCGCGGCACCTGCAATAGACAACGATGACATCGGCGGCGTCGTCACCGGCGCCCAGGGGCCGGAGGCCGGCGTCTGGGTGATTGCGGAGACGCGCAGTACGCCGACGCGTCTCATCAAGAGCGTCGTCACCGACGACCGCGGACGGTTCGTAGTGCCGGATCTGCCTTCCGGCGAGTACGACGTCTGGGTGCGCGGCTACGGCCTCGTCGATTCACCCAAGGTCAAATCAGCGCCGGGGAAGATCGTCAACCTGAAAGCAGTTCCGGCGCCCGACAAGAAGGCGGCCTCGCAGTACTATCCAGCGCTCTACTGGTTCTCGCTGCTGCAGGTGCCGCCGAAGAGCGATTTCCCCGGCACCGGCGACAAGGGCAACGGTATCTCGCCGAATATCAAGAGCCAGGGCGAGTTCATCCGGAGCATTGTCAACACTGACGGCTGCACAGGCTGCCACCAGATGGGCGGTCCTGCGACGCGCACGATCCCGTCAAGCATCCTCAGCCAGTTCGAGGACACGAAGATGGCGTGGGATCGCCGCATCCAGTCCGGCCAGGCTGGCGGCGGGATGAGCGCACGGTTCACGCAGGTCGGTCGTGCGCGCGCGCTTGCGATGTATGCGGACTGGACCGATCGCATCGCCAAGGGTGAACTGCCCTCGGCGACGCCGGCGCGCCCGCAGGGCATCGAGCGGAACGTCGTCGTGACGACGTGGGATTGGGCCGATCCGAAGGTCTACCTGCACGACGCGATCTCCAGCGACAAGCGCAATCCGACGGTCAACGCCAACGGGCCGATTTACGGCGCGCTCGAAGAGAGCGGCGATTACTTCCCCGTGGTGGATCCGAAGACGAACACCGCATCGATGGTGAAGGTCGGTCCGCGCGACACCGACACACCAAGCTCCGCGGATCAGCCTCCGGCGGCGCCGTCGCCGTACTGGGCAGACGAAGCGATCTGGAACAGCCAGACGACGGTGCACAGCTTCGCGATGGACAAGCAGGGTCGCGTCTGGGCGGCCGCGCGCGTCCGCAAGCCACAGACGCCGGCGTGGTGCCAGGCGGGATCGGATCACCCATCCGCCAAGCTGATGCCGATCGCTCAGGGGCAGCGTGGATTGATCATGTATGACCCGAAGACGAAGAAGGTCACACAGATCGATACGTGCTTCACATGGGGCCACCTGAACTTCGACGACAACGACGTGATCTGGTCCTCGTTCGGCCCGGCCGGCATCGAGGGCTGGTTCGACGTGAAGACCTGGGACAAGACGCACGACGAGAAAGCGTCGCAGGGTTGGAGCGCGTTCGTGGTCGACAACAACGGCAACGGCAAGCGCGACGCGTTCACCGAGCCGAATCAGCCAGCCGATCCGACGAAGGACAAACGGATGGCGTTCACGTTCTACGGCGACTCACCGGCGCCGGATGGCTCGGTGTGGGGAACGGTGCAGGGCGTGCCGGGCGGCCTCGGCCACTTCATCCCGGGCGCGCATCCGCCGGAGACCGCGCTGACGGAGTTCTTCGAAGTGCCGTGGAACAACCCGAAGGCGACCACGCAGGGCTTTGCGCCGCGCGGCATGGACGTCGACAGCAAGGGCATCGTCTGGACGGTGCTCTCGAGCGGTCAGCTTGCGAGCTTCGATCGGAAGAAGTGCACGGGTGCGCAGAACGGTCCGACCGCGACGGGCCAGCAGTGCGTCGATGGGTGGACGCTCTATACGCTGCCTGGCCCGAACTACAAGGGCGCGGTTGACAGCGCGAGCGCGGAATCGGCCTACTACAACTTCGTCGATCGCTTCGACATGCTCGGCGTCGGCAAGGACGTTCCGGTCGCTGGCGGCAACCTGTCCGAGGGTCTACTCGCGCTGGTCAACGGTAAGATCGTGACGTTCCGCGTGCCGTATCCGATGGGGTACTTCACGAAGGGACTCGATGGCCGCATCGACAATGCGAACGGCGGCTGGAAGGGGAAGGGAATCTACACGCCGGTCTCGACGCGCGCGCCGTTCCACATGGAAGGCGGCAAGGGGAGCACGCCGAAGCTGGTGAAGTTCCAAGTACGGCCCGACCCACTTTCGAAGTAGTCGGGATAGGCGGGATAGGCTGGACGGGCGGGATGGGAAGGCCGAAAGGGTTTCCCCTCCCGCCCTTCTTTTTTCCCGCCCCTCCAGCCCCTCTCGCCTATTTCTTCTCGGCGATCGAGCGGATGTAGTTGATGACGTTCCAGATGTCATTGTCCTTCAACTGATCCTTCCACGGCACCATGTTGAAGTCGGGCGCGACGCCGTTCTTGATGTTGTCGAAGATCTCACCGTCGGTCGAGCCGTGATCCCACTTGTCGTCGACGAGGCTCGGCGCCGCGGGAATCAGATCGTTGCCGGGGCCGCCCTGGCCGTTGGCGCCGTGGCACGGCGCACACTTCGTGTAGACCGTTTTGCCCGCCGCGATTGATTCAGGACTCGACGCCACCGGATTCTTGACCTTTGCCGCCTCGGGATTGCCCTGGGCGGAGGTGACGATACGCGCGGCGCACGCGAGGACGAGCGCTGCGATGAGTGTACGGAAAAGACGTGAAGTCACGCGGATGCTCCTCCAAAGATGAGGGCACATTTTATCAGCACCACCACCGGCTGACGTCAACGGTGTATAGTCGGGCCTTCGAGGTGAGCGCATGAAGAAGTACATCGTCGTCGTTGTGGCGCTTCTCGTTGGGGTAACCGTGTGGGCGCAAAACCGAGGCGGCCAGGTACCGATGTTCGAGCCTGACCCGCTCTGGTCGCAGGCGCTGCCGAACAAGTGGGCGACCGGCGCCGTCGGCGGCATCGCGGTGGACTCGCACGACAACGTCTGGGTGTTTCACCGGCCTGGGACGATTCCGGACAGTGAGCGTGGCGCGTCGCTGAACCCTCCGGCGTCTGAGTGCTGCATCCCCGCGCCGAGTGTGCTCGAGTTCAGCCCCGACGGGCGGCTGCTGCAGGCGTGGGGCAAGCCGGGTCCAGGCTACGAATGGTTCAAGACCGAGCACGCCATCCTGATCGACGACAAGGACAATGTGTGGCTGTCGGGCAGCGCGAAGGAAGACAACCAGCTTCTGAAGTTCACGCGCGACGGCAAGTTCCTGATGCAGATCGGCCACGCGGGGAAGAACAAGGGGAGCGACGACACCGAGAACGTCGGCGGTCCCGCGGGCCTGTTCCTCTACAAGAAGGCCAATGAGCTATTCGTCGCCGACGGCTACTTCAATCACCGTGTCGTCGTGTTCGACGCGGACACGGGCAAGTTCAAGCGCGCGTGGGGCGCGTACGGGAAGAAGCCCGACGACAGCTACAAGTTCCCGCCGCGCGCGCAGCTGATTGCGGGCGACCCGCCGCCGCAGTTCAACAACCCGGTGCATGCGGTGCTCGTCTCGAACGACGACCTCGTCTACGTCGCGGACCGCACGAACAACCGGCTGCAAATTTTCAAAGTGGACGGGACGTTCGTGAAGGAGGTCTTCGTCGTCAGGAACACGCTCCAGCAGGAAGGCACGGTGTACAACTTCGTATTCTCGCCGGACAAGGAGCAGCGGTTCCTGTACGTGATGGACGGCTCGAACAAGGCGATTCGCGTCTTCGACCGCAAGTCGATGGAGATCGTGGAGAACATCGGCGGCCACGCCGGCCACAACGCGCGCGAGTTCTTCCACCCACACAGCTTCGCGGTCGATTCGAAAGGCAACCTGTTCATCGGCGAGGTGAACGACGGTATGAGGTACTACCGGTACGCGTTCAAGGGCATGCGAGCGGTGAACTCGACTCAGTAGGTATCAGGTATCAGGTTTCAGGCGTGGTCCAGGTATCAGGGGCAAGGGAGGAGCCGTGAAGCACAGTCTATGTATCATCCTCTCGCTGATGACGCTGGGCGTCGTCGCATCGGCGGACGACAGCGACCGGCTGCTGACGATCGATCACTACGTGCGCGTGACGTCCACGGTCCCTGCGATCGCAGGGCAGCCGGCGCAACTGTACGTCCGTGAACGCGTGCTCGCGGGCGGCGCGCTTCGCACGTCGTCGTTTGGCGATCGCGTCGTGCTCTTCGTGCACGGCGCCGGCACGCCGGCGGAGGTCGCGTTTGACGTTCCGTATCAGGACTACAGCTGGATGGCATTCCTCGCGCGCGCGGGATTCGACGTCTTCTCTGTCGACATGACGGGCTACGGCAGATCAACACGTCCGGCGCCGATGAACGATCCATGCAACCTCGCAAGGGACAGGCAGGCTGGTTTCGTTGCTTCGCCGTGCGCGGCGCCGTATCCGCACTCGCTGACGTCGATCGCCTCCGACTGGAACGACGTCGACGCCGCTGTCAACTACATCCGCACGCTGCGACACGTCGATCGCGTGTCTCTCGTCGCATGGTCGCGAGGTGGTCCCCGGGCTGGCGGTTACGCGGCACAGCATCCGGAGAAGGTCCGACGTCTGGTCGTGCTCGCGCCCGCCTATGACCGAAACGCCGCGCCCAATGCGGCGGAAGCGACGCTCGCGGATGGCGTTCCCTTGAACACCCAATCGCGGCAGGACTTCGACACAAACTGGGATCGACAGGTCGGATGCACCGATCAATACGAGCGCGCCGCGTCCAACGCAGTCTGGACCGAGATGCTGGCCTCTGATCCCGTCGGCGCGACGTGGGGACCGGGTGTGCGGCGCGCTCCCGAAATGACAGGCACGTGGGCGCCTGCAATGGCGAAGAAGCTGACCGTGCCGTTCCTGATGGTTTCCGGTGCGCAGGACAAACAGGTGCCCTCCGATCGTGTCCGTGATCTCTACGCCGACGCTGGATCGACCGAAAAGGTGTTCGTTGACCTTGCGTGCTCGTCGCACAACGCCATGTGGGAGCGGAATCATCTGCTGTTGTTCCGCGCGTCGCTCGAGTGGCTGACCCAGGGAACCGTCAACGGCACGAAATCGGGGATGCTGAAGCTCGGATACGACGCCCCGCGCGCGACACAGTAACGGTGGCGCGGCGCGGCGCCATCTTCGTCGCCGCGGGCATTCTTCTCAGCCGGCTCGCGGGGCTCGTTCGCCTCCAGGTCTTCGCGCACTACTTCGGCCTCGAATCCGACGCCGCGGATGCGTTCAACGCGGCGTTTCGCATTCCCAACTTCCTGCAGAACCTGTTTGGCGAGGGCGCGCTGTCGGCGTCCTTCATCCCCGTGTACGCGGCGCTGGTCTCGCGCGGCGACCGCAAGGAGGCCGACCATGTCGCAGGCGCCGTCGGTGCGCTCCTCGCACTCGTCGTGGCGGCGCTCGT
>JACXTT010005523.1_pt1 | contig 18353 bp, 13 predicted proteins | sample 9270951 | NCBI WGS metagenome assembly JACXTT01 (sample SAMN15532306, study PRJNA645909) | rock metagenome | isolation source: weathered quartz diorite | place: Puerto Rico | collected 2017-06-21 | reverse complement strand
TATTTTAACGATCAAACCTACGCCTTAACCCGTAGTCAGACGCCGCAACGACGCGAACTGGATTACCTGCGCTACATTGGTGCAAGCGACGAGACGGCCAAAGAGATCAAGATGTTCAGCCTCTCGGGGTTTATTATTGAGCGGTTCAGGCTGCTGTCGGATAAGTTTTATACTGATAACAGGAAGATAGCGATCAGGCGTTCTGTTTGGGGAACGTTCTTTGCGCTGCTGGGCAGCTTGGGTTATTATGGAGCTTATGTTTTTATCATCTCCAGTACGATAAACGGAGCCCTTACTATTGGCGAGCTGACCTTTTTAGCAGGATCGTTCCGCCAACTGCGGACGCTGCTCGAAGGTATCCTCAGCCGTTTTACAACGGTATCGCAGGGCGCTATTTTTTTGAGCGATTTCTTTGAATTTTTTGAGATTCAGCCCAAGATACACAACACCCGGAGACCGCGTCCTTTTCCGGATCCGATTCAGCATGGCTTTACCTTCGAGAATGTCGGCTTTCAATACCTGAACAGCGACCGCTGGGCCAACCGGAACCTGAACTTCACCCTCCGGCCTGCCGAAAAGCTGGCGCTGGTAGGGGAGAACGGTGCCGGGAAAAGCACCCTGGTAAAACTTTTGGCCAGGTTGTATGACCCTACAGAAGGGCGCATTTTGCTGGATGGATATGATCTGAAAGAGTACGATCTAAGGGAACTGCGCCAGCATATCGGCATCATTTTCCAGGATTTTTTGCGCTATCAAATGACTTTCTCGCAGAACATTGCTGCCGGCAACATTGATGAAAAGGCAAATGAAGAGCTGATCAGGGCCTCAGCCCGGCAAAGCCTTGCGGATGAGTTGGCCCAAAAATTACCGGGTGGCTACAACCAGATGCTGGGTAAGCGATTTTCTGAAGGTGTTGAATTATCCGGCGGCGAATGGCAAAAGGTTGCGATAGCAAGGGCATACATGCGTGATGCACAATTGCTGATCCTCGACGAGCCAACATCGGCCCTGGATGCCCGGGCAGAATACCAGGTATTTGAACGCTTCACCGAGTTGACCCGTGGTAAGATGGCCGTCCTTATATCTCATCGCTTCTCGACAGTGCGAATGGCCGACAGAATAGTGGTGCTTGACAAGGGAGAAATCGCCGAGATCGGTTCTCATGAAGAACTGCTGGCAAAAGGCGGCAGATATGCTGAACTTTTCCAATTGCAGGCGATGGGATATCAATAGAAGACTCACCTTTCAATCCCGATTTTCCTGGGGCATGTTTAAATGAATCAGGGCGTGGCTTTACTCTTCTTTTCCCAGTGGTCTTCAAGCTTCCCGTCTGATGTAGTTGTTATACTCCTCACATATCGTTCTCCCCTGATCTTACCGGGGGCTATCTTTTTGCCGATAAATAGCAGCACCGGCCGGCCTTGGTCATCCGTCTTGAAAGCGATATCCCGGCCACGGTAAGTAATTTCATTGATCGATAATGCCGGGTAGGGCTTGTTCAGTAATTTTCTTACACCTTCTCCTAACATAATTTTAGCTTTTTAAGTTATCGGGAACCTTATGGCCGCTCATTAAACTACGTATCTTTTTAATTAACCTTTATTGTGTATAATAGTTTGGTAATGAGTTGATAAATATGGACTTGCTTTATAATCCCGATAAATACTAACGCAAATGATAATAACATCTTTAATAAAATTTACCCGACCAAAGTTTGAATAAGTCAAAACCGGGCATCACATCGTCCGGTTTTAGTACACCAGGTATTTTAACTTATCATTAACATTCTGCCTGCTAATATTTTATTAATTTGGAACGGCGATTGTACCAGTTTAAAACTTGAGGTCCTATACATTCCATATTACCCTTTACGACGCCGCGTTCTTCGGAATGCTGTTCATCGGCTTCACTTTTATCCTGCTTTTATGGTTTACTAAGAAAGCAAACCGGCAGGCAAACCGCTTTTTGGCCATAGCATTAGCGGTTGCTGCTTTGTGGATAGCCTGGATAGTGGCGGTTGATATCCACCTTGCAGACTATATGCCCTTTTGGAGCCGACTGCCAATGCAGTTTTCGCTGGCGCTTGGTCCGCTCATTTACTTTTATGTACTCAAAATAACCCAGCCGGAGCATAAATTCCAACGCAAGGACCTGCTGCATTTTAGTCCTTTATTATTGGAACTGGGTGCTTATGCTTTAGAAACTGTACAAAGTATAAACACAGGCGCAGCGACTTACAATACGCTCGTGTTTCTGCGATTGAATCCTGTTTTACAGTTGTTAGCGTTCGTCTCGGTCATTGTCTATCTATATAAATGTCACACGCTGATCGAAGGCTTTTATCAACAGCAAAAATTTAATGGGGGCGACAGGTACCGGCATGAGCTCCGATGGTTGCACCGCTTACTGATAGGTTTCGGGATGTTATGGCTATTGTGGACTCCTTTTATAGCGATAGATTATTTCTTTTACAATTACCAATTAGGCGCACAGGCTTATTATCCATTGTATTTCCTTTTGGTGGTGATGATCGTCTGGATTGCGGCGAGGGCTTTTCTACGGCCGGAAATTGGTTCGCAGCAAAATGCAGTACCAATTCTAAAACCATTGCTACCCGCTGAACTAAGGCAAAAAGGCATTTGGCTGAAGAAAGCCGTTAAAGAAAATCGTTACTACCAGGATCCGGAATTAAGCCTTAGCTCACTTGCTGAAAAGCTTGGCCTGACTACCCATGAGTTATCCCGGATCATCAATGCCGTCCTCAAAAAAAGCTTCAGCGATTTTATTAACGAATACCGCGTTCAGGATGCAGCCCGAAAGATGCAGGACCCCGCTTTTGATCATATCACCCTCCTGGGTATCGCTTTTGAATCGGGGTTCAACTCCCAAAGCAGCTTTAACCGCATTTTTAAGCAGACGACCGGAAAAAGCCCCGTAGAATATAAAAATGAACTGAAAAAAGAGTTCCCATCTTATAATTTGAGAAGTCAGCAACCAATTGCGACGGTAATTTCGTCTTCAGAAACCACCCCGAAGTGGTCTCAAGACAAATTAAATCGCAATTATATGTTCAGAAATTATTTCAAAATAGCGCGGCGTAACCTGATGCGTAATAAAAGCTACGCCGCTATAAATATCACCGGTCTGGCTGTTGGCGTCGCCGTTTGTATGGTGATTTTTATCATCATCCAATTTCAAACAGGCTTTGATAGTTTTCACTCAAAGAAAGACCGTATCTATCGCGTGCTGACCGAATATCATCATGAAGGATCGGCAACTGTTTCGTACGGGAAAGACCTTCCTTTTCCAATCCCCTTAGGATTAAAAACGGCTTTCCCCCAACTGGAAGTGGCTCCAATTTTTGCCAGCCAGAATGACCAGTTGCTGATAGTGGATAATAAAGGAAATACCCAAAAGGCATTTAAAGAGTCGCGAGGGGTGTTTTTTACATCGCCTGCGTTCTTCAAAATATTTGACTTTCCGCTTATCGCAGGTACGTTTGAGTCGTTAAAGGACCCGAACAATGTGTTGCTGACAAAAGAGATCGCTGAAAAATACTTCGGCGACTGGAAGTCTGCAATGGGTAAAACCATTAAACTGCAAGTTGGCGGCTTTATGTTTGAGCATGGCACCGATGTGGTGACCGTTTCAGGTATTTTGCAAACTATACCCGCAAATTCCGACTTTCAGCTAAAAGCGGTTGTGTCTTATGGTACGGGTTTTACCGGGGATTATTTAGCAAGCTCGACCGATTGGAATACAACAGTGCCTGATTATGGCTGCTACATTTTATTGCCGCCGAATGTGCCCGTCGATAATTTTAATCAGCAATTACGCGACTATTCACGAAAGGTGGAATCTCCCGCCAATCACGATAGTCATATAGCACAGCCATTAAGTGCTGTGCACTATGATACAGCAGTAGGCAACTATAGCAACCAAACCATCAGTCATCAGCTGCTCAATGTGTTGTGGCTTATTGCGGCGTTCATCCTGTTAATTGCCTGCGTAAACTTTATCAACCTCTCCACTGCGCAAGCTGTCAATCGCGCAAAAGAGGTTGGCGTGAGAAAAGTTTTGGGGAGCAATAAATCCCAATTGCAGATCCAGTTCCTCGTCGAAACATTTTTGATCGTTATCATTGCTGTACTGCTTGCAGCGGGTATTACCATTGCGGCATTGCCTTCAGTAAGCAACCTTTTAGAGCTTTCGCTTTCATTCAACATATTCGCCAATCCGGCAATTGTTTTATTCCTTCTCATCGTAACCATTGTGGTGACAGCGCTCGCCGGTTTTTATCCTTCTATTGTCTTATCACGTTTCAACCCGGTTAATGCTTTAAAGAGCAAACTCACGGCAAATTCAAACGGCATTTCGTTGCGAAGGGGCCTGGTGGTGTTCCAGTTTATCATTGCGCAAGTGCTCATTATCGGGACGCTCATCATTGTAAAGCAAATGAATTATTTTATGGATCAACCCCTTGGCTTCGATAAAGATGCGGTGATCAATGTCCCTTTTCGTATTGATACGACACTCGCGAGCAAACTGGATTATGTAAAGAGGCAGTTATTGTCAGTAAATGGGGTGCAAACCGTAAGCTTAAGTGACCATACCCCGGTTGAAAATGGTAACGATACCTGGAGCACGGTAAAATTTGATCATGCCGTAAAAGAATCAGACTTTAAAGCGATCACCAAGTTTGCCGACGACGAATATGTGCCCACCTATAAGCTGCCGCTGATAGCTGGTAGAAATTTGCAGCCTTCGCAAATGACCAAAGAGTTTTTAGTGAACGAATCGCTCGTGAAAAGTTTGGGACTAAAAAGACCGGAAGACATAATAGGCAAAGAAATTAGCATATGGAACGACCAGATAAAATGCCCGGTTGTGGGTGTATTGAAAGATTTTAACGACCGGTCTTTCCGCAATGAGGTTGCACCCCTGCTCATTACCACCGACGCTGCGATGTACAACCAGCTCGCCATAAAATTGGGAACCGCAAGCATGTCGTCTACCCTTCAATCTATCAAGAAGATATTCGATCAAACGTATCCCGATTTCGTTTATCAATACAAGTTCCTGGACGAGAAGATCGCGAACTTTTACAAACAGGAAAACCAACTATCGCAGCTGTACAAAATATTTGCCGCCATTGCCATATTCCTGAGCTGTTTGGGCTTGTATGGTTTAGCCTCATTCATGGCGGTGCAGCGGGTAAAAGAAGTAGGCATCCGCAAAGTATTGGGTGCCAGCGCAGGCAGTATCGTTTACCTGTTTTCAAAAGAATTTGTCGCACTCATTGCCATTGCCTTCGCCATAGCCACGCCTATAGCATGGTACTACATGCACCAATGGCTGCAGGACTATGTGTACCGCATCCACATCAGCTGGTGGCTATTCGCCGCAGGCGGACTGGCCTCAATCGTCATCGCCCTCGCCACCATCAGTTTCCAGGCGGTAAAAGCAGCGCTGGCAAATCCGGTGAAGAGTTTGAGATCGGAGTGATCAGTTAATCAGTTAATCAGTGATCAGTTAACCAGTGATTAGGGGAAATACTGAGGAATCAAAAGTAGTCTAGACCACAGGCTGTCTCATCCAAAGTCAGAGACATTCGGACAGCAAAGGGGCAAACTAAGGGCAATGTGATTTTTTTCGATTTAACTTATTACTAATCAAGTGGTTCACATTTTGATCACCATTATAAAAAACGCAAATCACTGTAAATGAGGCGTTAAACAAGTGTTCACGAGCGTTCACGGCGTTGTGAACGTGAACGCATGAACACATTTATTTATGCATAATTAGTGATGCTTAAAATACTGTATTTCCCTTTCGTGTTTTTTTGCATCATCCATTGAATCGAATATGCCCAGATTCCTGCGTTTGTGGGTATCCGGATCGGCTTTCCTTGAGTAGATCCGGTATTTACCCGATTTTAATTTCCTTATCATAGCTGGTTGATCCTATTTGCTGTTTTCACTACCGATGATGCTCCCGTTGCGGCTGAGGCCCGCGTTGCGGTTGCTGCATTCTCTGAGGTTGCATCCTCGGCTGTTGCATTCGTTGTGGAGCCTCCATTCGTTGCGCCCGGAAGTTTTGCTGTGGTTGATAGCGTTGCGGCTGCATTCGTGGTTGCTGGTAGCGCTGGGCCTGGTAATGCTGTTGCTGCGCCCTTTGCTGGTAACGTTGTGCCTGGTAATGCTGTGACTGCATCCTTTGCTGACTGCGCTGTGCCTGGTAGCGCGGCTGCTGCATGCTTTGCCGCTGACTTCCGCGTGGGTTCATCCTTTGCTGACGTGAATATGCGCTTCCGGCTTGCCTGCCTGCATTATTGTGTGCGTTGCCGCCCTGTTGCCTTACATTTTGCTGCATTCGGCCTGCGCGCGTGTTAACCCGGTTGGATGCCGTATTGGCACGCTGCCTGAATTGCTGCGGGTCCACCTTACGCATTGCCGCAAGACCGGGACGACCGTGATTGACTTTGGCAAATTGGCTGCGGTCTTTAACTGCAGCCATCTGGTGCTGGCGCTGGGCGCCGGTTGCCTGTATATGGCGCTGGTTCATAGCCGACCGTTGTGCCATAGAGGGCCTTGCCATCACCCCGTGACGGCCGCCGTTGTAGGCAATGTGGTTATTTACTATCGTATTCCTGCGCACCACCGAACGGTCCATATAAGTGTTATGGATGACTGTCCTGTTTACATTCCAAACGGCGGTATTATACCTGAAACGATCGCCTGACCATCCGCCGCCGCAAAAACCCCGTCCATAATAGCCATAACCATAGTTGATGCCGCCATAAAAGCCAACCGTTGGTCCCCAGTAACCCGCATGGAAAGCATAAACACCAGCGTCGAAGCCCCAATAGCATGGGGTCCACAATAAACCAAAGCTTGGCGGGGCTACCCATACACCCGGTACCCAGTAATAATCTTCGTCGTCGGGGTCCCAGGCCCAATAACCCGGCTCCCAGATATAGCCATCAACCGGACAAGCCGGCTGAACATACACCGGCAAAGCAGGCGGCGCTATTGTCGCCTGGATGCCAACACCCACACTTACCTGGGCTTTTGCCTGAGTAGCAGCCATTAGAGCAACAGCCGCCACCAGGCATATTATCTTTACTAAACTTTTCATGATCCTTTAATAATTAGTGAATTATTGAATTAGTGATTTGTGCTTTAATCGCTCATTCACTAATTCGCTAAATCACTCATTGTACAACAATATCTTTTTACGAAAACAATCATAAGCCTAAATGGTTTGGCACGAATAGATAAAAATTGGGGTGAAGCGGTATTCTAAATGGTCATTGCAGTCGGGAATAAAAACAAAAAAGCCTTAAGACTTTCGACTTAAGGCTTCTGACTTAACCAAGGTTCATGATAACGCTCTTTCAGGGCGATGAAGCAAGTCGCCTATTCAACTCACCCGGTCATATTCCGCTAGTTAGCGGATCGACCTCCCTCTCTTCGCTGCGCGGAAAGAGGGAATTAGATTTTTTTCACCCTCTTTATCCGCTAGCCAGCGGATAGAGAGGGTCGAACAGCGTAGCGCATTCGGGGTGAGTCGACACGCGGCTATAATTGAGACGAGGTTCCCTTAATTTAATAACGCTCTTTCAGGTATAAATGCTTCCCGTAAATGTTGGGTATATTTCAGGCGATAGTTTTCTATCCGTTCAGGAGTGGCATTTTTTTCCAGGTCGTGGAAGTGAAAACCGTCTATCCGTTCCATTCCCACAAAGCGGTTCATTCTATGGAAACCAAACAGCACACCGTCATCCACTGATGTCTGGTCAAAAAATTCACCCGGCAGGGTAAAGGCTGTATCCGGGGCGTTCCAGGTAGTCGTAACCATGTATTTTTTGCCTTGCATCAGTCCCCCGGTTCCATAATTGATAGCCGGGTCCTTACGGCTCCTGCCGTCGCTGGCATACATCCCGTTCTGGTGACCTGCCGTAAATACATCGTCAATGTATTTTTTCAATCGGTTAGGCACCTGGAACCACCAGATAGGGGTATGATAAACTATAACGTCTGCCCATTTAAAATTTTCGACTTCTGCCATCGCATCAAAGTGGTTGTTGACATTACTAACCCGGAACTCAAACCCTTCCTGTTGCAGAAATGAAGTGGTCCAGTCTGTCAGGGTATTGTTGAACAGGCCGCCGGAATGCGCAAAAATCTGACCGCCATTGATAATGAATATTTTCATTTGTATAATTTTTATTATTGATAATGCAAATTTCTATCATAATTATATATCATACAAATAACTTAAATTGTATATTTGTATCAGAAAAATAATATATCATGAGATGGAATTTAGAGTGGCTTCGAACATTTAAGGCGATATATGAAACCGGCACCCTGTCTGCTGCAGCGCAGGAATTGTTTATTTCACAACCAGGTGTAAGCCTGCACCTGAACTCGCTGGAGGCATTTACGGGGTATAAATTATTTGACCGTTCGGCAAGGAAAATGGTGCCGACGGAAAAAGGGAAGATATTGTATAACTATGTACTTGATCCTTTGAAAAAGCTGGAGACCGGCGAACAGCATTTCCATAAGCGCTCGCAGGAGGAGCGGGCGACGATCAGCGTAGGGATGTGTTTTGAAACTTTCCAGTACACATTGGAAGAGCATATTGCCAGTCTGCCGTTTAATCTCATCATCAAATTTGGCGAATACCCGCAAATGCAACAGGACCTGGACAATGGCTTGCTGGACCTGATCATTACTCCACAAAAAGGCGATCAGCAGAATCTGGTATACCAGCCATTCTCAAAAGAAAGAATTGTACTGATTGCAGGCAGCAATACAGATACAACCGGGCTGGAAAAACTAATACGCCAGAACAAAATGGGTGAAGCAGCCGGTCTGCTGAAACAACAACTCTGGTACAGTACCGCTGCTGACATGGAACACCTCAAGAACTTTTGGCTGAAGCATTTCAGAGAGCATCCCGATTTCAGTCCCAATTATATCGTGCCAAATATTAGTTCCATTATCCGTTGTTTGAGTGATGGAACAGGGTTTTCAATAGTGCCGGATTTTCTTTGCGCGGAAGCGATTGCATCAGGAAAAATAAAAATGGTATGGGAAGGGTTTGTCCCGCTTGAGAATACCCTTTATTTCGGCACCAGAAAAAAGACCATGTACCAGGAAGAGATAGGACAACTGGAGCAGTTGCTTCAGGAGAAATGGTAACCGATCTTAAGGATGTTTCGCCCTGCTTGTTACACGGTACCGAACGAAACAATACCCATCAGGTCATGGCAATGATATGCTCAGAATTCAAATTACTTTTTTGATGGCTTTACCCAAAATCTCCACTGCATTTTCCATCTCTTTTTGATTGAGCGAGGCAAAGCCCAGACGGATAAAAGTGCGATTGTCGTCATTGGCATACCAGTAATCGCTTCCGGTGCCTGTGGACAGGCCCATTTCTGCGGCTTTTTTTGATACGATGGTTGTATCCAATCCGTTAAGATATTTTACCCAGATAGCAAAGCCTCCATCGGGGATTCTGAAGGATATATGTTCACTCAATTGTTCGTGCAACAGCTGGCAGAGCAGGTCGCGCCGCTCATGATATATTTTGTTTGATTTTTTAAGATGGCGCCCGATGTCTCCGTTTTTTAACAGGTTGGCCATGGCTTCTTCCAGCAATTGCTCACCCTGCCGGTCGATCATTCTGCGGAGACGCTTTAATTGAATGATCAGATTTTGAGGAGCTACTACAAAGCCGATACGGATACCTGGTGCAATGGTCTTGCAAAATGAGCCAACATAAATGACACTTCCATATTCATCGGCACTGGCAAGCGGCAATATCGGGCTGCTGCTGTAGCGAAAATCATAATCATAATCGTCTTCCAAAATGGCGAAACGATATTTCTTGGCCAGGTCCAGCAACTGCATGCGCCGGTCTGAACTTAGCGTTACCGTAGTTGGCCGGTGATGATGCGGGATCACATAAAGCAATTTCACCTTTTTCTTTTTGCAGATGGCTTCCACGGTGTCAAGATCAATACCATGTTCATCTATAGGTACCAGCTCCATTTGCGCGCCGGAATGTTCAAAAACCTGGTTTGCTCCCGGGTAACCGGGGTCTGCCGCAATCACGGTCTCACCTTTTGAAAGCAGGACTTGGGCGACCAGGTAAAGTGCCATCTGCACGCCCTTGGTGATCATAATATCATCCGGGCTTACTTGCAGGCCGCGCGTTTCTGAAAGGAACCTGGCCAATTCATTCCGCAAATTTTCTGAACCCTGTTCCGATCCATACATCAGATATTTTGGGGTAAAACGGTAATTCCCGAAACGGCGATATTCGCGAACCAGCAGTTCTACGGGAGCAAGCCGGGTATCCGGGAAGCCATCATTAAAAACAAGGTTGTTTTGCGGTTCCGGGGCGAAAAGGGCGGGAAAGGGCACGTAATCCCTGACATCAAAATGGGTTTCGGCGGCAAAGCTGCTTATTCCGGTTTCTTTGGATAAGGGTTTGGGCTTTACGTCGGGAAGGTTTTTGGCCACGAAGATGCCCTTGCGCGGATACACGTCTGTCCAGCTTTGCGCGTACAGCTCGTCATACGCGGCTATTACGGTTTTACGATGCACCCCCAATGCCAAAGCAAGTGCACGGCTGCTAGGCAAAGCACTTTCCGGCTTTAGTATTCCCCGGCGTATGTTATTGATGATGCCATTGGTGATTTGTAAATAAATCGGCACTGCCGATTGCTTGTTGATTGTCAGAAGACTTTCCAATAAAACCATGCTGGACTACTTGTTTTATTATTACTGGACTATAATTGTAGTCCAAGTTAGCTATAATTTTACCGGAAATAAGTTTACAAAATGAAACTAGATACAAAACTCGCATCAGTTTACCTCAGGGCAGCCATTGGATCAGCTTACTTATGGGAAGTTGCCGACCGCATAGGCCTATTAGGTGCGAATGGAAAGCCGCACGTAGGGTGGGGCGATTGGGCGCATTTTTTAGATTATGCGCAGAAGGTGATGGCTTTTTTGCCTAACGGCGTAGTACCGGCCTTTGCTGTTTTAGCATCTATTGGCGAGGCTGTTTTCGGAGCTTTATTGCTCATCGGTCTTTTTACCCGTATGGCAGCAATCGGCAGCGGAATTTTAAGTCTGCTTTTTGCTCTGTCTATGGCCGTATCATTCGGTATCGAATCGCCTTTGGGATATTCCGTTTTCACTTTAAGCGCAGCAAGCTTTTTATTATCAACCTTACCGGATTATCCATGGAGCGTTGATGCACTAAGACTAAAAGAAAAGGAGAATAACAAATGAAAGCGATATTCAAATGGGTGATTACAGCGGGTTTGCTCGTAACCTCAGGCCTGAGTGTTCATGCCCAACAGATCAGCGACTCGACTATCCTCAAACAACTGCTCAATGGGCAAGGCATTCATAATAAGGAAGTGCAAATGGAGATCGTTACTTTTGCTCCCGGCAGCGTTTCATCGCCTCACAGGCATCCTTGCCCTACATTCGGCTACCTGCTGCAAGGGGAACTTGAATCTGTTTTTGAAGGCGTAAAGCATGTTTATAAAGCCGGTGATTCTTTCTATGAAAACCCCAACGGCCTTCATTCGCTAACCCGCAATAACAGCAAATCGGAACCGGCCAAATTGCTCGTGTTTTTTATAAATGATCCCTCTAAGCCCAACTCGATCCATCTCAAAACTAAATAACGTCTGGACTACTTAGTTTGATTTTATTGGACTATACATATAGTCCAATGGCCGGGTAAATTTACACTGTAAATCATTTAAACATCGTCATGGAAACTAAAACAACAAATAAACCATCTGTAGCATTGGTTATTGTGGCTTTTGCCATCATTTATATCGTCTGGGGTTCAACCTACTTTTTTATCCAGATGGCAGTGCATGGCTTTCCGCCAATGTTACTTGGAGCTTTTCGTTTTTTAACAGCAGGATTATTGTTATTAGGCTGGTGCCGTTTAAAAAATGACCGGATTTGGATTAAAAAGGATATCAAATCATCAGCTGTAAGCGGCTTACTCATGCTTTTTACCGCTACCGGTGGGATCATCTGGGCAGAACAATCCTTACCAAGCGCTATCGTCGCTATTATGGTATCGGCCAATCCCATCTGGTTTGTTGCTTTAGACAAAGGCAACTGGAAAGTAAATCTTAGCAATAAATCTACGCTCGCCGGACTTGTTATTGGATTTTCCGGAGTGATACTTCTCTTTGCAGAAGCTATTGTTAAATCATTTGCCGGAACTTTCACATTAACCCAGGTAATCGCTCTTGTTATGGTGATGCTCGATCCGATTGCGTGGTCGTTAGGGGCGCTCTTGTCTAAGAAGAATACCACCGATACCCCTGCCAGGGTGAGCTCGGCCTGGCAAATGATCATCGCCGGATTGGCATTTGTGATTGCGGCCCTTGTTCACCAGGAATTCGGGCGGTTTCAAATTAGTAGCGTACCTGCAAGTGCATGGATGGCGCTGGTTTACCTGATCCTGTTTGGTTCAATCGGGGCATTCAGCGCATACATATGGTTGCTGAAAGTGCGTTCCGCTGTTCAGGTGAGCTCACATTCATATGTAAACCCTGTTGTTGCGGTAATATTGGGAGTCTTATTCGCCCATGAAAGTATATCAGTACTGCAATTGTTTGGTTTGCTGGTGATCCTGAGCAGCGTGTTGCTGATCAACGCGAAAAAATATACTTTCAAAAAGCCTGAGGTTAGCCTTGATCCTCTTAAGATCCGGAAAAATGTTCAACCCAAGTCGATGCGGTATATAAATGACAGCGCGTTCAATCTGGTTAGAAGTGAATCGATTATTAATCGTTTGTGAGTTAGTTGACTATAGAATAAACATATTTTACCCATGGTAACACTATTTGTCACCATGGGTAAACGTGTGTGGTACCGCTGCTTAATTGTTTACGCTTGCGGGACCTCAGTCATATTCACGTAGGCCATTTCCCATTTATGGCCGTCCAGGTCGGCGAAACTGTGCTGGTACATAAAACCATAGTCTTTGGCTTCTGCATATAGTTTTCCGCCTAATGATTCTGCTTTGCTGATAAACTGTTTTACTTCGTCTGCCGAGGCTGCATCCAATGCAATCAGCACTTCGGTGGATCGACGGGCATCGCATACTTCGGTATCAATAAATGATTTGAAGTAAGGTTCAGTTAGCAGCATAACGAATATGCTATCACTAACCACCATGCAGCCGGCCTTTTCGTCGCTAAACTGCGGGTTAAAAGAAAAACCAAGATTTTGGAAGAAGTCCATCGACCTTGACAGGTTCTTCACGGGGAGGCTAATAAATACTTTAGAAGGCATAATGATAAATACTTTGATTGTGATATTATTGGATGTCTCCTTCCGGATACACTTAATCTGTGGTGCAAAGAAACCCGGAATGGATCGGAAAAAATGGTTGAAAACTTGGATAAGCAGGTCTATTTAACTACTTGTGCTGTTTCCGAAGTTCGGAAGGGGACAAGCCAGTCTGCTTTTTGAAGAATTTGCCAAAATTGGCAGGATCTGAAAAATTGAGCTGGTAGGCTATTTCTGCAATATCAAAGTCGGTATATTGAATAAGCGACCGGGCTTCAGCGGCCAATCGCTCCGCAATGAAGGTAAGTGCATTTTTACCCGAAACCTGCTTTACCGATTGAGACAGGTAATTGGCGGTAACAGAAAGCATGTCGGCATATTCTTGCACGGCGTGCTTATCAATATAGTAATTATCAATCAGTTGGATAAATTTACGCAGCAAGATCTGTTGCGTGGTAGCCGGTCGGATGTCCTTTTTCTTTTCCAGCGCAAAATCTTCCAGGTGGTACAGTAAGCCCAGTAATTTTACCCGTGCTTCCATGTGCTGTGCTTTAGTTGTTCGTTCGTAAGCGTTAAACACGGCTTCAAAATGTGGTGCTAGCCGATCAAATGTAACATGGTCGAACTTAAACAGGTTCGTATGCAAAGGATCAAATAATGGAAATTGCTGATGAAAGTCGGGTTTAAAGAATGAGAAGCACTCCGGCTTAAAATAAATGACGTAGCCCTCCAGGTTATTGTTATGAGCAAAGCTGTATACCAGATTAGGCGAATGCAGCACAAGATAGGAATCAGGGTCATGAACCGTCTGGTCGCCATAACTGACCTGGATTTTACCGGAATTATATAACAGGGCGAAGAAATAAAATGATCTTTTGAAAGGTGGCCGGTATACCTGTGTATCCTGGTCGAGCTTTTTTAATCGCAAACAGTAAAAGTCGGGGTTGGTGGTCCTGGCGGGCCAGGGAATGGAGGCGAGGAAATCATTTATTTCAGTATAATAAGGTAAATTGGCTTTTGTTCTTTTCATCACAGGCACTCAACGTCCGGTTCGAAAATAAGAAAGAAAATGTTTTTGCCTTGTCTATTTCTTGTAAGGATTTACTAATGTTTACACATTGTGATGGTAATTTGTCGCTATGCGTAAAAATGTAAGTGATTTATTACGAGGTGTGTGCTTGCGAAAGCGTTGTTAGCACAAATAAATGAACACCAGAAATAAAGAAGCCTCAAAAACTGAGGCCTCTTTTGTTTTTAACTGATCTTATTGGTTTAGGTTCGTTAATTTTTTTGGCCACCTGTAGCAGCAGGTGGTGGAAACTTAACCGCTGAGTTACTAAACGGCGATTTGGTATCAGAAATAGCCAGTTCGCCCACATAACCGTCTTTTTTCACATCGTTTCTAACTACCGGGCGGTATTTCTTTTCCGCAACGCAGAATAACAGCGCAATGCTGTGCTGGCCTTCACTGTCCTTAATGGAGAACTTATACGATTGCAACGCAGTCACCGCGGCTTGATCAAATTCATTTCCGCCGCTTTTTGCAATGTTAATATTACTTATCATGCCGTTGTTATCCAGATTGAAATTTAAAACTACAACGCCACCCTTAAGTGATTTTTTTGCCTGTTGTGGGTATTCGATGTTATTAAGAATGTGGTGGTAAAAATGGTTGGAATAGGGTGCATCGAGGTAAGAGTTGACATCAAAAATATATGCCAAATGGCTATTGGGGGCACTCTTGGGCTTAATGAATTGTATCGCCATGGAAGATGCCGATGGAAAGGTATAGCCGTATTTGTCTTTTAATGATTGCAGTTCGGCCGGGCTCATTTTAGTTTTGAAATACCAGGTGCCCTCGCCATTTTTATCGTAGATCACAACCCTGGCCTCTGCATTACTCTCATCGTATTCATATCCTTTGCTGGTTACATTCATTGGGTACTTATAATTGGTTATGATCAGCTCCCCTCCAAATTCGGGATCCTTACTAAGCGAGTCGGTTTTAAATATGGAGTAATCGTCTGTAAAGAAATATACGCCTATTTTTAAGGTTTTGCCCGGATCGTCATTGACAACTCCTTTATATGCATTAAAACCGTTTAGCGCTAGTGCGTCCAATTTTGGACCTCCGCTTTTTACAATTTTGGCATTGGTTATGTGGCGGTCGTTATCAAGCGAAAAGCCAACTTCTACCAGCCCGCCTTTTTCGCCTATAGCGGTGTTGTAATGGATGTTCTTATGCAGAAAATGATCCAGCAGGTAATAACCATCAACGTTCACCACAGGTAACATCAGCTTTCCATCCTTGGTGGTAAACAGTGTGCTGTCTTCAATCACCTCTACTTTGATATGATGATTTTTCAGCAACTGCGATCTGTCGGTTTTGGTGATCGTAGCGGCTGTATAGATCTTTTTTATATTTTTCTGATCAACCGAAAGCTGGTTGGTTATGGTCACTATCCCGTTTTGGGTGACTTTCAAAAGTTTGCGCTTAACGAGATGATTACCATTAACCATAGTGTATCTGGCTGCTGATCTTACCTTTACCGGGGCAAGGTCAATCAGGGAATAATTTTTACCGAATGCCAAAGTCGATGCGCATAATAATGCTGCACAGATAGGAATTATTACCAGGTACTTCAGCCTTGCCAAATTACCCGAGCGTTGTTGATTTAGCATGATAATTCTTTTTTTTAACAGGTTATAATTGAAAAATGAGTGGGTGATAGACGAAGCACCCGTACCATAAGCATTTTTAAGTAAAAAAGAAGAGTATGTCCAGGTGTCCATATTGTGAGTTGTGGTTTGCTCGTCGGCAATATATTCATGGACAGTTTTTAAGCTGGTCTGCAATAAGTATACAAACGGGTTAAACCAGTTAATGATCTTTAGCAGCTCCAGGAATATAATGTCAGCCGAATGTTTTTGCCGGATGTGCACCAACTCGTGCCTGATCATAATGTCAGCCTCCCGCACACAATCACCAATAAAGAGGTAATTGAAAAACGAAAAAGCTATGTCCGCCCCGGGTAAATAGATCACCCTATACCGGCGTTCTTTAACGCCTTTATTACGTGTAAGCCTAAATAATGCAAATAATTTAGCACAGAGCAGGAGTATTGAAACGCCTACGCCTATAAGATAGGCATAGCACAAGCCGTCTGTAAGTGTAAAGTGATGTGCGGCTTCAGGCGTTGGTATAACCGCAACGGTGGCCGGTCTTTGTTCAACCACGCTAACGGTCTGGGGTACCTGGTAAATAGTTTGATTGATGGGTTGGACATGCTTGGCGGGTTTTAATACGCCTATTTGCAAAACCGGCAATATGAACGAAACGATACAACTAAATATCAAATAAGAGCGGCTTAGTTGATAATGGGTATCCCGGTTTAGAAAAATGCAGTAGGTCAGATAAAATACAGCGAGGTATATATTGGCTTCTGCAAGATAATACAGCCAGTTCATTTCTTTTTGCTTTTAAGGTCCTCTATTAATTTGGTTAATTCATCCAGTTGTTTGATGTCAAGCTTTTTTTCGTTGGCTATAAAAGATACCAGGCTCTCGTAGGAGTTGCTGAAGTAATTGCTCATCATCTTGTCGAATGTGAATTTCTTGTATTGTGCCTCGCTGATCAGCGGGAAATAAACATGCGAGTTGCCATACGCTTTATGGTCAACAAAACCTTTGCCTTCTAAAACCCGCGCCACCGTTGATACTGTATTATAAGCCGGCTTAGGGTCGGGCATACGCTCAATGATGTCCTTTACTATGGCTTCTTTTAATTGCCATAATAGCTGCATTACCTGCTCTTCTGCTTTGGTGAGTTCTTTGATATTCATAGCAAACTATTTTTATAGTTAACCAAAGGTAGAACTATTCTTATAGTTTGCAAACTATTTTTGTAGTTTTATCGCATCGATAAATTCAGAAAGGGAACTAATCACAACTAGTCGGGATTTGTATGGGTATTGTGCTGTTTAGCTAAACTTGATGGGTATAGTCTCTCTGGCGGCCCATTGATCACCCGTTAATTAGTTTAGACGGCCAGACATTTGGGAAAAACAATTTGTGTGGACGGTCTCGGGCTGGCCTATGAGCAAATGCCGGGGCAGTACTGATGCATTTTCGTGGTCTAAAGCTCAAGGCAAACGTTTGCGCAGAGTATTTTTACAGTAACGATTTTTTCAGATAAAGTTTTGTCTATCAGCCATGAAAAGAATCAATCTGAGGTAAAAAAAGTAAGAAATATCTCAAGATATGTTAATATGTGTCTCCAATATTAATATTCATCGCCATTTCAAAGACAAACGTTTGCGTTTAACTTGAAACCCTATTTGTTTGATCTATTTTCCCCTTGAGTATATTTTTGAAAACCAATTTTTTAGGATCATATTTTTGTTTCCAAAGCTGTCGTTAAAATGCGTTTAGCGCTACTGGCGTTATAAACCCCGTTTGATTTAAATCCATGTTTGAGCCCGAGTCATATGAGGATCATGAGTTACTTTTGATGCTGAAAGCGAATAATGAGTTCGGCCTTAAATGTATTTATGACAAATATTGGAAACGGTTATATCTTTCCGCTTTTAATATCATCAGAGAAGTGGGGTCTTGCGAGGATATAGTACAAGACGTTTTGCTGCAATTGTGGCTCAAAAGAGCTGAAGTCGAAATTTATTCGCTTAAATCCTATCTATTTTCAGCGGTTCGTTACAAGGTTTTATCTTTTATCAGGTCAGCAAGCCACCGCAAGATTTTTATTTATCCTGGTGAATTGGAACAATTGGCCGGTATTGAAGAATTAAAAGACCGCTTGAATGAACGTGATATCGCCGGAATGCTCGATACCGGTATAGCTTCGCTTCCCGAACGGTGTAAGGAAGTATTTACACTAAGCAGGAAGGAATTTCTGACTAATAAGGAGATAGCTGGACGGATGGGCATTAGTATAAAAACGGTCGAAGCACAAATGACCATCGCACTCCGGCAACTCAAAAA